>ENA-OQJX01000036-OQJX01000036.1-human-gut-metagenome-genome-assembly--contig:-NODE-36-length-84790-cov-4.413250_pt1 | contig 84790 bp, 89 predicted proteins | sample MGYA00242615_ERZ504782 | MGnify/ENA primary metagenome ERZ504782 (study PRJEB26092, sample SAMD00036354) | human gut metagenome | host: Homo sapiens | study: EMG produced TPA metagenomics assembly of... | reverse complement strand
CCTAACCCGGATAAACCGGAAAAGTTATTTTTATTTTCTACCCTTGTGTTATTCTAAAGAAAAAGGGGGTTTTTATATGTTACTCACTGATAAATACGCTGATAAAATTCATGGCATCATTACCTGTTATGACCGCATGATCATTCAGGGATATATCCCAAACTGGAGCCATGCGGAAGCAATGGCTGCCTATATGAAACTCAACGGTATCCGTATTTTTGATTATCCCACCAGTTTCTCCCAGCCCCTTACGGAACAGGTCCGTCAGAATGCGGAAAAGATTGCTCACGAAAATGGAATGGAAATTGAGTTCATCCGAAAACTCCATGCTTTTCGAAAAGATGACCGCATCCAGAACATCATTGCCGAAACCGGAAAAACGGAAGGTCTGATCCATATCTTTTCTGCTATGGAATGCTGTAATACCTACAGGCCCTGGCATGATAAAACAACTGGGAAGACCTTCCTGAAGTTTGACCAGAGCAAGTGTCTTCATTACTATTTCTATTTTATCGACAGGGAACTTGGCCTTTGCTATCTTCGTGTCCCTACATGGCCGCCTTTCCGTCTTCAGTTTTACATGAACGGTCATAACCTGCTCGCCTATAAGCTTGATAAAAAACAGCTTTCTTACCGGATGCAGGACAACGCGTTCCTTGAAATCTCCGATATTGAAACTGCTCAGAAACTTTCTGACCGTATCAACCCGCAAGCTCCATAAAGTTCTCGATGTCTTTGCCAGACGCTACAGTCCCGTTCCGGAATCTCTCGGGCTGGGTTATACCTGGACGGTTCAGCAGATCGAATGTGCCACGGATATCATGTTCCGTAAGCCGGAATACCTGGCACCAATCTATGATGAAATCATCCACACTGCGATATATACTGTGAAGCCTGACAACATCGCCACTTTCCTTGGACAGCGAATCACTTATAACTGTACCAAAGAGATTGGCACAAACTATAATCAGCGCATCCTCGGAACGAGGATCAAGCACCACATGGGTGATGTGTCCATAAAAATGTATGACAAGTTTGGCTGTGTACTGCGAATTGAAAGCACCTGCAATGATATCAGTACGTTCCGTGTGGAGCGGGAAGTTCAGCATAGGGATGGAACATCCGATATTCGGAAAGCCCCTTTAAAAAAGAGTATTTACAGCTTATATCAGTTATTCACAATCCTGAAATCTGCGAATTACAGATACCTTGAATTTATCTCATCCTTTGATGATCACAGCAGCGGCAGGAAGAAATTGGATGAAGTCAGTCATTCCCGGAGGGAAAAGGAACGAACCTATCGCGGATTCAACTTTTTTGATTCCCGTGATCTGTCTGTACTGGAAGCCATCAGCAAAGGGGAATACATGACATTCGGGATACAAGGAAACCCGGCGTCCAGCATTCTTGGCAGCTTCCGTCTTCTCAGAAACTTCGAGATAAATGGCTTCTGTCATTTTCCCAGAATGTTGATGGCTTTTTTTAATACATCAAGCGCATCTTGGGCGTCACGTAATTCACGTCTGAGACGAGCGATTTCTTTCTGTTCATCAGAAGCATAATTACCGGAACCACGAACAGAGATATCGCCAGATTCCCGGAAATCTTTCAGCCACTTTGTTAAAGTGCTGTATCCGATTCCGAGATTTTCCGCACATCCACGTACACCTAAATCCTTATGATCTTCGTAGTACTGGATTGCATCAAGTTTAAACTGTTTGTCATGTTGTCTTGCCATATGAGATCCTCCTTCAGCATGTCTCTATTGTACCATGCTTATGTGTATTTTGGGATTTCTCTTTTGGCTTGTACTATTTATATTCTAACTCCTGACGATGATTCAGAATATAAGTGGATTTATAGGAAGCATAAAAAGGATTTGGTGTGGATGCAATATTTACATCGGATGATATAGTACCGCTGGGTTTAATGCTGCAGGAATGTTTTTACGACAGGTTCTGCTTCGGAGAGGGATTCCATTTTAGTTGAAAGAGCGGAAGATTGCAGAATGAATCAATAAAGATGTAGAAAAATTACAGAAAATCTTAAAAAATTCCCATAGATTTTGTTTGAAATATACTACTATGTTTATAGCAATATGTGGGATAGAAATACACAAGGAGGTATTTTGATGAAAGATATAGCAAGTATACTTTCAAAAGTAGATGCAGAAGAAATGCTGACAAAAGAGGATGCAGTGACATTGCTCAATATAGACAATCAGTCGAAAGTATTTTATGAGCTGATTGCGAAAGCAAATGAACTTTCCAGAAAAGAGTATGGAGACAAAGGATACATTTTCGCGCAGATTGGATTAAACAGTGAGCCTTGTTCCGGTAACTGTGGATTGCGGTAGAATTGCTTGATAAAATGAAAGGCTGTAAAAACTTTATTTTAGCACCCGGATGCGATATGCCTTATGATGTTCCTGTGGAAAATGCAATCGGAGTTGCACAGGCAGTTTATGAGACAGATTCTGTAAGAGAAATGTTAAAGAACTATGTGGCAGAAGACGAAGATATTGAAGTAGAGCTTCCGGATTATGAGCACTTAGAAAAACCACTGGTAGAGGTATTTACTCTGGATTCTGCGACATGTGCGGCATGTACCTACATGATGGGCGCAGCAAATGAAGCGAAAAAGACATTTGGTGATGCGATTGATATGGTAGAGTATAAATTTACGCTCAAAGAGAATATCGCAAGATGTAAAAAGATGGGCGTTCCGAATCTGCCGTCCATGTACATCAATGGTGAATTGAAATTCCGTTCTCTGGTACCATCTAAAGAAGAATTGGAAGGCGCGATCCGTGCGGCAATGAAATAATGAGTAGACTGTATTTGATCACCGGGTTTCTGGGTGCAGGAAAGACAACATTTTTAAAACAGTTTAATGAAACAATTCTCTTCGGAACGGATGCATATTATTGTGAACGAGTTTGGAAAAGGGGGCATTGATGGAGAACTGCTTTCGGAGTTGGGGATTGCACTGGACGAGATCAACAATGGCTCGATCTTTTGCTCGTGCAGGCTGGATAAATTTGAGAATGTATTGCAGCAGGTATTACAGGAGAAGCCGGATGTGATTATAGTAGAAGCATCAGGCTCTCCGATCCCACAAATGTTAAGAAAATATTGAATCAGAGGGAAAAATTTCCAGGATTGGAATATATGGGATGAGTCTGCCTGCTGGATGCACGGCAATTTCCGAAAGTGTATGAAACGGCAGTTGTAGTAAAAAAACAGATTCAGGTATCAGATCTGCTGCTTCTGAACAAGAAGGATCTTGTAAAAACAGAAGAGATAGAGCAGATTCAAAAGATTCTGAAGGCCCATCGACCGGATTTGCCGTTGCATATGACATCATATGGCATGATGGAAGAGAGGTGGCTGCAGGAGATGCAAAAGCCAAATCTGGAAACAGAAGAACAGCTGTTGCAAACTGCAGATGTGACTTTGCGAAAATATCTTCTGCACATTCAAGAAGAGATAAAATTAGAAACACTTTCTCATTTTCTGAATATGCTTTTAGTGGATACATTTCGAATCAAGGGCTTTGTATATCTGGAAGACACGTGGTATCTGGTCAATGCTGTAGGAAATATGTTGTATATCGAACCGTGTAGTGAGAAAAAAGAAACGCAGAAAAATATACTGGTTATTTTATCAGGATATGGACTGCCAACGAAGAAAGCAATCAGGAAAGCAATGGAATGGTATCCGGAGGTTGTTTTAAAAATTGAATAAGGGAAATTCATCAAATCACCACTTTACCTTAAAAAAGTACTTGACAAATCCTAAATAGGACATTACAATTAAAAACATCAAAAGCAAAACCGATGAGAAAGAAGAGTAGGTTTTAAAAGAGATCACAGAGAGCAGCAGGCGGTGAGATTGCTGTATGGATTTTAATTCTGAATGGACTTTCGAGGGCGGCCTGAAATGAAAAGAGTAGGCGTCGTCGGGAACCGAACCCGTTATCAATCAGGAGCGTATGTCAGTACGTGAGAAAGTGGACATTTGTCAATTTGAGTGGTACCGCGATAATGAATTTGTATTTATTACCGTCTCAAGCATATAGCTTGGGGCGGTTTTTTTATACGATCATTGCAGAGCATCCACCCTGTATCCACATGATCGGCTCCTTTGCTTTTGGAATATAGTAATAGAAAAGGAGAACCAAATTATGAAAAAGAGAGTATTCGCAGTTATTTTAGGAAGTGTAATGGCAGTCAGCCTGATGGCATGTGGAACAAAGGAAAATGAGACAAAAGATGGTACCAAAACATATACAGTAGGGATTTCCCAGTTTGCAGAGCATGCCTCTTTGGACAACTGCAGAGAGGGATTTATTGAAGGACTCAAAGAAGCCGGATTTGAGGAAGGAAAGAATCTTACGATCAAAGAGGAGAATGCGGCGGCCGATCAGGGAACAGCAAAGCAGATCAGTGATGGATTTGTTTCAGACGATGTGGATCTGATCTGTGGAATCGCCACTCCAAGCGCGCAGGCGGCATACAATTCAGCAATGAATACAGAGATTCCGGTAATCTATACAGCAGTGACAGATCCAAAAGCAGCAAAGCTTGCAAATGACGATGGAGCTCCGGTGGGAGAGGTCACAGGAACCAGTGATGAGCTTCCGATCAAAGAGCAGCTGGAGATGATCCGCGAGATGCTGCCGGATGCAGAGAAGATCGGGATCCTCTATACAACAAGTGAAGTGAACTCTGTATCAGCAATTGAGAAATATGAAGAGCTGGCAGGAGATTACGGATTTACGATTGTGAAAAAAGGTGTGACGCAGACAGCAGATATTTCGCTGGCAACAGAAGAGATTTTATCCGAGGTGGACTGTCTGACAAATCTGACGGACAATACGGTTGTAAATTCTCTGGCAACGATTCTTGACAAAGCCAATGAAAAGAAAATCCCGGTGTTTGGAAGCGAGATTGAACAGGTGAAACTGGGATGTCTGGCAGCAGAGGGGTTGGATTATGTGGCGCTTGGAAAACAGACCGGAAAGATGGCAGCAGAGATTTTAAAAGGAGAGAAGACGGCGTCTGAGATGAACTATGAGACGATTTCTGAACCTGGACTTTATATCAATACAAAGGCAGCAGAAGAACTGGGAGTTACGGTAGACGAGACACTGCTTGAAGGTGCAGCGGAAACGTTTGACAGTATTTCAAAGTAAAAAGTAGAAACGGAGAGGAATTGAGATGGACATTTTTGTAACGATTTTGGAACAGGGACTGATTTACGGAATCCTTGCTCTTGGAGTTTATATCACATATAAAATTCTGGATTTTCCGGATCTGACAGTGGATGGAAGTTTTCCGCTGGGGGCTGCAGTGACGGCGACAATGATCACACAGGGAGTGAATCTGTACCTGACCATACCGGTCTCTTTTCTGGCAGGAGCAGCAGCCGGAATCTGTACAGGATTGATCCATGTCAAAGGAAAGGTCAGGGATCTCCTCTCCGGTATCATTATGATGACTGCGCTGTGGACGATCAATCTCAGGATTGCAGGGAAAGCAAATGTTCCGATTTTTGGAGAAGAGAATATTTTCGACAATGAGACAATGAATGGGATTTTCTCAGGCGGGGCAGCGAAATATAAAGTTCTTGCAGTAGTACTTATTCTTGCAGTGATCGTGAAAATAATTCTGGATCTGTATCTGCAGACAAAATCCGGATTTCTTCTGAGGGCTGTGGGAGATAATGCAAATCTTGTGACTTCCCTTGCAAAGGATCAGGGAAATGTAAAGATTTTAGGACTGGCGATCGCCAACGGAATGGTTGCTATGGCAGGCGGAATTTTCTGTCAGGAGCAGAGAGTATTTGAGATTTCCAGCGGTACAGGAGCTATCGTGATCGGGCTGGCAAGCGTGATCATCGGAACCAGCCTGTTTAAGAATCTGACATTTTTGAAAGCAACCACAGCAGTTCTGATCGGTTCTGTCGTTTACAAAGCCTGCGTGGCAGTTGCTTTGAAGTTTTTTGAACCACAGGATATGAAGCTGATCACAGCGGTATTATTCCTCGCGATCTTACTCATTGGAATGGAACGGAAAAAGAAGGTGAAGACAAATGCTTGAGTTAAAACATATTCATAAATATTATAATCCAGGAACAGTCAATGAAATGTGTCTGTTTGAAGATTTTAATCTGACAGTAGAACAGGGAGATTTTGTTTCTGTGGTAGGAAGCAACGGCTCCGGAAAGACTTCCATGCTTAATATCCTGTGCGGCAGTATTCCGGTAGAAGCAGGACAGATTCTGATGCATGGGGAAGATATTTCCCGCATGAAAGAGTATAAAAGAAACCGGAAGATCGGAAGAGTGTATCAGAATCCGGCGCTTGGAACCTGTCCTTCCATGACAATTCTGGAAAATATGTCTCTTGCAGACAACAAAGGCAGTTTTTACGGATTGAGAAAAGGAATTAATAAAAACAGAAAGTCTCATTATCAGGAGCTATTAAGCCAGTTGAATCTGGGACTGGAAAATAAGCTGAATGTAAAAGTCGGTTCTCTCTCCGGCGGGCAGCGTCAGGCAATGGCACTTCTGATGTCAACCATGACACCGATCGATTTTCTGATCCTGGATGAGCACACAGCGGCGCTGGATCCAAAGACGGCAGATCTGATCATGGAACTGACAGATAAGATCGTGAAACAGAAAAACCTGACAACGATCATGGTGACACATAATCTCCGCTATGCAGTAGAATATGGAAACAGACTGTTGATGATGCATCAGGGGGAAGCAGTGATGGATCTGTCAGCAAAAGAAAACAGGAATTGAAAGTAGAAGATATTTTGGAAAAATTCAATGCAATCAGTATTGAATGTGGAAATTAAGAGAAAGATAGCAAGTACAGATGTGATGTTACTGTTCAGAGGCTAACTTGAATCAAGAAAACCGATGGCATAGACTATAACCAGTCGAAGCTATCGGTTTCCTTATTTAAAGAATTCTTCTTCCTCTTTTTGAATAAACGTGCTACAATACAAGAAAGCATTATTTCTGGTTTTCTAAGCGGAACGATTCCGCATCTTTTGTTCTAAAGTCATATCGGAAAATCTCTATGCTTTGATATCAACTAAAACAGCAGAGAGGTTTTTAGAAGAGAAGATGTCGGATTGGAAGGCCTCCTGCAACAATTCAATTGAAGGAGGAAGCTTTATGAAACAAACCACAGAACCCCCGGTAAACAGAATGTACAAGTCGCGAATTTTTGCCATGCTCTACCAGGAGAAGAAAGAACTGCTTGATCTGTACAATGCGATCAGCGGAAAGCATTACGAGGATCCGGAGCTTTTGGAGATCAACACGTTGGAAAATGCCATCTACATGACGATGAAAAATGATCTGTCATTTCTTATCGATTTTCGTCTTTCCCTGTACGAGCATCAGTCTACCTACAGTCCAAACCTGCCCTTGCGTAATCTTTTTTATATTTCAGACCTGTATTCGGGCATGACAAAGAACTCAAATCTGTATGGAACAAAGCTGGTGGAGATTCCGGCGCCGCAGTTCGTCATTTTTTATAACGGTATCAAGGAAATGCCGGATCGAACCGTATTAAGATTGTCGGATGCATACAGCGTAAAGGACGAGCATCCCGCATTGGAGCTGGCGGCAGTGATGCTGAACATTAACCGGGGACATAACGAAAAATTAAAGGAACTGTGCAAATCTCTGAAAGACTATTCCGAATATACTGCAAGAGTACGGGAATATGCCAACATAATGCCGATTAGTGAAGCTGTAGAGCAGGCAATATGTGAATGCATTCAAGAAGGAATTCTGGCAGAGTTTTTGACGCAAAACCGAGCGGAGGCGAAGCAAGTGAGTATTTATGAATATGATGAAGAGAAGCATATGAGACAGGAGCGGGAAGCGTCCTGGGAAGAGGGATGGACAACTGGCAGAATGGAACTCCTAAAGGAACTAATTCAAAAGAAATTGTCAAAAGGAATGTCGGTTTCTGAGATTGCAATAGAACTGGAAGAGGAAGAAGCTTTAATTTCTGAATTGATACAGGAGTTGGAAAAATAGAGTTAGTGTTTGATCCAAATGAAATAAGTCAAGGAACTGCATTGTGTCAGTTCCTTGACTTTTAAATTTTTTGCTATTCTACAGATTTTAATGCGCTGAGCATATCTAAGTATTTGAGTTTTCGATTCATTATGTATCCTAGAATAAATGTAATGACTGCAATCAAAATGGCAGGAATCACAAATGCTTTTGCACAAAGAGCGGGGTTAAACATCACTTCATCCGGTGGAACAACTGCCAGTATGTACTGGTAAAGCAGATCACCGACTCCAAATCCTGCTAAAATACCGAGCAGGGAAAGGAGTATTGTTTCCCGGTAAATATAGAGTGTTACTTCTTTGTCGTAGAATCCGAGAACCTTAATGGTTGAGAGTTCACGGATACGCTCTGCCACATTGATGTTGGTAAGGTTACAAAGGACTTAAAAAGATTCTTTTATACAGAGGCAATTGCGGAGACATTACTGGAATGGATCGTGAACAAAGAAAAGTATGACAGGCAGCAGACGATCGATTATATTTCTGTTATTTTCCGTACCGGGCTGCTGCTGCCATCAGGCAATATTCAGACGTGGCAAAATAAGTTTTATGATTTCAATAATCTGAAAAAACTTCTTGACAATAAAAAATATCCTCCGTATAATGGTTGAAAGTTAGGGAACTAACTATATAAAGAGAGAGGGATGGAATTATGCAGGATATAGAAGATAAGGAAAGGTACATCAATACCGGCAGGCTGATTCACATTCTTTCCAATCAGATGAAGCGCAGAAATGCGTCTGAAGCAGTGGGAGATGATGGCCTGACCACCATGCAGAAGCATGTGTTAAAGCATATTCTTTTGGAAACGATGCACAGGGAAGTATATCAGAAAGATATAGAAGAAGAGTTTCGAATCCGGAAGTCCACAGCCACAGGGATTTTGCAGCTCATGGAAAAAAATGGATTTATTTCCCGGGAAAGTTCGAAAAAGGATGCCAGATTAAAACGTATTGTACCGACTCCAAAAGCAGAAGCACTCAGACCTGAGATTCTGGAGCACATCAGAGATACGGAAAAGCGGCTGATACAAGGGATAGATCAGGAAGATGTAAAGATTTGCAGAAAGGTGCTTGTGCAGATGATTCAAAATCTTGCAGAAAACAAAACAGAAAATAAGGAGGAAGACGAGAACGATGAATAAAACACTTTTAAAATCAGTCCGGGAATACAAAAAGCAGTCTGTGTTGGCTCCATTTTTCGTAATCCTGGAAGTTTTAATGGAAGTTCTGATTCCGATGGAGATGGCGAAGATCATTGATGTTGGAATCATGCAGGGAAATTTGAGCTATATCGTACGGCGGGGATTGATTCTGGTCATTATGGCAATGCTGGCTCTGTATTTCGGTATTATAGCAGGAAAAATGGCAGCAATAGCAGGTGCAGGATATGCCAAAAACCTGAGACATGATATTTTTTATAAAGTTCAGGAATTTTCATTTAAAAATATTGACCGGTTTTCCACATCCGGTCTTGTAACACGTATGACAACAGATATTACTAACGTACAGATGGCGTATATGATGAGCATTCGTCTGCTGGCGAGAGCTCCGATCATGATTGTTTTATCCTGGATCATGACACTTTTGATCAATAAGAAAATTGCTTTACTGTTCCTGATCATCATACCGCTGCTTGGAGGAACACTGATCTTTATTGCAAAGAAAGCGCATCCGCATTTTATTAAAGTATTTGATGAGTATGATATTCTGAATAATTCCGTACAGGAAAATGTCAATGCATCCCGCGTGGTAAAAGCCTTTGTACGGGAAGATCACGAAATTGAAAAATTCCATGGAATTTCAAAATATGTCTATACATTATTTACAAAAGCAGAAAAGATCGTGGCATGGAACTCACCGGTTATGCAGTTTACGATCTATACGGCGATGCTTCTGATGGTAGCGATCGGAGGAAGAGAAATTGTATTCGGTGCGATGGAAATCGGAGAAATGACCAGTGTGATCGTGTATGCGTTCCAGATCATGATGGCTCTGATGATGGTTACATTTGTATTTGTTATGATCATGATCGCAGAAGCGTCTACAGACCGTATTACGGAAGTTCTGACGGAAGTTCCGGAGATGCAGGACAAAAAGAATGCGGTTACAGAAGTGGCAGACGGAGAGATCCGGTTTGAGCATGTAGATTTCAGTTATGCGGGAGAAGGCGGAAATCTTTCGTTAAAAGATGTCAATCTTCATATTAAATCCGGACAGACGATCGGGATCATCGGAGGAACCGGAAGTGCGAAATCAACATTGGTACAGCTGATCCCGAGACTTTATGACGTGACAAAAGGAACTGTAAAAGTCGGCGGACTGGATGTCAGAGAGTATAATCTGGAGGCACTGCGCGATCAGGTATCTATGGTATTGCAGAAAAACGTTCTCTTTACAGGAACGATTTACGATAATATCCGCTGGGGAAATGAACATGCCAGCGAGGAAGAGGTTCAGAGAGTCTGCAAACTTGCACAGGCAGATGGATTCGTAAAAGAATTTCCGGCAGGTTATCATACGATGATCGTGCAGGGCGGAAACAATGTTTCCGGCGGACAGAAGCAGCGTCTGTGTATTGCACGGGCACTTCTGAAAAAACCGAAGATTCTGATTCTGGATGACTCCACAAGTGCGGTAGATACAAAGACAGATGCGCTGATTCGAAAAGCATTCCGGGAAGAAATTCCGGATACTACAAAGATCATCATTGCGCAGCGAGTTTCTTCTATAGAAAATGCAGACCAGATCATTGTACTGGATGAAGGAAAGATCATGGGAGTCGGCACATCCGAAGAATTGCTTGCGACAAATGAAATCTACAGAGAAGTATATGAATCTCAGGTAAAGGGAGGTGAGGACGATGAATAGAAAACCAAAGGTTTCAAAAGAAAATTTACAGACCGCAAAGCGGCTTTTAAAATATGTGACCGGAACGTACAAGGTTCGGTTTGTGATCGTATTTATCTGTATTTTGTTAAGTTCGATCGCATCAATTCGGTATCATTGTCCCTCAAGTTTTTAATCGATGATTTTATCAGTCCTCTGATCGGACAGAAAGATCCGAATTTTGCAGAACTATATCGGGCACTTGCGGTGCTTGGAAGCATTTTCCTGATGGGAGTCATTGCTACATTTACTTATACACGACTGATGGTCTACATTGGTCAGGGTGTTCTTAAAAAAGTAAGGGATGATATGTTTGAACATATGCAGACTCTTCCAATCCGTTATTTTGACCAGAATACGAATGGTTCTATCATGAGTCTTTACACGAATGATACAGATACGCTCAGACAGATGATCAGTCAGTCGATCCCACAGGCACTGATGTCCTTTTTTACGATTATCGTAACCTTTATTTCAATGCTGATCTTAAGTCCGCTGCTTACAATTTTAGCAGTTCTGATCATTGGTCTTATGATCTTCGTAACAAAAAAGATCGGTGGAAACAGTGGAAAATATTTTGTTCGTCAGCAGAAATCTCTGGCAGATGTGACTGGATTTGTGGAAGAGAGAATGAACGGACAGCGCGTAGTAAAAGTGTTCAACCACGAAAGAAAGTCAGAAGAAGAATTTGACAAACTCAACGAGGCGCTCTTTGAAAGTGCTGCACAGGCGAATACCTTTGCAAATATGATGGGACCGGTAATCGGAAACATCGGAAACCTGCAGTTTGTACTGGTCTCTGTACTTGGAGGATTCCTTTCTATTATGGGAATCGGAGGGATCACTCTGGGAGTTATGGCATCTTATCTGCAGTTTACAAAGAGCTTTACACAGCCGTTTATGCAGGTGGCGCAGCAGTTTAACTCCATTGTTATGGCACTTGCCGGAGCAGAGCGTATTTTTGCTCTGATCGATGAAGAATCGGAAAAAGACGAGGGATACGTAACACTGGTCAATGCGAAAAAAGACGAGAACGGCAATATTATCGAATGCAAAGAAAGAACCGGAATGTGGGCCTGGAAGCATCCACATTCGGCAGACGGAAGTGTGTCTTATACAGAACTGACCGGAGATGTGCGTTTTGAAGATGTGACATTTGGATACAACGAAGATAAAGTGATCTTAAAAGATATCAGTCTGTTTGCAAAACCGGGACAGAAGCTGGCATTTGTCGGTTCTACCGGAGCAGGAAAAACAACCATCACGAACCTGATCAATCGCTTTTACGATATTCAGGAAGGAAAGATCCGGTATGACGGAATCAATATTACAAAGATTAAAAAGGATGATCTGAGACGTTCCCTCGGAATTGTACTGCAGGATACCCATTTGTTTACAGGAACCATTATGGATAATATCCGTTATGGAAAACTGGATGCTACTGATGAGGAAGTATACGAGGCTGCAAAACTGGCTCATGCAGATCAGTTTATCAAAATGCTTCCGAAGGGATACGACACTATGTTAAGCGGTGATGGAGAAGAGCTTTCACAGGGACAGAGACAGCTTCTTTCCATTGCGAGAGCAGCAGTTGCAAATCCGCCGGTACTGATTCTGGATGAAGCAACTTCCAGCATTGATACCCGTACGGAGAGTATTGTGCAGAAGGGTATGGATAACCTGATGAAGGGACGTACAGTATTTGTTATCGCGCACAGACTTTCTACGATTCGCAACAGTGATGCGATTATTGTTCTGGAACACGGAAAGATCATCGAGCGTGGAGATCATGCGGATCTGATCAAAATGAAAGGAACGTATTACCAGTTATATACCGGAAAACTGGAGCTTTCATAAAAATTTACTGTGAATGGCAGACCATAAAGCGGATGGAGTTTTCTTACAGAAAGTGTAAGTGTTTTTCATCCACGATACGGCTTATAATATTCTTATCACGAAAGGGAGGGATATTATGAGCCGTACTATTTTGGAAATAGAATCGTTGTACAAAACATATGGGGAAAAGGAGAATGCAGCAGAGGCACTCAGAGGAATCTCGTTTCAAGTATATCAGGGAGAATTCCTCGGAATTATGGGAAGCAGCGGTTCGGGAAAAACGACGCTGTTAAATTGTATTGCTTCGGTTTTAAGACCTACACGAGGTAGGATTCTTCTGAAAGGACAGGATATCGGAATGTATACGGATGCTCAGCTGGCAGCGTATCGGGGAAGACAGATCGGGTATCTGTTTCAGCAGTTTGAATTGCTGGATAATCTGACGGGTGGAGAAAATATTCTTTTGCCGGCACAGATTCACAAAATGCCGGAAAAGGAAAGCAGAAAAAGGATGCAGAAGCTGGCGGAATATTTTGAGATCGAGGAGGTGCTGGAAAAGTTTCCGAATCAGATGTCCGGAGGACAGAAGCAGAGGGTAGCCGCATTAAGAGCGCTTCTTTTGCATCCGCAGATCGTACTGGCAGATGAGCCGACCGGTGCGCTTGACAGCCGAAGTGCACGAAGTCTGATGGAGCAACTCTCCGGAGTGAATCGAGAGGATGAGGCTGCGGTTCTGATGGTGACACATGACGCACAGGCTGCGAGTTTTTGTTCCAGAATTTTGTTTATTCAGGATGGAAAAGTATTTCATGAATTACGGAAGCGAGTCGGGGAGGAGACAAACCGGGAATTTTATGAGCGCATTTTGTCCGTGATGGCGCAGTTGGGAGGAGGAAGCAATTATGTTCTCTGAACTGATCAGACGAAACAGTAAACGAAACCGGCAGGAAAACACGCTGTATTTTGTTACGATGATTCTCACGGTGGCGGCATTTTATATTATCCTTGCGCTGGATCATCAGGATGTGATGATCTTTCTGAAAGAGATGGAGAGAGATGCTGTAAACAAGCTGCTGATGCTGATTCCGATTTTATATGTGGTATCTCTGTGCCTGCTTTATTTCCTGGTATATTTTACGGATAAGTATCAGATGGAACGGCGAAGTCATGAGTTTGGAACCTATGTGATGCTTGGTATGAAGAAAAGAAGTCTGTTTCAGATGCTTTTTCTGGAAGATCTGCGAAATATTGTGTATGCGCTTGTGATCGGGATCCCGGGGGCGCTGCTGATCTCGGAACTTACAAGCCTGATTACGGCGAAGCTTGCAGGATTTGGAATTCTGCGTCATCAGTTTACATTTTCCGGTTCGGCTGCATTGTGGACAGTTATTGGGATTTGCGGAATTAAAATGCTTGCCCGGTTTGTGCTTTGCATCAAGCTTTGGAAAAAAGAGGTTTATGAATTGTTATCCCGTGAACAGAAAGAAAAACAGCGTGCATTTTCGCCCATAAAAACGTGTGTGAAGCTGATGATGGGAATCATTCTTCTGGCAGTAGCCTATGGGATCGGATGCGGGATACTGAGTTCGGAACTTGGGATAAAACGAATGTTTCGTATGACTGCAATTTTATGTTTTTGTGGAGTACTCGGTACATTCTTTTTCTTTCAGGGCCTGGCATATCTATTTGATAGGATATGCAGAAAACTTCCAGGGAAAAAGCTCTGGACATTTACATGCCGTCAGCTGCAGGAAGCGGTATTTTTAAAATCATCTTCGTTGGCAATTTCTTCCCTTCTGATTCTGTTTGCGATCATATGTTGTTCCTATGGAGTCGGGATGAGTGGGCAACTGGGACAACAGGATACGGCAGGGATTGATTTTACATTTGACGAGAAAAAAGAAACGTTAGAAGAAGTGCTGTCATCTCAGAAAGTAGACCAATATTTTTCCAATCTGTTTGAAGTACGAAATGGATTACTTTGGACAGATCTGGATTTTACGGAAGGTATGGAGGAGCGAAAAGTATATGCATATGACTGTGAGGAATTATATGAGCGTCTGAAAAACAGATTGAATCCATATTCTTGGGAAGAATCCCCATTTTTGATCGCAGAATCAGGGTACAATGAGATTTTGCGTTCAAAAGGAATGGAACCTTTGAACTTAAAGGAACATCAGATGGCAATTTACGGGCACCCCACATATTTGTCGGATGAGACTGCAAAGAGCGTAGAGAAACTTCTGAAAGAGAAAGTCTTTGTGCAGATAGAAGAGACCGATTATGAAATCATTCCAAGAGTATGCAATGACAATCTGGTGGCAGACCGGATGTTGACGATTATGTATGGTTTTATTGTACCGGATGAGGTTTTTGATGTCTTTGTAGCAGACGGAAGCTATTCTTACTGGAACGGGATTCTTGATCCGGTTCTGGTAAAGGAGGAAGGATTGCTCAAAGCAGTGATGTCTGTCAATGACCGTCTAAAAACAACCGATCTGCATTATGAAAGTTATCTGGGAACAGCCGGACGGCATATGTTTTATCAGGTGGCATTGGGATATACGACGATCTATCTGGCTGTGATTTTTTTGATTATCGCAAATACACTCATTGGAGTTCAGTTTTTAATTCAGCAGGAGAAGACCGGGGCACGCTACAGCGTTCTGCTTACACTGGGAAGTAACTACAAAGAGCTCTGTCATTGTGCGAAAGTTCAGATCTGGTGGCACTATGGACTGGTATTGAGCGTTGCATTTTTCAGTAGTGTGTTTGGGGTCTGGACATTGTTCCGGCTGATTGGACAGGTGCAGGAAGTAAAAGTTTTCTGGCAGATGGCAGGAAGTGTGTTTCTTTTCTTGTGTCTGATAGAAACAGCTTATATAATAGGGGTTATAAAGACAAGCAATCGCAGGATTTTGAAATTTATTCAGAGAAAACGGCAGGAGTAGAAGACAGGCATGCAAAAAATCATGATCGTAGAAGACGATGAATTCCTTCGGGAAGAACTGGAAAATATTTATCATAAGGCAGGCTATGAGGTATGCTGTGTAACGGATTTTCCAGAAACCGGTGCTGTCTGTGAGGCAGAGCATCCGGATTTGTTAGTGCTGGATCTGGGACTTCCGGGAATCAGTGGATTTGCACTTTGTAAAGAAATACGAAAGAAAGGCAGCCTTCCTATTCTTGTGCTGACCTCCAGGGATAAAATGCAGGATGAGTTGAAAGCACTGGAGCTGGGAGCTGACGAATATCTGACGAAGCTGTGTCATAAAGACCGTCTGCTGGCAAGGACAGAAAATCTGCTGAAACGGGCAATGGGGAATGCACATTTACTGGATGGAGACGATTTTCTTTTTGATACCAGAACCTATACGGTCTGTCAGGGGAAAGATGCCTGTCATATTCCGGAAAATCAGGGGAAGATCTTAAAAATTCTTTTGGAATATGCAGGAACAGAGGTGAAAAAAGAATGCATTTCAAAGGTATTGTGGGGAACAACCGAATACATTGATGAAAATGCGCTTCAAGTCAATGTGACAAGGCTGAAAAAGACATTAAAAGCGCTTGGTCTGGAGAATCGGATAGAAACAATCCGTGGCAGAGGATATCGGTGGAAGAGAGAGCAGTAATATGGAATATATCAGACGAATCTGGAGCGAGATCAAAGAAGAAAAAATATGGTTTGTGATCCTTATGTGTACAGAACTGGTATCGCTATTCTTTCTGTGGCTGTCGGGGATAGAGCAGTTCAAAGTTCTGGCAGGACTGGAAACCAGTTGTTTTGTAATTATTTTCTTGTATGCAGTAATCTGGAACGTAAGGAAAGAGCAGAAAAAGAAAGAGCGGTTTCTTACATTTCTGGCGGATCCGAGTGAAGAAAATGAGAGACTTGCGATCGGGGGAGCAGGAAATGAAGAACAGGAAATCCTGCGGGAGATCGGGGTATATCTTCGAAAAGCATACAGGCAGGCTGATGCAGGGAGGATACAGGAAGAAGAATATGAACGGTATGTAGAATTATGGGCACATGAAGTGAAAATTCCATTATCTCTTTTTACACTTTTGCTTGAGAACAGAAGTGAGGAGATGTCACCGACAGTATACAAAAAAATGGAGCATGTCAGACTGCAGATGCAGTCCTATGTAGAGCAGATGTTATATTATGCCAGGGTTAAAGCAGTGAATAAAGAGTATTTGTTTGAAGAGATAAGTCTGGAAGAATGCTGCCGGGAGGTGCTGGATGAATACCGTCTGTATCTGGAAGAAAAGCAGATCCTGGTGCAGTTGGATCTGAAAGAGAAAACCGTACTGTCAGACCGGAAAAGTCTGTGTTTTATGCTCAGTCAGCTGATCGCGAATTCCATCAAATACACAGGATATGAAGCCGAAAAGTGTCCGAAGCTGAAAATCAGTTCCGGAAGTGAGAACAACAGAGTCTGCCTTTCTGTCTGCGACAATGGGTGTGGCGTAAAACCATATGAACTCCGCTATCTTTTTGAAAAAGGATTTACAGGAGAGAACAGCCAGAAAAAATCGACAGGGATGGGATTGTATCTGGTACGGCAGATCGGACAGGAATTAAAGATAGAAGTAGAAGCAGTGTCAGTCTACGGAAAAGGAATGGAAATCAGACTCTGGTTTCCGGTGGTGTAGGGCAGTTCCATGTGGAACTGCTCTGTTACTGTGGCTTGCAGAGTTATTGTTTACAGTAACTTTTTACAGGATATTTATGGAAATTTAATTGTATCCTGATCAAAATTCAAGTATAATAAAACCAATCTTGAAAGGAGTCCCTTTCAATTTTCAAATATGGCAAAGAATTGCCATTCAAAAGTTATTCCCAGATAAAGAGTAAAGAGATGGATAAAAGAATAGAGGGAGTTTGTCTGTATTTGCGATTGTGAAACATCGCGTCAAAAGATATAATAAAATCAACGATATAGATACATACTCGCCGAAATATTCTGGTTTCCATCAGAACAAAGGAGGAGTGTGTATGAAGAAAGAAAAAACAACACAATTTTTAATGAAGCCAAAGGTAGATTTCTGTTTTAAAGAACTGATGCAAGATGAAGAGGTGCGCAATGCATTTCTGGCAGCAGTACTTGGGATCAATCTGGAAGAAATCGTTGAGAGCAGGATTTTGCCGTCCCACCTGCGTCAGAAAGACAAAGATGATAAACTGGGGATTCTGGATGTACGGGTATTGCTAAATAATAAGGAGCAGATCGATATTGAAATCCAGGTGACATCCAGTGAATACTGGGTAGAACGTACCTTGTTCTATCTGGGAAAGATGTTTGTGGATCAGCTAAAACCGGGAGAAGACTATCAAAAATTAGAAAAATGTATTCATGTCGGGATTTTAAATTTTACATTGTTTGATGATGAAGAATACTATTCCCGCTTTCATTTCTGGTCGGATCAGGGAAGAAAGATGTATAGTGATAAGTATGAAATCCATACGCTGGAACTTCCCAAGCTGGCAAAACATGAGTATCCGGAGACAGAGCTGCTGAAATGGCTTCAGTTTATCAATGCAGAGACCAAGGAGGAATTTGAAATGGCAGCGGGAAAAAGCGAATATATTAAGAAGGCGTATGAGGATTTAAACCGGATCAGCGCAGATGAAGAAAAGCGTCTGGAATATGAAGCAAGAGAGCGTGCGATTCGAGATCACCAGTATTTTTCTACTGTTTACAAAGAGACTGGGCTTAGAGAGGGACGAAAAGAAGGCCTAAAAATAGGCCGACAAGAGGGTCTGCAAGAGGGGCGACAGGAGGGCCGGCAAGAAGCATACAGGCCGTAGTAGAGTTGCTTCAGGAAATGGGAATGGAGAAAGAAATTGTATGTGTAAAAATTCAGGAAAGATTTCAGTTTTCTCTGTCAGATGCAGCGAAGGAGGTAGAAAAGTACTGGAAATCATAGTAGAAGTCGTGGAAAGATATTGGAAGGGATAATGCCATAAGACATGAAAAGCCCACCCTTACTTTAGCGAGTCAGGGTGGGCTTATTATATCCTTGAGCCAATGGTTCATTATTGCATACTTACAGGAATTTCAGCAACTACAGGAATCATGCCAGGAGAAGATGGTTCGGCATATATTTGATCAATGGCCACGTCTACCGTCATTGCATCCGAAAATGTACCGTCTTCCAGAGCATTTCGACTGATCTGATACAAACCGATATAAAGGCTTTTTTTACAATCGATTGTTACACATTAGATAAAAACAGAAAGTAAAAAGTTGCAAAAATAAAAAAATCAGCTGTAAAACAACTTTTACTCAGTCATTTTACAGCGATTCAATTTCATATTAGTCACGGAACATCTTCATGCCCATCCATTGCTGCATATGATCCAGCATCTTTTCATCCGGATCGATCAGGATACAGCTCATCGTCTGTTCAGCCGGGATTACAATGGCATAAGTACCTTCGCCTGTACCTGCGGAAAAATCTTTTGTCTTGTCTGCGTGTACAGAATCAAGACGGTGAGAATTTTTTGGCGCAATGATCTCAGCCTGCTGGATATCCAGAGTCATGAGTTTTTTGCGTTTTGATTTACTGTAAATAGCGTCAATTTCCAGATCGTGGTTCAAAAGTGTATACTCATATTCTACATCGAGTTTCGGAAATACAAAGTAGTAAATCAGAACTCCGAGAAGAATCGTAACGAGAACTGCCAGAGAACCGATAAAAAGCATACCTCCGCAAAGCACGACTACGAGAGCGGCAATGCACAAAATACGGATCACGAGGTCCATAGGTCGGGATTTACGAGTAACTAATTGTTCATAAAGTGCGTCATTCATGTGGTATATTCCTTTCAGTATATAAATAATTCATTACCATAGAGGCGATCTTAAATGTCATGGCATCTTCAAACTGGCGAAGATCCAGACCGGTCCGCTTTTCAATCTGCTCCAGACGATAGATTAAAGTATTGCGGTGCATATGCAGCTGCCGGGAGGTCTCTGCGATATTTAAGTTATTCTGTAGAAACTTATTAACGGTTGCAGTGGTTTCTTCATCCAGTGCCTGTGGAATCTCCTCTCCGAAAATTTCATGAAGAAAATTCTCACACAACGAAGTTGGAAGACGGTAGATCAGACGTCCGATTCCAAGTCGGTTATATGGAAATACCGTCTGTTCGGAATAGAACAGCTTACCGACTTTCAGTGCAAGACTTGTCTCACGAAAAGCAGTGGAGAGATCCAGCAGATTATGCAGAGTCTTGCTGTACGAAACACGGACACGTGCCAGAGCTTCCGCGTTTACGGTATCCACGATCATGCGGGCAGTAAGATGTACAGTTTCCTGTGAAGAATCTGCCAGAGATCTGACAGGACAGAGAATGGCACAGGAAGCTTCTGTCAGCGGAATTCGAAATGCTCCTGACTGGGATGGAAAGAGATTCTTTAAAATCTCGGAAATATCTTCGTCCAGGCTGTGAGAAGTCTCCAGAAGATAAAGGATACGCGGCTCTTCCGGAGCAATGTGAAGACGGGCAGCCCGGTCATATACATTATATGTAGGGATGCTGTCTGTCATCAGGCTCTGAAGAAAATGAATCTTGTTATACTTTTCTTTGTATGCGGAGGAAAGGAGCTTTAACTGCTCCAGCGCTTTTGTCACTTCTTCTTCTGTTTCTGCGTGAATCTCCATAGAAATTCCGGTAATATGTCTGAGGTCTGTCAATGCTTTCTCTAATTCTGCTGTATGATTCATAGTGTTTCTCCCGGTAGACAGAGAAGGAGCTGCACAATCGTACAGCCCCCTGTCATTTTTAGTTATAACTATTTTAAAACATTAGTTTGTAATCGTCAACTCTGTTTCTTTGTCGAAGATGTGGATCTTTTCCATATCCAGAGCAAATACTGCGTGATCTCCGTTTCTTAATGTTGTACGAGGATTTACGCGGGCTGTCATCTGTGTACCTTCTAAGTCAAAGTACAGATATACTTCTGCTCCAAGCAGCTCATAAACTTTGATTGTAGATTCGATCACGCTGTCAGGTGAATTGCTGATGAATGCCTGTGAATCATGTACATCTTCCGGACGAATACCAAGAACAACAGTTCTTCCGTTGTATCCACCGTCGATCAGTGCCTGTTTTTTAGATGCAGGAACTTTCAGTGTATGTTTTCCGACAGTTAATGTTACATCATTTCCTTTGATGTCAACAACAGCATCCATGAAGTTCATCTGAGGAGATCCGATGAATCCTGCTACGAACAGGTTGCAAGGTGTGTTGTACAGGTTCTGAGGTGTATCTACCTGCTGAACAACTCCGTCTTTCATAACAACGATTCTTGTACCAAGAGTCATAGCCTCTGTCTGGTCATGTGTTACGTAGATGATTGTAGCGCCCAGATTTTCATGCAGTTTGGAAATCTCGATACGCATCTGAACTCTCAGTTTTGCATCCAGGTTGGAAAGAGGTTCGTCCATAAGGAATACTTTTGGATTACGAACGATCGCACGTCCCATAGCAACACGCTGTCTCTGTCCACCGGAAAGAGCTTTTGGTTTACGGTCAAGCAGTTTTTCCAGGTCAAGGATTCTTGCTGCTTCTTTTACTTTTCTATCAATCTCATCTTTCGGAACTTTACGAAGCTTCAGTCCGAATGCCATGTTATCGTATACTGTCATATGTGGATACAGAGCGTAGTTCTGGAATACCATCGCGATATCTCTGTCTTTTGGTTCCACATCGTTCATAACTTTTCCGTCAATCTCCAGTGTACCGCCGGAAATATCTTCCAGACCTGCGATCATACGAAGTGTTGTAGATTTACCACATCCGGAAGGTCCTACAAAGATGATGAACTCTTTGTCTTCAATGTCCAGATTGAAATCTTTTACTGCGTGAAATCCGTTCGGATAAATTTTCTGAATTCCTTTTAATGATAAACTTGCCATTTTAAATAGCCTCCTTAAAATCAGTGTTTCGTTGTTTTCTGTAATTAAGTATACCTTTGGAGGCCAAAACAGACAATGTTACGAGTAACTAAAAAAAACAGATAATGGTGTACAAAGTGACTATAGAAGCTTTTTGATCGCAGGAATGGAAAGTCCGTCCTGCCGAAGAGAACGAATCTGTTCGATTCTTGCGACCGCCGCCTCTCTGGGGAAGCGGCGTGTCAGATTTTCTTCTGCCTGTTCAAATGGCAGCATTCCTTCTTCTGTATAAAATTTTAAAGTACTGTAGCGGCAGCCGGTGATGCGCACCAGCTCGCCGATCGAAACATATTCCGAGGCCAGAATTTTCTCCATAGAACGTTGTCTGGACATAAGAACACTCCTTTTACATAATATATCTTCTAAGCTGAACACCGAAAACAGGAACCCGGTAATATTTGTGCTGTGTCGGGATACATTCATAATAAAGATTGTCAATCTGAAGAAGAGGTACCGTGCCTGCGCGGATCACATGGACTTCATTTCCGTTTTCTTCCAATCTGGCAATGACGCTTTCCAGACGCTTTTCGGCATTACAATATAATTCTTCAGACTCAATGAAAACGGCACTGGAACGTTCCATAAACGGAACCTGAAATAGAACCCCGGTACCGAGCTGGGTGGAAAAAATCGCTTTCTTTTTCGAAAAGAGCCCAAGTGCCGCACTGTCAAGCGCATTGTGGATGGAAACGGAAAGCAGTGTTTTTGCCAGAAGGGAGTTCAGGTATAACTCGTTAATTCTGGAAGTGAGGTATTTTTGTTCCTCCCTGGAAAACAGATCATAAAAGCAGCTGCTTTCACGTAAAAGCCAGAGCATACATACGGTTTCATCGAATACGTTGCCTTCTTCCATCAGTCTGCACGAAGACTCTCTGTCTGCCGTGAATATTCATCGGAATCCGTGCGGTATTCCAGAATCTTGTTTCCGGCAGAAGAAAACTCCAGATCACAGCTGACCAGGGAGGATGCTTCTGTCATCAGTCCCAGATTATTTAAACGGGTATATACTGTGTGTTCCAGCTCTTTTGCAGCAGAAGAAGATAAATGAGCTGCTTCCTTCAAAGAAACAGATAAAGCATCCAATCTGGAGCGGTATTCGTCAGAGTCTTCGGTGAGCTCTTCTGTTTCCTGTAGAAATCGATCCAGTACACCGGCAGCAGAGATACAGCGAATTGCTGCTTTTTTTGCAGTAGAATTACGTGTGCTGTTTAAAGCGTTTAATGAAATGAGTGAAAAACGGTCCTGTAATGATAAGTTCGTCATAGGAAAACCCTCCTCGTGGATAAGAAAATTTATATTTACTTATTACTTACTACTTACGATTTAAAAATACTGCGATAACAGGAAAAAATCAAGAGATTTTCAGCAAGTTTTCAGAAAATTCCAGAAAAACACAATGCGTTGACGAAATCGTGCAAATCCGCTACAATAACTTCATATACGGCTTCTTCAAAGCCGCAGTTTGATAGAAAAGAGGAGAAAACATATGGCAAATCCAGTTGTTACATTTGAAATGGAAAACGGCGATATCATGAAAGCGGAGTTATATCCGGAGATCGCACCGAACACAGTGAAAAATTTTGTATCGCTTGTAAAGAAAGGATTTTATGACGGACTGACATTCCACCGTGTGATCAGCGGATTTATGATCCAGGGAGGATGTCCGGACGGAACAGGTATGGGTGGCCCGGGATATACAATCAAAGGAGAGTTCCTTCAGAATGGCGTGACGAACAATCTGGCACATGATGAAGGTGTTCTGTCTATGGCACGTGCAATGCATCCGGATTCTGCGGGAAGCCAGTTCTTTATCATGCATAAGAAATCCCCGCATCTGGATGGAGCATACGCTGCATTCGGAAAGATTACAGAGGGAATGGATGTTGTGAATAAAATTGCAGACACAGCTACAGACTACAGTGACAAGCCACTGGAGCCTCAGGTAATGAAAAAAGTGACAGTCGAGACTTTCGGAGAAGAGTACGGCGAGCGGAGATGGCGTAGTTGATAAATGGTAAAAAGCGATATTCAAAAGGGCAGTTTTTGTACTTTGAAATGCACTTTGGATGTATATACGAGTTGTCATATTGATGAAAATCAATGCGACAACTCTACTTTTTTCTTCTATAAAAATGTGTTATACTAAGAAACTGGTAAAAATGAAAGGATATCACATTGTATATGGAAAAGAAATTACAAAATCCAGGTGTTGTGTTTGCTCTGGCTCTGCTTTGCTGTGCATTGTGGGGAAGTGCCTTTCCATGTGTGAAGATAGGATATGAATGGCTGGCGATCGAAGGCGCGGGCAGCCAGATCCTGTTTGCGGGATACCGGTTCTTCCTGGCGGGAATCTTTACATTTCTGATCGGAAGTTTTCTTGAGAAGCGCTGGCTTATGATCCGAAGAAGTTCTGTATTGCCGGTTTTCGGACAGGGAATGTTGCAGACATTTATACAGTACATCTGTTTTTATATCGGTCTTGCACATACAACCGGGGCAAAAGGTTCGGTGATCAATGCTTCGAACGCATTTTTTGCGTTGATATTTGCACATTTTATGATAAAATCAGAGAAAATGACGTGGAAGAAGAGCATCGGTTGCCTGATCGGGTTTGCCGGTGTGATCGTGATCAACCTGACACCGGGTGGAATGGCCGGTGGATTTCAGTGGATGGGAGAAGGGCTGATCCTGGTCTGTTCCATGGCATATGGAGCAAGTTCTGTGACATTGAAGCTGCTCTCGGGGAAAGAAACGCCCACTGCGATTACAGCTTTTCAGCTTTTATTCGGTGGAGGAATGCTGATTTTGGCAGGTGTTTTGCTTGGCGGCCACGTGCGTGGATTTACGATGCGGTCCGTGTTGCTTTTATTGTATATGGCACTGCTGTCCACGGCTGCATTCAGCATATGGGCGTTGCTTTTGAAGTATAACCCGGTTGGGAAAGTAGCGGTGTTTGGGTTTACGATCCTGTTTTCGGGGTAGCACTCTCAGCAGTATTTCTTGGAGAGGACATCTGGAAAATACAGAATCTGGCGGCGCTGATTCTGGTCAGTGCAGGGATTATTTTTGTAAACAGAGAAAAGGAGTCTAAAAATGATACAGACCAAAGAGCTGATTTATGAATATGAAAAAAGAGATGAAGAGGGAAATATCATCGGCATGAAGCGTGCGATTGACGGCGTGGATATTGATATCCCGGAGGGGTCTTTTGTGGCAATCCTGGGACACAACGGTTCCGGAAAATCGACGCTGGCAAAGCATATGAATGCGATCCTGGTGCCGTCCGGCGGAACCATGTGGGTAAACGGAAGAGATACGAAAGATCCGGAGAATCTGTGGGATGTCAGACAATCCGCAGGAATGGTATTTCAGAATCCGGACAATCAGATCATCGGAACGGTGGTAGAAGAAGACGTCGGATTCGGACCGGAGAATCTTGGCGTGCCGGCGGACGAGATCTGGAAGCGGGTGGAAGAAAGCCTGAAAGATGTCGGAATGCTGGAGTATCGCAAGTCTTCCCCAAACAAGCTTTCCGGAGGACAGAAACAGCGAGTTGCCATTGCGGGCGTGATCGCTATGGAACCAAAGTGTATTGTTTTAGATGAGCCGACTGCTATGCTGGATCCGAATGGAAGAAAAGAAGTGATCAAAACTGTCCGCCGTCTGCAGAAGACGAAAAAAGTAACGGTGATCCTGATCACCCACTATATGGAAGAAGTGATCGAGGCCGATCAGGTATTTGTTATGGATAAGGGTCATGTTGTGATGCACGGAACTCCAAAAGAGGTATTCTCTCAGGAGGAAAAATTGAAAAAGTATCGTCTGGATGTACCACAGGTAACGATGCTGGCAGATGAACTGAGAAAAAGAGGTCTGGATATCCCGAAAGGAATCCTGAAGAAAGAGGAACTGGTGGAGGTATTATGTCGATTAAATTAAAACACATTCAGTATGTTTACGGTCAGGGAACTGCATATGAAAAACAGGCGTTAAAAGATGTCAGCCTCGAGATTCCGCAGGGACAGTTTCTCGGGATCATCGGTCATACAGGTTCCGGAAAATCAACACTGATCCAGCATTTTAATGGTCTGATCAAAGCTGCATCCGGAGAGTTGTATTATGAAGGAAAGAACATCTATGAAGACGGATACGATATGAAGTATTTAAGAAGCCAGGTAGGACTTGTGTTTCAGTATCCGGAGCATCAGCTGTTTGAAGTGGATGTTCTGACAGATGTATGCTTTGGTCCGAAAAATCAGGGGCTTTCAAAAGAAGAGTGCGAGAAACGGGCGAAAGAAGCTCTGGAACTGGTTGGTTTTCCGGAAGAATTATATTTACAGTCTCCGTTTGAGCTTTCCGGAGGACAGAAGAGAAGGCGGCGATCGCGGGAGTCTTGCCATGCGCCCGAAAGTACTGGTACTGGATGAACCGACTGCCGGACTGGATCCGAGAGGACGGGATGAGATTCTGGATCAGATTGCAGAGCTTCACAAGAAAACGGGAATCACTGTTATTTTGGTATCTCACAGTATGGAAGATATCGCGAAATATGTGGATCGAATTATTGTGATGAACCGCGGGGAAAAGTTTTTAGATGGAACGCCCCGGGAAGTGTTTGCACATTATCAGGAACTGGAAGAGGTTGGCCTTGCTGCGCCGCAGGTAACTTACATTATGCACGATCTGCGGCAGAATGGACTGCAGGTCGGCAATGATGTGACGACAGTAGAAGAGGCGGCAGATGAGATCATGCGCTATTTTAGAGGGAAGCATCCGGAGGAAACAAAATTATGATTCGAGATATTACAATTGGACAATACTATCCGGCAAACAGCGTAATACACCGTCTGGATCCCAGGGTGAAGATCGTGGCGACACTGTTATTTCTGATCTCGTTGTTTGTACAGAAAAGCGTACTCGGCTATCTGGTTGCAACCTTGTTCCTGGCAGGGGTGATCCATTTAAGTAAAGTGCCTTTGAAGTTTATTATGAAGGGCTTAAAACCGATTATGATCCTGCTCTTGATCACAGTAGCATTTAATCTGTTTTTGAATAACGGAGGAGAGGTGCTGGTTCATTTCTGGATTTTTCAAATTACAGAAGATGGACTGGAAATCTCGGTATATATGGCGATCCGTCTCATTTATCTGATCGCGGGATCGTCGATCATGACATTTACAACCACTCCGAATGCACTGACAGATGGGATAGAGAAGCTGCTCCGACCGCTGAACAAAGTGAAAGTTCCGGTACATGAGGTGGCAATGATGATGTCGATCGCGCTGCGCTTCATTCCGATCCTTCTGGAGGAGACAGACAAGATCATGAAAGCACAGATTGCACGTGGGGCAGATCTGGAGAGTGGAAATATCATTCAGAGAGCAAAGGCCATGATTCCGATTCTGGTTCCGTTGTTCGTATCGGCATTTCGCCGTGCCAATGATCTTGCCATGGCAATGGAGGCGCGCTGTTACCGTGGCGGAGAAGGGCGTACCAAGATGAAACCGCTCGTGTATCACAGCCGTGACAGAGTTGCGTATCTTGTGACAGCAGTGTATCTGGCTGTGATCATTGTGCTGGGAAGATTTGTGCCGTTTCATATCTGGATATTCTAGGACGAAGGAATTGAGAAAATTATGAAAAGATTGAAACTGACCGTTGCTTATGACGGAACGAATTATTGTGGATGGCAGATCCAGCCGAATGGAATTACGGTGGAAGAAGTTCTGAACCGTGCGCTCAGAAAACTGACAGGGGAAGAGATTACGGTCATCGGGGCAAGCAGAACAGATTCCGGGGTACATGCCCTTGGGAATGTGGCAGTGTTTGATTCTGAAACCTCCATTCCGCCGGAGCGGATTTCATATGCCCTGAACCAGAGGCTTCCGGATGATATTGTTGTGATCAGATCAGAAGAAGTGTCAGCAGACTGGCATCCGCGATACTGCAATTCAAAAAAAACGTATGAATATCATATTCTGAATGCGAAAATACCGGATCCCACAAGAAGGCTGACCCGGTATTTTGTGTCATTTGATCTGGATATTGAGAAGATGAAAAAGGCTGCACAGTATCTGGTAGGGACTCACGATTTTGTGAGTTTTTGTAATGTGCGTACGGATGTGGAGGATACCGTGCGTACGATTTACAGTCTGGATATTTTGCCGGTGGGAGATGAGATTACCATCCGGATACAGGGAAATGGATTCTTGTATAATATGGTGCGTATCATTGTGGGGACACTGGTGCGCGTGGGGCGGGGATTTTATACCCCGGAGCAGGTACAGGAGATTCTGGAAGCGAAGAACCGCAAAGCCGCAGGGGTGACAGCTCCGCCGCAGGGGCTGTTTCTTGTAGGAATCGAGTATGAAGAATAATATCTAAAAAGGAAAGCAATTTTTAGATTGTACAAAAGCAGGAAACAAGTATATAATAAATATGATTTATCCGTTTCGGATGAATGATGATCGGCCGCATTTTGGAGTTCGCGGGCTGGTATGGATAGAGGAGGAAATGGAACATGAGGATTATTGAAACAAAAGACTACAATGATATGAGCAAAAAAGCAGCGAATATTTTGTCTGCACAGGTGATCATGAAACCGGATTGTGTACTGGGACTGGCAACAGGTTCCACACCGATCGGTACATATGAGAAGCTGGTAGAATGGTATGAAAAAGGGGATCTGGACTTTTCTCAGGTGACTTCTGTCAATCTGGATGAATACAAAGGACTGGACCGTAAAAATGACCAGAGCTATTACTACTTCATGCATGAGCATCTGTTTAATCATGTAAACATCAAGGAAGAGAATACAAATGTGCCGGATGGTACACAGCCGGATGGAGAAAAGGAGTGTGCGCGCTATGAAGAACTGATCCGTTCTCTTGGCGGTGTGGATCTTCAGCTTCTCGGACTGGGACACAATGGTCATATCGGATTTAATGAACCTGCAGATGCATTTGATAAGACGACACACTGTGTAGATCTGACAGAGAGCACGATCGAAGCAAACAAGCGTTTCTTCGCATCCGCAGATGAGGTTCCGAGACAGGCATATACGATGGGAATCGGAACGATCATGCAGGCAAAGAAGATTCTGATCATTGTCAGCGGAGAAGATAAGGCAGATATTGTAAGAGATGCATTTTTTGGACCGGTTACACCACGGGTTCCGGCTTCAATCCTGCAGATGCACAGCGATGTGACACTGGTGGCAGATGAGGCAGCGCTGTCTAAAATCCCAAGATAAAAAAGCGTTGGTACATTTATACGAAAATATAAAAAAAATATAAACAATATTACCAAAATCTAAATTCGGGGCTGCCGGAAGGTTGACTTGAGGTGTCACCTCTGGTATAGTTTATATAACGAATTGAATCAAATTGGATTGTTACTGTCAGGCAGGCAAAACCAGTTTTACGAGAGAGTAATACCATAGGTTTATTCTCTTGTAAAGGCTGGTTTTTATTATTTTACGGGGAACTCCAGACACAACTGACAGAACAGGAAAAAGATTCGTATAAAAGAGGATTCGGTATAGAATGTTAATTGAAAAAATTATAAATAATAATATCGTGTCGGCTGTAGACAGCAAAGGAAGAGAAGTTGTTGTCATGGGACGCGGGCTTGGGTTTGGTATGAAGCCCGGCAGGCAGATTCAGGAGAACAAGATTGAGAAAGTGTTCCGGATCAAAAGTCAGACACTTGCAGAACAGTTTAAAGATCTTCTTGCAGACATGCCGCTTGAGCATGTAAAGGTATCCAGTGATATCATCACCTATGCGAAAGAAAATCTGAAGTTAAAGCTCAATCAGAGTATATATGTGACACTGACAGATCATATTAATTTCGCGATCACAAGATATCAGCAGGGGATTAAGCCGCAAAATGCATTGTTATGGGAGATTAAGAGGTTTTACTCGAGGGAATATGAATTGGGAATGTATGCGGTCAAGACGATTGAAGAAAAGCTGAGGATCCGGCTTCCGGAGGATGAGGCGGGATTTATCGCACTTCATTTCCTGAACGCAGAATATGGAACAGATATTCGGGATGCAGTGAAGTTTCCGAATCTGGTAAAAAGATACTGGAAATTGTAGAAGAGAAGCTTCAGATTGAATTGGATGAAACATCTCTCCATTATGAGAGATTTGTAACACATATCAAGTTTTTGCTTCAGCGGGTCTACCGAAAAGAGCTTCTTCCGGATGAGGAGTCTGAACTGGCGGAGCTGATGCAGAAAAAATATCAGAAAGAATATGACTGCAGCAAGATGGTTGCTGCATATATTGAAGAAGAGACAAAATGCAGCCTGTCAGGAGAGGAGATCATGTATCTGGCGATCCACATCCGGAGAGTGACGACTGCGGAAGAATAAAAGGAGGAAGAAAGATGTTTGGACTTTTTAAGAAGAAAAAAGATAAAGCACATGTATTAGGAGCACCGGCAAAAGGGAAGGCAGTTTCTCTCAAAGAAGTCAGCGATCCGACATTCAGTGAGGGGATTCTGGGAGACGGAGTTGCGGTGATTCCATCAGAAGGCAAAATTTATGCGCCGGCAGACGGTACGATCGGAATGGTATTTGATACCCTTCATGCGATCAGTCTGACCACAGATTTTGGGGCAGAGGTTCTGATTCATGTGGGACTGGATACGGTACAGTTAAAAGGAGAGGGATTCGAAGGTCATGTAAAAGCCGGAGATACCGTGAAAAAGGGAGATCTGCTTTTGACAGTAGATCTTGAGAAGGTGAAAGCTGCAGGATATGATATCATCACACCGGTGCTGATCTGCAACACAGCAGATTATGCGGCTGTGACAGCTCAGGCAGACAAAGAGGTCAACGCCGGAGATGATGTTCTGACCGTAGAAGAAAAATAGTTTTATAGATATGGTTTTAAACCGGTGGTACTTGCCGGATTAAAATAAATAAAGGGATTCCAATAAGGAAAAGGATTTTGAGAAGGAGGAAAAGAAATGAAATTTTTACAAAAATTAGGTAAATCCTTAATGCTCCCGGTAGCATGTCTGCCTATCTGTGGTATCCTGATGGGACTTGGATACTGGATGTGTCCGGCTACAATGCAGGGTGGAGAAATTAACGGTATCATTCAGCAGATTGGTTTTTATCTGGTAAAAGCAGGGGGAGCTTTGATCGATAATATGGCAATCCTGTTCGCGATCGGTATTGGTGTTGGTATGGCAGATGATAATGATGGTACAGCTGCTCTTTCTGCGCTGGCTTCCTGGCTGATGATCACAAACCTGCTTTCTACAGCAAACGTTTCTGTTATCAGAACTCTGTCAGAAACTTCTACATTAGCATTCGATAAAATCGCGAATCCATTTATTGGTATCATCGCAGGTCTGATTGGATCTATGTGCTACAACAGATTTAAAAATACACAGCTTCCTGACTGGCTGTCATTCTTCAGCGGTAAACGTTGTGTGGCAATCGTATCAGGTGTTGTATCTATCATTGCATCTGTTGTATTGCTGTTTGTATGGCCGGTTATCTTCGGAGCACTGGTTGCACTTGGAGAAGCAATCGTAAGCCTGGATGCTGTTGGAGCTGGTATTTATGCATTCTTCAACAGACTGCTCATCCCATTCGGTCTGCACCATGCACTGAACAACGTATTCTGGTTCGATACGATCGGCCTTGGAGATCTGACACACTTCTGGGCAGGCGAGACATCAGCAGATGTTACATGGAGCCTTGGTATGTACATGTCAGGATTCTTCCCATGTATGATGTTCGGTATTCCTGGTGCTGCGCTTGCTATGGTACATACAGCAAAACCTGCTAAGAAGAAAGTTGCTATCGGTCTTGTTGCTTCTGCAGCGATCGCAGCATTCGTATGTGGTGTTACAGAGCCATTCGAGTTCGGATTCATGTTCCTTGCTCCAGTTCTGTATGTAATCTACGCTTTACTGTATGGTATTTTCGTAACAATTACAACATTGGTTGGATTCCGCGCAGGATTCAGCTTCTCAGCAGGTGCGACAGACTTGTTATTCTCAGCATCCCTTCCGGCTGCTCAGAAAACATGGATGATCATTCCTCTTGGAATCGCAGCATTCATCGTATTCTACGTGGTGTTCCGCTTCGCAATCGTGAAGTTCAACTTAAAGACTCCGGGACGCGAGGATGATGATGTAGATGAGACAACAGTAAAACTTGCAAACAATAACTTCACAGAAGTTGCTAAAATTATTCTGGAGGGTGTCGGCGGAAAAGAAAACGTAGCATCCATCGACAACTGCATCACAAGACTTCGTCTTGAAATCAAAGATTACACAAAAGTAGATGAGAAGAAGATCAAATCTGCAGGTGTTGCAGGAGTAATCCGTCCTGGAAAAACATCCGTACAGGTTATCATCGGAACAAAAGTTCAGTTCGTAGCTGACGAGTTCAAAAAATTGTGTAAATAAAATCAAAATTTAAATCCCTTTACTCATGAGGCCGCTGTAAGCGGCCTTTTTGAGTGGAGTGGAGGGAATAAGAAGTTTGTTGAAATCAAATGGAAAGTATGATAGACTCTCAAACAGGAAAGACCTGTGACAGGGGGCGCACAGGACAGCATACGAAGTTATTATATTGCGTTGCTTACCTTTCTTGATAAGAGAAATAAGTGAAAATAAAAATGAAAAATTGTAGAGAGGCAGACCAAAATGAATTACATTTTAGAGACATGTGCGGACAGTGTGCAGTCCGCGATCGAAGCGAAAAAAGGCGGAGCGAACAGAATCGAGCTCTGTTCCAATCTGGTGATCGGAGGGACTTCCCCGGGAGAATCCCTATTCCGTCAGGTGAAGGAGCAGACAGGTTTAAATGTGCGTGTACTTCTTCGTCCAAGATTTGGGGATTTCTGTTATGATAACTACGAGTTTCGTATGATTCTGGATGAAGTCAGAATGTTCCGTAAACTGGGGGCGGACGGCATTGTGATCGGAATTTTGAATTCGGACGGAACTTTGAATATGGAGCAGATGAAGGCTCTTGTGGAAGAAGCGGGGGACATGGGAATTACGCTGCACCGTGCCTTTGATGTTTGCCGGGATCCTTATGAGGCAATGGAGCAGTGTATTTCACTGGGGATTGATACGATCCTTACAAGCGGACAGAAAAGCTCTGCCTGGGAGGGACGTGATCTGATCAAGGATCTGGTGAAGAAAAGTGCAGGCAGGATCGAGATTCTGGCGGGGGCAGGTATCAATCCGGAGAGTATCGCAAAACTGGCTCCTTACACAAATGCGAAGGCATACCATATGTCCGGGAAAGTCGTGATTGACAGCCGGATGGAGTTTCGGAGAGAAGGTGTACCGATGGGGATTCCGGGATTCAGTGAATTTGAGATCTGGCAGACTTCGGCAGAGAACGTCCGTAAAGCAGTGCAGGTGCTGCAGGAACTTTAGAAAATCTCAAATCAGCCTTGACAAACAAGGGGGAATGGGATAAGATTTCGATAGTATATGAAACAGGCAAAGAAGAGAACAAGTAGTACAGGAATGGACGAAGACAGAAAGCAGCCGGCTGATGAGAGGCGCAGGAAGACATCTTGTATGAATACATCTCAGAGCTTCACACCGAACTCTTACAGGAAAGTAGGCTGTGACGGATTGGTGCACGTTACTGCACTGAGTGATTGAGTATCGAAAAGGTGCGAGATTGACTCACAGAGGCAGATGGCGCGAGTCGTCTGTGAAAAAAGGTGGTACCACGAGCTTATGAGCCCTCGTCCTTTCGGATGAAGGCTCTTTTTATATTTTAGGAAAGTGAGGATGCAAAAGATGCAGATTTATGACGAATTGAAAGCAAGAGGTCTGATCGCGCAGGTGACAGACGAGGAGAGAATCTCCAAACTGGTAAATGAAGGAAAGGCAACATTTTATATTGGATTTGATCCAACAGCAGATAGTCTTCATGTAGGACACTTTATGGCGCTTTGTCTGATGAAACGTCTGCAGATGGCAGGAAATAGACCGATCGCGCTGATCGGAGGCGGTACAGGATACATCGGAGATCCTTCCGGAAGAACGGATATGCGTTCTATGATGACACCGGAGCAGATTCAGCACAACTGTGACTGTTTTAAAGAACAGATGAGTAAATTTATTGATTTCTCTGAAGGAAAAGCCCTGATGGTAAACAATGCAGACTGGCTGCTGGATCTGAATTATGTAGAATTGCTTCGTGAAGTGGGTGCACATTTCAGTGTAAACCGTATGCTGACAGCAGAGTGTTACAAGCAGAGAATGGAGAAAGGATTAAGTTTCCTGGAATTTAACTACATGATCATGCAGGCGTACGATTTCTATGCACTGTACCAGAAATACGGATGTAACCTGCAGTTTGGCGGGGATGACCAGTGGAGCAACATGCTGGCAGGAACAGAGCTGATCCGTCGGAAACTGGGAGAAGATGCAAGCGCTATGACAATTACATTGCTTTTGAATTCGGAAGGAAAGAAAATGGGAAAAACACAGTCCGGTGCAGTGTGGCTGGATCCAAATAAGACTTCTCCATTTGATTTCTATCAGTACTGGAGAAATGTGGCAGATGCAGATGTTCTGAAATGCATCCGTATGCTGACATTCCTTCCGTTGGAAGAGATTGACAAGATGGATTCCTGGGAAGGGGCACAGCTCAATACAGCCAAAGAAATCCTTGCATTCGAACTGACAAAACTTGTGCATGGAGAGGAAGAAGCACAGAAAGCGCAGGAAAGCGCAAGAGCGCTGTTCAGCCAGGGAAATGCAGCACAGATGCCGACAGCAGAGTTGACAGAAGAAGACTTCGAAAATGGAGAGATTGACATTCTGACGCTGCTCTTAAAGAGCGGACTGGTTCCGTCCAAATCGGAAGCAAGACGTGCGGTACAGCAGGGTGGAGTTGCAGCAGACGGAGAGAAAGTTGCAGACATTCATGAGGTCTTTACAAAAGATGCGCTGTCAGGAGACGGTATCGTTCTGAAAAAAGGTAAGAAGAACTTCCGTAAGGTTGTTGTAAAATAAAAATTATGCAAAAGGGACAGTCGGGGAAGATTGTCCTTTTTAAGTTTATATTGACAAATGTGAATGAGAAGAGGTATTATTTTGTTGAATGAATAAACAAAATGGAGGGGTAGAGAATAATGAAGGAAGGGATGAATCAGGATAAGATTCAAGAATTGAATAAATCATTAGTTTTGAATTTAATTCGAGAGGAAGGGGTGTGTTCCAGAGCACTTCTTTCGAAATTATCCGGTTTAAATAAGGCTACAATCACATATACAGTGAATGAATTTATACTGTCAGAGTGTGTGGAGGAAACGGGACTTTTATCGAATGGAAAAGGAAGGCGTTCTATAGGTATTACTTTGTCAGATAAAAAATATTATGTAATAGGAATCAGGCTTGCACGAACTTATTTTAAAGTAGCTTCTTTTAATCTTAGAGGAGAAATGGAAGATTTAAGACGCATAGAAATTAGTGAAGATAACCCCGCGGAAATAACATTTAAAGAAATCATTAAGGTGATTTTAAGTTTCATAGAACAAAATCAATTTAGAAAACTTCTTTTGGTTGGAATGGCAATACCAGGACCATTTTTTAAGGATAGAGGAAAAATAGGGGTACTTACTGGAGGAAGGAGATTTGAACAAATTGATTTTAAAGAAAAATTAGAAAATCAGTTGAATATAAAAGTAATTGTAGAGCATGATGCAAAAGCGGGAGCATTTGCACAATTATGGTATGATAAGGAAATAGATAAAAAAAATTCTTTAATTTATGTTGCAGCAGGAGAAGGAATTGGAGCAGGAATTATTATTGATCAAAAAATTGTATATGGAGAATTGGGAACAGCTGGAGAAATAGGCCATATGACAATAGATTATAGAGGCGAGCTTTGTGAATGTGGGAACCGAGGGTGTCTCGAAAAATATTGTTCACTTTTATCTGTCCGAAGTAGACTAAAAGAAGCAAAAGGAAAGAAATATAGTTTAAAAGAAATTAAAGAAATGATAAAAGGTGATGATATTGAAGTAATCAATATTTATCGTGAGTCTTGTCGTTATCTAGGTTATGGGATTGTAAATATAGTAAATACTTATAATCCAACAGTAATCATTCTTGGAGATGAACTGACACATGTAGATCAGGAAATCATGTTGAATGAAGTGGATAAGGTATTAAAAGAAAGACTTCTTCCAGAGATATATGAAAAATTAACAGTAAAAATTAGTGGAGCAGTAAAAGATTCAGTATTGCATGGAATAGGAGCAATGTGCACAAAAAAAGTATTCGATAATTATTCAATGTTTTTTTAGAGTAATAGTAATTAATGAAAAGGAGTTTGCATAAAAAGCAGACTCTTTTTTTGTATAACAGTAACAAAAAAATAAAAAGTAATATTCATATGTTGACAATGGATTTATAATTTGCTAAAGTTAATTCAACAAGTAAATAGTTTAATGAATAAACTAATAAAACGATTAAACAAAGGAGAGGAAAAAATGAAAAAGAAAAAAATGATGAGCGTGATTGTAGCAATGATGTTGGTTGTAGGGATGCTGGGATGTAGTAAGGAAAGTGGAGAGGGAGATACAAGTAAAGAAAAATCAACAAAAGAAGGATATAAGTTTGGATTTACAGAATGGGCGGCGGGATCATTTTTTGACGCGTGTTATGATGGGGTCATGTCTGTTGTGGAAGAAAAAGGGGGAGAGGTTATCAGAGTTGAAGCGCAGTCAGACAGCAATATTCAGTTGGGGATTATTGAAGATTTTATTGCGCAGGATGTCGATTGTGTATTTTATAATCCAGTAGATGCGGAAGCTTCTGGACCAGCATTAATGTTACTTAAAGAAGCAGGGATTCCAGTCGTAAATTTTGATCTTGCAGTAGCCAATACAGATGATGTTGATGCATTTGTAGCTACGGATCATTATTCAGCAGGGGTAGTGGCAGGAGAGCATATGATAAAAGATTATCCGGAAGGCGGAAAGATTGCAATTCTTGATAGAACAAATGATAATGCAGCTTCACAACGAATTGAGGGATTATTGGATACGGTAGGAGAGAAATTTGAGGTTGTATCAAGATTAGATGGAGGGGGAAAACCAGAGACAGGACTTTCAATTACGGAAGATATTTTGCAGGCAAATCCGGATCTTGTAGCAATTTATTGTATTAATGACGAGTGTGCACAGGGTGCATATTCTGCGATTACAGCATCTGGAAAAAATATTGGAATTTATAGTGCGAATGGTGGTCCAGAAGCGAAAGCGGCAATAAAGAAGGATGGAGCAGAAGGAATCTGGAAATGCACAGCTGCCCAGTCACCATTTACAGTTGGACAAAAAAGTGCAGAAGTTGCATATAAAATTTTGGAAGGAAAAGATTTTGAAAAGGAGACATTAATTTCAACATTTGCAATTGATGCATCAAATGTTTCAGAATATTCAGATTCTGATTGGCAGTAGTCATTCGGCGGAATGGGAGAAAAGATATGAATGCTTTGATGGAGATGAAAAATATTAATAAGAGTTTTGGTAGTAATAGAGTTTTGGAAAATGTAAATGTTTCATTGTATTCAGGGGAAGTTCTTGCATTACTAGGAGAAAATGGAGCAGGAAAATCCACTCTTATCAAAATTTTAGGCGGCATTTATAAGAAGGATTCAGGGCAAATTTATGTGAAAGATCAATTGGCAGAGATTAATAATATTTCAGATGCAAGAACCTATGGTATTAGTATTATTCATCAGGAATTAATGCTATGTAGTCATATTTCAGTGGCGGAAAATATTTTTATGGGAAATGAAATTTGTCATAAAAAAGGAATTGTTTCTCTAAAAATGCAAAAAGAGAAGGCACAATCTATTATAAATCAGTTTGAACTCGAATTGGATGCGGGAGAAATACTGGAGAATTTAACGATTGCGCAGCAACAGATGGTGGAAATAATCCGTGCAATTTCATTTGGAAGTAAGATTATTGTAATGGATGAGCCTACTTCCTCATTATCTGAAAAGGAAGTTCAAATCTTGTTTCAGATGATACGAATGTTAAAAAAACAAGGTGTTGGAATCATCTACATTTCTCACCGATTAGATGAGTTGTTTGAGATTACAGACAGGATAGAAGTATTGCGTGATGGAATGGATGTAGGGACTTTTAGTACAGCGACTGTAGAACGCAGTAAATTAGTAAATACGATGGTGGGACGCGAATTAACAAGATATTATATGAAAGATAATGTGCCATCGTCGGATGTAATATTAAAAGTGGAAAATTTATCAGATGGAAAGATGGTAAAAAAAGTAGATTTTTTTGTGAGGAGGGGAGAAATATTAGGAATTGCAGGTCTTGTAGGGGCAGGGAGAAGTGAAACAATGGAATGCATTTTTGGACTTACTAAGAGGACAGGAGGGCAAGTGTGGATAGAAGGAAATAAGGTCTGTTTTAAATCACCTACGGAAGCGATGAAAAGCGGGATAGGATTTGTTCCGGAAGATAGAAAAAATGCAGGATTGTTTTTGCAACAAGATGTTCGGTTTAATACGACAATTACGATTTTACATCAGATTTTTAAGCTTCTTAGACATGATTCAAAAAAAGAAAAAGATATTGTGAATAAAATGATTCAGGATATTCAGATTAAGGTAACGGGGCAGGAACAGATTGTTAATGATTTGAGTGGTGGAAACCAACAGAAGGTGTTAATTGGGAAATGGTTATTGTCAGCTAAGAAAATTTTAATTTTAGATGAGCCGACAAGAGGGGTTGATGTAAAGACAAAAGCAGAAATTTATTCATTAATAAATGAATTGGCGAAAAAAGGATTAGCGATTATCATGGTTTCATCGGAGCTTCCCGAACTTATAAATATGAGTGATAGAATTGTTGCATTTTCATCAGGATATACAACGGGTGAATTGAGCAGAAATGAATTCAGTCAGGAAAGAATAATGACAATGGCAACGGAACGATAAGAATCAGGAGGATATTATGGATCAATCAGCAAAGAAAAAAGAAAGCTTATGGAGAGAGAATGGGATTATAAAAATTGTCCGGTCCAACTTGGGAATTTTGATAGGACTTCTTATCATGTGCATTGGCCTTACTTTTATATCAGATTCATTTGCAACTTCAACAAATATTTTTAACGTTTTGAGACAAATTTCAGTTAATGTATTTTTAGCATGTGGAATGACAATGGTAATTCTGATAGGAGGGATTGATTTATCCGTTGGATCAGTGATTGCAATTTCGGGATGCTTGTGTGCGGGATTGATTACAAATAATGGTATCCCGTCAGGCTTGGCAATTATTTTGGCAATTATAATAGGAACCTTAGTGGGAGCAGTTAACGGATTGATTATAGCGAATACAAAAATCCCACCATTTATCGTAACATTGGCGATGATGAATATTGGCAGAGGATTTGCAAGAATTTATACAAATGCTACAACAATATTGGTTAATGATGAGTTGTTTATTTGGATTGGAAGTGGAAAAATATTTGGAGAAATACCTGTTCAATTACTGTTTATGGTTGTTGTGGTCATAATTACAGGTTTGATTTTGAATAAAACCAAATTTGGAAGAAATATTTATGCAGTCGGTGATAACCAGCAAGCGGCAGTTTATAGTGGGATTAATTCAAAAAAAGTTATTTTTTTGGTGTTTACACTTTCGGGTTTATTTGCGGCTTGTGCAGGAATATTGAGCGCGGCAAGAACATTTTCAGGACAATTTAATGTAGGAGATGGAGCGGAAATGGACGCTATTTCTGCGGTAGTGCTTGGTGGAACAAGTATGACAGGAGGTGTGGGAAGAATTAGTGGGACATTGATAGGATGTCTCGTGATAGGTATTTTAAATAATGGAATGAATCTGATGGGAATAGATTCTTCATGGCAATATGTGGTAAAGGGAATTGTGGTGTTGTTGGCAGTGTATATTGATTATATTAAGAAGGAGAAGAGTAAAAAATAAAAGATGCGTACATTATTAGGAATTGATATTGGAACATCAAGTATAAAAGCGATGATGTTGGATATTGCATCAGGGAAAATATATGTAAAAAAAGAAGATATTCTGTTAGTATACCAGCACCAAATTGTGCCGAGCAGAATCCTGAATTGTGGTGGGAAAATTTAGTGGAAATTTTTCAAGAGTTTCGTTCCGATTCAAGATGCAGGAAAGCATTTGAATCTGTGGTGGGAATCAGCTTTTCAGGACAAATGCATGGATTAGTGAGTATAGATGAATATGGAAAACCAGTAAGACCAGCAATTATTTGGCTTGATCAGCGTTCTGTACAAGAAGTAGATGAAATTTTGGGAAAACTAAGTGAAGAAGAAATTAATACTGTTTTGGGGAATCGTATTTGTGTTGGCTTTTCATGTCCTTCCCTGTTGTGGATCAAGAAAAATGAGCCTGAAAATTATAAAAAAATTTGGAAAGTATTTCAACCTAAGGACTATATCAGATTCAAAATGACTGGGGAGATTGCGACAGAAGTGACAGATGCCTCAGCTTCAGGAATTTATGATGTAAAAATCGGAGATGGGCAAAAGAGTTGATAAGGAGAGTTGGGTTATCTGGAGATAATTTCCCGGATTGTTATGAATCGGGTGAAATTGCCGGATATGTTACTATGAAATGTGCAGAACTGACAGGGCTTAAGGAGGGAATTCCTGTGCTATATGGATGTGGAGACCAAATGGCACAAAGTATTGGAAATGGTGTTTATCAGGAAGGAAAATTGATTTCAAATATTGGGACAGGAGGTCAGGTATCTGCGTATTCAAATGAGTTTGTGTCTGATAGGAGGCTTAGAACAAATACATTTTGCCATGCTGTTGGAAAAGGTTATTCTGTATTTGGAGCTACATTAAACAGTGGTAATTCCCTAAATTGGTTGTGCAACAAAGTTTTAGGTGAAGAAAATCAGTTTGAAAAATACACAAAAATGGCAGAAGAAATAGAGGCGGGAAGTGAGGGGGTAGTTTATTTACCATATCTTTCAGGAGAACGGACACCTGTGATGGATTCAAAGGCAAAGGGGGTTTATTTTGGATTAAAGTTACAGCACGACAGGAGACATTTAATTCGCGCTACGATGGAAGGAATCATTTATAGCTTGAAGGATTGTCTTCTGATTTTACAGGAATTAGGAATTGATAGTGATCAAGTTATTGCATCAGGAGGTGGCGCGAGCAGCGAGTTGTTTCTTCAATTGCAAGCAGATATTTTTGAAAAAGAGATTAAAGTATGTAATGTGAAGGAGCAGGCGTGTCTTGGAGCATGTATTTTAGCAGGAGCAGGTACTCAAAGTTTTACGATAGAGGATGCGGTTGAGAATTATGTGACTTTTGATGAAAAGATTATAGTTCCCATTTCTGAACATACAAAAATATATAGAAAGTATTTTGAAATATATCATGAAATTTATAAAAATACAAAACAGATAATGGAGGAAATAAAATGAGTATATTTAGAAGATTGTCAAATGGATTGTCGTGTGGAGATTCTATTCCATTTTATCATGATGGCATGTATCACTTGTTTTTCTTATCTGTACCAGAAAACACTGTACGATATCCTGAGAGAGTTAGAAATACATGGCAACATGTTGTGAGTAAAAATCTTGTGGAATGGGAAGAAATGCAACCAGTACTTCTTCCTGGGGATGGAACAAAGCTTGATCAGGATGGATGTTGGACGGGATCAGTAATTTATGCAGAGGGGAAATATCATATTTTTTATACGGGATATCATATTGATTCCGAATTTCCTCAAACAATCTGTCATGCGGTAAGCGATGATTGTGTTACATTTGAAAAAGATTTGAACAATCCGATCATTGTTCCGGATATAAGATATTATGAGAATATAGACTGGCGTGATCCTTATATTTTTATAATGAAGAGGAAATGGAATACTGGATGCTTATTGCAGCAAGAAAGAATAGTGGACCATCAAACAGAAGAGGTGTCGTGGTTCTTTATAAATCAAAAGATTTGCAAGAATTTGAACATTGGGGTGTGATTTATGAACCATGGCATACAAATTGTCCAGAATGTCCGGAAATGTATAAAATGGGAGAGTATTGGTATTTGGTATATTCACGTTTTTCAGAGCGGGCACAAACAATCTATCGATATTCAAAATCACCTTATGGACCTTGGAGAACACCTAAATTTGATGGAATTGATAATAGAAGATTTTATGCAGCAAAATCTCTTATAGATAATAGGGGAAGAAGAATTTATTTTGCGTGGACTCCGGAAAGAGAAAAACAGTCGGATGATGAATTATGGCAGACAGGGGGAGATTTCGCAATTCCTCATCAGGCCATTCCGATGGGAGACGGGAACCTTAAAATAGTCATGCCGGAAGAAATTGAAAAATATTTTCAAGCACAAAAATTGAAACATTCTTTCAATAAAAAGTTGGGAAATATTAAAATGTATGGAGAAAAGGCTCTTGAAATATTGTCTGTTGGAACCTTGTCATATGGATTTTTCGAGGTAGAACAAAATAATTTTATGATGGAATGTAACATTAAGGCATCTGATTGTGCAGATTATTTTGGATTAACGATTAATACAGATGAGGATATTGATAATGGCTATCTTTTGGCATTCAATCGTGCAACGCAAGCAGTCTCTATTAATAAGCTTCCAGCTCCGTTAGATCCATTCTGGGCAACACTTTCTGGAAAAGAAATTATTGCAGGAGAAGTGGATGGACCAAGAGTATGTGAAAAATCGTTTCCGTTTAAAGATGGTGACATTATTAATGTCAAATGTATTTTGACAGATTCCATGATTGAAATTTTTATAGGTGAAATGATTGCATTTTCTTATCGAACATATCGCAAGATGCCATTTAGAATAGGTGTGTTTGCTCAGGATTGTAATGTAGAATTTCATAATATAACTTTTACTAGAGAAAAGTTATAGGAGAAAAGAAATAAAAAATCCGTGTAAATATCACACAGATAGTGTGTGGATGTTTACACGGATTTTTTGTGATATTATCACGGAAATTTTTTCATAAACGGGTTATTCTATATTTATCAAACAGAGATAGAGGAGGAAAACGATATGTCAGTGATAGATATTCAGAAAGCCTTTTTCGATTTTTTTTAAAACCCCGGATATTAATCAGGGAGTACAGGAATATAAAGCAATACCAGGAGCAGTTTTATTGGATGTGCGTATGCCTCAGGAGTATAGGGAAGGACACATCCCCAAAAGTAAAAATGTTCCATTACAAAGCATTGAGAAGGCTCTTTCCGTTGTAAAGAGTAAAAACAGTCCTGTTTTTGTATATTGCCACAGTGGTGCAAGAAGTCGTCAGGCAGTTGGTGCTCTGCAGAAGATGGGATATGAGAATGTAAAAAATATAGGCGGGATTGCCTCATATACAGGAAAGGTGGAACGTTAAATGAAGGTTGTAATTGTAGGAGGAGTAGCAGGCGGGGCAACGGCGGCAGCCAGGATCCGAAGATTAAATGAAGAAGCAGAAGTAGTTGTATTTGAACGTTCCGGGTATATTTCTTATGCAAACTGCGGGCTTCCATACTATATCGGAGATGTGATCACAGATTCCGAAGAATTGACATTACAGACACCGGAGAGCTTTTTCTCACGATTCCATGTAGACATGAAGGTACGTCATGAAGTGCTTTCCATTCATCCGGAGCGTAAGACAGTTTCGGTCAGAAATCTGGAGACAGGGGAAGAATTTGAAGAACATTACGATAAACTACTTCTTTCACCGGGAGCAAGACCGGTACAGCCGGAGATCCCCGGGGTGGGACTGGAAAATTTGTTTACATTGCGTACAGTGGAAGATACGATGCGAATCAAAGCATATATAGAAACTCATCAGCCAAAATCAGTGGTGCTTGCAGGCGGAGGATTCATCGGGCTGGAGTTAGCGGAGAATCTTCGAGAGTCCGGGATGGATGTTACGATTGTTCAAAGAGCAAAACAACTGATGAATCCATTTGATCCGGATATGGCATCTTTTATTCATAGTGAAATGAGGAGACACGGCGTGACACTGGCACTTGGTCATACGGTGGAAGGATTCGTGGAAAAAGAAGGCGGCATTGATGTCCTTTTAAAAGGAGAAGATCCGATCCATGCAGATATGGGAATACTGGCAATTGGTGTTGCGCCGGATGCAAAACTGGCAGGAGAGGCAGGAATCAAACTGGGAATCAAAGGAAGTATTGTTGTCAATGAACGTATGGAGACATCCATTCCAGATATTTATGCAGTTGGAGATGCCGTGCAGATTAAAAATGCAGTATCGGGTGAAGAGGATCTGATTTCTCTGGCAGGCCCTGCGAACAAACAGGGACGCATTGCCGCTGACAATATTTGTGGTGGAAACAGTTCTTATTCGGGAGCTCAGGGAAGTTCTGTGATCAAAGTGTTTGATATGACAGCTGCAACAACTGGTTTAAATGAGAAGAGAGCAAAAAAACTGGGGATCGATACAGATAAAGTCATTCTTTCTCCTATGAGCCATGCCGGTTATTATCCGGGTGGAAAAGTCATGACAATGAAGGTACTTTTTGAAAAAGAGACCAATCGTTTGCTGGGAGCTCAGGTCGTGGGATATGAGGGGGTAGACAAACGAATTGATGTGCTGGCAACGGCCATACATGCGGGGATGAAGGCGACGGATCTCAAAGAACTGGATCTGGCATATGCACCTCCATATTCTTCAGCCAAAGATCCGGTTAATATGGCAGGGTATATGATCGAAAATATAGAAAATAGATATTTGAAGCAGTGGTTTTTGGAAGACATCGAAAAACTTCCGCGTGATGGAAGTGTGACACTGTTGGATGTCCGGACAGAAGGGGAATATGCAGGAGGTCATTTGGAAGGATTTCGGAATATTCCGGTAGACGTCTTACGTGAACATCTGGATGAGATTGAGAAGAGAAAACCAGTGTACGTCATTTGCCAGAGCGGGCTTCGCAGCTATGTTGCTGCCAGAATTTTAACAGGAAACGGTTATGATGCCTATAATTTTTCCGGTGGCTTTCGGTTTTACGAAGCAGTCATGCAGGATCGTTGTCTGGTTGAAAAAGCCAGTGCGTGTGGGATGGATAGATAAAAAGTGGAAAAAAAGCTGTGCTTATGGTATCCTTATTCGTAGATGAAAAACGAACAGAAACAGGAGAAAATTACCATGAAAAAATTAGCAATAGCGCTGCTTTTGTCAGCTGCGATCATGATGACAGGATGCCAGGGGGATAAGACAGGGGATACACCGGCAGCATCAAAAACAGAAGAAGTGAATCAGGCATCTGATGAACTGAAAGAAAAGCTTGGTGACGGCTATATTCTGCCGAGTGAGGCAGTGACAAAGGTTCTGGCAAAGAAATGGGATGTAGTCGGAACAGAATCGGTTTATGATCTGAAGGAGGATGGAACCGGGACACTGGACGGAAAAGCACTTACGTTTGAGTGTGGATTTGACGAAGATGACAATATTACAATGGGGATCAAGATGGACGGGGAAGAGAAAGAACAGCTGTATGCGATTGAGGATGATACGACAGGGTATGGTCTGAAGCTCAAGTCACTGGACGGAGGCAAGGATATGGAATTGTTTCAGTCGGACATCAAGCGTATTGATATATCAGATGCACAGGCATCCGGGCTTCTGGGAACCTGGAAAGATGACAATGAGAATGAATACACATTCAAAAAAGACGGAACTGTTGTGATCAAAGGATCCTCAGGAAAAACAAAGGGAACATTTGGCGTTGTCAAAGATGCAGAAGGTATTTTGAAACTGAATCTGGTCATGGAGGGCGGCAGTCTGGAATATGAGTATACATTAAGTGAAGATCATACGGTTCTGGAATTGTGCAGTCCGGGAACGGACACGATACACCGGTGGACAAAAGCATAGGATATATGATATAATAGCCTTTATTGAATGTCCGTTTTGCGGCAGAGACAGATTTGAAAAGAAGGAGTGAGCGGTATGGAATTAGTGACAGTTCGGGAATTATTTAAAAATAGAGAACAGTATCTGGATAAAAAAGTAACTGTAGGGGGATGGATCCGCAGTATTCGCGATTCCAAGACATTTGGATTTATCGTGGTAAATGACGGTTCTTATTTTGAGCCTCTGCAGGTGGTATATCATGACAAAATGGAGAATTTTGATGAGATCTCCAGACAGAATGTCGGAGCAGCGATCATTGTGACCGGTACACTGGTAGCGACACCACAGGCAAAACAGCCGTTTGAGATTCAGGCAGACGAAGTGACAGTAGAGGGAGCGTCCGCACCGGATTATCCGCTGCAGAAGAAGCGTCACAGCTTTGAATATTTGAGAACGATCTCTCATTTACGTCCGAGAACGAATACATTCCAGGCCGTATTTCGAGTACGTTCCATGATCGCATATGCGATCCACCAGTTTTTTCAGGAGAGGGGATTTGTGTATGTACACACACCACTGATCACAGGAAGTGACTGTGAAGGTGCAGGTGAGATGTTCCAGGTGACGACACTGGATCTGAAAGATGTACCAAAGAGTGCAGACGGAAGCATTGATTACAGCAAAGATTTCTTTGGAAAAGAGACGAATCTGACAGTGAGCGGACAGCTCAACGGAGAGACATTTGCACAGGCATTCAGGAGCATTTATACATTTGGACCGACATTCCGTGCCGAGAACTCCAACACGACAAGACATGCGGCAGAGTTCTGGATGATCGAGCCTGAGATTGCATTTGCAGATCTGGAAGACAATATGGATTTGGCAGAGTCCATGTTAAAATATGTAATCTCCTATGTTCTGGAGAATGCTCCGGAAGAGATGAACTTCTTCAACTCATTTGTGGACAAGGGACTGCTTGACCGTTTGAACAATGTGGTAAATTCAGACTTTGCAAGAGTGACTTACACAGAAGCGGTTGATATTCTGATGAAGAACAACGACAAGTTTGAATATAAAGTTTCCTGGGGGACAGATCTGCAGACAGAGCATGAGCGTTATCTCACAGAAGAGATCTACAAACGTCCGGTATTCGTGACAGACTATCCGAAGGAGATCAAAGCATTCTATATGAAACAGAATGATGACGGCAAGACAGTGGCAGCAGTAGACTGTCTGGTACCGGGAATCGGAGAGATCATCGGAGGAAGCCAGAGAGAGGACGACTTCGAAAAACTTCGCACAAGAATGGCAGAGATGGATCTGAACGAGGAGGATTACAAGTTCTATCTGGATCTGAGAAAATATGGTTCTACGAGACATGCAGGATTTGGTCTTGGATTTGAAAGATGTGTGATGTATCTGACAGGTATGTCCAATATCCGTGACGTGATTCCGTTCCCGAGAACTGTAAATAACTGTGATTTATAAGATTTCCAGGGAGAAGTCTATAAGAGAATTGAAAGAGGGTGGCCAAAGGCAGTGTGCTTTTGAGCACCCTCTTTGCTGATAAAAGAGACAGGAGGGAGATACCATGGTAAAATGGATTCACATTGCGGATGTTCATCTGGGTGCGTCTCCGGATGCGGGAGACGCTTATTCAAAGGTGCGGCCGCAGGAATTGTGGGATACCTTTGCGGAAGTGATCGACATCTGTGAGCGAGAACAGACGGATCTGCTTCTCATTGCGGGGGATCTGTTCCACAGACAGCCGCTGAAGAAAGAATTAAAAGAAGTGGATTATTATTTTTCCCGACTTTCCCGGACAAAGGTTGTTCTGATTGCCGGGAACCATGATTTTTTAAAGCAGGATTCTTACTACCGGAGCTTTCAGTGGAGCAGCAATGTATATCCGCTGTTTGACAAAGAGCCGGAGTGTGTGATCTTTGAGGATCTTGATGTGGCAGTGACGGGATTCAGCTATGAGTCACGGGAGATACTGACACCTTTTGATGGAGGGATCCGTGCGGAAGGAGACGCAAAGTATGAGATTCTTCTGGTTCACGGCGGAGATGAAAAACATCTTCCGATACAGAAAAGTCTGTTGGAAAAAAGCGGATTCGACTATATTGCCATGGGGCATATCCACAAGCCGCAGCAGGTGATCCCGGGACTTGCAGCATATGCGGGTGCATTGGAACCGACCGATAAGAATGATACAGGAAAGCATGGATTTATCAGGGGAGAGATTTCAGAAAGAGGCACTAGATTTGAATTTGTACCACTGGCAAAACGGGAATATCTGCATTTGGTGCTCGAGACAGAGAGCCGGATGGGAAATGCAGAAGTGCGGGAACTGATCCGGGGACAGATTCAGGAGCATGGAAGAGAGAATCTCTACAAATTCATTCTGACGGGAAAGAGGGATCCGGATATTGAATTTGATACGGGTTCCAAGGATAGATATGGGAATATTCTGGAAATTGTGGATGAGACGATTCCGGATTATGATTTTGAAGAACTGTGGAAGGCAAATCAGGAGAATCTGATCGGAAAATACATTGAAGCGTTTGGGGGATGTGAGACAGGAAGCGTAGAGTATGAGGCGCTTTGTGAAGGAATTCAGGCATTGATGGCAAACCGGCAGTAGGAGAAGGCATGAAGATAAAAGAGATTGAGATCAAAAACTTTGGAAAATTTTCAAATCAGAGATTTGTGTTTCGGGACGGGATTCAGGTGTTCTATGGAGAAAATGAATTCGGAAAGTCCACGATTTACGGATTTTTAAAAGCGATGCTCTTCGGGATGGAAAGAGGACGAGGAAAAGCGGCGCACAACGATGCGTTCAGCCGGTTTGAACCGTGGGAGAATCCGAATGAATACGCCGGAGCGATGCGGTTTTCCTGTGGTGAGAAGACCTTTTGTCTGAAACGGCGTTTTGACCGGTACACAAAAGGCGCAGTGCTGATCTGCGAGGACGACGGTGAGGAACTTTCTGTGGAGCATGGTGATCTGGATATGCTGTTAAATGGATTGACAGCGGAACAGTTTGAAAATACGGCAGCGATTGGACAGCTTGGAGCAAGACCCGGGCAAAGTCTGGCGGCAGAGCTTCAGAATTATGCAGCAAATTATTACGAAACAGGAAACAGCGGAGTAGATCTGGCAGGGGCAGAGGAGCGCTTAAAGCAGCGCAAAAAGGAAATCACCCGGAAATGGAAGCAGCTGGAATCGGAAAAAGCAGAGAAACGGCAGGCACTTCAACGAAAATATCAGTATATTCAGCAGGAAAAGATGCGTTTGGAGTCAGAGATGCAGGAAAAGAAGCGGCAGCTTGCAGATTTAAGAGAACCTGAGCATGTGACAGAAGAGGAGAAGAAAAAAATCAGCTGGCAGATAATCGCAGCCATATGTCTGTTGGCAGTTGGCATGCTTCTGCACAGTGTATATACATTGATTCCAGTCATGGTAAGTATTTTGTTTCTTATTTGGGGAATGAAAGACGCGCAGACACAAAAAAGTGTCCGGATCAAAGAACGAGAAACGATGGGATCCGGTTACAGGGAGAAAAAGCAGAAGCTGCACTGGACGCTGCAGCGCATCGGGGAGGAACAGAAGGAAAAGCACATCAGTTTAAATAATGTAAAAGAACAGTTGGAGGAGCTGGATTTTTCCGGAGAAGAGGAGCAGAGGCTGAAAAAGACGGCACGGGCACTGGAGATTGCATCCGAGACAATGGAGAAGGCAGCGGCATCCATGTCAAAAGATTTCGGTACAGTACTGAATGAAAAAGCATCAAAAATCCTTGCGAAAGTGACAGATGGAAAGTATACAAGGCTTCTGATTGAGGATTCTCTGAAACTGATCCTTTTATCAGAAGGGCGGCGGATCCCGGCAGAACGAGTCAGCAGGGGAACCGTGGAGCAGGTTTATTTTGCGCTTCGAATGGCAGCTCTTGAGATTCTGTATGGCGAGGAAGTTCCGGTGATCTGGATGATGCGTTTGGATGTTATGACGAAAAAAGATTAAAATATACGCTAAAATGGTTGAGCGAACAGTCAAGACAGGTTATAATACTTAGTTGCCAAAAACGTGAACTTGAAATTTTAAATGAGATAGAAATGGAAAGACAGGGTAGACCATAGAATAAAGGGGAAGAGTTTCAATGAAAATAGAATTGCCAAGAAAAGTAGTTTTGATTATTAAAAACTTACAGAGACATGGTTATGATGCATATGCGGTGGGCGGCTGTGTCCGGGATTCCATTCTGAACAGAAAACCGGAGGACTGGGATATCACGACTTCTGCAAAGCCGGAGCAGGTGAAGCGGATCTTCCGACGTACCGTGGACACCGGGATCGAGCATGGGACGGTAACAGTTCTGATTGGAAAAGACGGATTTGAGGTGACCACTTACCGGGTGGACGGACTGTATGAGGATGGCCGTCATCCGAAAGAGGTGACATTTACAAGCCGGCTGGAGGAAGATTTAAAGAGACGGGATTCACGATCAACGCCATGGCATACAATGATGATGAGCGCCTGGTGGATGCGTTTGGCGGAATGAGGGACTTGAATTATCACCTGATCCGTTGTGTGGGTGATCCGAAGGAGCGTTTTTCAGAGGATGCACTTCGGATTCTGCGCGCAGTACGTTTTTCTGCGCAGCTGGCATTTCCAATCGAGCCGGAGACCGCAGAAGCGATCAAAAGTCTGGCTCCGAATCTGGAAAAGATCAGTGCAGAGCGGATTCAGGCAGAGCTGGTAAAACTGCTGGTATCCGATCATCCGGAGCGGATTCAGGATGCCTGTGAGCTGGGAATCACAAAAGTGGTGCTTCCGGAATGGGATGACATGGTCGGTGTGAAGCAGAATACGCCACATCATAAATATGATGTAGCTGCACACACAGTTCATGCGCTGCAGAATGTAAAGAATGATAAAGTCCTCAGACTAACCATGTTGTTCCATGATATGGGAAAACCAGTAATGAAGACCACAGATGAAAATGGAAGAGACCATTTCAAAGGGCATGCGATCGCCAGCGAGCAAATTGCAAAAACAGTGATGAAACGTTTGAAATTTGATAATGATACGATTCGAAAAGTAACAAAGCTTGTTGCGTATCATGATTACCGGATGGAACCGACCGGAGCGAACGTGCGCCGCGCCATGCATGAGATCGGGGTGGAACTCTTTCCATATTATCTGGCAGTCCGGCTTGCAGATACAAAAGCGCAGAGTTCTTATGAACGCAGAGGAAAGCTGGAAAATATCATTCAGATCAGAGAACTGTATCGAAATGCGCTGCGAAACAAAGAATGTGTGACATTAAAAGATCTGGCAGTGACAGGAACGGATCTGATCAATCTCGGAATAGCGCCGGGAAAAGAACTGGGAACGCTCTTAAATGAGCTGCTGGATATGGTGATCGAAGATCCGGCATGGAATCAAAAAGGAAAATTGTGTGATTACGTGAAAGAAAGATTTGGCTTTTAGCATACTTGCTCACCGGGATTCATAGATTAGAAAGAGTCATGAATCCGCCCTGCTTTCGGCGGGGCAAAGTGCAGGGGGCAAGTATGAGAGAATATGAGTTAGAAGTTCTGGAACAGTATGACATAGAAGTAATAAGCACCCGCAAGACAAGGGGTGCTTATTTTTGCAATACAAAGGAGGGACTGATGCTGCTCGGACCGGCAGGAATTTCGGTTGGGCGCGCACCTCTGATGTATGTTTTGCTCTGTTATCTGGAATCCAGACACGGAATGAAGGTGGACACACCCATCTTTACGAAGGCGGGAAAACTCTTTAGCGTATCCCAGGATGGAACAAAGTACATGCTGAAAAAATGGGTTTCGGGAAGAGAGTGTGAGGTACGAAGGGAGCGGGATGTGCTGGAAGCGGCACAGGCTCTCGGACTTTTGCATCAGAGAATGGATTGGGGAGAAATTCTTGGCGACGGTGCGTGGACAAAAGAAAAGATGCAGGAGATGATTCCTCAGGCTTCGGATCATGAACCTGTTTTAGAGATAGAACTGAAACCTTTTGCAGGAAGAGATATGCTGTCAGAATTAAGGCGGCATAACCGGGAATTGAAAAAAGTGCGGGCATTTATCCGTTCCAGGGTCACAAAAAATGAATTTGAGCGTCGTTTTCTGGCACATTTTGAGAGAATGTATGAGATGGCGCAAAGTGTGACAGAACGGATGGAATGCTCCGGATATCCGGAATTGTACAAAGACAATCTAAAAGCCGGAAAGCTGATACACGGAGATTATAATTATCACAACATCTGGATCAGTTCCGGCAGGATTGCAGTCACCAATTTTGAGCATTTCAGAATGGATGTACAGGTACAGGATCTGTATTATTTCCTGCGAAAGGTGATGGAAAAATATCAGTGGAAAGAAAGTCTGGGAAGAAAGATTCTGGAGATGTATGAGAGCGTCCGTCCTCTGGAGGACAGGGAAAAGGAATTTCTCGCACTTTGCCTGGCTTATCCGGAGAAGTTCTGGAAGACAGCAAATCTGTATTCGAACTCCAATAAGGCGCGGATTCCGGAGAAAAGTGTAGAAAAACTGCAGACTGCAATCGGACAGCAGGCAGAAAAAGAGCGATTTTTAGAAAATATATTCACTTTTCATTTATAGGCGGCTGTTGTATAATAGAACCATACTATATTGCAGGAGGTGCCTAAGATGGGTTACAAAGAAATATACAATGAGTGGTTGACAAATGCTTATTTTGATGCAGATACAAAAGCAGAACTGGAGCGTATCGCATCAGATGAGAACGAGATCAAAGAGCGTTTTTATACAGATTTAGAGTTTGGTACAGCAGGACTTCGGGGAATTATCGGAGCCGGAACGAACCGTATGAATATTTATACAGTGAGAAAGGCAACACAGGGACTGGCAAACTATATTTTAAAGAGTGGAAACGCAGAAAAAGGAGTTGCCATCGCATTTGACTCACGCCGGATGTCACCGGAATTTGCACAGGAAGCGGCATGCTGCCTGGCTGCGAACGGAATCAAAGCCTATGTATTCGATTCTCTTCGTCCGACACCGGAGCTTTCTTATGCAGTCAGAAAACTCGGATGTATTGCCGGAATCAACATTACAGCCAGCCATAATCCACCGGAGTACAATGGTTATAAGGTATACTGGAAGATGGCGCGCAGATCACACCGCCTCATGACAAAGGAATCATGGATGAAGTCAAGGCAGTGACAGATTATACGACTATGAAGACGATGCCGGCAGAGGATGCCAAAGCAGTCGGACTCTACGAAGTGATCGGAGCAGAGGTGGATGATGCCTACATAGCAGAGCTGAAAAAGCAGGTGATCCATCAGGATGCCATTGATGCAGTTGGAAAAGATCTGAAGATCGTATACAGTCCGCTTCATGGAACGGGAAATATTCCAGCCCGCAGAATTTTAAAAGAGCTCGGTTTTGAGAACGTATACGTAGTCAAAGAGCAGGAACTGCCGGACGGCGAATTCCCGACTGTTTCTTATCCGAATCCGGAGGCGGCAGAGGCATTTGAACTGGGACTTAAGCTGGCAAGAGAAGTGGATGCAGACATTGTGCTTGCTACAGATCCGGATGCAGACCGTCTGGGTGTCCGGGTAAAAGATAAAAACGGTGAATATCACGATCTGACAGGAAATATGTCCGGCTGTCTCCTTGCAGACTATGAGATCGGACAGAGAAACGCATTGAGAGGACTTCCTGAGGATGGATATCTCATCAAACGATCGTTACAACAAATATGGCAGATGCGATTGCAGATTACTATAACACAGGGCTGATTGAAGTTCTGACCGGATTCAAATATATCGGACAGCAGATTCTGGGATTTGAGACAAGCAAAAAAGGCGAGTACTTATTTGGATTTGAAGAAAGCTATGGATGCCTGATCGGAACACACGCAAGAGATAAAGATGCGATCGTTGCGACAATGGCACTCTGCGAGGCAGCTGCTTACTACAAGACAAAAGACATGACTCTCTGGGATGCCATGATCGAGATGTATGAGAGATACGGATATTACAAAGATGATATCCAGTCTATCACACTCAAAGGAATCGAAGGACTTGCAAAGATCCAGGAGATCCTTGAGACACTCCGTAAGAATCCGCCGGCAGAGATCGCAGGCTACAAAGTGCTGAAAGCGAGAGACTACAAAGCAGACACGATCCAGGATATGCAGACTGGTGAAGTATCTTCGACAGGTCTTCCGACATCGAACGTATTGTACTATGATCTTTCTGATGATGCATGGTTATGTGTGAGACCGTCAGGAACAGAGCCGAAAGTCAAATTCTACTACGGTATCAAAGGAACCTCCCTTTCTGATGCAGATGAAAAGTCCGCAGCTATGGGCAAAGAAGTGCTGGCAATGATTGATAAGATTATGTAAAAATGTTGCTGTTATTGTAAACAGTACCGCTTTGCATGGTAAATCTGTGAAACTGCTTGACAAAAGCAGTTTCACCAGTTATAACAGTACATAAGGGTATCGACATGTAAAGGGTAGAGACATGCGGCCTTTACCAATTTAGAATAATCATTCTAGCATAATAAAGAGGAGGAATTATCCATGAACAAAACAGAATTGATCGCAGCAATCGCTGAGCAGGCAGAAATTTCAAAGAAAGATGCAGAGAAAGCATTAAAAGCTTTTGTTGATGTAGTAACAGAGCAGTTAAAAGAAGGAGAAAAAGTACAGTTAGTAGGATTCGGTACTTTTGAAGTAAGCGAAAGAGCAGCAAGAGAAGGAAGAAATCCTCAGACAGGAAAGACAATGAAGATCGCAGCTTGCAAAGCTCCGAAATTCAAAGCTGGAAAAGCTCTGAAAGATGCTGTAAACGCATAATTGACGAACAGATAAAGATGCATAAGAGGATACAGTCGGACAAGCCGGTTGTATTCTCTTTTCAGTTACAGGAGAAGGAAGGAGAAAAGATTAATGAGATTGGACAAATTTTTAAAAGTTTCCAGGCTGATCAAACGCAGGACCGTAGCCAACGAAGCATGTGATGCAGGGAGAGTTCTGGTGAATGGAAAGCCTGCAAAGGCATCCGTAAAAGTGAAAGTGGGAGATGTGATCGAGATTCAGTTCGGTACAAAAACGGTGAAAGTAGAAGTGCTGGATATTCAGGATACGACCAAGAAAGAAGAGGCGAAAGACCTGTTCCGCTATTTATAAAACAGAAAAATTCGTTTTTCCGGTATAAAATAATACAACCCCTCATATATATAGAAAAGCAGAAGGAAAGGGGAAAGTGTATGGAAGAACGACAAATGCCGGCGAAGGCACATAAACTGATCGTGAATAACAGAAAGACAAGTATGGTTACCGGAGTTCTGGATGTTCTCTCGTTTGATCTGAATGAGATTCTTCTGGAGACAGAGCAGGGGATGCTTATGGTGAAAGGCACAGACCTCCATGTGAACCGGCTCAGTGTTGAGAAGGGAGAAGTAGACCTTTCCGGAAATATTGACAGTATTGCTTATTCTGGAGTGAATCAGGGCGGGCAAAATGAGAGCTTTCTGTCAAAATTATTTAAGTAGGCGTTATTATGATGCTCGGAATTGAAACAGAAGTTGTGATTTTTTTCTATGCGGCGCTTACGGGGATGGTACTTTTTTGCGGTTATCAGATTCTGCTGCTGATACGAAGACTCGTGCGGCATCATCCGCTGGCAGTCGGTGTGGAGGATATCGGCTTCTGGCTGTTGGTGAGCGCGTATGTGTTTCGTCAGATGTATTGTACGACTTATGGAAGTATCCGCTGGTTCTTTGTTCTGGGAATCGCAGCCGGGCTGCTGACTGCTGTTGGGGTGCAGCATTTGTTGAAACGAATTTTCAGGAAATTGAAAAAAACATAAAAAACAAGGAAATCTTGATTAAAACGGCTGAATAACTTGAAAAAAGAGAAAAAAGCAGATAGAATACTTGTGTCAGGCAAATTTATTTGCAGGCAGGATGGAAATAGAAGTTAGATTTGATAGGGTGAGTATCATGGCGATTCAGAAAAAGAAAGTCGCTGGCAGATCAAAAAGCCGGAAGACGAATTCTGCATGGCGGTATCATAAAAAAAGTATGATGCTGATCAGTATGATTCTTGTATTGCTGGTAGGCGTACTTGCAGTGAATGCAGTATCTCTGCGCAGCAGAAACGCACAGTACAAGAAGCAGGAAGCAGAACTGGAAGCACAGATTAAAGAAGAGAAAAAGCGTGCAAAGGAAGTGGAAGCATACGAAGCGTATGTGAAGACAGACGATTACGTGAAAGAGATTGCAGAAGAAAAATTAGGCTGGTGGATCCGAATGAGATCATTTTCAAGCCGGCAAAATAGTGACGATACGAAAGAGAAGCTCCGGGAAATTCCTGGGGCTTTTTGCATGTTCTAATATTACATACATAAGAACTAGGAGGACATCGCCATGAAAAATGGACAGGCACTGCACACCAGCCCCTATGTGACACAGATTGAAAAATACGCAGATTCTATCAAACAGCTTCCCGGACATTTCTTCATCTGGAGGAAAAGAAATCCGCATTTTCCAATGAGGAGATTGAGGATATGTTTGACCGGACAAAAGAAAGAGCCTGCAAAAGCTGTGAAAAATGTTCCTGGTGCTGGGAAGAGGATTTTGTACATACCTATCAGATGGGATATGAAGTTTTATCTGCCATCGATCATTACGGGAGTGAACTGAATACAGAAACAAAAAGGAAGCTTCAGCAGAGGTGTCTGCGGTGGGAAGCGTTTTTACAGGAGATGCTGGGTGCATTTCACGATGCAAGACAGAATATGATGTGGAATAACCGGATCGTACTTGGCAGGGAAGGGTGCGCGGTTCAGATGGATACGTTTGCGGATATGCTCCGCAGTACGGCGAAAGAGCTGGAAAAAAGTTTATTTTCGGACGAGCGTCTGGAAAAAAAGCTGGCATCTCATTTAAAAAAGAGAGGGATTCGTGTACTGTACAGCAGTTTTTTCCTGAACAGAGAAGGAAAATATGAAGTACATCTTACCGCAAGAGCGGTGAAAAATACCTGCGTTACGATCAAAGCGCTTGTAAAGGCTGTCTCGGAAGTGATGGGGAGGCAGTTTATTGCAGAGAGTGATCAGGCGTTTATGCTGGGGAAAGAATATCAGACGATTGTGTGCATGGAAGGTCCGGTGTTTTATACACTTTACGGTGTGGCAAGGATTGGGAAGGACTGCAACAAGATCTCAGGTGATAATTTCATGATGCGTGAGCTTGGCGGAGGAAAACTGGCAGTGGCGCTTTCCGATGGAATGGGATCCGGAGAGAAGGCATGCCGGGAGAGTACGCTTGTCATGGAATTGCTGGAAGAGCTGTTGGAAGCCGGATTTCCGGCAAAGGCGGCGATTCAGATGATCAATACGACATTGGTGATGGGGCGTGAGGAAATCCATTTTTCCACGGTGGATCTGAGCATGTTTGATCTGTATACAGGAGAATGTCGTCTGATCAAAGCAGGAGCTTCTTCCACATTTATCAAAAAAGGAAACAAAGTGGAGCGTATCAGTTCGTCCAGTCTGCCGATCGGGGTCATGCACTCCATTGAAATCGAATCTGTGCAGAGAACGCTGGAAGACGGAGATTTTGTTGTTATGATAACGGACGGTGTGCTGGATGCTCTCCCGGTTGGGGAACAGGACCTTCTGATGGAAACGATCATTGGTGGAACGACAGGCGGAAATCCCAAAGAGCTTGCGCATCACATTCTGGAGCAGGTATTAAACTGGACCGGAGAAGAACCGATGGATGATATGACAGTACTGGCAGTAGGGATTTGGAATTGTCAGGATACTTGCATTTTGGGGACGGATTCGGTATAGTTTACAGTATGGAGAAGAAAATTTTAAATTTTATTGAAAAATATCATATGCTGCAAAAAGAAGATAAAGTAATCGCAGGGATATCGGGCGGCGCGGATTCGATATGCCTGCTTTTTGTACTTTTGAGGCTGCAGGAAAAAATCGGATTTGATGTGATCGCAGTGCATGTGAATCACGGGCTTCGTGGAGAAAATGCAAAAAGAGATGAACGGTTTACGGAAACATTTTGCAGGGAGCGGAATGTTCCCTGTATTGTGTATCATGAGAATGTAAAAGAAATCGCTGCACAGAAAAAGCTGTCTGTGGAGGAGGCAGGGCGTCTGGTGCGAAGAACGGCGTTTGAGGAGGTGCGGGCCCGTTATGGGGGGACCAAGATCGCGCTTGCGCATCATCAGAACGATAATGCAGAGACGATGCTTTTGAATCTGGCAAGAGGAACCGGAATCCGGGGGCTTTCCGGGATCCGGCCGGTCAATGGATATATGATCCGTCCGCTTCTTGGAATAAACCGAAAGGAGATTGAGTATTATCTGAAAGAACATCAGCTTTCCTACTGTGAAGATGAGACCAATGCCGGGGATGAATATACCAGAAACAGGATCCGGCATCAGATCCTTCCTATGCTGGAGGAGCAGGTCAACAGGCAGGCTGTCCGTCACATGAATGAAACGATGGAGCAGTTAAATCAGATCAGGGATTATCTGGAGCGGGAAATGGAAGAGCATTGCAGATGTGTGGTAAGGCAGGAGGAAGAGGGGCTTTTGCTTCTGCGGGATGAATGGATGCAGTGTGATCCGGTCATCCAAAACGGGATTATTCAGAAGTGTCTGGAAAATCTGGCGGGAACAGGAAAGGATCTTGTGTCTGTACACGTTGCGGCAGTGGCGGAGTTGTTTGAAAAGCAGAGCGGAAGAAAGCGAAATCTTCCCTACAATATCTGTGCAGAGAGGAATTATGAAGGAATACTTTTGATAAAACAGACAGCGGAAAGACAGACAGAGTGCCGGGAAGAACTTATAATTCCCGGAATTACCCGATTAAAAGACAGGAATCTGCGAATATGCTGTACAATTTGGGAAAAAGATAAGAATTTTTCGATAGAACAGATACCGCAAACCCCCTACACGAAATGCTTTGACTATGATATAATAAAAAATAGTCTCACCGTAAGAACGAGACAGCCGGAGGATGTTTTGGGTGTCAACAGACAGGGCGGTACGCAGAAGCTCAAATCTTATTTTATCAATGAGAAGATTCCTGCAAAAAGCAGAGAACGGATTTTGCTGATCGCCGAGGGGCATCAGATACTGTGGGTTGTCGGATATCGGATGAGCAGCAGATATCAGATATCTGAACATACAAAAAGGATAATAGAGATCAAAATAATGGAGGATAAAAAACATGGCAGAGACAATTAAAGTGTTAGTTTCAGAAGAAGAAGTAAATGAAAGAATCAAAACATTGGGAAAACAGATCAGCGAAAATTATGCAGGAAAGCAGATCCATATGATCTGTGTACTCAAAGGCGGAGTATTTTTCATGTGTGAACTGGCTAAAAGAATCAGTGTGCCGGTTTCTCTGGACTTTATGTGTGTAAGCAGCTACGGGGATGCGACAACATCCAGCGGTGTTGTCAGAATTGCAAAGGATCTGGATGAATCCATCGAGGGAAAAGATGTTCTGATCGTGGAAGACATCATTGATTCCGGACGTACACTGTATTATCTGATCGATGTTCTGAAGAAAAGAAATCCAAAGAGCATTCAGCTTTGTACTCTTTGGACAAACCGGAGAGAAGAGAAAGAGATGTAAAAGTAGATTATGTCGGATTTGAGATACCGGACGAATTTGTAGTCGGATATGGACTGGACTACGCACAGAAATATAGAAATCTTCCATATATCGGAGTCGTAGAAGGTGTGGAATAGGAAGGAGCAGTATCATTGAATGACAAGAAGTATAAAGGCATAAGCGGCGCAACCGTGGTTGTGTTTATTGCTGTGATCTTTTTTGTGCTATGGATGACGAGCCGTGTACAGATGCGCGGGCAGGAGATAACTTTTACTCAGTTTGAACAGGAGATAAAGGATGACAACGTGACAGAGGTGGTGATCAACCAGAATAAGGCAGTGCCTACCGGAGTGGTCACACTGACATTGCGCGACAGCAGGGAAACGGGACGTGTCAACGTATCGGATGTCAATGAGACGCAGAAGCTGCTGGATAAAAATGATGTGGAATACCGCATAAGCGCGATCCCTCAGGATTCGGTGCTGAGTACGACGGTTCTCCCGGTTGTGCTGATGCTTGTCGGATTCATGTTTATTACGATGATGATGAACAGACAGAGTGGCGGTGCCAATGCAAAAGCAATGAATTTTGGAAAAAGTCGTGCCCGTATGAGTTCTGAGAATGATAAGAAAGTGACATTTGCAGATGTTGCGGGGCTGCAGGAAGAAAAAGAAGAGCTTGCAGAGATTGTCGATTTCCTGAAATCTCCGAAAAAATATGTTCAGGTGGGAGCAAGAATCCCAAAAGGAGTGCTTCTGGAGGGGCCTCCGGGAACCGGTAAGACCCTTCTTGCAAAAGCAGTTGCCGGAGAGGCCGGGGTTCCGTTTTTTACGATTTCGGGATCTGACTTCGTAGAGATGTTTGTCGGTGTGGGAGCGTCCCGTGTCAGGGATCTGTTCCAGGATGCGAAGAAGAATGCCCCATGTATCATTTTCATCGATGAGATCGATGCAGTTGCCAGACGCAGAGGAAGCGGACTTGGCGGCGGTCATGACGAGAGAGAACAGACATTGAACCAGATGCTGGTAGAGATGGATGGTTTTGGTGTTAATGAAGGTATTATTGTGATGGCAGCGACCAACCGGAAAGATATTTTGGATCCTGCGATCTTACGTCCGGGACGTTTTGACAGAAATGTGGTAGTTGGACGTCCGGATGTCAAAGGAAGAGAAGAGATCCTGAAAGTACATGCGAGAAACAAGCCTCTTGGAGATGATGTGGATCTGAGACAGATTGCGCAGACAACCAGTGGATTTACAGGGGCAGATCTTGAGAATCTTTTAAATGAAGCGGCGATTCTGGCTGCAAAAGAAAACAGAGTGTATATTCAGCAGGCAGATATCCGTCATGCGTTTGTGAAAGTCGGAATCGGACCGGAGAAAAAGAGCCGTGTGGTTTCTGAAAAGAAACGCCGGATCACAGCATACCACGAGGCGGGACATGCGATCCTCTTCCATGTACTGCCGGATGTGGGACCTGTCTACAGTGTGTCCATTGTTCCGACAGGAGGAGCAGGCGGCTATACGATGCCGCTTCCGGAAGGCGATGATATGTTCAATACAAAAGGACATATGCTTCAGGAGATTACAGTGTCTCTCGGCGGACGTGTAGCGGAAGAACAGATCTTTGATGATATTACCACCGGTGCATCTCAGGATATCCGTCAGGCAACTGCGATCGCAAAATCCATGATCACCAAATTCGGTATGTCAGAACGTCTTGGTCTGATCAACTATGACAATGACAGTGATGAAGTCTTTATCGGACGTGATTTTGGTCACACATCCAGAGGATACGGTGAAAAAGTGGCGGGAACAATCGATGAGGAAGTCAAACGTATCATTGATGAGTGCTATCTGAAAGCAAAAGCAATTCTGGAGGAGCATCAGTCTGTACTGGAAGCCTGTGCCCAGTTATTGCTGGAAAAAGAAAAGATTACAAGAAGTGAGTTTGAAGCACTTTTTGAGAAGTAGGTGTAGAATGGGGCAAGCTGTTTTTAATGCCGGGCAGGCATTTTAAGGGGCTTGCCCCAAAGGAGGTTTATATGAATAAAAATGCGCTGTTCTGTGATGGGACATCGGATTATGTCATACCTGCGGAACCGGGTATCCATGAAAAAGTCAGGCTGAGATTCAGAACGGCAAGAGATGACGCGCAGGAGGTCTGTCTGATTTCGGGAGGAGAAGCACTGCAGATGCAGAAGGTGTCCTCCGGGGAAGTGTTTGACTATTATGAAACAGAAGTGCAGCTTACAGATACGATGTTTGTTTATTATTTTCGGATAAAAAGCGAGAGTGAAGAGCTCTGCTATCATCGATGTGGCGTATCGGAACATCCGGTGGAATATTACAATTTCCGGATCATGCCCGGATTTTCCACACCGGCATGGGCAAAAGGCGCTGTGATGTATCAGATTTTTGTAGACCGCTTCTGCAATGGAGACCCATCCAACGATGTGGAGGATGGAGAATACGTTTATATCGGAGAGCCGGTCTGTAAAGTGAAAGACTGGAATGAATTTCCGGCGGCAATGGATATCCGCAGATTTCATGGAGGAGATCTGCAGGGAGTTTTGGATAAACTGGACTATCTGGAAGAGCTTGGAGTTGAAGTCATCTATTTCAATCCACTGTTTGTTTCCCCGTCGAATCACAAGTATGATATTCAGGATTATGACTACATCGATCCGCATTACGGCGTGATTATAGAAGACGGAGGAGAGGTTCTTTCAGAGGGAGAAAAGGACAATACCAGAGCCACAAAATATCAGAAGCGGACAGGGGACATTCGGAATCTGGAGGCAAGCAACCGCCTGTTTGCAAAACTGGTGGAGGAGATGCACACAAGGGGCATGCGGGTGATCCTTGACGGAGTGTTCAATCACTGTGGCTCTTTCAATAAGTGGATGGACCGGGAACGGATTTATGAACCGCAGCCGGAATACGAAAAAGGTGCTTATGTCAGTGCGCAGAGCCCGTACAGAGATTTCTTTCATTTTTTTGATGAAAGAGAAGAAGCGTGGCCTTATAATAAAAACTATGACGGATGGTGGGGACATGATACGCTGCCGAAGCTGAACTATGAAGATTCGCCCACGCTGGAGGAATATATTTTAAACATCGGAAAGAAATGGGTATCGCCGCCGTATAATGCCGATGGATGGCGTCTGGATGTGGCGGCAGATCTGGGATACAGCAATGAATACAATCACATCTTCTGGGAGAATTTCAGAAAAGCTGTAAAAAGTGCCAATCCGCAGGCGCTGATATTGGCGGAGCACTATGGAGATCCGGGAGAATGGCTTCAGGGCGATGAATGGGACAGCGTGATGAATTATGATGCCTTTATGGAGCCGCTGACCTGGTTCTTGACAGGAATGGAAAAGCACAGTGATGAGCGCAGGACAGACTTGTGGGGAATGCAGACAACTTTGTCAATACGATGAATCATTTTATGGCAAGCATGCTGACCCGTCATTACAGGTGGCGATGAATGAACTGTCTAACCACGATCATTCCCGGTTCCTGACCAGAACGAATCACATTGTAGGGAGAGTGGCACAGCTTGGAAGCAAAGCGGCAGAAGAAGGAATCAATCTTGCAGTGATGCGGGAGGCAGTGGCAGTTCAGATGACCTGGGTAGGAGCACCTACGGTTTATTACGGAGATGAAGCAGGTGTCTGTGGATTTACCGATCCGGACAGCCGCAGGACCTATCCGTGGGGACAGGAAAACAGAGAACTTGTAGAGTTCCATAAAGAAATGATCCGGATCCACAAGCGTGAGAAGCCTCTGCGTACAGGTTCTCTGAAGATGCTTTCCTGGTCATCCAATGTTCTTGCTTATGCAAGATTTCAGGAAAGTGAACAGATCATTGTTGTGTTAAATAACAGTAAGGAACTAAAGGAAGTGACAATCCCGGTGTGGCAGGCGGAGGTGCCTATGAAAGGAAAGATGGAGCGTCTGATGTACTCCTGGGAAAAGAGCTATACGACAGAAAGAGACATTTATCTGGTGGAGGATGGAGAGACTGTTGTCAATATGGGAAAACATTCTGTTCTGATCATGAAGCCAGTCAGAGAAATGCAGGTGGATGAGTATGGGAAAGAAAGTAGCAGTAATTAACGATCTCTCAGGATTTGGGAGATGTTCTCTCACGGCAGCAATTTCAGTGCTTTCAGCGATGGGCGTGCAGGCGTGTCCGCTCCCGACAGCTGTGCTGAGTGCACAGACAGGATATGAAGAGTATCATTGCGTGAGCCTTACGGAAGAAATGGAGCAGTTTCGGCGATCCTGGGAAAAGATGGAGGCACGGTTTGACGGTATCTATACAGGATTTGCAGCGGATGAAGAGCAGATCGGTCATATGATCCATATTGCGGAGACATTTCATAAGAAGAAAGCCTTTCTGCTTGTAGATCCGATCATGGGGGATCATGGATACAAATTTGATATCTTCTCCATAGAGTTTTGCAGAAAGATGCGGGAGCTTGCGAAGATGGCGGATATTGTGACCCCAAATCTGACGGAGCTTTGTATTCTGACGGATACAGATTATCGGATGATTGAAAATATGACGGACGAAAAACATCTTCTTACGGTGATCAGGCAGCTGGCGGAAAACCTGAGGAAAGATGGACCAAGAACTGTTGTAGTGACAGGGATTCAGTTTTGTGACAATGAAGACAGGATCCAGAAGATGGGAAATCTGGCAGTGACGGGAAAAGAGATACATCTTGCAGCATTCCCGTATGTAGGTGGAAGCTACTCCGGCACAGGTGATCTGTTTGCTTCCGTGCTGGCAGGCGGACTGGCAAGAGGAGAAAATCTGAAGTCCATGATGGAACTTGCGGGAAGCTTTATCGAGAAAGCGATTACAGATGCAGTGAAAGAAGAGATTCCGCGCAATGACGGAGTCGAGTATGAAAAATATCTGCATATGCTGATGAAGTAAATAAAAAAGCTGTGTGCAGCAGGAGAGGTCCTGTGTACGCAGCTTTTTTATTATTTTGTAAGAATTTCAATTCCGTCTTCTTTTACGAGAACCATATATTCGATCTGTGCAGACAGTCCGTCATCAATGGTGTAGATCGTCCAGTCATTGTCCTCATCTACGAAGAAGTCCGGGCTGCCTTCGTTGATCATCGGCTCAATGGTAAACATCATTCCGGGTACGAGCAGCATCTCGCTGCCCTTCGGTGTGACATAGCTGACAAACGGATCTTCGTGGAATTCCAGTCCGATTCCGTGACCGCCGATATCAACAACAACAGAGTAGCCGTTTGCCTGTGCGTGGGTATTGATCGCATCTGCAATATCTCCCAGATGTCCCCATGGTTTTGCCGCTGCAAGACCAAGCTCTACACATTCTTCTGTAACACGCACCAGACGTTTGGCTCGGTCGGATACTTCGCCGATCATGAACATACGGGATGCATCAGAGAAATAGCCGTCCAGAATGGTAGATACATCGACGTTGATGATATCACCCTCCTGCAGGATGATGTTTTCATCCGGGATTCCGTGGCACACTTCATTATTGATAGAGGTGCATACACTTTTCGGGAAGCCCTGATAATTCAGAGGAGCCGGGATTCCACCGTGTGCAGTTGTAAAATCATATACGATCTTGTCAATCTCAGCAGTACTCATGCCTGCGCGAATGTGTGCGGCAACTTCATCCAGAACAGCCGTGTTGAGAGCCGCACTTTTTTTGATCTTTTCGATCTGCGCCGGAGTCTTCAAAAGCTTTCTGGAAGGTACAATTTCCCCTCTGTCTCTGTGCAGTTTTATTTTTTCTTCGATCGGCATATGGCATTTTTTATATTTTTTGCCGCTGCCGCACCAGCAAGGATCATTTCTTTCCATGTTTAGTTATCTCCTTCAAATCTGTTTTGTTTTACGATGTGTCTATTTTAACACAATGGAAAGAAAATTACCAATCGGAAAGTTTGAGAAAAATTGAGGGAGAATATAAAACTGTTCATTTTCGCCTGTTTGTGATAAGATAAAACAGGAAATAAAGTCTTTTAGCACCGATTTCTGGTGCGGAATTGATAAAATCAAAGAGTAGGAGGATACGGATATGTTACGAATCGGAATGCTTACAAGTGGCGGAGACTGTCAGGCTTTGAATGCTGCAATGCGCGGTGTTGTAAAAGGTGTTTGCACAAAACGGGATGATGTGGAAATCTATGGATTTGAAGACGGATACAAAGGTCTGATCTATGGCAACTTTCATATGCTCACATCAAAGGATTTTTCCGGAATCCTGACAAGAGGCGGCACGATCCTCGGTACATCGAGACAGCCGTTTAAGTTGATGCGTGTACCGGACAAGGACGGTTTGGATAAAGTGGCGGCAATGAAGCATACTTATCATAAGTTAAGTCTTGACTGTCTGGTGATCCTGGGAGGAAACGGAACACACAAGACAGCGAATCTGTTAAGAGAAGAAGGCTTAAATGTTGTGACACTGCCAAAAACAATCGACAATGATCTGTGGGGCACGGATATGACATTTGGCTTCCAGAGTGCAGTGGATATTGCGACAGACACGATCGACCGGATCCATACGACGGCAACCTCTCACAGCCGTGTGTTTATCATTGAAGTAATGGGACATAAGGTGGGACACGTCACGCTGCATGCGGGAATTGCCGGCGGTGCAGATGTGATTCTGCTTCCGGAGATTCCGTATGATATCGATGTGGTGACGGATGTGATCCAGAAGCGTGCGGCAGCAGATAAAAAGTTTACGATCATTGCGGTTGCAGAAGGTGCAATCTCAAAAGAAGATGCCAGGCTGAAGAAAAAAGAATATAAAGAAAAGCTTGCAAAACGGAAATATCCGTCCATCGCCTACGAACTGGCAGAGAAGATCCAGCAGAAGACAGACAAGGAAGTAAGGATTACGGTGCCGGGGCATACGCAAAGAGGCGGTTCTCCATGTGCGTATGACCGTGTATTTGCCACAAGAGTGGGAGCGGCTGCGGCAGAGCTGATCCTGAATCAGGAATACGGCTACATGATCGCCATGAAGAATCAGAAGATTACAAAAGTACCGCTTCAGGATGTGGCAGGAAAGCTGAAAATGGTAGATCCGCAGGATGGAATCATCAAAGAGGCAAGAACCATCGGCATCAGCTTTGGAGATCAATAAAAGATTTGGAAAACAGAGGTGTAATACATGTCGTATACGGCACTTTACCGAAAGTTCCGTCCCGTTGAATTTGAAGATGTCAAGGGTCAGGAACATATTATTACTACATTAAAAAATCAGATTGAAGCAAACAGGATCGGACATGCCTATCTGTTCTGCGGAACAAGAGGGACCGGTAAGACAACGGTTGCGAAGATTTTTGCAAAGGCAGTCAACTGTGAGCATCCGGTGAATGGAAGTCCCTGCGGGGAGTGCGCGATGTGCCGCTCTATTGCAGCGGGTACATCGATGAATGTGATCGAGATCGATGCAGCTTCGAACAATGGTGTGGACAACATCCGTGAGATCCGGGAAGAAGTGGCATACCGCCCGACAGAAGGAAAGTACAAAGTCTATATCATTGATGAGGTGCATATGCTGTCGATAGGGGCGTTCAATGCGCTGTTAAAGACACTGGAGGAACCGCCGGAGTATGTGATCTTTATTCTGGCGACAACCGAGGTTCACAAGATTCCCATCACGATTTTATCCCGGTGTCAGCATTATGATTTCAAGCGGATCAGTATTGAGACGATCACAGACCGGATGCGTGATCTGATGCAGGAAGAGCAGGTGGAAGTAGAAGAAAAAGCGCTGCGCTATGTCGCAAAGGCGGCAGATGGTTCGATGCGTGACGCATTGAGTCTTCTGGATCAGTGTATTGCCTTTTATCTGGGGCAGAAGCTGACGTATGACAATGTGCTGGAAGTACTGGGAGCAGTCGATACGGATGTGTTCAGCAGACTTCTGCGCAGTGTGATCAGACGAGATGTCCCAAAAGTGCTTGATATCGTCGATGATCTGGTGATGCAGGGGCGGGAGCTTACGCAGCTTGCCACGGATTTTACATGGTATCTGCGAAACTTGCTTCTTGTGAAGACATCTGATAATATAGAGGATGTTCTGGATGTATCTACAGAAAATATGCAGCAGCTTCAGGAAGAGGCCGGGATGGTGGAAGCGGATATGTTGCTCCGTTACATTCGGATTTTTTCGGAATTGTCAGGTCAGCTGAAATATGCAGCGCAAAAAAGAGTGCTTCTGGAAGTGGCTCTGATCAAGCTTTGTACGCCTGCCATGGAGACGAGCTCAGATTCTATTCTGGATCGGATCCGTGTATTGGAAGAAAAGCTGGAACAGGGCGTTATATCAGGTGGTCAGGAACGAGTTGTTTATGTAAAGGAAGATGGTCAGGCACCGGCGGAGCCAACGCCGAGACCGGAACTTCCAAACGCAGTACCGGAAGATGTGCAGCAGGTAGTAAAGAATTTCAGACCGATCGCAGATGAGGCATCGGGAATGCTTCGGACATACCTGAAAAAAGCGCGTCTAAGCCTTGCAGGTGACAACCGTCTGATGATCGTGATGCCGGATGCACTGGGGGCAGATTTTGTTGGCAGAGAAGATAGACGGAAGGAACTGGAAAGTCTGATTGAAAACAGGATCGGCAAGAAGGTGGAAGTAGAAGTACGCCACGTAGAAGAAGGACGCCGGTTTGAGGATACATTTGTAGATATTGAGAAGAAGATCAATATGGAGATTATAGTGGAGGACTGATTTATGGCAAAAAGAGGTGGATTTCCTGGCGGAGGAATGCCGGGAAACATGGCAAATCTGATGAAACAGGCACAGAAAATGCAGCGTCAGATGGAAGAACAGGCAAAAGAGCTGGAAGCAAAGGAATTTACTGCGACTGCAGGAGGAGAAGCGGTGGAAGTGACCGTTTCCGGTAAAAGAGAAGTTCTAAAGGTGAAGCTGGCAGAAGAGGTTGTGGATCCGGATGATATTGAAATGCTGGAGGATCTGATCGTGGCAGCAACAAATGAAGCGCTTCGCAAAGTGGATGAAGAATCCAGCTCTGCAATGTCCAAACTGACAGGAGGACTCGGCGGAGGAATACCGGGTATGTTCTAATCCGGACAGAGGTGAAAAAGAATGGATTATTACAGTAATCAGATCAGCAGGCTGATCGAAGAATTTTCACGCCTTCCGGGAATCGGAGCGAAGTCTGCCCAGAGACTGGCATTTCATATTATCAATATGCCGAAAGATCAGGTGGAGAATCTGGCAAAGTCGATCGTGGATGCCAGAAATAATGTGAGATACTGTGCACAGTGCTGTACTCTGACGGACCGGGAACTTTGCCCGATCTGCAGCAATCCGGAACGGGATCAGCGGACCATCATGGTAGTGGAGACTCCAAGAGATCTGGCAGCATATGAAAAGACCGGAAAATATAACGGAGTGTATCATGTGCTTCATGGAGCGATCTCTCCGATGCTGGGGATCGGACCGGGGGATATCCGCTTAAAAGAACTGATGGAACGGCTGCAGCAGGATGTAGATGAAGTGATCGTGGCGACCAACTCAAGCCTGGAGGGGGAGACTACCGCAATGTACATCAGCAAGCTGATCAAGCCGACCGGGATCAAAGTGAGCAGGATTGCCAGCGGTGTTCCTGTAGGCGGAGATCTGGAATATATTGATGAAGTGACGCTTCTGCGTGCACTGGAAGGCAGAACGGAGCTTTAACAGGACAGGGAAGAGAAATCATGAACAAAAAGAAAGTGACATCTTCGGATGTGGCGAAATATGCCGGCGTTTCCCAGACGACGGTTTCTATGATTTTAAATAAGAAGTACAATGTTTCTTTTTCCAAAGAAGTGGTAAAAAAAGTGGAGGATGCAGCCCGGGAGCTGGGGTATGTGCTTCCCAAGCGCAGAACACAGAAAGAAAGCCGCAGGGAAAAGCTTCTGGTGGTTTTCTGCCCGAATCTGACCAATCCGTATTATGTCATGCTTTTGCAGGGAATCGAAGCAAGAGCAACGGAGCAGGGGGTCGGGCTGTTTGTGTGTAATACCCAGAGAGATCTGGAGTTGGAGGAGCGTTATTTAAAGATGCTTCCCTCTCTGAATCCGCAGGGGGTCATCTACACCTGTAATCCGAGCAGCTGCTTTATGGAGACAGTGGAGCAGTTGTCCAACAAGATTCCCTTTGCTGTCATCAACAATCAGAATGAACGGCTGAATGTGGATGCGGTAGAGCTGGATAATTCAAAGCTTGGCAGAATTATGGCAAAGCATCTACTGGAACTCGGACATACCCATGTGGCATATATTGCGCCGCCGCTGACTGTAAGGCAGAAGCAGCGTTCCAAGCGGGTAGAAGGATTTTTGAAGGAGTTTCAGAAAGCAGGACTTGGAGATCATGTGGTGATCAAAGCCGCGGATGAGCAGATTGATAAAGATGTGCCGGGAATCGATTCGGAATATCGGATCGGATATGACCTGACAAAGGAATTGCTGAAAGAGCATACGGATCTGACTGCGATCGTGGGGCTCAATGACATGATCGCCTTTGGTATTTTAGATGCTCTGTACGAGGAGAAATACAAAGTTCCGGGAGAGATGTCCGTGATGGGATGCGACAACACATTGTTTGCGAGAATGCATCATATTGCGCTGACAACAGTCGAACATTTCGTGATCTATAAAGCAGAGACGCCTGCGATATCATCATGAAAAAGATCAAAGCCCGCAGTGAGCCGTATGCCGGGATCGAGCCGGTGAGCATCTATCATGTGGAGTATGAGCCACAGATCGTGATGCGGGGAACAACCGGATATCCAAATCTGAAAAAAGAAAAATTAGTACAAAAAAGTAAATTATTAGTAATAAAAATCAACAGTAAAAGGCAAAACCAAAGTTAGCAGTAGTTTTTTTATTAATAATGTGATATTATTAGTACGGCAAAATTACTAATAATTTTTGGGCCTATTGACCTGTTTCCAGGGAGTCTATATAATCGAATTATAACAAATCGATGAAGATTTTAAGGAGGGACAGGCAATGAAATTTTTTATTGACACAGCAAATGTAGAGGATATTAAAAAAGCAAATGACATGGGTGTGATCTGTGGAGTTACAACAAATCCATCCCTGATCGCCAAAGAAGGACGTGTATTTGAAGAAGTGATCGCAGAGATTGCATCGATTGTAGACGGACCAATCAGCGGAGAAGTCAAAGCGACAACAGTAGACGCAGAAGGCATGATCAAAGAAGGACGTGAGATTGCAAAGATTCATCCGAACATGGTAGTGAAGATTCCAATGACAGTGGAAGGCCTGAAAGCTTGTAAAGTCCTTTCATCTGAGGGAATCAAGACAAATGTGACTTTGATCTTTTCTGCAAATCAGGCACTTCTGGCAGCAAGAGCGGGTGCAACGTATGTATCACCGTTTTTGGGAAGACTGGATGATATCTCGGTAAGAGGAACAGATCTGGTTGCAGAGATCGCTCAGATCTTTGAAGTTGCAGGAATTGATACAGAGATCATTGCCGCAAGCGTAAGAAATCCGATCCACATTACAGACTGTGCACTTGCAGGGGCTGATATTGCAACAGTGCCTTACAAGGTAATCGAACAGATGACACATCATCCGTTGACAGACGCCGGAATTGAGAAATTCCAGGCTGATTATAAAGCTGTTTTCGGAGAGTAAAAGCAGGAGGCAATCATGAACAAATTAGAATTGATGAAAACTGCAAATGAAGTCCGCAAAGGGATTGTCACAGCGGTACACAGCGCAAAAGCGGGACATCCGGGCGGATCTTTATCAGCAGCTGACATTTTTACGTATCTCTATTTTGAAGAGATGAATATTGATCCAAAAGAGCCGAAAAAAGCAGACCGTGACAGATTTGTCCTGTCGAAAGGACACACAGCTCCGGGACTGTATTCTGTACTGGCGCAGAGAGGATATTTCCCGGTTGAAGATTTAAAGACACTGCGTCATACAGGATCTTATCTGCAGGGACATCCGGATATGAAGCACATTCCAGGTGTGGATATGTCTTCCGGATCTCTGGGACAGGGAATTTCTGCTGCAGTTGGTATGGCGATTGCAGGAAAACTGGACAACGCAGATTACAGAGTTTATACACTTCTTGGAGACGGAGAGATCCAGGAAGGACAGGTATGGGAAGCAGCGATGCTGGCAGCGCACAAAAAACTGGATAATCTGGTTGTGATCGTAGATAACAACAATCTGCAGATTGACGGTGCGATTGATGAAGTCAACTCCCCATATCCGATCGATAAGAAATTTGAAGCATTCAATTTCCACGTGATCAACATCGACGGAAATGATTTTGATCAGATCGATGCAGCATTCAAAGAGGCAAAGACAGTGAAAGGGTGCCCGACAGCGATCATTGCCAAGACGATCAAAGGAAAAGATGTTTCATTCATGGAAAATCAGGCAGGATGCACGGAAAAGCGCCGAATGATGAAGAATACGCAGTAGCAATGGCAGATTTGGAGAAAGTAGGTGAAGCATTATGTCAGATGTAAAGAAAATAGCAACAAGAGACAGTTACGGAAATGCTTTAGCCGAACTCGGAACTGCACATGAGAATGTAGTTGTACTGGATGCAGACCTAGCGGCAGCTACAAAGACCGGTGTGTTTAAAAAAGCACATCCGGAGAGATTTATCGACTGTGGTATCGCAGAGAGTAATATGATGGGTGTGGCAGCAGGTCTTGCAGCAGCCGGAAAGGTACCATTTGCAAGCTCTTTCGCAATGTTTGCGGCAGGCCGCGCATTTGAGCAGATCAGAAACTCCATCGGATACCCGAAACTGAACGTGAAGATCGGTGCGACACATGCAGGAATCTCTGTAGGAGAAGACGGTGCGACACACCAGTGTAACGAAGATATCGCTCTGATGCGAACAATTCCGGGAATGGTTGTGATCAACCCTTCTGATGATGTAGAAGCAAGAGCAGCAGTAAAAGCGGCTTACGAGCATGTAGGACCTGTTTATATGCGTTTTGGACGTCTGGCGGTTCCGGTGATCAATGACAGAGAAGATTACAAGTTCGAACTCGGAAAAGGTGTTGTGCTGCGCGAAGGAAAAGATCTGACTATCGTGGCAACAGGACTTCCGGTTTCCAACTGCCTGGAAGCAGCAGAGAAGCTTGCAGCAGACGGAATCGATGCGAAAGTGATCAACATCCATACGATCAAACCTCTGGATGAAGAACTGATCGTGGAAGCTGCAAAAGCAACAGGAAAAGTTGTGACAGTTGAAGAGCACTCCGTAATCGGAGGACTTGGAAGTGCAGTATGTGATGTCCTTTCAGAAAAAGCACCGACACAGGTGATGAAGATCGGAATCAATGATACGTACGGTGAGTCCGGACCGGCTTTGGAGCTGATTGCAAAATACGGACTGGATACAGAAAGTATCTATCAGAAGATCAAAGCGTTTGTATAAAAAATGTAGGGTATTGTTAAAAAGTGGTCAAAATGACCACTTTTTTTACTTTATAGGAAAGTTCGATATTTGTTAGATTCATGAATGAAAAAAGCCCGCATAAAAGCGAGCATGATAAAGAGATGGCACTGGTTAAAAGATATAAAAACCTTCTACACCAGCCTCATCGGAAAATAAGTCATCTTCATTTAAGAAATAATCCATATCCAGAAGTTCATCTTCGCTCATATTGCGAATGTCCTCAGATGTGAATCCTTCCGGTGGATGATCCATGTATTTTTTGCGTAATTCCTCGATATTAGGTTTCATGTTCTTGTCCTCCTTACAGAGGATTATAGCATAGAATATAAAAAAAGAAATCATGCAGAAGAACGTTTTCCGAGAGAATTGGACATTACTTTCTCATAGAGTTCTTCGAGAGGTACGCGTTTGTGTTTGTAATAAAGTTCAAGTAACACCATTTTGTGTTTGCAATCGGGACATTCTAAAGGATCATAGCCAAAGGAGAGCAGGATGGCGGTCCTCCATTGATTGAAATTTCGATAAATACGATGCTTATTTTTAGAAATCGCGCGAAAAAGGGTTTTATCGATTTCCCTGTGTCTGGCATATAAGCCGCCATATCGAATCATTTTGAAGTGTTTCTCGGGGATATGACGGATTAATCTTTTGATGAAATCAATGGCAGGAAGAGTTTCTTCTATGTATTTATTATCCTCATGGCGATTGTAATGGAAAGTAACAGTATCCCCATCATAGTTGTCGATTCTGGATGTAGCAATGACAGGACGGCCAAGATAACGCCCGATGTATTTGATAACGTTCTTAGGGTCACAAAGATTCGGTTTTGCATAAACGTAGAATCCTTGTTTATGTTCACGGTAACATCTGGATTTCACATTTTTAAACGAAGGACCAATGATCGTCTCCATTTCATTCAGTAGAGCAGTACGGAAGGCGGTGCGAAGAAAGTTGTAGTTAAAATATTTGACATGGCGCCAGAAACCATCATCGCTAAATCCCCCTTCTGAGATGAGACAGTGAATATGAGGGTTCCATTTGAGGTCTCTGCCGAAAGTGTGTAAGACCATGATAAAGCCGGGGGTAAAGTTTTTGGATTTATTCATTTGAAAAAACATACGAGAGATGACACTGTTCACCGCGTGAAAAAGACAGTTGAGCAGAGACCGGTCATTGAGAAAGAAGTCCCTGAGATTTTCATCAATGGTAAAAACGCAATGTCGATGATTCACATTCACGAGTTTAAAAGACATACTGGTAGTGCGTTCCATGGCATATTTATTGCCACAGGTAGGACAAAAACGACTGTGGCAACGGAAAGGGACAAATTTCCAATTTTTACAATGTGTGCAGATATACATGGCGCCACCATAGGAAGGATCACCACAGTTAATTACTTTTTCGATGTTTTCCATTACAACAGGTCTTGGTTTTAAATCGTATTCAATTATTTCATAATAATCTCTGAGCATCTTCTGTATCACATTCATGAGATTATTATGAAACAAAGTAGGAGAGAAAGCAAGCCCTTATCCCTCAAGATTGAGGGGCGGGGGAGCGTGAGATGCCGTAGGCATTTTTTTATTGCGCTTTTATTGAGTATATATGTATAGCAAAATCAGAGAGAAAGTAAAAAAAGTTGTGTATCACAAATGGTGTATCTGTATAAAAAATGACTTTAAAACATGGCGATATGATAATAGAAAATAGAGAGAGAGGAAAGAAATCTGTAAAAAAGTATTTGATTAGAAGATAATGTGTATTAAAAAGAATTTAGTGTATAAAATAATAGATTTTAGTTGTAAAAATCCCGTTTGAAAATATAATTTGGAATTCATATAATAACAACATCAATTAAAACTGAGGAGGTAACATATGGAAATGGAAACAATGGCGATGACGCTGATCGCACATTCGGGGGATGCAAGAACACTAGCGTTTCAGGCACTTCAGGCGGCAAAAAAACATAATTTTGAAGAAGCGGATCGTCTAATAGGAGAAAGTAAAAAAGCATCAGTGTTAGCACATAATGCACAGACAGAACTTTTAGTTGCAGAAGCAAATGGGAAAATTAGAAATTAGTGTTTTGTTGATTCATTCACAGGATCATCTGATGACAAGTATGTTAGCGCAGGAGTTGATCATTGAGATGATTCAGATGTATAAAAATCAAAAATAATTGGAGGAAATAAAATGAGAATTTTATTAGCATGTGGAGCAGGGTTATCAACAAGTATTTTAATGAAAAAAATGGAGAAATATTGTGAGGACAAAGGAGAAGACTTAAAAATCGAGGCTGTTCCTGTAGGTAATGTAGAGGGTTATCAGGATGAATATGATTGTATTCTAATCGGACCACAGGTTTCTTATCGTCTAGATGAATTAAAACAGACTCTGAAGATTCCAGTAGCAGGAATTCCACCACTGGATTATGCTGTTGGAAATGCAAGAAAATGTTATGAAGTTGGCGCATAAAACGGCAGGAAAATAACAAAGGAGTTTATGTACGATGAATAATAAATTGGAGCAGTTTGCGAATAGTGGTTTTATGAAAAAGCTTCAGGAATGGAGTGTAAAATTATCACAAAGCCCTGCATTTGGAACAATCAGCCAAGGTATGGGTGGAACAATGGGATTAATCATGATTGGTGCAGTCGTTCAGATTATCTGTGCTGTCGGAAGTATTGCTTTTGGGTGGAAGGCAGGAGAACCTATATATGATGCTCTATATATGCCATACGAGTTGACAATGGGATTATTGGGATTGTTTATGTCATTTACACTCTCATATAACTATGCAAAAAGATTAGGGGTAAAAGCGACGATACAATCTGGATTTACATCTATGGTTTGTTTTATTTTAGTTTGTTCACCACTAATTTCAACAACAACAGAAAGTGGAAATGTAATTCGTTCTTTGAATATTAGTTCTTTAGGAGCAAATGGGATCTTTTGTGCGATTTTAATTGGATTGGTATCTGTTCGTATTTCAAAATTTGCAATTGATCATAATTGGATTATCCGTATGCCGGATGTAGTCCCGGAAGGAATTTTGAATAGTTTTAATTCTATCATACCATCCGGACTTAATATTATCATTTGGTATGGTTTGGGGATTGCGATTTCTTATTTTACAAAAGGTGCAATGACATTGGGAACATTAGTTACAACTGTGATTGCTACTCCGTTGTCGTATCTTGTATCTCCTTTAGGAATGGTTGTAATTATTATTGTATTCTGTTTAAGTTGGTTTTTTGGAATTCACGGGGGAAGTGTTGTATTTACAGCAATTATGCCACTTTATATTGCAGCATATGCAACAAATGCTGAATTAGCAGTTGCAGGAAAAGAACTTGTATTTAATCCAATCTTCTTGTATGGAGCAGTATCTATATTGGGAGGATCAGGAAACACATTACCATTATGTGTTATGGGGCTGAAAAGTAAATCGAAGCAGATTAGTGCTGTTTCTAAAGCGGCATTGGTTCCGGGATTGTTCAATATTAATGAGCCTGCGATTTTTGGATTTCCGATTATGTACAATCCAATTTTATTGATTCCATTTACATTAAACAGCCTTGTGGTAATGGGATTTATGTATGTTGCATATAAATTTGGCTTAATGAGCCTGCCACAGGTATTGATTATGACTACATTACCAGTAGGTATTCAATCATTGATGTCTACGTTAGACTGGCGTAACGTAGTTTTTGCTCTTTTGATGTTTCCGGTAGTATATTTGATTTATCTTCCGTTTTTCAAAATTTATGAAAAACAGTGTATTGCAAAAGAAGCAACTGAGGAAGTAGAAGTTAGTGAGTAATAAAGAATGCTCTCTTTTGTCAAGTGCAAGATAAAAGAGTCTTTCTGTTATAATAATACGAGGAGAAATTAGCATGAAATATGAATTAGGAATTTCCGTTTATCCCGATTTGAGACCTTTAGAAGAGATAGAACCTATTTTGAGCTGGCAAGTCGTTATAGTGTGTCTAAAGTTTTTTCCAGTATGTTTTCTGTAGAAGGAACAAAAGAAGAAGTATTGGAATATTTTAGAAAATTAATTGCGGCAGCGCATAGAAATAATCTGAAAGTATCGTTGGATGTCAACCCCATGTGCTTTGAAAAAATGGGAGCAACCCCGGATGATTTAAGTGTATTCAAGAGTATTGAGGTTGACTGCTTGAGAATGGATCTTAGTTATGGAGCTGAAAACGATGCAAAATTGGTTCGTAATCCATATGGAATCAAAATAGAATTTAATAATTCTCCAGATATCGTAAATGGATTAATTGCGTGTGGAATCGATCCGAAAGATTTTTCGGTTTGTCATAACTTTTATCCTCAAAGGTATACAGGAATGAAATGGGAGAAATTTGTCCAAAAAAACGCAGAATTAAAATCTGTTTCCAGACATGTTCGTATCGGTGCCTTCATTTCTTCTACCGCAAAGAATACACATGGTGTTTGGAATGCAGTTTATGGATTGCCTACAGTTGAAAAGCTTCGAATGCTTCCAATTGATTTACAGGCACGTATGATGCTGGCAACAGGAAATATAGATGAGCTCTTAGTTGGAAATGCGTATGCAACGGAAGAAGAATTAAAAAAATTGTATGAAGTATTAAAAGAGAGTTCTAAAATACAAAATGATTTGGATCCTACATTAAAAATGTTGATCGAACATGGAATTATTAGTTTGGATAAACCGGTAAAGCGCTTGCGCGTCATATTGGATCAGAATATTACAGAGAAAGAAAAAGAAGTTTTGTTTGACTTTTTCCCACATTTGGAGATGGGAGACAGTTCAGAATGGATTTGGCGCACAAGAATTTCTCGTTTTAAATATAGCCAGCCAAAAGAAGTTATCACACCAAGAAAAGTAAACGGAGAAATGTTTGAGGTTGGAGATGTTGTAATTGTAAATGATAATTACAAGCATTATGCTGGCGAAATTCAAATTGTAAAAATTCCAATTGTGAATGATGGAACTAGAAATAGGATAGGGCATCTTGATGAAGATGAATATCAAATGATGGAGTTCATTTATGATGGAGAGTTGGTTGAATTTTTGGAGAAATAAGTAGGAGGAAAGTAAATATGGGTTTTCCTGAGGATTTTTTGTGGGGAGGAGCAACTGCAGCCAATCAATGCGAAGGTGGATGGAATGTAGAAGGAAAAGGAATGGCGGTTTCTGATTTTTATACTGCTGGAACGGTGTCAGAACCACGTTTCACAACTTATATCACAAAAGAAGGTGTTCCCGGAAAAGCAAACATGTTTGAAACAATACCAGAGGGGGCATATCGAGCAATACTGGATGGATATTATTATCCATATCATGAAGGGATTGATTTCTATCACCGGTATAAAGAAGACATTGCATTGTTTGCGGAAATGGGATTTAAAATTTTTCGTATGTCAATTTCCTGGGCTCGGATATTTCCGAAGGGAATAGAGGAAAAACCGAATCAGGAAGGAATCAATTTCTATCGCCGTGTATTTGAAGAACTAAAAAAATATCATATTGAACCATTAGTGACAATTTTTCATTATGACCTTCCAGTATATTTGGAAGAGGAATTAGGGGGATGGAATAATCGTGAACTGATTAAACATTATGTGAAATACGCAAAGGTTTTATTCAAAGAATACAGAGGACTGGTGAAATACTGGTTGACGTTTAACGAAATTAATAATGTGGCAATGATGAAAAATTTATTACCTAACTATCCTTCGTCTAAGATACAAAAAGATTTTCAACTGCTTCATTATGAATTTGTAGCCAGTGCCAAAGCTGTCCAAGTTGCACATGAAATAGATCCGGAATATGTAGTCGGATGTATGATTGCCGGTGGGCCAAGTAGGTATCCATTAACCTGTGATCCGAAAGATGTTCTTTTAAATCAGGAAATGTTGCAGGAAAATGTATATTATGCTTCTGATGTTATGGTAAGAGGGGAGTATCCTTACTTTGCAGAACGTGTCTGGAAGAAATATCAAATAGAACTTGATATTACAGAAGAAGATAGGAAAGATCTGCAAAAGGGGATCGTAGATATGGTAACGTACTCTTATTATTGTACAAGTTGTACGACTACACATGAAGTGAAAGAAAAAGCAGGTGGGAATCTGGATATGGGTGCGAAAAATCCATATTTACAATATAGTGATTGGGGATGGAGTTTCGATCCGGATGGTTTGCGTTACTCATTGAATGAATTTTATGGACGTTACCAAAAACCTTTGATGATTGTTGAAAATGGATTGGGAGCGATTGATATTTTAGAAGAGGATGGAAGGATTCATGACGCATATCGAATAGAATATATTCGAGGTCACGTTGAAGCTATGAGAAAAGCAATTGAGGATGGGGTTGACCTACGGCTTATACGCCGTGGGGATGCATTGATCTTGTAAGTGCTTCTACAGGCGAAATGAAGAAGAGATATGGTTTTATTTATGTGGATCGTGATAATGAAGGCAATGGAACAATGAAACGTTATAAAAAAGACAGCTTCTATTGGTATAAAAAAGTGATTGAATCCAATGGAGAATATCTGCAGGATTAGAAACAATAGTTTGAATCATTAAGAAATCACCTTTCTGCTATATTAATCGTTTATTCGATTTTTATGTGGAAAGGTGATTTTCATATCTTAAAATGAAAATTAATGCAGAATGCAATATAACAGTAGAAAGTGGTATAATGATTTTTCAAGAGTTAGGAGTGAGGAGAGCGCAATGAAGCTGAGTAAGGATATTGTATTAGAATATATGCAAAATCAAGCGTTGAATCATTCTGAAAGTATTAGTTTTACAACTCAGGAACTTTCAGATGCACTACAGATGCAACGTTCTAATTTGAGCAAATTATTAAATGAACTGGTGAAAGATCAGCGAATCAAAAAGACAAATGGAAGACCCGTCTATTATTCTCTGGTGAATGAAAAAGATGGGTCTTGCTTTAATAACATGATAGGTCATAACTCTAGTTTGAAGCAGGTAATCCAACTGACGAAGGCGGCTCTGTTGTATCCGGGAAATTCATTACCTATTCTGATCACAGGATCTGATGGTTCAGGAAAGAGTTTACTGGCATCTTTAATTTATGAATTTGCAAAAGAAGCGAAGATTATAGACAAAGAAGCTCCACTGGTTAAAATAAATTGTCGCTATTTGACGGAAGAAACGGATAATAAAATGAGAGATGTATTTTTTTCAAAAAGCAGCGGGGCTATAGATCGAGCAGAAGGGGGAATCTTGTTTATTGATCATATCAATCGTTTATCTTCTGATGTTCAGAGGGATCTTCTAAAATGTGTGGAAATCGGACAGGTTTCTTCGAATAATACTATTTTGGTTTATTCGGTTGATGATGCAATCAATCCGTCATATTTAAGCCTGTATACTTCTAAGTTTTCAATTGTGGTAGATATGCCTTCCTTATCAGCAAGGACATTTGAAGAAAGATTTGAAATGATTCAGTGTTTCTTTCAGAAAGAGGCATCTTGTATCCAGAAAAATATTAAGATTAATGCAGAGTTGTTGCGTTGTTTATTGCTGTACCCATGTCAATTTAATGTTAAACAGTTAAAAAGGACATTCAGCTTGGATGTGCAAATGGATATGCAAGAAACTTTGATAAAAAAGACAGTCAAATGGAACTGTTCATCCATGATTTTCCAAATTATGTGCGTAAAGGTTTTTTGTCGTATCAAAAGTACCGTACACAGATTGAGAGTATTATACCGGATAACTGTTTATATGTTTTTTCGGCGCAATCAACAAATGCTTGTCAGGATACAAGTGTAGAAAAATACAGCGATAGTTTTTATGATATGATTGACAGAAGAATAGAAGAATTCAAACAGCATGGCATTGATGAAGAGGATATTACAGCTATCATTCATGCAGAGCTGGATTATAATTTTCAGAGAATCAATAAAGGAATCGAGCAGAAAGCAATTGATAAGGAATTGATTTCGAAGATAGTAGATTCAAAAATCATTCAGTTGGTAGATGATTTTTTGAAAGATGCTGCGGTAAAGTTTGAGTGTATTTATCCGGATTCAATCTTTTATGCTCTTTGTTTGCATGTATCAGCCATGTTAAAAAGGCAAGGAAAATCTCAGAAGCTGTCCAATGAACAAATTGTAAAGACGATAAAAAAATTTAATGAAGAATATATCTTTTGCTCAAAATTTGTTAATACATTAGAAAAGGAGTTTAATCTGCATTTTTCAATTGATGAAGTGGTGTTTTTAACATTGTTTATCAATCAGGAAAGCTTGGAGGAAACTTCGAAAAATAAGCCGGTCGTGTTGGTGGCGATGTATGGGAATAGTACAGCAGCCAGTATTGTAGAAGTTGCAAATAAAATTATTGATGATGGAAATATTTTTTCATTTGATCTTTATCTGGATAAGGACATGCAAAAAGCATATGAAGAGCTGAAGCAAATTATAGTAGAGATTCATCAGGGAAAAGGTGTACTGATGTTATATGATATGGGATCCTTGAAGGAAATGGCAGAGGTAATAGCTTCTGAAACTGGAATTGAAATTAAAACGGTTTGTGTTCCTGCAACTTGGATGGCTTTACAGTGTTCACGTAAAGCAAGTTATCATACTTCTTTGGATGACATATATCATGAAGTAATGGATTCATATCAACGGATGTATCCGGAAATAGAGCAGTCTTATCAGAAGCAAGTAAAACCGCAGGTTATTATTACTTTGTGTATGACAGGAGGAGGGGCAGCAGTCCAGGTGAAAAATTACATTTCTCAGCATATTCATTTGGAAAATACAGAGATTATCCCATTAGCAATTTCAGATCGAGAATATTTATTAAAGAAGGTCAATCAGATTTCAAAAAATCAGAAGATTGCTTGTGTAATTGGTGTGTATAATCCAGAACTATATGGAATTCCATATATTCCCATTTCAAAATTATTTGATACGCCACCGGATAAACTGGATATTTTACTCTCTCTGGAAACTGCACAGTCGGTGATGTCAGTCAACTATGATGCAATTTATGCGTATCTTAAAGAACAGTTGGAAGGATTTGATATTCAGTTGTTAAAAGAAGTGTTGCCAAAGGTGATTATTCGTATAAAGAAAGTAGTGCATGGATTGTCATCCGATCAGGAGATTGGTCTTTTTATGCATATTGCATGTTCGATTTATAGAATGCAAAATGGCGAGAAGTCTGTCAAAAATGGACAGGCAAAGCATATAATTATGAAAAATAAGCGTTTGTACAATGGTTTAAAAGAAATTTTGCATTTGATTGAAGAAGAATTTCTGATTGTATTTGATGATGATGAACTGGCGAATATCATTCAAATTATAAAACAGTGCTGATATAGAGAAGTATAAAAATGTCCGAAAATATTTTTTGCAGGTAAAGTGCGTGCTATAATATGGGAAGAAGCTGTCTGTACAGTGAGAATCCGGAGGTGGAAAGACTTGAAATTATGGTATCGAATGATTCGACGTTTGGAAGAAATTTATATAAGAAAGCATAAAGAAGAGTTCCTGTTGAGGAAACAGAAGTGGGATGAAGAATTTTATGAATGTATTCAGGATATTGCGAAGCATCCGGTTGTGCTTCGTATGAAACTATATCCGCATCATGGAAATACGAATTGTTATCAGCATTGCCTTCATGTATCTTACTACAATTATGTGTGGTGCCGCTTTTTTCATCTGGATGCAAAATCAGCGGCAAGAGGCGGGATGCTGCATGATCTGTTTCTGTATGACTGGCATACCCATGCAAAAGAGACGGGGCAGCGTTTCCACGGGCTGACACATCCGAAAACAGCCTTAAACCATGCATGTCGTTTATTTCCTCTGAATGATATAGAGAAAGATGTGATCCGGGCGCATATGTGGCCAGTCACATTTTTTAGCATTCCTCACACAAAAGAAGGATGGATCATCACACTGACAGACAAATATTGCGGAGCATTTGAAAGTATGAAAAGAAAATAGAAGAATTTCGGGCAAAAATTTTGTCGAACTTATGTGACATTAACTGATAAAATCGGCCTTTTTCGTGTGCTATTCTCTAAAAGAACCCGGGGGAGCGGACAGGCTTCCGGCAAAAAATTAATTGAATCAAGGAGGATATACAGCATGGAAAGACAGATCCCAAAAAATGTTCGTCAGATTGGAAACGTGAGTGACAGCCCGAAAATTTATGTGGAGGACTATGTAGATACTTTTTTCCTACAGCTTTGTGATAAGGCGAAGGACGGACCGATCGGGGCATTTCTCGTAGGAGATATGCAAAAGAGCGAGGATGAGGAATATGTATACATATAATGGTGCGATTCAGATGCACGACTTGAAGCTGGTCGGCAATGAATACGTGATCGATGATGAAACATGGAAAAATGCATATGAGGACTGTAAACAGTATTTTGAAGACGGAGAAATGTTGGGCTGGTTTGTCGCACAGCCCGGAGTAGAACTGGATGCAAAGAGCAACATAGTGAAACTTCATAAAAAATCGTTCCCGAAACAGAATACTGTTTTTGTTATGAAGGATTCCGCAGAGAAGGAAGAATCTTATTTTGTGCATAAACTGAATGATCTGATGGAGATCGGCGGTCGTTATACATATTATGAGAAAAATCCATGTATGCAGAACTATATGATTGCTGCTCGAAGAAAGAATGGGGTGTCTCCCTCGGAAACTGTTGAGGATCGAGCTGCTCAGGACTTTCGGAACATGGTCCGCAGTCGAGGAAGCCGGACGCATCAGAAAAAAAACAACCGTCTGATGTATGTAGCAAGTTCCATACTTATACTGGTGGCAGTTATTATGGGAGTTACCACACTCAATAATTTCGGGAAAATGAAAGCTGTCCAGAAAGTGATGAGTCAGGCGTCGTCAGCGGTCTTACAGGAAAATAATACAGAGGAGGTGCAGCCGGTGAGCGGTGAAGTGACAGAAGCATCCAATGAGGGAGACGTAAAAAAACAGGAAGAAACACCACCATCAGAAAAGGATGCATCAGATCCGGAAATAAAACAGGAAGAAGAAAAAGCAGATGATATTGTCCAGGAACAGGAGAGTACAGAAGGAGAAGGTGATTCCTCAGAGGGAGTGTACGTAGTGGAGCAGGGAGATACACTGGCGATCATCAGCAAAAAGGCCTACGGAGATGTTTCGCATGTAGATTCTATCTGTCGGATGAACGGAATTACGGATGGAAATTTGATTTATGTAGGTCAGAAATTGCTATTACCATAAAATAATGCTATAATCGGAAAATAAAACAAAATGATAAGGGGTCGGATATGAAGCAAAAGAAAAATCCGCGGTTTCGATTTTCTGGATCCATAGATATGGAGATCATTCGGAGGCAGGTCAAAAGGCACAGAAGAAGCGTGCTGGGACAGTGGACGATCCGGATCGTCGTGGCAGCCATGATCGTGACAGGAACCTATCTTGTGATTGAAAATCAGACGTATACGTCCGTTGCAACAGCGGACTCACATAAGAAAGATACAGAAGACAGCAACCAGTATATCGCATTTTCGGACGGTGTGATCCGATACAGCAGAGATGGCGTTGTGTTTCTGAATAAAAAGAATAAGGAAAAATGGATTCAGCCTGTCAGATTCAGAATCCGATAGTGGACGTTAATGAGGATGTGTTTGCAATAGCAGATGTGGGCGGTAATACGATCATGATCTTTCAGAAGAGTGGATTAAAGGGGAGATTGAGACTACGCTTCCGATTGAAAAGATTTCTGTTTCAAATCAGGGATTGTAAGCGCGATCCTGAAAAACGAATCTACGCCGCAGATCATTTCCTATGATGCAGTGGGAAATATACTCGTAGAGCAATCAGGTGAATCTAAACAGTGACC
>ENA-OQJX01000035-OQJX01000035.1-human-gut-metagenome-genome-assembly--contig:-NODE-35-length-85494-cov-5.616515_pt1 | contig 85494 bp, 80 predicted proteins | sample MGYA00242615_ERZ504782 | MGnify/ENA primary metagenome ERZ504782 (study PRJEB26092, sample SAMD00036354) | human gut metagenome | host: Homo sapiens | study: EMG produced TPA metagenomics assembly of... | reverse complement strand
GACCGGACACCACACTGGCTGATGTACGCAAATTCGGTGAAGAGTGCCAAAGACGCTGGGGCATCACTCCGCTACAGATTTTCCTGCATAAAGACGAAGGGCATTGGCTGAACGGTCAGCCGGAAGCAGAAGACAAGGAGAGCTTCCAAGTCGGTAACAGATGGTTCAAACCAAATTATCATGCTCATGTCGTATTCGACTGGATGAACCATGAAACTGGAAAGAGCCGAAAGCTCAATGACGAGGATATGGCAACCATGCAGACCCTTGCTTCCGATATTCTCCTGATGGAACGTGGACAGGCAAAAGCTGTCACAGGTAAAGAGCATCTGGAACGAAATGATTTCATCATTGAGAAGCAGAAAGCCGAACTGCAACGTATAGAGGAAACCAAGCGACACAAGGAACAACAAGTAAGCCTTGCCGAACAGGAACTCAAACAGGTAAAAGCAGAGATACGCACGGACAAACTAAAGAAAACAGCCACCAATGCTGCTACCGCCATAGCAAGCGGTGTAGGTTCTCTTTTCGGAAGCGGTAAGCTGAAAGAACTGGAACATCACATCGAGCAGCTACATCAGGAAATTACCAAACGGGACAAAGCTACTGATGAATTAAAAATTCAGATACAACAAATACAGGAACAGCATAGCAGACAAATTCGTAATCTTCAAAGATACATAATCAAGAACTTGAAGCCAAAGACAAGGAAATATCACGATTGAGCACCTTGCTTGAAAAAGCCCACAAATGGTTTCCCATGTTCAAAGAGATGTTGAGAATGGAAAAATTATGCGCTGTTATCGGGTTTACCAAAGACATGATAGAAAACCTCTTGACAAAGAAAGAATCCATACAATGTAGTGGCAAAATTTATTCCGAAGAACACAGGTGGAAATTTGACATCAAGAATGATATTTTTAGGGTTGAGAAACATCCGATGGATAGTGGTAAGCTTATGCTGACCATAAACCGACAACCCATAGTACAATGGTTTAAGGAACAATGGGAAAAGTTACAGCAGAATCTACGTAACTCGGTGCAGAGAGAGCAAAAATCCAGAGGATTTAGAATATAGAATAGCCTATTATTAATAAAATCAAGTATCTATGCATCCAAACAGATTGTTTTTATTACAGAATCAAAATCCTAAGAATTTATAAAAAATGAAGCCTAAAGAAGTTTTGGAAAAATGGATAGATTGCTTTAACAAAGCAGATGCTTATCATATAGCAGAGCTGTATGCTACTAATGCAGTAAATCATCAAGTCGCAAACGAACCAATAATAGGTAAAGAATCAATCTACAAAATGTTTGTGAATGAATTTGCCACTGCTAAAATGGTTTGTATGGTGGAAAATATTTTTGAAGATGGCGAATGGGCTATCATGGAATGGAAAGACTCTCTTGGACTTCGTGGATGCGGATTTTTTCATGTAAAAGATAACAAAATCGTCTTTCAAAGAGGGTATTGGGATAAACTTTCATTCTTGAAGCAACACAATCTTCCAATTGAATAAGTACTATCAGAATACGGACTGGGAAATTGAAATACCCAGTCCGAGTTATATAATGAATTTTACTTGTTAAACTATTTAAAGTCAGTTGGATAACAAACCATACCTTTCACATTCTCAGTAGCTCCAGGTATTAATTCAGCCACCATGCAATATTCATGAGAGACTTCGAAAGGAAATTCAATTCCTAAATCGATAGCCTTGCGATAGCCAAATCGAGGATAATACTCTTTATGCCCCAATACGACTGCTGTGCCGTAACCCAAAAGTGCTGCCCTCTGATGGGCTTACTGAATCAACATCCCCCCCCAATTCCCTTACGCTGGAATTCCGGCAAGACTGCCAATGGAGCTACACTCAGGGATGTGACAGACTGGGTGTCACTGTCTATCTTTACTTCTGTAAGTAAGATATACCAGACAATTTGTTTTTCTGTCATTTTCTTGTTCTTATCTAATTGTTAGGCTCATTGTTGTTATACATTAGTTTAATTATAGATAAATCGTGAATATCCTTCTCTCTTAAATCGTAGCCCGAATGGAATACTTGTTGCCCTTTTGCAGAAATGCAAGGGATGCTTCTGCCTTCAAAGACTGCTGTTCCAAAATAGTCCGGTTGAAATTCATACCAGCCTCCATCCAAGTCGGCTTGTTTGGAAGTGCCGTCCGCATTCAAGACAAAAGGATGGATATCAATATAGCCTAATTCTTTGCTATACAGTTCCACACGGGTGGGCAACCAATTTGTTTCAATTTGATATCCTCTCTCCTGCAAAAGATCAAGGAGTTGGTCTGTATAATTGGCATCAAAATCAATGTCAATATCTCTATGCAAGCGGGTTTGCTGTCCGTACAAGACATCCACTCCCCAGCCTCCATCCAACCAAAACTGCATGTCCAGGCTTTCCAACAAGTCCAAAACTTGAAATAACTCTGTAATCGTAGTGTGTTCTTTCTTTGTCATATAATAATTCTTTAATAAATAATACTATGCGTAATTATCCAACTGCTTGATTGAAGAAATAAAATTTGCACCCACTCCAATCAGAAAGATAACCCATCCGCTGATCATAAAGACGGATGTGATACCCCATGCTTCCACCCAATATCCTGAAGCTACGATACCCAGCATTGATGGAAAGGTACTCAAACTAAAGATGAGAGAAAAAGTCCGTCCAAGCATGTCCGAAGCCAAGTTCTGCTGAATAATAGCGATGAAAAGCGCATGGTAAATGGAATAGGCTATGCCTCCTGTAAATGTTAGGCAAACAAAACCTATAAATGCGCTTGATGGTAAATAACTGGCGCTAATCAGATACAATCCCAATATCACATAAGCCGTATGCATCACTAATGTTTGCTTGCTTTTCAAAGCCTTACAGGCAAGTACTAAACCGCCCAACAATGCCCCTGAGCCCCAACCCATTTCCACAACTCCCATTTGCAAAATGTTTCCGTTGAAATGCAGAAGCGTCATAAAAGGAAATAACGTAAAAACAGGCATAAGGACAAAAGTCACCAGCGTAAAGCATACGAATAAAGGCAAAATGCCCATTGTACGCCGCAAGGTATGCCAACATTCCGTCAGTTCTTTTTTGAAATCTGGAAGAACTTTCGTTTTTTGAAGAGAAGGAATCTGGACACAAAGTAAGGTCAGACAAGCAGCAACAGCTCCGATCACATCTATGAGCAGAATATACTGTATGGGAAGCCAAACAACGAGGCTTGCCCCTACAACGGGAGCTATCACCTCACTGAAGGATTGAATGGAATGGTACAAACCTGATACCCTGACAAGATGGTGCTTGGGAACCAGTAGAGGGATGCTTGCCTGTAAAGCAGGTGCATGAAACGTACTGCCTATTGAACGACAAGCAGTCAATAGATAAAAAAAAGAAAGGTCTTTATAACCCTTGGTTATCACAATAAAAAGACATAGGGTACAGAACGCGATGAACAAGTCCGAATAAAACATCGTTTTCTTTCGATTCCATCTGTCAACATAGACCCCGGCAAACAAGCCTAATACAAATTGTGGTAAAAATCCAGCTAAAATAGCCAGAGATAAAGCTGTCGGGGATTTAAATTCGTTGCTAATCCAAAAAATAATGGAGAAGCCAACAATCGTACTTGTTAAAATAGATATGAGTTGGCCTATTCCTATCACGGCCAAAGTTGATTTCCAATGATTCATTGTGCTAATATTTCATGCGTTTATAGATAAGTACTTTCGTACATTAAGCAAAACGAAATTCTATCCACACAAAAAACTTGTATTATAATCCACTCCTGACGTTGGAATACAATAACAAATACTTTCAGGACGATGTAAAGTCCTGAAAAATCAAACTGAATGGATAGATAAATATTAGTCTTTTCTCATCGGATTCTTTTAATATCGCTACTCTTTTATTATGTAGTGGTTGTATTATCTTAAATAAAACAAAAACACCGACTTTACATTCTTGGGTGTAAAACTGGGTGTTTGTTTTGCAATCTGCTGATTTTCAGCGTTTGTTGCGGAGAAAGAGGGATTCGAACCCCCGGAACCTCTCGGTTCAACGGTTTTCAAGACCGCCGCAATCGACCACTCTGCCATCTCTCCAATATATTATGCAAACATTTTTTTGATTGCGGTGCAAAGATAGTGATTATTTTCGAATAACCAAATTAGGCTGTGAATATTTTTCTTTTCACTCTATTCTTTTTCTTTTAACCACTGAGAATAAACGTTTGTATCTTTTTATTGTTATTTTTGTAAGTGATAATAATTAAATAGTAATAAGTTTTATATGAGAAGTTTGAAAAGTCTATTGATGGTTGCGGTAGCACTGGTTTTGGTCAGTTGCTCCATGTCCGCAAAACCGGAAAAAAATGAAATGGAAGAGGTGTCTGCACAGGGGGAAGTGATTGTATTGAATAAGGCGGACTTTCTGTCAAAAGTATATAATTACGAAAAGAATCAGACTCAATGGGTATATGAAGGAAACAAACCGGCTATTATTGACTTTTATGCAGACTGGTGCGGCCCTTGCAAGAAAGTATCTCCGATCCTGAAAGAACTGGCTGCACAGTACAAGGATGATATTGTTATTTATAAGATAAATGTAGATAATGAAAAAGAGCTGGCTTCGGCATTTGGTATACAGAGTATTCCGACGTTGCTGTTCATTCCCAAAACAGGTAAACCTCAGATTGCTCAGGGAGCCTTATCAAAAGAACAGTTTGTAGAGCAAATAGATAATTTTTTGTTGAAAAAATAAGATCTTGCTTGAGAGGAACAAGAAGGCACAATAAAAAAGAGGACATCTGCAAAGGTGTCCTCTTTTTATTTTGGCAAAGCTCGAATTATTCAGCGCTTTCTGCTGCAGGAGCTTCTTCTGCCGGAGCGGCAGCAGCTGCTTCTTCAGCTTGCTTAGCAGCTTCAGCGGCTGCCAATTCTGCTTTCTTTTTAGCTACGATTTCTGCTTTTGCCTTGTTTGCTTCTTTTTCTGCTTCCAGACGAGCTTTTTCTGCAGCTTTTGCAGCTTCGCTATCTTTGTCCTTTACAGCCTGAACAGAAGCCTGTTTGTTTTTCAACCAAGCCTGAAACTTGGTTTCAGCAGTAGCTTCATCGAATGCACCCTTCTTAACACCTTCCAATAAGTGTTTTTTCAAGCAAACACCTTCACGAGAAAGAATGTTACGAGTGGTATCTGTAGGTTGTGCACCTACCTGTAACCAATACAAAGCTCTTTCGAAGTTCAAATCTACTGTAGCAGGATTAGTGTTCGGATTATAAGAACCTATCCTTTCAATAAACTTTCCATCACGTGGAGCCCTGCTGTCTGCGACTACGATCTGATAAAAAGCGTAGCTTTTACGACCGTGTCTCTGCAATCTAATTTTTGTTGCCATGTTTGAATAATTAATTTAAGCTGTTTGTATTAGCGGGTGCAAAGATAGGGATTTTCATATATAAAACAAATATATTGGAGAAGAAAATAATTGATTATCTTTGCATGCGTGTGAAATTCTCAATTATCAAATAATAAAACGGATACATTATGAAGACGAATGTGTTGAAGAAAATGCTATTGATGCTGTTGTGTGTTGTTGCGGTAAGTATGACTGCCCTAGGGAAAGAGACGGTTTCGGATGTGTTGCCGATTGCCGATCCTTATATCCTGTTTTACAACGATACCTATTATGCTTATGGAACATCCCGTGCGGACGGTTTCGAGGTGTACAGTTCTAAAGATTTGAAGTCGTGGGAGCGTTCTTCCCGTTTGGCACTGAGTAAAGAAGACTCTTACGGGGATAAATGGTTTTGGGCACCGGAAGTCTATTATGTGGAGAAGGACAAGAAGTTTTATATGTTTTATTCGGTAGAGGAGCACGTTTGTGTTGCCACGTCCGATTCTCCTTTGGGACCGTTCGTGCAGGATGAAAAGAAGCCGATTCGAGAAGAAAAAGGAATCGATACATCCGTCTTTTTCGATGAGGATGGGAAGGCCTATCTTTATTTTGTCCGCTTTACAAACGGTAATGTGATTTGGTGTGCAGAACTGAAAGATAATCTGAAGGAAATCAAGGAGGAGACGCTGACACAATGCATCGAAGCGGTCGAGCCCTGGGAAATGGTGTTTGGTAAGGTGGCCGAAGGTCCTTCCATTCTGAAACGGGACGGCTTGTATTATCTGCTCTATTCTGCCAACGATTTCAGGAGCCAGGATTATGCAGTCGGCTATGCCACGTCGGATTCTCCTTTTGGCCCTTGGAAGAAAAACAGTAAAACCCGCTTTTGCATAGGGTAGACGAACTTGTCGGAACCGGCCACGGGGCACCGTTTGCCGACAAGGATGGCAATTTACGGTATATTTTCCATGCCCATAAGAGTCAAACGGAAGTGAACCAGCGAAACTCCTATATCGTTGATATGTCTTTGTCTGGCAAAGACCAGGTTTCGATCGGTGGAGGGTTGATCCGCCCTGCTGTCGTAAAATAAATCACGAGATATCCATTGTGAATAGGTCCGATAGGGCATAAAAAGATATGTTTCCCTTGATTAATTCTGTAATCAGTGCACTGATTATGTAATCGCTGCCACTGATTTTATAATCACTGCCACTGATTACAGAATTTCAGGTGATCGAAGCAAGAATTAGACACTGTCTTTTTTCTATTCCCTATCATTGCCATTTATTTCTTACCTTTGCCGCTCGTTTTATAAAAGTAATACATTTATATAGTATATGATTTCAGTAGACGGACTAACAGTTGAGTTTGGCGGTAGCGCATTATTTTCGGATATATCTTTTGTTATTAATGAGAAAGACCGGATTGCCCTGATGGGAAAGAATGGAGCGGGTAAATCCACATTGCTGAAGATATTGGCTGGGGTGCGTGAGCCGACCCGCGGGAAGGTGTCTGCCCCGAAAGATACTGTCATCGCATACCTTCCGCAGCATTTGATGACGGAAGACGGCCGTACGGTGTTTGAAGAGACTGCCCAAGCTTTTGCCCATCTACACGAGATGGAGCGGAGATCGCTGCAATTAACAAGGAACTGGAAATACGCACTGATTATGAGTCGGACAGCTATATGGAACTGATCGAGCGTGTTTCTACTTTGAGTGAGAAGTTCTATTCTATTGAAGAGATTAATTATGATGCCGATATCGAGAAGACTTTGTTAGGGCTTGGTTTCACCCGCGAAGATTTCGGCCGTCAGACAAGTGAGTTCAGCGGTGGTTGGCGTATGCGTATCGAATTGGCGAAACTGTTGCTGAAGAAACCGGATGTGCTTTTGCTGGATGAGCCGACCAACCACCTCGATATCGAGTCTATCCAATGGTTGGAAGATTTTCTGATCGATAACGGGCAGGCAGTAGTCGTAATCAGTCACGATCGCGCATTCGTAGACCATATCACGACCCGTACGATCGAAGTGACGATGGGCCGCATCTATGATTATAAAGTCAATTATAGCCAATACCTGCAATTGCGTAAGGAACGTCGCGAACAACAGCAAAAGGCGTATGACGAGCAACAGAAATTCATTGCCGAAACGAAAGACTTCATCGAACGTTTCAAAGGCACTTATTCCAAGACTTTGCAAGTGCAGAGTCGTGTGAAGATGCTTGAAAAGCTTGAAATACTGGAAGTCGATGAAGAAGATACTTCCGCTCTGCGCCTGAAGTTCCCGCCTTCGCCCCGTTCGGGTTCCTATCCGGTGACGATCGAGAATGTGTCGAAGTCGTACGGAGACCATACTGTTTTCCGTAATGCCAATTTGATGATCGAGCGGGGTGACAAGATCGCTTTCGTCGGAAAGAATGGGGAGGGTAAATCCACGCTGGTAAAATGTATTATGAAGGAGCTTGAACATGACGGTACGTTGACAATCGGGCATAACGTGATGATCGGCTATTTCGCGCAGAACCAGGCGTCCCTTTTAGATGAAAACCTGACGGTGTTCCAAACGATAGACGATGTTGCAAAAGGGGATATCCGCAACAAGATCAAGGACCTGTTGGGTGCTTTCATGTTCGGAGGCGAGAATTCGGCGAAAAAAGTAAAGGTGCTCTCCGGTGGCGAACGTACCCGACTAGCAATGATCAAGCTGTTGCTGGAGCCCGTCAACCTGTTGATCCTCGATGAGCCGACGAACCATCTGGATATGAAAACGAAAGATATCCTGAAACAAGCCTTGATGGACTTTGACGGGACGCTGATCGTCGTTTCGCATGACCGTGATTTCCTGGATGGCCTTGTGACCAAAGTTTACGAATTCGGAAACAAGAAAGTGACGGAACATCTTGAGGGGATATACGAGTTCCTGCAACGCAAGAAGATGGAAAATCTGAACGAGCTGGAACGTAAGAATTAAATTCGTATCCCGAGTCCGAGCATCAGGTCGTAAGTGGAATAATCCACTCTGGGATAATGCCGGTAGTTCGTCCGTCGTGAGAAATAGCGGTTTGTCAGGGTGATGTTCCACTTGTCTTTTAATAAATAAGCCAGTTTCATCGAAAAAATGGTCAGGCGTGCGTTTCCGGCATCGCCCTGGATATTCAGGGTGCTGGGATCTGCCTGTGACCAGTCGATATCCGGATCGTATCCTTTCCAGGTAAAGATATGATAGTTTTCCATGTTGAGCAGGAAAGCCAGTCGTCTGTTGTAGATGATACCGGCACCGGCTTTGGTGCTGTAGCCACTTCCTAAGTTATAATCCCGTTCGCCAAGCAGCATGTAGTCCGACAGCTGGCTCCTAAAGCTACGCCGTTTGCATACAGTTCAGCATAAATATCCGTCTTGTCCCCTGGTGTGGCCTGTTTGTAATAAATCAAACCGGCTCCTGCTGCTGCCGGTGCTGCTATGCGGTAGGGAGGGACGGTCATATCGCTCCCGTGGCGAAGTTCCGAATTGTAGAAATCGAAATGTTGGAAAAATCCAGCGGAAAGCGTCCGTGGACCTTTTGTCCAGACTGTTTTTCCCCATAAAGCTCCGATAGCGTTTACTTGGCTGACAACCGGTTGGGCAGAAAATAGATCTATTCCGAAGTTGAAGCGGAACCATTCGTAGGGAGAATAAAAATCATCGTTGATAGGATTCCCGTAATCGATGCGGAAGTTGATGTTCAGGCTGGTGGTTCCCCGTTTCGAACCTTCTTGTTCTGCTAAAAAGCGAGGTCCCATTGTGACGATGAAGTTGACGGGAACGGAGGAATAGGTTCGTCCTTTTGAGGAACTACGTCTCCAGGCTTCCCCCGAATGATACGATTGAAAGCGCGGACCGGCGATAGGACACCTGCCAACACCTCTCGCCCCACACGTTCGGCTCCCGACGAACGGTTGTCGATGAACAAGTCGGACAACCGGTAGGTGATTTCTCCCAATTCGATTCCTCCGAATGTTGTCGCCAGCATGTCGTTGATCGAAGGTGGTTCGTTCTCCATAAAGAACTCCCACATCAGACTGCCGCTGGCTGCAAACGGGGCGGATTGCCAGAAATTCATGCCGTTGCTGCGGGCTGCGTTGAAATAGAGCGAACCGTGATAGGGATGGGAGAAAAGGTTTGTCGTGAACTGGTCGGTATCCCATACCGGACCTTTTTTGAAATTGCTCTTGATCGTATGCCCGTTGATATAAGCCCAGTCCTCTTTTACGATATACCGGTCGAAGCCCCAGACGAGCATATTGAGTCCGAATGTTTCGAGTGCCGCTTTCCAGGGACGGCGGGGATGGAATAGGGTTGTGTCACTTATATAATGACGATGTGTAATTTGAGGTATATATTCTTGTCCCCGTATCCAGGAGAACGAAAACAGACAAATGAGTCCAGTTAATATATATTTCTTCATTTTTTCCCTTAATTAGATAGTCATCAGCACTTTTTTGAATGCAAACTTATATATAATCAACAGCCGGATATTCGTTTGGTTTAAATAATTATCAGGTCGTCTCTATAGAAAAACGCAACATTGCGAGGAAATACTTATTTTTGCAGAAAAAATCAAAATGATAGACTTCATTACGTTTTGCGATTACACCGGGACATTCGCTTTTGCGATTAGCGGCATCCGTTTGGCTTCAGCCAAACAATTTGACTGGTTCGGGGCCTATGTGGTCGGTGTGGTGACGGCGGTGGGAGGCGGTACGATCCGCGATATCCTACTCAATGCCACCCCTTTCTGGATGGAACAGGCTTCTTATCTCATCATATCGGCACTGGCATTGCTCTTTGTTATCATATTCAGGAAATATGTGATTAGCCTGAACAATACTTTCTTCATTTTCGATGCCATCGGGCTGGGATTGTTCGGTGTGGTCGGTATCGAGAAGGCGCTGGCATTCGGGTTTCCGATGTGGGTGGCTATTGTGATGGGGACAATTACGGGGGCTTTCGGCGGTATGATCCGCGATATCCTGATTAACGAGGTACCCCTGATCTTCCGAAAAGATATTTATGCACTGGCATGCGTGTTTGGAGGCTTTATTTATTACGCTTGCCTGCAGATGGGGATCGGACCGTCTCTGACGCAGCTTATCGCTGCTACCGGAATATTCGTCTCGCGGATAGTGGCAGTAAAATATCATATAAGCGTCCCTGTATTAAAAGGAGAAGAATAAAATTATTAACTTTGCGATCTATGACAGCAAGTATGAACACTCAAAGTGAGAAAGCCTCGATCCTGCTTATCTATACTGGCGGAACGATCGGTATGATTGAAAACCCCGAAACAGGTGTGTTGGAATCATTCAATTTCCAACATTTGAAGGATAATATGCCAGAGTTGAAGAAGTTGGGGTATGCGGTTTCGACCATCCAGTTCGATCCGGCAATGGATTCGTCGGAGATGGGGCCGGAGTCATGGATGAAGATCGTAAAGATTATTGCAGACAATTACCAGTTGTACGACGGCTTTGTTGTGCTTCATGGTACGGACACGATGTCTTTCACGGCATCTGCTTTGAGTTTTATGCTCGAGAATTTAAGTAAACCGGTTATCTTTACCGGCTCGCAATTGCCGATCGGTATGTTGAGGACCGACGGAAAAGAAAATCTGATCACTGCTATCGAGATTGCCGCTGCAAAGGAAAACGGCATCCCGGTTGTGCCGGAGGTTTGTATCTTTTTTGAAAATGACTTGTTGAGGGGTAACCGTACGAGTAAGATTAATGCGGACAACTTCAATGCTTTCCGTTCATACAATTATCCACCACTGGCACATGCCGGTATTTATATAAAGTATGACACCGGGCAGGTTTACCATCCTGTTTCGAGAAGACCGTTGAAACCGCATTATCTCTTGGACCGGAATATTGCGGTGTTGAAGCTTTTTCCGGGAATCTCTCCTCAGGTAGTGGAAAGCATCCTGAATATACCGGGGTTGAAGGGGGTTGTGATGGAAACGTTCGGAAGCGGTAATGCGCCGTGCTATGATTGGTTCCTGACGATGCTGAAAGATGCGGTTAGCCGGGGAATTGTGATTGTAAATGTAACCCAGTGTAGTGCCGGAAGTGTGGAAATGCACCGGTATGAGACAGGGCATAAATTGTTGGAAGCGGGGGTGATAAGCGGATTCGACAGTACGACTGAAAGCGCTGTTACCAAGCTCATGTTTCTTTTCGGCCACGGCCTGACGCCGGAGGAGGTGAAGGATCACATGAACTGTTCGCTGATCGGGGAAGTGACGATCCCCGACACGTTTCGCCCGTAATTCCTGTTAAGGACTGAATTGGAAATTAAAATGAAACTATCATTTCTGAGTTTAGCAAGTGGAAGCAGTGGAAACTGCTATTATCTGGGAACACCCGAATTCGGCGTGTTAATTGATGCAGGTATCGGTATTCGTACCATAAAGAAGGTGTTGAAAGATAAAGCGATCGATTTCTCCAAAATTATTGCAGTTCTGATCACGCATGATCATGCTGATCATATCAAAACCGTAGGTTGTCTGGGAGAAAAACATTGTATCCCTGTCTATACGACGGAGGCTGTCCACCGGGGAATCAACAAGAGCCGCTACGTGGAGGAAAAGCTTGTCGGTTCGCGTAAGGTGATCGAAAAAGAAGTGCCTTTTATGATTCGCGATTTCCGCATTACCGCTTTCGAGGTTCCGCATGACAGTACTGATAATGTCGGCTATTATATCGAATATGGCGATCATAAGTTCACGTTGGCAACGGATGTCGGCCATATTACCGAAACAGTATGCAAATATATGAGCATGGCAAACCACTTGATCATAGAAGCCAATTATGATGAGGAGATGTTGAAGTTCGGCACGTATCCAGCTTTTCTGAAGGAACGTGTAGCCAGCTCGACTGGACATTTAAGCAACCGTGAAGCTGCCGAGTTCCTCGCAACTCATTATGATCCTAAACTGAAAGATATCTGGTTGTGTCATTTGAGCCGTGATAATAATCATCCCGAACTTGCCTATAAAACAGTCGATTTTCGTTTATTTCAAGAAGGAGTAAGGGTAGGGAAGGACGTTTCCCTGCATGCTCTGAAACGGACTACACCGTCTGATATATTTGAATTCGATTAAAATTTTATGTAAAAAACTGCGGGAAAAATTTGCAAAGAAAAATTAAACTCCTATCTTTGCACCCGCAATCGAGAAATAACGATAGCATGAATGACTTGGTAGCTCAGTTGGTAGAGCAAATGACTCTTAATCATTGGGTCGAGGGTTCGAGCCCCTCCCAGGTCACAAATTAAAAAACCTTTTACAGCATTTGTCTGTGAAAGGTTTTTCTCTATATCGGATCTACCGAAATTCCTCAGGATTAAAAAAGGGGATCAAAACTTACCCGCTCTATCGAAATAGCAAAAAGTTACAAAGAAAGTGAGGGTAAGTAATATGTTTTTTATTGTGAAACAGAGCATAAGGCACTGATATACATACTCCCCTTACACGTCTATAAACATTTCTCCCAATTGTGCAACCAAATTCATCCATTTTTTGTACCTTTGCATTATGAAACATTTCTGCACAATGACCCGATAATTAAACAATTAAGATATACGAAACTCCGGCATCGTCTTATAGGCTTTGGTCAGCCTCGCAGGGATGGTGTCGGGGTTTTGCGTTTTTTAAAAAGCTATGGATATAACCGCCATTAACAAATATCTTCAATCAGCACCAAGATACCGCCTTGTTGTGCTGAAAGATGAGATGCCGCCTGACGACATCCCTAAGTTTGACATAGGTAAATCCATTTCTGCTTACATAATATCCGAAAACTTACCCCATTCAAAAGATTTGAAAATGCTCGTGAATGCTGAGTTTATGCGCCTTTTCAGGGAAATAGCCAGTAACGACACTACTTTCGGCAATGCTATTTCTCTATGTAACTTCGGGATAGTTTTTGAAGAAAAACTTGGCTTGGATATGCGGACAATCTTAAAAGATTTATCTCGCAATTATCTAATGTTTATTCAATGGGAGGGCGTAGTCAAAGATGACAGACTTTGTTTTTTGACTTCCGACTCTTCTATTTTTATAGATCTTTCAGAAATATCACACCTCACTATATGAAATATCTTGAAATACTGCAATTCAACCCAATAGTTGATGTAATCCAATTCAACAGACTTTCGGAGCGCGACTATCAACTCGATGCTCTACACAATTTCGTTTACCCTGATTATTTCCTCGAAACCATTCTCCCCGAGTTCGTGAAGAATATGGTTTTCGGAGGGCACGACCAAAAGGGTATTCAAGTAATAGGTAGCTACGGTACTGGTAAGAGCCACTTGATGGGTCTTGTGCAACTTGTAGCTGAAAATGCCGACAACCTCGCAGAGCTTCGCAATGAACAAGCACGAGAGATAATGCAACCTATTGCAGGTAAGTTTATGGTACATCGCTTTGAGTTGCAGCATAACAATTCGCTTTGGCGTATTGTTACTTTTGAGATACAGCGTTTCCTTGACAGCCACGACATCGACTATAAATTTGACGAAAATTCGCTCAAAAGCTACGGAGAGCAATTAAGCGAAATGATGGCTGCTTTTGAGGATAAATATCCCGACAAAGGCTTTATCCTCGCTATTGACGAGATGCTTCAGTTCCTTCGCCTCCGTGCAGAATCGGGTAACCTCGAAAGTGAGTTGCCCGTGCTTCAAGCCTTGGGGCAGGCTTGCAACAACACAAAGTTCGTGTTTATGTTCGGCGTGCAAGAATTGATTTATTCCGCCCGTGAGTTCCAGTTTGCAGCCGATATGCTCCGAAAGGTGAAAGACCGCTACCGCGACCTTTCAATCCGCCGCGAAGATGTTTCGTATGTGGTGCAAAAACGCCTTCTTGATAAGACCGAACAACAAAAGGCTATCATCCGTGAGCACCTTAAACCGTTTACGCCTTTCTTTGCCGATATGCACGGCAACATCGAGAAGTATGTGAATCTGTTTCCCGTTCACCCCTCATACATCGAGAACTTTGAGAAAATCAAACTTGCACAGTCGCAACGCGAAATTCTCAAAACACTTTCTCGCCAATTCGACAAAATCAAGGACAATGATATTCCTGAAAACGAACCGGGACTGATTACTTACGACCAATATTTTGAACAGATGATGCAAGATGCCTCGATGATGGCCAACCCCGACTTTAAGTTGGTTAGCGACACGGTGCATCTTGTTCATGATAAAATTGAGAATAATTTCGAGGGCCCGCGCCGCAAGCAAATTCCGCTTGCTAAGCGCATTGCCAACGCTTGTGGTATCAAAATTATTCAAGCTATGCTGAATAAACAAAACGGTGCTACAGCCGAAACCTTGACCGATGACCTCTGCCCGGTATTCGCAATAATGGAAGACCGCGAGTTCCTGCTCGACCAAGTGGGCAACTGTGCCAACCTTATCGTCAAGGCTACTTCGGGTCAGTACTTTGACCGCAAAGAAAATGACGAGTTTGCGCTTCGCACCGAGGGCGGCATTAATCCCGACCAACTTATTAAGGATTATGCAGATAGTCTTTCTCCTGCTCTGCGGGACAAGGCTTTCTCCGCATTTATGGTAGAAATGCTCGGTATCGACACCGACCCGTGTCGCACGGGTTTCGACATCTATACTCACGAGCTGATTTGGAAATCGCACCGCATCACTCGTGACGGTTACATCTTCTTTGGTAGTCCGAATGAGAAATCCACTACGCACCCTCGCCAGCATTTCTATATGATATTTATGCCGGTGTTCCGCACCGACATACAGCGAGGACACGATACGGACGAAGTCTATTTTGTTATGGACGGTCTTACCAATGAGTTTAAGGATGCCGTTTGTATGCACGGGGCTTCCACAGCTCTTTTTAACTCTGCTCCCACCGAGCAAAAGACTATTTTCCGCGACAAGATGCAGCACTGGTTCACCAAAGCGCGTGATGCTTTTAAGGCTTGCTATCTTGACGCTACCAAGATTTATTTTAATGGCGATGAGCTAAATTACTTCGCTCTTTCTCACTTCCGGGCGCAGGCACTCCTTTGTTGGAAATCTTTGATTCGGTTGCAGGAGATGTGCTTGAAAGTGCGTTTGCTGATGCTTCACCTAACTATCCTGCGTTTACCGCCGTGCGCTCGGACATTACCAATAGCAACCGTGAACGCTTTATCCGCAATGCCATTGCGAAGGCGGTGAAGCCTGATGCAGCTAATTCCGAGGGTGAGGCGGTGCTCCTTGGTTTGAAACTTTTCAGCGGTGGACAACTCAATGCCGACACTTGCGATTTTGCTAATTCGCTGATTGACAAACTCGAAGAAAAAGGTGAGGGTATGGTGCTCAATCGCGATGAAATTATTGTTGCCGTAGCAGATTCCAATGAATCTATTTGGCGTACTCTCGACTTCAATATCGAAGCCGACCTCGAATTTGTGGTTTTGACAGCAATGGTGCAACTGGGACTGATTGAGATTAAGCTATCTAACGGATCGGTTGTCAATGCTTCCAATGTCGATACTTTGCGTAATGTGGACAAGAGCGAGTATTTTATGTTCTCGCTTATCAAGAAACCGCAGGGCATCAATATTCCTTTGGTGCGCCGTGTTACAAAATCGTTTATTGGACAAGACCTTTCCAACAAACTTGATTTTACCGACACTTTTGCCACTATATCGAATAAGGCACGCGAACTGGCGGCACAAGTTGCCACTTTCCAAGGTCGTATGATGAACGAACTTGCGGAAATCACCATTGCCGGGAGGAAAGTGTTTGGCGAGGAACTGCTGCATTATCTGCGCTTGGAAACTCCTGCACTCAAAGGTTTTTACGACCAACTCGCCACCTATACCTCTAAGGCTAAAATCCGCAACCTGCAAATTCCACTCGACCGTATCGCGCGTTTGGAGGAGGTGCAAAAGTTGATTAACGACACCAAACTGCGTATGGGTGTTGTTCGCAAACTTTCCGACTTGATTAACTATTTGACCTCGGCAAAGCAGTATGTTCCCGCAGGAAGCAACCTGATGACGAACCTCGACCGACAAATTGAGGCGGCTCTCGTTTTCGACCCGGTAAATAGTTCGGAGCAGGAGGTCAATGCTTTGCAAACTTCGCTTGCCGAAACCAAACAAGCATACATCGACTACTTCTTGCTTCGCTACAATGCCGTTTGCTTGAATGATATTCAGCAGGGCGAGCGCAATGCGGTGCTCAATTCCTCGGAATATCGAGTGTGTCAAATTTTGCGCGACTGCACCATATTGAACCCTGCGGTGTTCACATCTTGGCTGTCTGACTTCACCCGTCTGCGTGTGCCGCAGCCGTCTGTCAATTCGGATATTCAGAATTTTCCGAATCCTATCAGTGGTTTCAATCCGATTTCAAGCACTCCCTCGCAGAAGACTATTACCGAACTGCGTCAGGAACTCGAAAACATCTATCGCTCTTGGCATCAAGACATCATCGATTTCCTGAACTCGCAGCATACGCAAGACACGCTAAAATTGCTTAAAGAGGAAGACCGCAGCTATGCCCAAGGTATAACAAACGGGCTGGTACAGATTGATTCCGACTATTCGGCACGCACGGTTATTGAGTTTATCAAACACGTTTCGCAAGACCTCGAAGAAGTGGAGATAACTCCTGCGGTGCTCAACGAGCAATTTAGTCGCGCTATGTCGGTCGATGAGTTTACCGCAAGAATGGATAGGCTCGTTATGAACCTTATCGGTAGCAAGAAACGCGACAAAGTACGCATTATTTTCCGTCTAAATAATTCTGACAATGAGTAAAAAGACATATAATTCTGGTGAACCCTCTCTCGGCTTGGAGCTCGAGGAGGAAACCGCAACCGAGCAGAAAGACCCGGTAACCGTACTGGGACTGACCTTTGCCAATGACGATGAACGGCGCGAATATTTCCGTGCCGAACTGCGCCGTAAACTGCCCGAACTGCGCAACATCGAGGGCTTCCCAATTGGCGAGGACGATGACATCATCGCACTTTCCGACCCTCCATATTATACCGCTTGCCCGAACCCTTGGCTCAACGATTTTATCGCAGAATGGGAAGCGGAGAAAAAAGACCTCGAAGCAAAAGGATTGAGAAAAACGGACTTCGAGGTGACTGAACCGTATTCTGCTGATGTAAGCGAGGGAAAGAACAACCCGGTTTATACAGCTCACACTTATCATACAAAAGTACCACACCCTGCCATTATGCGATATATCTTGCATTATACGCAGCCAGGTGATATTATATTCGATGGCTTTTGTGGTACGGGTATGACTGGCGTGGCAGCGCAGGCTTGTGCTAAATCTAATAATGAATGGCATTCAAAAATAGAAAGCGAGTTTGTTAATTCGGTAGGACATAAGCCTAAATGGGGAAAAAGACATGCTATTTGTGGTGATTTATCACCATATGCATCGATGATCTCGAACAACTATAATTCTCCTACTGACATTTCACTTTTGAAAAGTGAAACGCAACGTATCATGAATGAATTGAAAGATGAATGTGGGTGGATGTATACAACTCTGCACGACAATAAACCTATTGGTTGCATTAACTATATGGTTTGGAGTGATGTGGCAATATGTCAAAATTGTGGTAAGGAATTCATCTATTGGGATTCTGCTATGAGTAAAGAGAAAGAAGGATTATTAGATAATTTCGAATGTCCTTATTGTAAATGTTCTCACACAAAAGCAACTGCTAAACGTTCATTTCAAACTGTATATGACGATGTTATTGACGACGTAGTCAATGTCATTAAGCATGTTCCAGTAGTAATGGTTTATACTGTAAAAGGTAAACATATCGAGCGTGAACCATTAGCTTATGATATTGATTTGTTGAAGAAAATAGACCAACATCCGATTGATACTAAATATATTCCTATTCAACTTTTGCCTGAAGGCTACAATACAGAGCAGCCTAAAAAAACACAAGGGTATTTTTATGTACATCAGTTTTATACTCGAAGAAACTTAATTGCATTATCAATTCTATTCAAGAAGATATATGAATCAAAGTATCCGAGTAAATTGATGTTCCTGTTTACTGCGATGATAGGCAGGTCAACAAAAATGCAAAGAGTTCATATAAACAACTATTTTCATGGTGGCGGTGGATGGAATGCGGGTAACCTCAAAGGGACTCTTTATATTCCTCCTTTCCCAGTTGAGACTTCTGTACTTGAGCAAATTGGAGACAAATTACGTCTTCTCTTAAAAGCTGAACCATATTTGCCCCATAGCTTTGACAACGTCATACAAGTTGCTTCAGCATTAAAACAGAATATGTACACAAATAGCGTTGACTACATTTTTACCGATCCTCCATTTGGAGCTAATATTAATTACTCTGAATTAAACAGTTTGCCTGAGGCTTGGCTAAGAGTGACAACAAACAATGAAACAGAAGTAATAGAAAATTCGGCACAAGGTAAAAGTCCTGCATTTTATCATAATGAAATGCAGAAATGCTTTTCTGAATATTATCGTATTTTGAAACCTGGCAGGTGGATGACTGTAGAGTTTAGTAATACAAAAGCAAGTGTATGGAATTTTATACAGAGTGCTATAACATCTGTAGGTTTCATTATTGCTAATGTCGCTTCTCTTGACAAAAAACAAGGGTCATATAAATCTGTAACCACAACCACAGCCGTTAAGCAAGATCTTATTATTTCTTGTTTTAAGCCGAGCGAGAAGTTGCTTGCACATTTCGAGAATATGAGGCAGTCGGACGACAACCAAAATATATTTGTCAGCACACAATCGTTTATCGAAGAACTGCTGACACGTCTTCCCGTGATTATTGTCAACGAGAAGAAGACAACTGCTGTTGTGGAGCGCAGCCCGAAGATTTTGTACGACCGACTGATTGCTTTCTTTGTGCAAAACGGTCGCCAAATTCCCATGGACGCATCGGAGTTTCAGCGTTTCCTGCGCGATACTTTTGTAGAGCGTGACGGTATGTTCTTTACCGCCGAACAAGCCATTAAGTATGATGACTTGCGCCGACAGAACCCGGAAATGGTTTCGCTTGCACTCTTTGTGGGTAGCGAAGCAGATGGTGTGCAGTGGCTCAAACGCGAACTTGCCGACAAACCGCAGACCTATCAAGACTTGCAACCGAAGTGGATGCAAGACCTCGTTGCTCCGAAGAAAGGGGATGCTATTCCCGAACTGATGCAGATTCTCGAAGAAAACTTTTTGAAAAACGAGGATAGCCAATGGTATATTCCCGATGCGGAAAATGAGGCTGACCTCGAAAAGGTACGTACCAGACGTTTGCTCCGTGAGTTTAAGACTTATGTGGAAGCTGCGGAGAAACCCAAAGGGCGCATCAAGGAAGCTCGCCTTGAAGCACTCCGCACGGGCTTCAAGAACTGCTATCAAGAGAAAGACTTCGCCACCATTGTTCGGGTAGGCAACCACATACCGCAGTCGCTACTTACCGAAGATGATGTGCTGTTGCAATACTACGACATCGCCACTAACCGCATATAATATGGCTAAGAAGAATCTTCCACAAGGAATTATCAACCGCCTTTTCGGAGAATATTCCGAAAAGCGATTGGTCGTGGTGCAAACCTACGATGAATTTCTGGCTCGCGAAGATGTGCGCATGATGCTTACTTATGCTTCGCTACGCATCGCCGAGGGGGATAGTCTTGCCTTGCGCCTTTGGTGGGAAACCACCGTGAAAGAGGAATTGCAGGAGCAATCCAACATCCGCTTTGTTTTTGTGCAGCGAGAGCAGTTTGATGTGCCGGACGATATAGCAATTTATGCCGACACCACCCAATTTGTGGCTCGACATATCTTTCCTCGCTATAAATGGGCTTTAATCAAAGACCAATCTATCGGTACATTGAATTATCTTTATCAATATCCGGGCAGGGTTTCGATTGACGAACTGCACACTCATCATATCATTGCCGAATACCAAACTTCGTATGAGGGTGCAAAGGAGAAAATTGAAAACATCATTGCAGAATGGGATAAGCTGTTTGCCAAAATCAAGATTGATAAGCCGGGAGAATGGTTGCCACAAGCAAGCGCACTGATACTTCGTGCGCTCGAAATCGGAAACCTTTTAGCCTTGATGCCGAAAGTAGACGAACTCAATACGCTCTTTCAGCAACACCTTGTTGAACACTATGCTTCAATCATCAGCTCGACCACACCTCCTGCCAACAAAGCACCGAAGAATGTATGCCAAGTGTTGCCGTTTATCGGCAAGCAGCCCAAAGAGGACAAGTTGGCTCTGGTGGTTGTCGATGGTATGAACTTTTGGCAAAGTCAGATGTTGGTAAACAGTTTGAAGAATAAGTATTTTGACATCAACGCACAGACCGATGTGATATATTCGTGGCTACCGAGTGTCACCGAACTCTCTCGCCAAGCTATATTCCTCGGTAAATATCCGTCTGTCAGCTACCAGCAAAGCAGTTCCTCGGAGAGTAGAATGTGGGAAGATTTCTGGCTGTCGAAAGGCTTTATCAATCGCAACCAAATTCTTTATGAACACGGTTCTACGATTGCCCTAAACGACATATACAAACGAGTGGCTTGGGTAACGGTTGACCTCGATGAGAAGATGCACGCTTCCGATGACTTCCGTTATCTCCATGCCGCCACAAAGTTGTGGGTGGAGGAAGAAGACTTGCTCAATAATATCGGCGACCTTTTGCAACAAGGCTTCAAAGTGTATATCACCACCGACCACGGAAACATCGAAACCAAACCATCCCGTTTGCTTTCGCAGCCGGAAAAGGTTGGCTCTCTGTCATTGAGCAAACGCCATGTCACGCTTGCTCCGCAGGCATCGCGCGTGTTGTTTGAACAAGACCACCGAGGAGAAGTGCTTCAGATTGACCCTGCTTCATGCACTTACTATCCGACCTCAAACCACTGCTTTTCAAATATTCCGATGAACGTGACCCATGGCGGCACTCATTCTTCGAAGTACTTATACCCTTTATTACGATTACAAAAGAATGACAGATAAAACAATACAAATAAGTATCAAACAGCGAGTTCCGCTCGATATATTTTGTTGCACCCTTGCTGACTATCTTAACAAGGGCGAAATAAACGAGCAGTATTTGCTCGAAAACCTACACTCGGTGTTTTCAGGGGAGTATAATATCAAATTGACTTTTAATTACATCAAAAGTTCAATATTGAATCCTTTAATAAATGAAACTTTGGTGCAAAACAAAACTAAAATTCTTGCGGCTCTTAAAATTCCTTTCGAGGCTAATGTTATAGCAATTTCGCTTATCAATGTCAGATTTCCTTTTTGCTATTACTTTACAACTCTTTTAGCCAAATATATGCGTTTGGAAACAGAACTTTCAAGAGATACTATCAACAAACTTGTTGGCAAAGACTATCCTTTGAACGGAACTTGCAAAAAGGCTATCAGAGTATCATTGACACAGCTTATAGATATGGGAGTTATCAAGCGTATCAAGATTGGACTATACGCTTGGAATGAACCTATTTCTGTAAAAAATAAGATTACAGCAAAATTATGGGCTGAATCTTTTTTTATCAACAACCAGTTACTTGATCGTACTGATACCGAATTGCAATTATTTGACCCATATTTTCTGTATATCAAAGAGGAATAAAGATATTCTAATCAACCACCCATTCGTAAGCTCCGGCAAAATCGGGGCTTGTGTTGTTTTTGTCGGGTATCGGGAGCGCATTTCCTTTTGCAACTCGGAGCGAGGGAGATGCGGTAGGCAACCCGTAGCGGATAAGTCCGAAGTGATAAGTGGCAGTGTTGCGCATGAGTGATTGGCGGGGCGCATCTATAAGAGGTAGCGAGGTAGTGAGCGATGGCTATGCAGAGTCGCTTCGGCTTTACGGAGTGGTACGGCTGTGTTCCGATTGTCGCAAACGAGTTGAACGAGTGAGTTGCGAGCTTTCCCTTATCCCGATAGCAAAGGTGTAAAACGTGTTCCATTTGTAAGACAACACGATGATGGGTTCCAACGAGTAGAACTCCAACAGCAATCCGTTATCCAAACGGACGAGTTTCACCACCTCATAGTCGTTCAATACATCCGACTTCAATACCCGCTTCACGGCACGGTTCACGCTTGCCGCCGTGATATTGAAAAGGTCGGCTATCTCCCTGGTATTCATCCGCACATTGTCACCTGTGGCGACAATGCGGTTGTCTTCTTCTACTATGATCGTGTCGCGCCACATACGTTGTCCTCCTTTCCGTTTTTTGAATGAATCCGGCAGGAAACTATCAATATTCCCCAACCTTTTTTTCCGGATTCTCCATGTCTTGATTGAGCTTCTCTTTGGTGAGGAATGACTGGGTCAGTTCTTTCAAGGCGATGTCCTATCTATGGTAGCGTTGCATGAGAAACATACTATCATTTTCTGCCTTTATGCACTATTGTTCAACAGATTAAAGCATGATGGTTTCTGCTTTAAACTATCATACTACTATCATGCAACTATCATACTTTTTGCCTATAATTTTACCCATATCACTGATAATGTGATATTTATATTCTATTGAGCCAAAATAATCATTAGCAAACATAAGGAACTATTTGTGTTAAAAAAGTAGGTATTCCGCCTAATTATAATCGGAAACAGTGCATAAAACCTCCTCGGACAAGGCAGATAAACAGCCCCACATCCTTGTTTCGGTTTCATCAAGATCCGGGTCTCCACATCTTCCACACCCGGATCTCCCGCATCCTGCCACCCGGGTCTGAAGAAACTTTTCAAGTTGCTTTTGGTAAAAGAGTAGCTTGTATTCATGAAAAAATGAGTCTATTTATATATTTTATATCAACTTCAGAGTATATCTACAATTTTATAGAATGCTGATATATAATACCTTATTGATTTTCACCCATGATGGTTATGATAGATGAATGATAGTTGAAAACAGCAACCATCATAGAATAACAGTCTGTCCTATAGGTATATAAATTTAGTTATGACAGTATGATAGTTGTTTTGCAAAAAAAACTTTTATACAAAAATGTCCGTACTAAAAACAAGGATTGATTATCCCTTATGATTTTTGGTGCGGTTGCCCTATGATGCTTCCGTATTCCAAGAAATTGTAGTACTTTTGTATTAGAAAATAAGCCTATATTTGTGCTGTAATATAATCGCATATTTTAGATATAGATGGAAAATAAAATCATATTACCTGCAGAGTGGTATCCGCAAAGTGCCGTCCAGTTGACATGGCCGCATGAAGAAACGGATTGGGCGCCTATATTAGACGAGGTGATTCCTTGCTTCGTATCGATTGCCAAAGAGGTAATCAAACACGAAAAGCTCTTGATTGTCTGTCCGGACGAACAGGTAGTACGCAGACAATTAGGCGATGTGGATGACAGCCGGATCATTTTCAGGGAGATGGCGACGAATGATACTTGGGCTCGTGATCATGGTGGCATTACCGTATTCGACCAAGGGGAACCGGCCGTGTATGACTTTGTGTTCAACGGGTGGGGAATGAAATATGTGGCAAATTTGGATAATCTGATTACACGCAATCTGGCGATGCAGGGTACTTTTGCCGACGGAATCCCGATTATCAACATGCAACCGTTCATATTGGAAGGCGGCAGTATCGAATCGGATGGCAAAGGAACGCTGCTCACTACCGTCGAATGTCTTTCGTCTGTGAACCGGAACGAATATCTGCAAAAGGAAGAACTGGAAGCCTATCTGAAGGATGTCTTTGGTTTTGAACGTATTTTGTGGCTGGAAAACGGCTATTTGGCCGGTGATGATACGGATAGCCATGTCGATACGCTGGCACGGTTCTGTAGCGAAGATACGATTGCTTATGTGCAGTGTACGGATGAGTCGGATGAACATTTCGAGGAACTGCAGGCAATGGAACAGGAGTTGCTGGCTTTCAAACAGGCTGACGGTAAACCTTATCGGCTGATTGCTCTGCCAATGGCGGACCCGGTAGTATGGGAGGGCGAACGTCTCCCGGCCACTTATGCCAATTTTTTGATTATCAACGGAGCTGTGTTGCTTCCATATTATAATTCTCCAAAGGATGAACTGGCGAAGGATGCTTTGCAACAGGTTTTTCTGGATCGTGAGATTATTGGGATCAATTGCTTGCCGTTGATTAAACAACATGGTTCGCTACATTGCGTGACGATGCAGTATCCGGAGGGGGTTATTTGAATGAAGAATGAAGAATAAAAAATAAGGATGAATACGTTAAAGGTAGGGATGGTGCAGCAGGCGAATACGGGGGACCGGGCTGCTAATATTGAGAAGCTGAAACAAAATATCCGGGTTTGTGCTTTGCAAGGGGTGGAGTTGGTCGTTTTGCAGGAGTTGCATAACGGGCTTTATTTTTGCCAGACGGAGAATACCGAAGTGTTCGATCAGGCTGAACCGATTCCAGGACCTTCTACAGAGGGCTTCGGGGCGTTGGCAAAAGAATTGGGGATCGTGTTGGTTCTTTCTTTGTTTGAGAAACGGGCTCCCGGTTTGTATCATAATACAGCTGTCGTGATTGAGAAAGACGGGACTATTGCCGGGAAATACCGTAAAATGCATATTCCGGATGATCCGGCCTATTATGAGAAGTTCTATTTTACTCCCGGTGATCTTGGGTTTGAGCCGATCGATACTTCGGTGGGTAAATTGGGCGTATTGGTTTGTTGGGACCAATGGTATCCCGAAGCTGCTCGCCTGATGGCGATGAAAGGGGCGGAACTGCTGATTTATCCGACAGCTATAGGTTGGGAAAGTAGTGATACGGAGGACGAGAAAAAACGCCAGTTAGGAGCTTGGGTAACTGTTCAGCGGGGGCATGCTGTGGCCAACGGGCTTCCGGTCGTTACGGTTAACCGGGTGGGGCACGAGGCTGATCCGTCCGGGCAAACGAATGGGATTCAGTTCTGGGGAAACAGTTTTGTCGCCGGTCCGCAGGGTGAGCTCTTGGCCGAACTTTCCAATAGTGATGAAGAAATACGAATTGTGGAGATCGATAAGACGCGTAGCGAGAATGTCCGCCGTTGGTGGCCTTTCTTCCGGGATCGCCGTATCGATGCCTTTGGAGGTTTGACCGAACGTTTTCTGATATGATATTCTATAACCGTATAGAGGCCGTCTGCCGTATGAACCGATTGGGTGCGGAAAGGCGGCCTTTCCTGTTTGTGATCGATTACAAGCAAGACCGGGTGATTGTAGAAGAGCTGGACCAGGTCGATCCTGAGATGTTGCTTTACGACCTGGATGGTGTGACGAATGCTACGATTGCAAGTCGCATGAAGATCCCGGAGAACTTGACTTCTGCGATCCGGTGGGAAACGTTCCCTATGACACAGGAGCTTATGCCGGCTCGTTTCATAAAGTTGTCGGACATATCCGGGCTGGAAACTCTTACTTAGTCAATCTGACTTGCGCTACTCCTGTCCGGACCGATCTGAGTTTAGAGGATGTTTTTGTCCGTTCGGAAGCCCGGTATAAGCTCTGGCTGAAAGATCGTTTTGTTGTTTTCTCTCCTGAGACATTCGTGAAGATACGGGATGAACATATCTATTCCTATCCGATGAAGGGAACGATCGATGCTACGTTGCCGGATGCCCGCAGGCGGATATTGGACGATCCGAAGGAAACGGCCGAGCATGCTACGATTGTCGACCTGATCCGCAATGACCTGAGTATAGTGGCGACCGAGGTGACGGTGATCCGTTATCGGTACATAGACGAGTTGCTGACGCATAAAGGTGCTTTGTTGCAGGTCAGTTCGGAGATCCGGGGTCGTCTTGCCGGGAATTGGCAGGTAGAGATAGGAGATTTGCTATTTTGCCTCCTTCCGGCAGGCTCCATTACTGGCGCACCTAAAAAGAAGACAATGGAGATTATAGCGGAAGCCGAGACATACGAAAGAGGGTTCTATACGGGTGTTATGGGCTATTTTGACGGGAATAGTTTGAACAGTGCTGTCATGATTCGCTTTTTGGAACGACAGGGGGATGGCTCTTTGGTCTTTAAGAGTGGAGGAGGCATCACCTCCCAAAGTGATTTGGCAAGTGAGTATGACGAAATGAAACAGAAAGTCTATGTCCCCATTTATTGAAACGATCCGGATCGAGAACGGGCAGATTCATAATTTGCCCTACCATAACCGGCGTATGAATGAGACACGCCGGGACGTGTTGCATCAAACCGGTTTCCTTGATTTGAGTGACTGTATCCAACCTGGAGACTACCGGGAACGGACAAAGTGTCGCGTTGAATATGATAAAGATATCCTGAAAGTGGAGTATGCCTCCTATCATATTCGTCCGGTATCCTCTTTGCGATTGGTTGCCGATGATGAAGCTGACTATCGGTATAAAAGTACGGACCGGAGTGTACTGAACCGTTTGTTCGATTTGCGCGAAACGGAGGACGACGTGCTGATCGTTCGGAGAGGATGGTTGACCGACACTTCTATTTGCAATATTGCGCTCTGGAACGGAAAACAATGGATTACCCCTTCCGTACCGTTGCTGGCAGGAACGAAAAGGGCTTCTTTGCTGGATCGGGGAGAGATGGTTGCAGGTGATATCCGGCCGGAGGATTTGCCGGGCTATTCCCGTATCAGGTTGTTCAATGCGATGATCGAGTTTGGAGAAATCGATCTTTCGGTTGATAAGATCGTGCTTTGGCTCAAATAGTCTTTGTCATTGGCATATATGTAGAGCAAGGTCCCGTTTTTGATGGTGTTGATAATTGGCTTGGCAAGTGACTGAGGCAGGGCGGGACAACCGAAACTTCTACCTAAGCGGCCTGCCGATGCAGCAACGGACGGGCTACAATAATTAGCCCCGTGTACCACAATCGCCCGTTCTTTTGCCCGGTCGTTGATCCCTTTTTCCAAACCGTTCAGGACTAAGGAATAGCCGTTTTTACCCTGATAGGTATTCTCCGTCACGAAAAATCCCAATGAACTTTTGTAAGAATTGACTTTGTTGGAGAAAGACGTGGCGTAATTTCCTCCGCTGTTTTTCCCATGCGAGACGAGAGAGGAGAACAGGAGTTTCTTGTGCCGGATATCCAGAACATAAAGCCGCTCTTCCGTGGAAGGCTTCGTGAAGTCGATCAGGGTAATGATATCCTTGTTACGTCGTTCGATTGCCTGCGATCCGGTTATTGCTTGTTCGAAGGCGGTATAGTCCACCACATTATCCAGCTGCATATCTGTATAGAGCTGTCGGCATACCGAAGACATGGCCGCCGCAGGATCAGCCGGAATTAGGGGAAACGAACTTCTGGTTATCGTATAATTAGCCGGAAGAAATAATAAAAACAAGTATAAACAGATGCGCAATAACATAAGATTGAATAATGTCGCACAAAGATAAGACTTTTAATCAAAAACGAAAACAATAGTCTCATTTACAGGCGCCCAATCATAAACGAACTTGGCGTGCGAGGTCGCATTCCGGACGCACATATGGGAACGTGGAGTCGTTCCAAGCGTTGGACTGTATTCGATCAGCGACTTACGCGGCGCGTTTACCGGAACTCCGTGGATATACCCTCCGTTGGTGAACCGACTGGCATAAGGAGCGAATCCACCTGTCTCTTTGCTGCCGTCTACCAGATAAATCATCCTTGCCTTCTTTTCCTGGACGACAAATATGCCTAATGGCGTTTCCTGTGCGTATGGAGGGCGGTGCTGCCCTGTTGTTGCCGGATTCATGCTTCTGACAAGCCATTTGGAACCCGTATGCTCGAGCGTTGCGATATTTTGGTTGGTGACATCGACGAATATGGCCTTGTCGAATGTGACGCTATCGGCTATCGACTTGACATATTTTCCGGGAACCAGCCATTCCCCGTTTGTATAGATCGTTTGGATACGGAAAAGGTGGTCGCTGTCGTCCAGTAATTTCACCAGAGTCCCGTCACGGCCATAGCGTTCGGCTGTCAGCGTATCGTCTGGCAGATACAGTGGGACAGACTGGTAACGTTCGATACCTAAAGTGTCGGAAACACGCTTGTAAGCATCGCGATGAAAATTTCGGACCAGTGGAGCTTCCCCATTCTTGTTCCTGTAGTTTTGAAAGATCGCCCAACGGGACGGTTTTTGCCGGATCGAATCGAGCAGACGAATACCGGCACGGATCTTATCCCATTGAAATTCCCGTGTCGTATCTTTATACGGGTAAGTATCGGTCAACGTGTGCTGGTCGTAAAGTAGTTCCTTTTCTATAATGGTTTCAATGAGGGGAGGGGGTGCCTCCGGTTCCGGTGTTGTTTCGGCAATCGGAATGTTTTGTCTGGGGGAACCGGGTCCCTGCGGCTCTCTCGGCTTTGTCGTACAGAAACTCAGTGAGGAAAGACAAAGTAGTAAGAGTATGGGGACTGTTTTCATTGTATCTATCATTCTATTCATTATGTAAATATAAACAAAAGAATAGGACGATTGTTTGTTTTTCTTTTTTATTCTTTTTTAGGCAAACGAAGGACAAAGCGGATCAGGGCGACGAATACTTTTCCGTATTTGTCCAGTTTGAGCTGTCCGACACCTCGTATTTCGCTAAACTCGTCGAGTGTGACCGGTTTCTTCTGGACCATATCTTCGAGGGCATCATCTGAAAAGATGATATAAGCGGGGTATGTTCACGTTCGGCAATCTGCTTGCGAAGCTGTTGCAGGGAGTCGAGAAGCGTTTCTTCTACGGAGGTGGATTCGATCGGACGGATCGGACGGTATTTGTAGCCGCCTTTTTTGGTCGGCAGGGCAAAGTCTTTTGTCTTTTGATAAATGGTCATGAGTGCCTGCTGTTCGCCGAAAAGGACTTTACGCCCTAATGGAGTCACTTTCAGGTGGCCGGCTGACATATAGTCGATTTCGATATAACCGAGCTGAAGCATCTGGTATAAATATTCTTTCCACTCTTTGTAGCTGAGGTCCTTGCCAACCCCGTAGGTTTTTAGTTTGTCATATCCTTTTTCCTTCAACTCTTCCTTTTCGGCCCCCCGGAGTATATCGATCAGCAGGTGCATATTAGCTGTTTGCCCAGTACGGAAAATACCGCTCAAGGCTTTCTGCACCAAGATACTCCCGTCGAAACGCTGGGGAGGGTTCTTGCAGACGTCGCAGTTCCCGCAATCCTTGTCCGTTTCTTCTCCGAAATAGCTCAGCAAGATACGGCGTCGGCAGATGTCTGCTTCGCAATACCGGCGCATCCGGTTTAACTTTTGCAAACTGACGTCTTTCTGTCCGCTTTCCTCTGCAAAACGGCGGAGGAGCAGGATATCGCCTACGGAATAGAAAAGAAGCGTGTCGCTTTTCATGCCGTCCCGCCCGGCACGGCCTATTTCCTGGTAGTAGTTCTCGATGCTTGACGGCATATTATAATGAATGACCCAGCGGACATTGCTTTTGTCTATCCCCATTCCGAACGCGACTGTCGCACATACCACATTGACACGGTCGTTGATGAAATCGTCCTGCGCTTTCTCGCGCTTGTCGGGGCTTAGTCCGGCATGATAGGCGACTGCCCGGATACTGTATTCGGACAGTTCTTCAACCAAAGATTCCGTACTGTTGCGGCTCATGCAGTAGATGATGCCGCTTTGCCGGTGGTGGCGGTTGATGAAATGGACGATCGCTGCAATCTTTTCCTTTTTGCTCAGTCCGCGACGGATAGTGAGCGATAGGTTCGGGCGATCGAAAGACGAGATGAATGTTTTAGGATCACGTAGTTTCAGTTGATTCAGTATGTCTGTCCGGGTGATTTTGTCCGCCGTAGCTGTCAGGGCGACGATCGGTACTTTCGGGAAATTCTCTTTCAGAACGGACAGCTGGGTATATTCGGGACGGAAATCATGTCCCCAATGCGAGATACAATGTGCTTCGTCAATGGCGATCAGCGAAATGTCGATGCGGGGAAGAAGCCAATGCAGTTCGCTTATGATCCCTTCGGGGGAGATGTAAAGCAGCTTCACCTTCCCCTGTATGCAGAGTTGCCGTACCCGGTGGCGTTCTTCCTCAGGCATCATGCTGTTGAGTGTTGATGCCGGTATGCCATTGGCGATCAGTCCTTCGACTTGGTCCTTCATCAGAGCAATAAGGGGAGATACTACGATGGCAGTTCCCGGCATGTAGATCGCCGGAAGCTGAAAACAGATCGACTTGCCGCCACCCGTAGGCATCAGGACCAGCGAATCTTCTTTCTGCAAGATGCGCTGTATGATTTCAGCCTGTAAAGGGCGAAATGTAGTGTATCCGAAGAACCGTTTGAGTAGTAACAATAATTCTTTCATGAGAATCAAAAAGAACTGAATGTTTTTTAAGCACGCAAATATAAGAAATAATATTTCCTTGCTACAAGAAAACTTATCTACATGAGCAAAAAAACATCAGAATGCCTACAAATTTTGTAATCAGTGGTTGTGATTATAAAATCAGTGTCAGTGATTATAAAATCACAACCACTGATTATATAATCACTGACGCCGATTACAGAATTGGTAGGCACTTAAAAAAGAATTATTCGGGACAAAAAAGGTTTTTCTTTCCATAGAAATAAGAAATTGTTGCTGTTTTGGTACAATGCCCTGAATTTTTGTGTACCTTTGTCATCATTATTTATTTAACGAGCCGTGATGGCTCATACTTATTATATGACATTTGAACAATTAGAACTGATCGAGCCGATACGCAAGGCTCTCAAAAAAGAAAAGTACACAACTCCCACTCCCATACAAGCCGAAGCCATTCCCCTAGTATTGGACGGATCTGATTTATTAGGTTGCGCACAGACAGGAACCGGTAAGACGGCAGCTTTTTCCATCCCTATCATTCAGAAGATCGAAGAACAGATTTCAAGTAGGCGTAAGCCGGGTATTAAAGCCCTGGTCCTGACTCCGACACGCGAATTGGCGATCCAGATCGGTGAAAGCTTTACGGCATACGGGTGTTATACTCACGTGAAACATACCGTTATTTTCGGTGGTGTGGGACAGAAACCACAGACGGATGCTTTGGAACGGGGTGTGGATGTGTTGATCGCAACTCCCGGTCGTCTGTTAGATCTGCTCAGTCAGGGTTTTATCCGTCTGGATACATTGGAATATTTTGTTTTGGACGAAGCGGACCGGATGCTGGATATGGGATTTATCCACGATATCAAACGTATCCTGCCTTTGCTGCCCAAGAAGCGCCAGTCTCTGTTCTTCTCTGCAACAATGCCACCGGAAATCGAGCGTCTGGCCGGAACGATCCTCCATGAACCTGAGAAAGTAGAGGTGACTCCTGTATCTTCCACTGTCGATACGATTGACCAGTCTGTCTATTTTGTAGAGAAAGTGGAAAAGATCAACCTGCTGAAGAATCTGCTGGAAGACCGTTCGTTGGAATCCGTTTTGGTTTTTACCCGTACAAAGTACGGAGCCGACAAAGTCGCTCGTGTCCTGAACAAATCCGGGATTGGTGCGGAAGCCATTCATGGAGACAAAGGGCAGAATGCTCGTCAGCGTGCCTTATCCAGTTTTAAAGATCATACGCTTCGTGTTTTGATCGCGACCGATATTGCCTCCCGCGGCATTGATGTCGATCATCTTTCGCATGTCATCAACTATGATTTGCCGAATGTGCCGGAGACATATGTACACCGTATCGGCCGCACCGGACGTGCCGGCCGTAGCGGGATTGCTTTCTCTTTCTGCGATGTGGAGGAAGTTCCGTATCTGAAGGATATCCAAAAACTAATCGGTAAAGATGTGCCGGTTGCCGGAGGCATATGTTTGAGACTGCGAGGTAAAGGAAGCGGTTGCCGAGAAGAAAAAAGCGATGAAGGAAGAGTCGAAGCGCAGGAATATGTTCGGTAACAAACGCGATGGAAGTTTTTGGCGGAATAAGAAAAGAACGGCAAATAAATAAAACCACCATTTATCCTTTGAAATATTCATGGAATATTATAAATTTGCCCACTTAACATAAAATTCTAAATTGAAAAATGGAAAACACTCGTCGTTCATTCCTGAAAAAGATGACCGCTGCCGGAATTGGTACTGCTGGTCTTGCATTAAGTAGTAACGCCGCTGCTGCTACAGTTACAACAGAAACAAGTGCAGAAAAGAAAAAGAACCTGCCGGCAAAGACGATGGCAAATTGCGCTTCGGTTTTATCGGTACAGGTTCCCGTTGTCATGAACATATTAACAACGTATTGTCTATCCCCGGAAACAAGATCGTGGCTATCTGTGATATCCAGGCTGGCCCGATCCAGCGTACACTGGATCATATCGCCAAGTTCAATGTGCCGGCTCCGAAGGTATATACAGGTAGCGAACGTGAATTTGAAAAGATGTTGAACAACGAAGAATTCGATTGCGTTATCATCGCCAGCCCGTGGGAATGGCACGTACCGATGTCGGTTGCAGCATGAAAGCAGGTGTTCCTTATGTCGGTGTGGAAGTGTCTGCTGCCAATACGCTGGAAGAATGCTGGGATCTGGTCAACGTATCAGAAGCTACGGGAAGCCATCTGAACATCATGGAAAACGTTTGCTATCGTCGCGATTGTATGGCTGCGTTGAACATGGTCCGCAAAGGCCTGTTTGGTGAATTGCTGCATGCGACTTGCGGTTATGAACATGATTTGCGCGATGTCAAATTCAATGATGGAAAACATTATACTTATCAGAAAGGCGGTGAGTTGCGCATGGGTAAAGATGCGTTTGCAGAGGCCCAGTGGCGTACGAACCATTCTGTCCGTCGTAACGGCGATGTCTACCCGACGCATGGAATCGGACCGGTGGCAAACTGCTTGATATCAACCGTGGTAACCGTTTCCTCTCCTTGTCTGCTATGGCAACCCAGTCTCGTGGCTTGCATAAGTTCATCGTGGACAATGGTGGTGAAAACCATCCGTTGGCAAAAGTCCGTTTCAACTTGGGCGATATTGTAACCTCCATGATCAAATGTGCAAACGGGCAGACGGTTATCGTTACACATGACACGAATTCCCCCCGTCCTTATTCTTTGGGTTTCCGCATTCAGGGAACCGAAGGTTTGTGGATGAACGATGGCGATCACGTTTACGTTGAAAATCAATCCAAACCTCACCGTTGGGATGATTCGGAAGAATGGTTTAAGAAGTTCGACCATACATTGTGGTCCAAACATGAAGCCGAAGCTGCTCAGGCCGGACATGGTGGTATGGACTACGTGATGATGTTCGACTTGATCAACGCTATCCATAACAAGAAACCGGCTCCTATGGACTGCTACGATGCTGCTGCATGGAGTGCTATTTCTGCTTTGTCCGAGATGTCTATCGCTCGTGGCGGTGCATTGGTAGACTTCCCCGACTTTACTCGTGGACAGTGGATCCACCGTCAGCCGGCATTCGCTTTGTCTGAATAAGATAAAATAGAAATATCCTTAAAAAAGCTATCGGATTGCTTCCGATAGCCTTTTTTTTATACCCTTTCTATCTCTTCCAACCAGAGTCGCGATACTGCATCGCTCGGCATACGCCAGTCTCCACGTGGCGAGAGGCTGACGGAGCCGACCTTGGGACCGTCTGGCAGGCAACTACGTTTGAATTGCTGCTGGAAGAAACGGCGGAAGAAGGTGTAGAGCCATTTCTTGATCGTAGCATTGTCGTAAGTGCCTGCGAATGCTTTCTGTGCTAAGAAATAAATCTTGGACGGGTGGGAGCCGAAACGCAGGAAATGGTAGAGGAAGAAGTCGTGCAATTCGTATGGGCCGACCAGGTCCTTCTGTCTTTTGTTTGATGTTACCGTTTTCGTCTGCCGGGATTAGTTCAGGCTGATCGGTGTGGCGACGATGTCCAGCAAGGTGAGGCGGGAAGCATCGTCCACCTTGTAGTTGGCAACCCATTCGACTAAGTATTTGACCAATGTTTTCGGGATACTTCCGTTCACGCCGTACATCGACATATGGTCGCCGTTATAGGTCGCCCAGCCGAGTGCCAGTTCGGAGAGATCGCCGGTCCCTATGACGAGTCCGTTCTTCTGGTTGGCGACATCCATCAGCAATTGGGTCCGTTCGCGTGCCTGGCTGTTTTCGTAGGTCACGTCGTGGACGGACGGATCGTGGTCGATGTCGCGGAAATGTTGTAGGCAGGCTTCCTTGATCGAGATTTCTTTCAGGGTGACACCGAGGGAGCGGATGAGGTCACAGGCGTTGGTATAAGTGCGGTCGGTCGTACCGAACCCGGGCATCGTGATGCCGATGATCTGCCCTCGTGGTATCTTCAGAGCGTCGAATGTCATGACGGTCACGAGCAAAGCCAACGTAGAATCTAGGCCGCCTGAAATACCGACGACAGCCGTTTGAGCATGTGCATGTATGAGTCGTTTGGTAAGGCCAGTTACCTGTATGTGGAATATTTCTTCACAGCGTTCCTTCAAAGCGTCTCCGGAGGGGGTAAACGGATGCGGATCGATCGGACGTGTCAGGCTGAATCCGTCCGGAGTCCGAACTTGGAAGTCTACAACCTGTGCCTTCTCCTTCAGCAGACCGGATGCTCCATACATGAAACTGGTGTTTACCTGGCGGTCGTTTTGTAATGTCTCTATATCGATCTCGCTGATGACAAGTTGTTCTTCCATCGTGAATCGGGGAGACTCGGCAAGCAGGTTGCCATTCTCGGCGATGATCCCGTTACCAGCAAAGACGAGGTCGGTGCTTGATTCGCCGAAGCCGGAAGAGGCGTAGACATAGCCTGCCATGCAACGGGCGGATTGTTGGCAGATCAGCGAACGCAGATAGGTGTGCTTACCGATCAGTTCGTTGCTGGCGGAGAGGTTGAAGATGATGTTGGCTCCTTCCATCGCCAGCAGGGAACTGGGGGGGACGGGGACCCAAAGGTCTTCGCATATCTCGATGCCAATCGTGAGTTGTCCCGAACGGAACAGCAGGTGGCTGCCCATCGGGTATTCTTCTTCCCCGATGGAAATCGTCGATGTCCGAAGCTCTGTGGCGGATGTGAACCAACGTTGTTCCTGGAACTCTTTATAGTTGGGCAAATATGTCTTAGGGACGACGCCCCGTATAACTCCTTTTTGGAAGACAACGGCGGCATTGATCAGCTGGTTTCCTGTCCGGAGCGGAACGCCGACGATAGCCAGGATATTCAGGTCTTCCGTATTGCTGACCAGTTGGAGCAGCGCTGTTTCTGCGCCATCAAGTAGCGTTTGCTGGGCAAAGAGGTCGAGACAGGTGTAGGCGGTGACGGACAGCTCCGGAAAAGCGATGATCTGTACACCTTTTTCTGATGCTTGTCGCATCAGCCCTTCTATCTTTTCTATATTATAAAAACAATCCGCTACCTGTATATGCGGCACGGCGGCGGCAACTTTTACAAATCCGTAGTTCATATTCGTTTATATTTGTCTTATAGGTTTTTGAGTTTGTCGGGGTCTTGACGGCAATCGAAGATACAGGCGATGACAATAGTCGTATTTTGTATATAATAGATAATTTTATAGTGTGAACTGATATATAGCGATATTCCCTGCTTTTTGTTGCCAACAACGGTTCGACAGCCCCGATTTGGGGCATAAGAAGCAATCGTTGTGCTTCCCGCTGGATAGAGGTTTGATATTCCTTGCAACTTGTGCAGACGCCTCTTTTCTATAGTATCGGATTATGGCTTTCATTCCATCTTTGGCCATCTTAGACCAGATTAGGCGTGTCATCGAAACCATGTTTCTATTTCTTTAGAAAGTTCTTCGTCTGTAATGTATTCACCTCTTTCCACTTGAGCCTCAGCTTCCCTGACCTTCGCAATCATCTCTTCCTGCGAGTGAATGACACAAGGGCGAGCGTTCTCTTTCTTGGGTATAATGCGTTTGGCATATTTTTTGATTTTTTCTAAAACCTCCATATCGTCTATCTCGTCCAGATAATCGCGTATGAAGTTCTGTTTCCATTGTTGTAATTCCATTGCCGTCATGATGTAAACTCCTTTCTTATTGAATTATGCTCCAAAGGTATGCAATTCCTTTGGATTAAAAAAGAAGGGGAGCCATACTTCACTGCATGCTCCCCTTGCAAACACAAAACAATCAACAAAAAACTATTGTCTGAATACCTTCTCGGATTTATCTGATAAATAATAGTTCCCTGTATTTCGGTAATGTCCAGATCTGGTCGTCAACAACCAGTTCTAATTTGTCGATGTGATAGCGGATGGCTTCTAGCATCGGGACGATCTTGTCGTGGTAGGTGATTGCCTTCTCGCGTTCGCTTTCGATCTTGTTGGCGACCTTGCGGGCTTCCACCATTTCGTCGACCTTCTCTTTGATGAAGTTGGTGCGATAGGCGATGTCTTCAATAATTTCCAGGTTGCGGGACGAAGGATAGAAGCTTTATCGGCAGGGAAAAGGTCTTTCATTTTGTAGACGTTGTCGATCAGGGAAGTCTGGTATTTGGTGGCGGTCGGGATGATGTGGTTCATTGCCAGGTCGCCGAGTACGCGGGCTTCGATTTGGATTTTCTTCGTATAGGTTTCCCATTTGACTTCGTTACGGGCTTCCAGTTCCTTGCGTGTCATGACACCGGTGGATTCGAACATCCGGACGCTGCTTTCTTTCAGATAGTTGTCGAAGATCTCCGGCACGCTTGTCTCGCAGTCCAGGCCACGACGAGCAGCTTCGACTTTCCATTCGTCACTGTAGCCGTTGCCGTCGAAGCGGATCGCCTTGCATTCCTTGATGTCTTTACGGAGCACTTCGAGAATGGCGGCGAATGTTTCTTTGCCATCGGCAATTTTTGCATCAACCTCGGTTTTGAATGTCTTCAATTGTTCGGCTACAGCCGCGTTCAGGGCGAGCATAGCAGAAGCGCAGTTGGCTTCTGAGCCTACGGCACGAAATTCAAATCGGTTGCCGGTGAAGGCAAAAGGTGAGGTACGGTTACGGTCGGTATTATCGATCAGCAGTTCGGGAATGCGGGCGATGTCGAGCTTCATGCCCTGCTTGCCTGCCAACATCAGATCTTCCGGTTCGCTTTTTTCAAGATGCTCCAGGACTTTTGATAACTGTGTTCCAAGGAAGCTGGAGATGATTGCCGGAGGTGCCTCGTTGGCTCCTAAGCGGTGGGCGTTGGTGGCGCTTGAAATGCTAGCTTTCAATAGTCCGTTGTGGCGATATACAGCATCAGCACATTGACGATGAAGGTGATGAAGCGGAGGTTTTCTTCCGGTGTCTTGCCCGGAGCCATCAGGAGGATGCCTGTGTCGGTTCCTAATGACCAGTTGTTATGTTTACCGGAACCGTTTACGCCTTTGAATGGTTTTTCGTGTAACAGGACACGGAAGCCATGTTTACGGCTGATCTTACGCATCAGGCCATTACGAGCAAGTTATGGTCGTTCGCCAGGTTGCATTCTTCGAAAATGGGAGCTAACTCGAACTGGTTCGGAGCTACTTCATTGTGGCGTGTTTTCAAAGGAATGCCTAATTTGAGCGATTCGATTTCCAGTTCCTTCATAAACTCCATGACACGAGTCGGAATAGCGCCGAAGTAGTGGTCTTCCAGCTGCTGGTTTTTCGAACTTTCGTGTCCCATCAACGTACGGCCGGTTAGCAATAGGTCGGGACGTGCAGCATACAAGCCTTCATCGACCAGGAAGTACTCTTGTTCCCAGCCCAGGTAAGCGTACACTTTCTTTACATCCGGATTGAAGTAATGGCAGACATCTGTGGCAGCCTTGTTGACGGCTTCGAGGGCTTTCAGCAGTGGGGCTTTGTAGTCCAGCGATTCGCCGGTATAAGCGATGAAGATAGTCGGGATGCAGAGTGTATCGCCTACGATGAAAGCGGGAGAGGAAGGGTCCCAGGCGGAATAGCCGCGTGCCTCGAATGTGTTCCGGATACCGCCGTTCGGAAAACTGGATGCATCCGGTTCTTGCTGGATCAGCAGTTTGCCGGAGAACTCTTCGACCATGCCACCTTTTCCGTCGTGTTCGACGAAAGCGTCGTGCTTCTCGGCCGTTCCCTCGGTCAGCGGATGGAACCAGTGTGTGTAGTGGGTGGCACCCATTTCGATCGCCCATTTCTTCATGCCGACGGCAACGGCATCGGCTGTTTCTCGGTCGAGTGGAGTGCCGTTGTCGATACAGTCCGTGATTCGTCCATATGCTTTTTCAGTAAGGTATTTGAACATCTTCGCCCGGTTGAATACGTTTTGCCCGAAATAACCGGATGGACGTTCGTCCGGAGTCGGAACTTCCACAGCCTGTTTCTTGAAGGCTGTTTCTACTACTCTGAATCTTAACTTTGACATAGATATAATGATTTGATGTGATAATTTTCCAAGTATGCCGATAGATCGGGATTCATCGACAGCAACTTAGAGCAACCACTTCTTCAGCCTGCTCATGGCCTCCAACGTGTCGTCTCTGTCTCCGAAAGCGGTGAGACGGAGAAATCCCTCGCCTCCGGGTCCGAACCCTACACCGGGGGTTCCTACTATATTGACTTCATAAAGCAGTTTGTCAAAAAATTTCCAAGAGGAGAGTCCGTCCGGTGTTTTCAGCCAGATGTAAGGAGCGTTTTCGCCACCATACACCCGCAGGCCGCAGCTCTGGAGGCTTTCCCGCATGATACGGGCGTTGGTCATGTAGTAATCGATCGTTTTCCTGATCTGTGTTTTTCCTTCCGGGCTGTAGACTGCTTCGGCACCTCGCTGGGTGATGTAGCTCGTACCGTTGAACTTCGTGCATTGGCGGCGGTTCCACATCCGGTTCAGCGGAACCCGTTCGCCTGCCAGGGTAAAGGCGTTCAACTCTTTCGGGACAATCGTGTAACCACAACGCACACCTGTGAAACCAGCTGTCTTGGAGAAACTGCGGAACTCGATCGCCACCTTTTTCGCTCCCTTGATCTCGTAGATCGAGTGGGGGATATTGGGGTCCTGGATATAGGCTTCGTAAGCCGAGTCGTACATGATCAGGCAGTCGTTGGCAAGGGCATAGTTCACCCATTTTTTCAGTTCCTCTTTCGTAAGCGTCGTTCCGGTCGGGTTGTTCGGGTAGCAAAGGTAAATGATGTCTACACGGCGGCTGGGCAGGTCGGGCACGAAATCGTTGGCTTCCGTGCAAGGTATGTAGACCACATCGCTCCATTTGCCGTCTTCCAGTGTTCCGGTCCGTCCGCTCATCACGTTCGAATCGATATATACCGGATAGACCGGGTCTGTCACGCCGATACTGTTGTCGTGGCGAAGCATATCACCGATATTCCCACAGTCGCTTTTGGCACTGTCGCTCACAAACACTTCTCCGGGTTCGAGGAAGATACCGCGGCTGGCATAATCATTCTTGATGATGGCATCTATCAGAAACGGATAACCTTGTTCGGGGCCGTATCCGTGAAATGTATCCTTACTTGCCATTTCATCGACTGCTTTGTGCATGGCCTCGATGACGGCAGGGGCTAACGGTTGTGTCACATCGCCGATACCCATGCGGATAATCTTCTTTTTCGGATGTGTAACCTTAAAACTGTTTACTTTCTTTGCGATGTCCGAGAACAGGTAGTTGTTTTGCAGCTTCAGGAAATGTTCATTAATCAGTGCCATACTCTATCAATTGTTTTTTGTTGTGTTTATATTTCCAGTTCTCCCTCGAATACCTTGACCGCCCCGCCGGTCATATAGACGTGTTCGGAACTTTCGTCCCAACGGATGGTGAGAGGGCCTCCATCCATGACGACTTTGGTTTTCCGTCCGGTTTTTCTGCGTATCACGCCTGCGACAGCTGTCGCACAGGCTCCGGTTCCGCAAGCTTGTGTAATGCCGGAGCCTCGTTCCCAAACCTTCATCCGTACTTCGTCCATATTTAATACCTGAACAAACTCGACATTCGTCCGGTTCGGGAACAGCGGATGGCATTCCAGTAAAGGTCCGATGGTCGGCAGATTTATATTCGCGATATCTTCAACAAAAATAACGAGATGCGGATTCCCCATCGAGACAACTGTTCCCGTATAAAAATAGCCCCCGGCTTCTATTTCGAGGGCTGCTTCACCTACAACCGGACAGCCCATGTCGACCGTTACTTCGATAACTTCTTCGCGGGAACCGGAAAGCTTTCGGGTGGTCAGTTGTAACTCCTTAATGCCGGATCGTGTTTCCAGTGTAACGTTTTTTTTGTCTGTCAGTCTTTTGTCATATACATATTTGCCGATACAACGGGAGGCATTTCCGCACATCATGGCTTCGGAACCGTCTGCATTGAAAATACGCATGCTGAAGTCGGCGATTTTCGACGAACCGATCAGAACCAGTCCGTCTGAGCCGATCCCGGTATGAGGAGCGCTTAACCTGATGGCAAGTTTTTCCGGGTTCCGGATCGGAAAAGCCATTGCATTCACGTATATATAGTCGTTCCCGGCTCCGTGCATCTTTGTAAATCTGATTGGTTCTGTCATTTTTGTTATTGTTGTTTTGATTATTATATCTTTTTGCTTTATTACAATGCAAATATACGACGTTTTGATGTGTTGTAAGTGTAAATAGTATCTTAATGTATGAGAATATTGTATTGGTAATGGATTGTTACAAATAGGGGTGTTTTATGTTATAAATAGTAATGGTAATACTTGTTTTATCTTTATTATTGTAAGTTCTTCTTTTGAAAATGACTATTCAGATTTATGATAAGGATTTTAGGTTTTGGAAGGAGGAGAGAAAGTTCTGTCTGCTGGTCGACATATTTCCTGAAAGATTGCAAGAGTCTGTCAAAATAGAACTTTGCTTGCTACTTCTTTTTTAAGTACGGATTACAGGGATTTCACAGGGACAGAATAAAAATCCGCGTAATCCCTGTAATCCGTGTCTAAAAACAATCATCAAGCGTATTTTGACAGTTCCTCGTTATAGGTATGGAAGAGGTTATTTTTGGAATATCTCCGGATATTTGTTGATAAAATAGACCGGAGTGCAACTCCAGGCATGGCAATAGCTATTGATTACGAAGAAGCCATAGGGGGAAAGGTAATCATTGTTCGGGTCATAGACCTCCCAGAAAGTATCGGCTCCTCGCTTTACCATGCTGCCCCAATAATCGGTAATCAGTTTGCGTGCGTCTTGCTGCATGTCGCATTGCAGAAGGGCTTCTATTACATAATGGTAAGCATAGGGGCAGCCCGGATAGCAAGCGTCGGGCATGGACATGACGGCAGCCATCGCCTTAGCTCCTTCTTTCTTGTCCAGCGTGTTGGACAGGATCATCCAAACCTGCGACAGATAGGAGACTTGTTTGTCTTTGCCACTGACCATTACGCCCCGTTTCTTGTCGTAGAAATGCTGGCGGGCAGCTTTCTTCATCTTGCCGGCTATTGCTGGCCATTCGCCGGCCTCCTTTTCTTTTCCTAACATTTTTGCCAATTCGTAGCTGTGTTGCAGGGCGAAAATCGTTAATCCTTGCATGGAAGCTTGACGGTCATAGCCGTCTTTCCAGTCGAATACCAGCCAGTATTGAGGTTTCTTATCCATGTCATAGATCCATTCCGATGAGAACTGGCGAAGCGCCAATTCTATTTGGCGGACGGCAACGGGCCATAGGTCATTCGCTGTTTCCATGTCTCCCGTCTCTTTCAGGTATTCCAACAAGGCTACATTGTAAATGAGGCAGTAGTCCAGCGTGTGCGTGCCGTATTGCGGATGGGGTTGGGGCTTTTCGAGCAGTGTGGCATGCAGCAAGCCTTCGTCGTTAGCAAATGCGGCGAGCAGATACAGGCAATATTTGGTCAGTTCATGGTTCTTGAACGTATAGGCGTTTGCCAATGCTTCGAGATAGAGGTCACCAATCCACAGGCGGCGATCCCGTTTAGGCCCGTCTTCATAGACGGTCTGCATGCATTCCTTTAGGGTGTTCAAGCCCACTTCGTATATGTCCCGGACCAGAGGATCGGTGGTAGAGGCTAAAGCCGGTGCTTCGTTGGAGACGGAGGTTTGTGCCTTGAAGGTCAGTTTGTCGAACACGAAGTCGAAACTACTCGATATACCCAACAGTTCGATCTTCAGGTAGCGTCCTGCCAGGCGGCGCGAGATCGTCATCTCGTGTGGGACGCTCATGATCGTCACGATCTCGTCCTGTACCCAAGAACGGGCCAGGCCACCCTTATAAGGTTCGAGTGGGGTGTTTAATTCACTTGGAACTTCTGCAAAGGTGAACTTAAGCCGGACGGGTGCGTCGGCCGCTTTCAGTCCGGATGGTTTGATGGAGAAAGTGAGATAACCTGTATAATGATTGCCGAAATCCAGGGTAATGGCAGGATGTTTTTTGAATGGTTCGTTGAAGAGGATATCCGGTTGTCCGGTATCTTCCATCCGCCAGCCTTGGAATGCTTTTGCGTCCTGTACGGAACGGACGACTTTTACGGGAGAAATAGTTTGATAACTCAACTCCGGCTTGCAGGCTTCAGCTTTCCGGAGCCATTCTTTACTGTCGCTGAAATACGTGCTTTGCGCCAAGCAGGTCGATCCCCAAGCGAATAGGGCAAAGCCTGCGGTCAATAAGATTTTCTTCATTCTTTATAGGGGCTTAATAAATAGTTGTTTTGTTTGAATGACGCTTTTTCGGTGAATGAAAACCGCCTTGGAGATATGTCGGGCTTACAGCTCTTTTTGACACTTCCAAGGCGGTTAAGCCATCTTCACTGACAGGCTACTTTGCGTTCTCGATACGGAATGAGTAGCTATAGTCTTTGTTTTTTTCAATCTCATAATGCGGGCGTGGTCCTGGGCCGCAGCTGCCGTTTCCGATGCCACGCTGGATGCAGTCGAGACTTAGGATCACTTCCGCACGGCGGATATTGTCGAGGTCGTGCCCATAGGTCAGTCCCCACAGTTCCGAGTCGGTGAAATGAAGCGCACTGAAATTCAGGTGATCTTTGGACGTGATCCGGATACCTGGTTATCGAGGCTTTTCAGTGTCAGCCAGCGTACATCGTCGCGATTACCCATCGACTGGGCACGCACGTAGCTTCTTCCATTCCGGTCACGGTGTTTTTGTACAGGCCGACATAGGCTGCATTTTTGCGGTCCCAATAGTTTTCAATCGGGCCGCGTCCGTACCATTCCACCTTTTCGAGTGTCGGGTTCAAGGCAATCTGGAGGCCGAGGCGAGGCAGGTTAAAGTCGTCACCAGCTTTGAAAGTCGCGTCCACATCGACTGTACCGTTTGCATAGACCGTATAGGTGATGTCGAATGGCAGTACCACCTTTTTGGCTCCGCTTCCTACGGTCGCTTCCAAGCTCGTGGTAATGGTAACCGACTTTTTGTCGGCAGCCTGTTTCCAGTCGAATGCCTGCTTTTTGACGGTGGTCGGCAGATAATCCCGTTTGTCATTGTCTATTGCTCGGAACCAATTGAAATCGAAACCTTCCTTGTTATAGATCATATCCGTTCCGGCATAACGCAAAGAAACCATCTTGCCTGTCTCCGGATTGAAAGCGATGAAGAATCCTGGAGCGCGGAAACCGATCTGCCTTTTTCTTCTTCCACTTTCAGCGTGTCGTTGAAAGCCATGTCGACAGGAACTACCGCAATCTTTTCGGTCAGCGGATATTGTTCGGATGCCACTTCGTGTCCGGCATTCGCCCAGTTGCAATCCTTTTTCAACCGGGCCGACAAGTTAAGGAAGTATTCACTGCCGGCATTCAAAGCTGTTTTATAAGGAATCGTCACTTCGATATCTTTGTTTGGGGCTGCATCGCCTAAAGGCAGTATGCCCGATTCGACTACTTGGCCGTCTTTCAACAACTGCCATTGCAAATCAAACTGATCCAGATTCAGGAAGTCATAGCGGTTTTCCAGCTTCACCTTGCCGGCCTTGAGGTCTACCGGTTTGAATTTGATGTATTGGTATACTTTCTTCACTTCGATCAATTTGGGAGTCACTTGGCGGTCGGGAGTTACGATACCATTACAGCAGAAATCGAAATCGTTCGGTTTGTCGCCGAAACCACCGCCGAAGTAGTAACGGTCAGGCAATTCGCTATATTTGTTGATACCTTGGTCCACCCAGTCCCAGATACAACCGCCTATCATACGGTGGGAATGGTTTTCGATATAATCCCAATATTCGTCGAGGTTGCCGATCGCATTCCCCATCGCGTGTGCATATTCGCAAAGGAAGAACGGTTTTTCGCTCTTTTCCTCATCCTGTTGCTTCATCGACTCGATGGAAGGATACATACGGGAATCCATATCGGCGATCCGGTTCTTACCTTCGTAGTGGATCGGACGCGGATCGAGCTTGCGTGCTTCTTCATATACGGTGTCGAAGTTCTTGCCGTCTCCGGACTCGTTACCCATAGACCAGAAAATGACGGACGGGTGGTTCTTGTCGCGCTCGATCATGCGGACCATACGATCTACGTAGGCGGGCAACCAGCTTTCCTTGTTGCTGATCGAATGGTTGCCATGACACTCTATATCGGCTTCGTCCATCACATAGAGGCCATAGTAATCGTACAATGCGTACATCTTGGCGTCGTTCGGATAATGGCTCGTACGGATCGTATTCAGGTTATAGCGTTTGAAAAGCAATATATCCTCGATCATCGACTCGACTGGAACCGCTTTTCCATGTTGCGGATGGATGTCGTGGCGATTGGCCCCTTTGAAGAAGACCTGCTCGTTGTTGATATATACCCGCTTATTCTTGATCTCGATTTTACGGAAACCAAATTGTGAAGACATCGCTTCGAGTGTTTTGCCCGTCTTGTCTTTCAGTTCCAGTATCGTTGTGTAGAGGTAGGGAGTTTCGGCAGACCAGAGATGTGGGTTCTTGACTTCGACGCTGGCCGTGCTGACCGCTTCCTGTCCCTTCCTGATGTCTTCGACAACATCGGATATAAAGGCCACCTGCTTGCCGTCCTGGTCCAGCAGCGTGATGTCGACAACCGCTTCGTCCACCGCCTTTCCATAGTTCGTCACGTTGGTACGGACATTGAATGTCGCTTTACTCAGGTCATCCCCAGCAAATGAAGCGGTCAGATAGTAATCGCGCAAACGCAGTTTGGGAGTTGCGAACAGATAAACATCGCGATGGATACCGCTCAAGCGGAACATATCCTGGTCTTCCAAGTAGCTACCGTCGCTCCAACGGTACACTTCGACTGCAAGATGTTCTTTCCCGGCTTCACGTATCGGGTGATGTTGAACTCGGCATCGTTGTTTGCTCCTTGGCTGTAACCGACTTTCTTTCCATTTACCCAAAGATACATGGCGCTGTAGACACCGTCGAAATGGATAAAGATTTCACTCCCTTTCCAGTCGTCCGGGATATTGAAGTCACGGCGGTAAGAACCGACAGGGTTCGGTTCGTCCATGATCGTATATCCTTTCTTTCCCTGTATAAAAGGAGGATTGTTGCGATGCGGATAGGTGATATTCGTATAAATCGGCGTGCCGTATCCGTACATTTCCCAATTGGAAGGAACCGGAATTTCTTTCCAGCCGGAAACATCGTAATTCGGTTTATAGAAATTGACCGGACGTTCGGACGGCTGTTTCACCCAATTGAATTTCCAGTTGCCGTTCAACAGCTGGTAACGCGGCGAGTTCGGGCGAAGCCAGGCTTTGCGGTAGTCGGGCGAACTTTTCAGGCTTTCTACGGAGGGGAAGGGGACATAAGTCGTATGCCCCGGTTCCTTGTTGACAGCAAAGATGGTTTCGTTCTCCCAATCCTTGTCGCTGGAGCCACGTAGGGCTTCCTTGTCTATTTTAAGGTTGGACCGGCGCAGTGTCCAGTGTTGTCTGGCACTGGTCGAATCGGCGGTAAGCTGGAGAGCTGCTTTACCCGGCTGTCCGTCGTCGCTTATACCGAGGTTCAGCCCGTTTGCTATGTTGGTGAATGTGTAGGTGTTTTCGCCTATCTTCGTGAGTTTCCAGAACTGGTTCATATTGGTCGCTCCGTTGTCCCACTGGATAACCGGGCCCGGTTCTTTCGTATTGTTGTTGTCCACGCATTTGTCGGAGAGGGGCGTGCAGATCTTGTAGACCCCGTAGCCGGGAGTCGTCAGTTGCCATACCTGCGACATCCGGTTCTCCACACGGTTGTTGATGAATATTTGGGTCCCGTCGTCTTCGCTGTCTTGATTGTCGAGAACCAGATTGTTACTGCTTACGATCTCGTAATAGGCGTTGGGATCGATTTCTTGTGAATGTCCTGTTCGGGGAAGCATAGCCATAAGCAGAAGCATGGCGAAGAGCACCCCAGTAGAAATCTTGCTTTTCATGTGAATATAGATTTATATTATTCCTCAAAAGTAGGACAATTTGACGGATAATCCTATTCTTGTTTCTGTATTTATTTTTACTTTTGTCTACATATAAACAGAATAGGATGGATATGGAAAGTAATAATTTTCAGTATGAGAGCGAGATGAAGTGGGAGAATGCCGGCGCAGGGGTCGTCCGTCAGATCATGGCCTACAATGACGACCTGATGATGGTCAAAGTAAAGTTTGAAACCGGGGCTGTCGGTACTCCTCATACACACCCGCATACGCAAGCTACTTATGTGGCAAGCGGCGTGTTTGAGTTCACGACGGATGGCGAGACAAAGATCGTCCACCCAGGCGACGGAATCTATATGAAACCGGGGGTACTGCATGGTTGCAGATGCCTGGAAGCGGGTGTGCTGATCGACACATTCAGTCCGATACGGAAAGATTTTCTCTGACTTATTTAAAATAGAGTCTTAAAAAGTTTATGCTTTACGCCTATCTCCGGCAATGTCCGGCGGTAGGCCGTTATTTTTTTGGTAGACATAGAAAATAAAAAATGAAGATTTGGATTTATAATCAATGTAGAATAAAAAAAATGACTTAGTTCGATAAGAACTACGTTAATAATGACGCAAAGATATGGAATTAAACTTAATAGAAATGGATATACTGTTAAAATATGTAATTTATGTAGTGGCTTGTTATGTAAAATAGCTTTTTTAGGGATTGTATGGGGCTTTCTACCGTTAAAAAATACCTAAAAAGTAAATAGTTCTTATCGAACTTAATTAAATTTTAAATTATGAACTTAGATGAGCCTCAAAAATGCAGTATTACTGGTTGGTTAGTCGCTAACAAATTGACAGATCGTGAATTCTATTTTGCCATCGTTTTGTTTGTGTTTTCAATCTTGTTTTTGACAGGATGCTATAATGATGAAGAGTTATGGAATAAAATCTCGGGATTGGAAGAACGAGTCAAGGCTTTGGAAACCTGGCAGGCGGTTGCCAGCAGCAACATCGATGCTCTTCAAAAATTGATGGACGAGACTGATTATATCACGGATGTCACCCCAGTGATTTTGGGTAATGACACGGTCGGCTATACGATCCGTTTTAAGAATCAGGAACCGGCGACCATCTATCACGGAGAGAAAGGTGAAACAGGGGATACCCCGGCGATTGGTGTAAAACAGTCCGAAGAAGGCGATTGGTATTGGACGCTCGACGGTGAGCTATTACAGATCCCGACGGCAATACAATCCATGCTAACGCACAGACTATTGCTCCGCAATTGAAACTAGGTAGTCAGTTACCTCCCGATGCGATCATAATCGGTTTAAGATCGATAGATGAAACAGCCGTTTATCTTTCTGTAGACGGTGGCAAGCAGTGGGCTAAAATCTCCGGTGAACGAGGTGAGGCGGGAGAGCAGGGACCGACTGGCTCGCAAGGTCCTACCGGAAGTGGGGGTGGTGGAGATCCATTCTTCAAGGATGTGAAGGTATATGATGATTTTGTTGAGTTTGTTTTGAAAGATGGAACAGTATTGAGTATGCCTGTCACTGTCCAGAATTATATCGACATAAATGATATAGACTGGGACAAATCCAATGTCTGGAAGGTTATGGATGGGGAAAAACAGGTTGCGGAGATTTGTAAGGAAGGGTTTGGCAGGATTCCGGGGCAGAGTGGGATAACTTGTCAAGTCGTTGCCGTTTATCCAGTTGGTCCCAATAATGAGGTGGACCTTGCAAATGGTTATATAGCTAAATATCTCGGAGGTGCCAAAGGCAGTAGGAATATTGCCGGAGGAAGTATCGGTTGGACAACACGAGGCGATTATGATAATGGTAATGTGTCACCTCTTGCAACTTTTATCGCAGGAACTGAAGGGAAGGAAGAAGTCTCCAAATTGATGATTACATCATCTAAAAAAGTCAAGGAGTGCAAAAGTGGAATCGATAAGTATAAGTTAGAACCTTATATTATTTCGGATACTGACGGTAACGAATATCCTGTTGTTAAGATTGGAGTGGCTTATTGGATGAGAGAGAATTTACGTGCTACTAAGTTTAAGGATGGAACTTCTTTGGTTTATCAGCGGAGTGCGACGGATGATCAGAAGAACCAAACCTTGTATCTTAACGAATATTCGACTGGTACTCAGTATCAGAAGGTAGCTATGTATGATTACTATAAGAAAGATGATAGTTTCGATGTTGAAAGCCAGAGTGATGAAGTGAAGAAACGATATGGCTTGCATTATAACTTTTCGGCTGTGGCGGGAGATTACGATCCATATGTCCAGAATCTTGGAGCAGGCTACAATATCCTTTCACAAGATATAGAAGGACAAACTAATAATAGTCTTTGTCCCGATGGGTGGCATATTCCTACAAGTTTTACGAATGGTGTATTTGGTAATTATTATGCAGACATGGAATACATTGATTATATTTTCGGTTTTGACTGGTGGCATATGATGGTCTCTAATGTAGCGGAAAATAAAGATAGTCGTGATTGGGTGGTTGCGCAATGGTGGAAGTCTGGTGATAATACTCCTGATAATTTGAGCGGACTTTCACTTTATGCTGTGCCTGCACTGGGACAAACAACTGGGTTTGGTAAAACCGGTACTCCTAAGTTTAATTCAACAGAGTTAGAAGGTACTGTCTTATTTTGGGTCGATATCTTGTCAAATGGAATACCAATGTTTCCATATTTGGATGGCGACAATGATATGGTTAATAATAATGTTCCAGCGGCAGCAGTCGGAGCTTGTTATTTCCCTATCCGTTGCGTGCGGGATTAGTGACAGTTATATGAAAACAGAAGCAAACTTCAGTTTAGCGGTTTGCTTCTGTTTTTATATCTATCTCTTCAGTAGGAATTCTAAAAAGGACAAGAGATATAGAAGGATTATTGTGTCTTATCCGTCAATATCTTATTTTTGAGGAAATCTTTATTCGACTTATATTTTGATAGAATATACCGATTTGGATATATTTTGTTACAGGGATCGGTATGTCAGTATGCCGCCTCATGTACCCCTTTCACCGCCCGTCCGCTGGGGTCGTTCATGTTTTTGAAAGCAGAGTCCCAGGCGAGGCTTCGGCGGTAGAGCAGGCGACGCTGGGGATGCTCGGCACGCTGCGGGCGGCACTTTCGCTGGGGAAATGTTCCTCGAAGATGGTGCGGTAGAAGTATTCTTCTTTGTTTTGCGGTGTGTTGATCGGGAAACGTCGGGCTGCATTGGCCATTTCGGTGTCGCTGACGGCTTGGGCGGTCACCTTCTTCAGCGTGTCGATCCAACTGTAGCCAACGCCATCGGAGAATTGTTCTTTCTGGCGCCAGGCTATTTCCGAGGGGAGCACGTCGGCGAAGGCCTCGCGGAGAATTTTCTTCTCGATCACGCTACCGGGGCACATTTTGGCTTCAGGATTGAGGCGCATGGCAACATCGAGAAACTCTTTGTCGAGGAAAGGAACGCGACCTTCCACACCCCAGGCACACAAGCTTTTGTTAGCCCGGAGACAGTCATACATATAGAGTTTGCTCAGTTTACGGACGGTCTCTTCGTGGAAAGCCTTTGCATCCGGGGCTTTGTGGAAATAGAGGTAACCCCCGAACACTTCATCCGCCCCTTCGCCACTCAACACCATCTTTATCCCCATCGATTTGATTACGCGAGCCAACAGGTACATCGGAGTGGAGGCGCGGACAGTTGTCACGTCGTATGTCTCGATGTAGTAGATCACGTCACGAATGGCATCGAGTCCTTCCTCGATCGTGTAGTTGATCTCGTGGTGGACAGTACCGATATAATCAGCCACTTTCTTGGCTGCCACTAAATCTGGCGCTCCTTTGAGACCGACAGCGAAGGAGTGTAGCCGGGGCCACCATGCTTCTGCCTTTCCTTCAGTCTCGATACGTTTGGCTGCGTATTTTTTGGCTATGGCGGAGGTGATGGACGAGTCCAGACCGCCGGAAAGGAGTACGCCATAGGGCACGTCGCTCATCAGTTGGCGGCGTACGGCCGCTTCGAGGGCATCGTGCAGTTCCTCTACGCTGGCAGGATTATCTTTCACGTTATCATATTGCATCCAGTCGCGGATATACCAGCGGGTGAAATCCTTATCACGACTATAGAAATAGTGTCCCGGAGGGAACTGTCCGTATGTGGTGGCGAAGCCTTCGAGTCCTTTCAGTTCAGAAGAAATAAGGAGATGTCCTTCGTCGTCGTAGCCGATGTAGAGGGGGATGACGCCGATCGGGTCGCGGGCAATCAGGTAGCTGTCGTCCGTTTCGTCGTAGAGAGCGAACCCGAAAATGCCGCTCAGCTTTTCCACACATCCCACACCGTACTTGCGGTAGAGGGCGAGGATGACCTCGCAGTCGCTTCCGGTCTGGAATTCGTATTCGTCTTTCAACTGTTCGCGGAGTTCGCGATGGTTGTATATCTCGCCGTTGACGGTGAGGATCAGTTGGCCGTCTTTGCTTCTCAGAGGTTGGCCGCCGGATGCAGGATCGACGATGGAGAGGCGTTCATGGGCGAGGATGGCGGTCTTGCTTGATAGATACCGCTCCAGTCCGGACCGCGGTGACGGATGCGTTTACTCATTTTCAGGGCTTGCTGACGGAGGTCGGCGGCGTTGCTATGGATGTTGAAGATTGCTGTAATACCACACATGTTAATTAAATTTTAAAAGTTGAAATTATTTGTTTCTGAGATACTGGTCGATGGCAGCGGCGACCTTGCGGCCGGAGGCCATGGCACGGACAACGAGGCTGGCCCCGCTGACGGCATCGCCGGAGGCGAAGAGGTTGGTGTCGGCTATCTGGTTGGTGACCGGATCGACGGCGATGTTACCGCGTGCGTCGACGGTAAGGGAAAGTTCTTTGACGAGGCCTTCCTGTTCGGGATGTATGAAACCCATCGCAAGAAAGACGAGGTCGGCTTCGATCACTTCCGTGCGGCCAGTCTTGCGCATTTCCGGTCGGCCTTCCTTTTCGGTCGGTTGCCATTCTATCTCTTCGACTTCGACACCTTTCAGGGTGTTCTTATCTCCGATGAAGCGGACGGAAGCGAGGTTCCAGCGACGGATGCATCCTTCTTCATGACTGCTGCTTGTTTTCAGTACTTGCGGATATAAGGGCCAAGGAGTTGCCGGGTTATGTCCGACAGGTGGCTGTGGCATGATCTCGATTTGCGTCACGCTCGCGGCTTTGTGGCGGTTGGCTGTCCCGACACAATCGCTTCCCGTATCGCCGCCACCGATGACAAGGACTTTCTTGCCTTTGCAGTTGATGATGTCTTTAGACGGGATAACGATGCCTTCGAGGATACGATTCTGTTGTGACAACAGTTCGAGGGCGAAATGGACACCTTTCAGATTACGCCCTTCGATAGGGAGGTCGCGTGGTATTTCGGAGCCGATGGCGACACAAACGGCATCGAATGTCAAGGCGATCTCTTTGGCAGATACTTCGCTGCCGACCATCGTGTTAACTTTGAAGACGATCCCTTCCTGTTCCATCAACCGGATACGGCGGTCGATGATGTTCTTCCCTAATTTGAAGTTCGGAATACCGAAGCGGAGCAGGCCACCCGGGAGTTCGTCCTTTTCGAATACGGTCACTTCATATCCCCGGCGGTTCAGTTGGTTGGCGGCTGTCAGTCCGGCCGGGCCACTGCCGATCACCGCCACCCGTTTGCCGTTACGGACAGGCGGATCGGTTGGATATATCCTTCTCGGAAAGCGGCCTCTACGATGGAGGCTTCGTTCTCACGTATCGTGACAGGCTCGTCGCAGCTCAGTTTCAGCACACAGCTTTTCTCGCAAAGGGCGGGACAGATGCGTCCGGTAAACTCCGGGAAGTCGCAGGTCTGTTCCAGCACATGGAAGGCCTCGCGCCATTTGCCTTTATAGAGCAGGTCTTGCCATTCGGGTTGTTTATTGCCTAACGGGCAGGCCCAGTGGCAGAAGGGCACGCCGCAGTCCATGCAGCGAGAGGCTTGTCTGCGGCGGTCACTGCTGTTGAGCGTTTGTTCTACTTCGCTAAAATCGTCGATGCGTTCATGGACGGGACGATATCCGGCCTCTTGCCGGTGTATGGTGAGGAATGCTTTTGGATTTCCCATGTTGGTAATTGATTGTTTATACTGATACTTTTTCTTTCTTCATAATTTGGCCCGGATGGTACGTCTCTCTGCCGTTTTAGTAGTCGCGCTGCATCTCAGCGATCTTTTGCTGCAACTTCTTCATCTGCTCTTCCTGCAAGACCTTTTTGTATTCGATCGGGACGATCTGGATGAACTCATCTACATACTTGTCCCAGTTGTCGAGCATCTTGCTTGCGAGGTGGCTACCGGTGAAATGGTAATGCTTGCGGATCAGCTCGTGCAGTTCTTTACGTGTCGTACTGTCTTCGATCAGCGAGAGTTCGACCATCTCCATATTGCAGTAGTAGTCGAAGTCCCCTTCCTTGTTCCACACATAAGCGACACCACCGCTCATGCCAGCGGCGAAGTTGCGCCCTGTACGTCCGAGAACCACCACGCGTCCTCCGGTCATATATTCGCAGCAGTGGTCGCCGACCCCTTCCACGACAGCGATAGCACCGGAGTTGCGCACGCAGAAACGTTCGCCTACACGTCCGTTGATATATACTTCGCCACTTGTCGCCCCGTATATCAGGGTGTTTCCGGCAATCGTGTTGTTCTCGGCTATGAAAGTCGACCGTACCGGAGGCATCACGCTGATGCGCCCACCACTCAAGCCTTTGCCTAAATAATCGTTGGCTTCCCCTTCGAGGCGGAAGTTGACACCGTGTGCAAGGAAGGCACCGAAGCTTTGTCCGGCCGAACCTTTGAATTTGATATTAAGTGTATGTTCCGGCAGTCCGGCGTCGCCGTATCGTTTGGCAATCTCGCCAGAGAGCATAGCGCCTACCGAGCGGTCGGTGTTGGCTATGGCATAATCCAAGGAAATCTCCTGCCGGTGCTCGATGGCCGGCATAGCATGCAGGATAATGTCCTGATCTTTTACATGTCCGGTCAGATGCACCTGTTCCGTCGTATGCCGGATGGCATTTGTCGCCGCTTGTGCCGGGATGTGCAGCAATTTGGAGAAATCGAGCAATGCGTATTTGCCGGATGCTGACGAAGTAGAGGAGAGCCGATCGATCAGGTCCGTGCGTCCGATAATGTCGTCTAACCGCCTGAAGCCCATCTCTGCCAAATATTCCCGAACCTCTTCAGCGAGGAAGGTGAAGAAGTTCACTAAATATTCGTGGCGTCCATGGAAACGTTTGCGCAGTTCCTCGTCTTGAGTGGCGACACCTACCGGGCAGGTGTTCATGTGGCATTTGCGCATCATCACGCAGCCCAGCACGATCAGGGCGGAAGTAGCGAAGCCGAACTCTTCGGCTCCCAGCAGAGCCATCAGGACGATGTCGCGCCCGGTCTTCAACTGTCCGTCTGTTTGTAATCGGACCTGCCCGCGAAGGTTGTTCATGACTAAGGTTTGTTGTGTCTCCGACAATCCCAGTTCGGGGGCAGTCCGGCATATCGGATGGAGCTTATTGGCGAAGCACCTGTTCCCCCTTCGGCACCTGATATGACGATGCGGTCGGCCTTCGCTTTTGCCACGCCCGCTGCAATTGTCCCGACGCCGCTTTCCGATACCAGCTTCACGCTTATCTCGCACTCGGGTTGACGTTTTTCAAGTCGAAGATCAGTTGTGCCAGGTCTTCGATCGAGTAAATATCATGGTGAGGGGGAGGAGAGATCAGCGAGATACCCGGAATGGAGTGGCGTGTTTTGGCAATCACGTCGTTAACCTTGAATCCCGGCAACTGTCCGCCTTCGCCCGGCTTTGCGCCCTGGGCAACCTTGATCTGTATCTCGTCCGCATTCACTAAATATTCGGCTGTCACGCCAAAGCGTCCGGACGCCACCTGCTTGATGGCGGAACGGAGGGAGAGGCCGTCTTTGCGGGGGATGAAACGGGTGGAGTCTTCACCCCCTTCCCCGGTGTTGCTGCGTCCGTGTATCTTGTTCATCGCCATTGCCATCGTCTCGTGTGCCTCCTTGCTGATCGAACCGAAGCTCATGGCGCCCGTGACGAAACGCTTCATGATCTCGCTTGCCGGTTCCACCTCTTCGACCGGAATGGGGTTTCCCGTCCGGAAGGTAAGGAAGTCGCGGAGGAAAACCGGTGCGTCTTTTTCGTCTACGAGATGCGTATATTCCTTGAATTTCTTGTAGCTACCTAATCGGGTCGCTAGTTGAAGGGCCGAGATCGTCTCCGGGTTCCATGCGTGTTTCTCACCGTCTTTTCGGAAGTTGTATAGTCCTTTATGTTCAAGAGTCAGGTTGTCCACCGTTCCACCGAAGGCCTGATGATGCAGGGCGATGGCGTCGGCTGCTATTTCTTGTAGGCGGATACCGCCTACATTGCTGGCTGTCCCGCCGAAATAGGTATCGATGAGTGCGGTCGAGAGTCCGACTGCCTCAAACAGTTTGGCGCCGCGATAGCTGCGGATCGTACTGATCCCCATCTTGCTCATGACCTTGAACAGGCCTTTGCAAAGCGCTTTGATATAGTTCTTGCGCGCCATCTCGTAGTTGAGTTGTATCTCCTGTTTGTCCACCATATTCTGAAGGATGGCGAACGACATATATGGATTGATGGCACTTGCCCCATAGCCTAAGAGCAGGGCGGCATGCATCACTTCGCGCATTTCCCCCGTCTCCACCACCAAAGCGGTCTGCACACGTTTCTGTACGGAGATCAGGTGATGGTGTACGGCGCTGACGGCAAGGAGCGAAGGGATAGGGGCATGGGTTTCATCCACGTCCTTATCGCTCAGGATGATGTAGTTCACACCGTCTGCGACAGACTGTTCCGCCTGCTGGCAAAGCCGGTCGAGGGCGGCTTTCAGTCCTTCGCTGCCTCGCGACACTTCGAAAAGCATCGGCAGCTTGACGGATTTGAAACCTTTGTAGCGGATATTGCAAAGAATGTCCAATTGTGTGTTGGTCAGTATCGGATGGGCGAGGCACACCATCTTGCAATGTGTTTCATTCGGGATGAGGATGTTGCTCCCTACGGCGCCGATATATTCTGTCAGGCTCATAACCAATTCTTCACGAAGCGGATCGATCGGCGGGTTCGTCACTTGGGCGAACTGTTGGCGGAAATAGTTGAACAACAGTTGAGGGCGCTCGGAAAGGATGGCCAGCGGCGTGTCGTTTCCCATCGAACCGACCGGCTCTGCACTACCTGTGCACATCGGGTGATGATGCATTCGATATCTTCGCGGCTATACCCGAAGGTGCGTAGCATCCTGTCATATCCGGCAACGGTGTGCGGTACACGGCGTCCCGACTTCAGTTCGTCCAGTTCTACCCGGTTGTTTGCCAGCCATACATGGTAGGGCTGTGCGTCGGCAAGTTGCTTTTTCAGTTCGCCGTCGTAATAAATCCTGCCTTCTTCCGTATCGACCAGCAGGATTTTGCCCGGTTGCAGACGCCCCTTTTCCTCTATTTCATCAGGTTCGAAGTCCATTACGCCCACTTCGGACGCTACGACCATCATGCCGTTTTTCGTGATCAGGTAGCGTGCCGGGCGCAAGCCGTTGCGGTCGAGCATTCCTCCGGCATACCGTCCGTCGCTGAAGAGTAGGGCGGCTGGGCCATCCCACGGTTCCATCAGGATAGAATGGTATTCGTAGAACGCTTTCAGGTCTTCCGATATCGGGTTTTTCTCATTGAAACTTTCCGGGACCAGCATCGCCATGGCATGTGGCAGGCTCATGCCGGACGCCACGAAAAATTCCAGTACGTTGTCCAGCGAAGCACTGTCGCTCATACCTGGCTGGATGATCGGGCGTATCTCGTCTATGTTTGGGATACGGGGAGAGGACAGGACGCTTTCACGTGCTTCCATCCAGCCACGGTTGCCCCGTATCGTATTGATTTCCCCGTTGTGTGCCAGGAGGCGGAACGGTTGTGCCAGGCTCCAGGTCGGGAATGTGTTTGTACTGAAACGGGAGTGGACGAGTGCCAGTCCGCTTGTCAGATAGTGGTTGGCCAGATCGGGGAAATAATGGCGAAGCTGCATTGATTCCAGCATACCTTTATATATGATACTCTTGGTGGAAAGCGACACCACGTAGAAATCTTTCCTATCCGGTATGTCGGATGCCGCCACCCGCTTCTCGATCCGTTTACGAATGATGTAGAGTTTCAGCTCCAACATCTGCTGGTCGTCGCATCCGGTGATAAACACCTGTTTAATATCCGGCTCCGTGTCTCGTGCGTCGTTTCCTAAGATGTCCGTGTTGACAGGTACTTTGCGCAGATGCATCAAGGTCAGTCCTTCCTTTTCGATCTCTTCGATCATAAAACTGAGGATGGCCGAACGTTGTTCCTCGTCTTTCGGAAAGAAGACCAGTCCGGTTCCGTACTTGCCCTTTTCCGGTACGGGGATGCCTTGCAGTAAGATAAACTCGTGTGGAATTTGCAACAGGATGCCTGCACCGTCGCCGGTCTTGTTATCCGCTCCTTCCGCACCTCGGTGCCGCATGTTTTCCAATATTTAAGGCTGATTCCACTATGCCGTGCGATTTACCACCATGGACGTTTACGACCAGCCCTACGCCGCAAGCGTCATGCTCGTTGGTAGGATCGTATAATCCTTGTTTATTGTTCAAATTGCTCCTTATATCCATTATTAGTTGACCTTATGTTTGTGAAATATTTGATTTGTTTATCAAATTGCTTGACAAATATATGTTATTTGTTTCAAAATGTAATAATATTGAGTGAGGATAAGGAGAGGCTTTTTTATTCTATAGATTGGTTTGTTTCTATTTGAAAGTATTTTGCTGATTTGTGTGATAATTTGTAATGAAAATATTTTTTAATTCTTTCAAATAGAAAATATATCGTATTCTTTCGATACGTATTCTTGGAGGATAATAAAGGAGAGGATGGAATGAAATTTATCGGATGCGACCTGCCGCAGACGATACAGGGATGCGCACTCGTCTGCGGCAGGCAATGTATGTGTCAGGTTACACCTGCAATACCAGAATAAAGCGGCTGCCTTTTTTGTATTCGGGGTCTATGGACAGTGTGCCATTCATCTTCGAAGCAATCAGGGAGCAGATGGGTAATCCCAGTCCGTCTCCATCGGCCAGGTCCTTGATTTCGGTAAAAGGTTTGAAGATCGCCACCTGCTTTTCGGCGGGGATACCCGGACCGTTGTCGGTTACGATAAACTGACAGAGATGGGCCCCTTTCTTTTTGAATTCCAACTTGATTTTGCCTGATGTCGTGTAGATCGCCGCATTTTTCAGCAGGTGCAGCAAGATGCGCTGTAGCTGTTCGGCATTTGTCTTGATTTCGATCTTCGGGATATCAGTAGTGACTTCAACGCCCGGACGGACATCCTCTTTTACCTGTTCCATCACTTTCTCGCAGAAAGAGCTGACATTAAAAGATTGTGCTTCGTAGGTTTCCAGCAAGGAGTTTTCCAACAAAGAAAGTTCTTGTATATGGTCTCCGAACTGTTTCAGGGCATCGACACGGGCTTGTATGGCTTTCGCCTGTCCGGGGGCCATGGTTTGCAATCCGGCTACCGATTTGCTCATTTCGTCCAGTGTCGGTTCCATCTGCGCCGATATGCTTTGGATGAACCCGGTCTGTTGTTCGCTGTGCTCGGTGATGGTCTGGATGATCTTCTTCAGCTTCCGGTTCAGGAGGATGAAACGCATGACCAGGAATGCCAGGAACGCCAATGCGGCAATTAAAATGGCGGCCAAGGTGCAGAGCCCGGCGATGATATACTGCTTGGCTGATAGCCGGTCTTCTTTTTCCTGTATCGTTTGCAGGCTGCTATCGTATTTTTGTTGCAAGGCATCCAATTTGTCTTCTGCGGTAAGCATCTTTACGGAATCGGTCCATACCATATATTTCTCGTAGGTTTGCTCCATCAACGAGGTATTATTGGCTTTGCGAGCAATCGCGATCAGGTTTTGATAGCATTCGCTGACTTTGCCGTATTCCTTTTTTTCCCGGTATTGGCTGATGAGCTTGTTGAATGCTGCATCTCCTTCTTTTTTCTGTCCGAAGATATAGAAATAATCGGTTTGTGTGTACAACAGTTCTTCGGTAAGTTCGGGATTGCCTGATTCTTCGGCCAGGTTGTCCAGGGTGTTAAGCTGGAGCTGTGCCTGTGCGGCGTTTCTCAGCTTGATATACATTTGCAGGCGCTCTTTTGTTATCATAAAACGCAGGCCGTACAGTTTCTTTTGCTCTGTTTGTTCCTGATTCGCCACTATCTGGCTCATTTGCCGGCAGAGGTCGAACGCTTCCTGATAGTAGTTCTCGCGGTAATAGAGGGAGGCCGCCTGTGTACCGCATTCGATTGCTTGCGTTATTTTTCCTTCATTTGCGTAATCCTTATATGCCTGGATATAAAGATAGCGGGCTTTCGTATAGTCTTTGTTCTCAAAGCTACTTTGTGCCTGTTGCTTAAAATTGTCCGCATTGTTTTGTGCCTGAAGGGAAACACAAAAACAGATAATGAGGGCGATAATAAAGTTGTAAATTCTCATAATTTGAATTTTAACGTTAGACAAATATAAAGATTTTTTGTCACAGGGGACATGAAAATGTGAGATTTCTTAGTTTCTTCTGTTTCCGGCAAAAGATTATTATCAAAATGATAGCTCTATCCCATCTATTTTGAATTAATAGGGCATCTTTTGGAAATTACCCGCAAGGGTAATATTTTTTAACATTCTATTTGAAAGCAAATACTTATTGACTTATCAAAATGACAATATGGGAAAGAGGGTTGAAAAAAAGATTCTTTTGCCCTGAAGATAAAAGAAGAGGAGATAAGAGTGCTTTTACCGGAAGTCGTGTTGGTGAAGGTCGAAAAGGGTTGTGGTTGTCCTGCTTGAAATAAAGGTCGGATTCTCCGGAACAAAACCACTCCGATAATGATTATAAAGGAAAAGCCCTTTGCTCTCTTACGATCCGTATATGGCGAAAGGGCTTTTCCTTTTTATTTGATAGATTTGTCGAAAGAATATTATTTTATAAAATAATTTAACTAAATGGTAGATAAAATAATTATTTCTATTAATATGTCAAATAAATTTCGTTTGTATGAACATTATGTAATATAATGTAAGTATCTTTGCAGTCGAAATAAACAAGATAGAACCAAATGGAAGTACTTAAACACGAGTGTGGAGTCGCCATGGTCCGGTTACTAAAGCCTTTGGAATATTATCATCAGAAGTATGGAACCTGGATGTATGGGCTCAATAAGCTCTATTTGTTGATGGAAAAGCAGCATAACCGCGGTCAGGAAGGAGCCGGTTTAGCATGCGTCAAGTTGGAAGCCAGCCCCGGTGAAGAATATATGTTTCGGGAAAGAGCGTTAGGCACAGGAGCTATTACCGAGATATTCGCAGCCGTTCATGAGCATTATAAAGATTTGCCGCCCGGAAAACTGAACGATCCGCTTTTTGCTAAAACAAACCTTCCTTTTGCAGGAGAGCTTTATATGGGGCACCTGCGTTACAGTACGACCGGTAAGTCCGGTATTTCCTATGTCCATCCTTTTTTACGCCGTAACAACTGGAGAGCCAAGAACCTCGCTCTTTGCGGTAATTTCAATCTTACTAACGTACAGGATATTTTTGAAGAGATAACAGCTATCGGCCAGCATCCGCGTGCCTATGCCGACACCTTCATCATGCTGGAACAGGTAGGGCACCGTCTGGACCGTGAGGTCGAACGCCTATACCGTAAGTATGAACCGAAGGGCTGAAAGGAATGGAGATCACCCATGCGATCGAGGCGAATGTCGACCTGTCGAATGTCTTGAAACGTTGTGTCCCGTTGTGGGACGGTGGTTTTGTGATCTGTGGGCTGACGGGGAGCGGTGAGTCTTTCAGCGTGCGTGATCCCTGGGGCATCCGTCCGGCATTCTATTATGCCGACGACGAGATCGTGATCCTGGCAAGCGAACGCCCGGTGATTCAGACAGCCATGAACGTGCCTGTCGGTGATATACATGAACTGAAAAGAGGAGAGGCGCTGATCATCAACAAGCAAGGTGACTGGCATACGTCGCAGATCATGGAGCCGAAGGAAAATAAGGCTTGCTCGTTCGAACGCATTTATTTCTCACGCGGAAGCGACCGGGATATTTACCGCGAACGGAAACGGTTGGGTGAAAATCTGGTACCTGCTGTCCTGAAGGCTGTAGACAATGACCTGAATCATACGGTCTTCTCCTTTATCCCGAATACGGCGGAGGTCGCCTATTTCGGGTTGCAGGAGGGCATGAACGAATATCTGAACAAGAAGAAAAAGGAATGGATCGCCGATCGCAGTCACCTGCTTCAGGAGGAAGAACTGGAACAAATCCTGTCCATGCGTGTCAGGTGTGAAAAAGTAGCGATCAAGGATATCAAACTGCGTACCTTTATTGCTGAAGGCAACAGCCGTAACGACTTGGCTGCCCATGTGTACGACATCACGTATGGAAGTATCGTGCCTTTTAAGGACAATCTGGTCGTGATCGACGACAGTATCGTGCGTGGTACGACACTCCGGCAGAGTATCATCGGCATCCTGGACCGCCTGAACCCGAAGAAGATTGTGGTGGTCAGCTCTTCTCCGCAGGTACGTTATCCGGATTATTATGGTATCGATATGTCCCGCATGAGCGAGTTTATCGCGTTCAAGCCGCCGTGGCGCTCCTGGTAGACAGGGGGATGGAATCCGTCCTGCTCGATGCCTACAAGAAAGCCAGGAGCAACAGACCGTGCCGTGCGATACGATCGTGAATTATGTAAAGGAGATTTATGCACCTTTTACCGATGAGGAAATCTCGGCTAAGATGGTGGAACTGCTTACTCCCGTTGGAACACGTGCAAAGGTGGAGATCGTCTATCAGACACTCGAGGGGTTGCATGCCGCCTGTCCCGATCATCCGGGCGACTGGTACTTCTCCGGTGATTACCCGACACCGGGCGGTGCGCGAATGGTGAACGAGGCGCTTATCCACTATGTGGAAATGGAATATGAAAAATTGAAAATTGAAAAATAGATAAGAATGACAAGAAAAACAGCAACATTGGTCTTAGACGACGGAAGCATGTTTCGTGGCTTCTCTTTTGGTTTTGACAAGGCGGTGGCTGGCGAGGTGGTGTTCAATACCGCTATGACCGGTTATCCCGAAAGCCTTACCGACCCTTCGTATGCCGGGCAGCTAATGGTTCTGACCTATCCGTTGGTCGGAAACTACGGGGTGCCTCCTTTCTCGATCGAAGAGAACGGCTTGCCTACCTTTATGGAGAGTGAGAAAATCCATGCAGAGGCGATTATCGTGAGTGACTATAGCGAAGAGTATAGCCACTGGAATGCTGTGGAGAGCCTTAGCGACTGGCTGAAGCGTGAGATGATCCCCGGAATCACCGGTATCGACACCCGTGCACTGACGAAGAAGATCCGGGAGCATGGCGTAATGATGGGACGTATCGTTATCGGCACCGCCGATAACGAAGGTGAAAGTGGAAAGGTAAAAGGTGAAAGTGAAGGGGAAATGCCGGACTACGGGAGCATCAACTATGTGGACCGCGTTTCCTGTAAAGAGATCATTGTCTACCTGCCTGACGGAACGGAAATGTCGTTTCCCGTAGATACCGACAACTTTCAACTTTCAACTTTCAATTTTCAACTCTTAAAGCGTGTAGTGCTTCTCGATTGTGGTGTGAAGGCTAATATCATCCGCAGCCTCCTAAAGCGGAATGTGGCGGTGATACGTGTCCCCTGGAACTATGATTTCAACCAACTGGAGTATGACGGGCTTTTCCTATCGAACGGTCCCGGCGACCCGGACACTTGCGATGCGGCTGTCCAAAATATCCGTAAGGCACTCGGTGGCGACAAACCGATCTGTGGCATCTGTATGGGAAACCAGTTGCTTGCCAAAGCTGGTGGTGCTTCGATCTATAAACTGAAGTACGGCCACCGCAGCCATAACCAGCCGGTGCGTATGGTGGGGACGGAGAAGTGTTTTATCACTTCCCAGAATCACGGCTACGCAGTGGACAATGACACGTTGGGTGCTGACTGGGAACCGCTCTTTATCAATATGAACGACGGGACAAACGAAGGAATCCGGCATAAGACGAAGCCTTTCTTCTCTTCCCAGTTCCATCCCGAAGCATGTAGCGGACCGACCGATACGGAGTTTATCTTCGATAAGTTTGTCGATTTGCTTTAGGAATTGGGACGACAGATCTAAAAATGTTAACGAATAAAAGAGTCCGAAAATGAAAGAAGATATAAAGAAAGTCCTGGTACTCGGTTCCGGCGCCCTAAAGATCGGCGAAGCGGGAGAATTCGACTATTCAGGCAGCCAGGCTTTAAAAGCTATTAAGGAGGAGGGAATCCAGACTGTGCTTATCAATCCGAACATCGCCACGGTACAGACTTCGGAAGGAGTGGCAGATACTGTTTATTTCCTGCCTGTCACTCCCTTTTTCGTCGAAAAGGTGATTGCTAAGGAACGTCCGGATGGTATCCTGCTCGCTTTTGGCGGCCAGACGGCTTTGAACTGCGGTGTGGCGCTTTACCAGAGTGGAGTGCTGGAAAAATATAACGTCCGTGTGCTCGGTACTCCGGTACAAGCGATCATGGATACGGAAGACCGTGAACTCTTTGTCCGTAAACTCGATGAGATCGGTGTGAAGACGATCAAGAGCGAAGCGGTGGAGAATGCCGAAGATGCCCGCCGGGCTGCTGCCGGGTTGGGCTATCCGGTGATTGTCCGCGCTGCTTATGCATTGGGCGGCCTCGGTTCCGGCTTCTGCGATAATGAGGAAGAACTGGACGTGTTGGTCGAAAAAGCCTTCTCTTTCTCTCCCCAGGTGTTGGTGGAAAAGAGCTTGAAGGGGTGGAAAGAAGTGGAATATGAAGTGGTGCGGGATCGTTTCGACAACTGCATCACGGTCTGTAATATGGAGAACTTCGATCCGTTGGGCATCCATACCGGCGAAAGTATTGTCATTGCTCCGTCACAAACACTGACCAACAGCGAGTATCATAAACTTCGCGAACTGGCTATCCGGATCATCCGTCATATCGGTATCGTGGGGGAATGCAACGTGCAATATGCTTTCGATCCTGAGAGCGAAGATTATCGTGTGATCGAAGTGAACGCCCGTCTCTCTCGTTCATCTGCGCTGGCCTCCAAGGCAACCGGCTATCCATTGGCGTTCGTCGCTGCCAAGTTGGGATTAGGGTATGGCCTTTTCGATTTGAAAAATTCAGTGACGAAGACGACAAGCGCTTTCTTCGAACCGGCTCTCGATTATGTGGTCTGCAAGATCCCGCGTTGGGATTTGGGCAAGTTCCACGGTGTGGCACGCGAATTGGGGTCGAGCATGAAATCGGTGGGCGAGGTGATGGCGATTGGTCGTACCTTCGAAGAGGCGATTCAGAAGGGTCTGCGTATGATCGGACAGGGCATGCACGGCTTCGTGGAAAACAAGGAGCTGGTGATCGCCGACATCGACAAGGCGCTCCATGAACCGACCGATACCCGCATCTTTGTTATCTCGAAAGCATTCCGTGCCGGATATACCGTCGACCAGATACATGAATTGACGAAGATCGACAAGTGGTTCCTGCAAAAACTTTACGGAATCATGCAGACCGATAAGGAACTGCGCGCCTTCGATATGAAAGGCATCAAGCGTTGGCGTTTGAACCCGGAACTCGTTCGCAAGGCGAAAGTGCAGGCTTCTCCGATTTCCAGATCGCCCGTGCCTCGGCCTTGAAGGGGATATAGAAAAAGGCATGATGCAGGTACGCCAGTTCCGTAAGGAGCACGGTATCGTCCCGGTCGTGAAGCAGATCGATACGTTGGCCGCCGAATATCCGGCGCAGACGAACTATCTGTATCTGACTATAGCGGTACGGAAAACGATGTGCAGTATCTGGGCGACCATCGCTCCATCGTCGTGCTGGGTTCCGGCGCTTACCGGATCGGCAGCTCGGTCGAGTTCGACTGGTGCGGCGTGCAGGCGTTGGAAACGATCCGTAAGGAGGGCTGGCGTTCGGTGATGATCAACTACAACCCCGAAACGGTTTCGACCGACTATGATATGTGCGATCGCCTTTACTTCGACGAACTGACCTTCGAGCGTGTGATGGATATCCTCGAACTGGAAAATCCGCACGGCGTGATTGTCTCGACAGGCGGCCAGATCCCGAATAACTTGGCGATGCGCCTCGACGAGCAGCATGTCAATATCTTAGGGACATCCGCCAAGAGCATCGACAATGCCGAGGACCGCGAGAAGTTCTCCGCCATGCTGGACCGTATCGGAGTGGATCAACCGCGCTGGAAAGAACTTTCGTCAATGGAGGATATCAACGAGTTTGTGGCCGAGGTGGGTTTTCCGGTCTTGGTTCGTCCGAGTTATGTGTTGAGTGGAGCCGCCATGAATGTCTGCTCTAACCAGGAGGAACTCGAACGCTTCCTGCAGCTGGCGGCCAACGTTTCGAAGAAGCATCCGGTCGTTGTCAGCCAGTTCATCGAACATGCCAAGGAGGTGGAAATGGATGCGGTGGCCGATAAGGGTGAGATCGTCATGTATGCTATCTCCGAACATATCGAGTTTGCTGGTGTGCATTCCGGCGATGCGACTATCCAGTTTCCCGCACAAAAGCTGTATGTCGAAACGGTCCGTCGGATCAAGCGTATCAGTAAGCAGATCGCGAAGGAACTGAATATCTCCGGCCCGTTCAATATCCAGTTCCTGGCGAAAGGCAACGAGATCAAGGTGATCGAATGTAACCTCCGCGCGAGCCGTTCTTTCCCCTTCGTTAGTAAAGTATTGAAGATTAACTTTATCGAACTGGCTACCCGTATCATGTTGGGCTTGCCTGTCGAGAAACCGAATAAAAACGAGTTTGACCTGGATTATGTAGGTATCAAAGCTTCCCAGTTCTCTTTTAACCGCTTGCAGAAAGCCGATCCCGTCCTGGGAGTTGATATGGCTTCGACGGGTGAGGTCGGCTGTATCGGTGACGATGTTTCCGAGACAATCCTGAAGAGTATGCTCTCTGTCGGTCTCCGCATTCCTGAAAAGAATATTTTGCTCTCGACGGGGACACCGAAACAGAAAGTGGCTATGCTGGATGCCGCCAAGATGCTGGTTGCAAAAGGCTATAATCTCTTTGCCACAGGCGGAACGTATCGTTTCCTTGAAGAGAATGGTATCTCCAGCACGCAGGTTTACTGGCCGAGCGAGGAGGGCAAGGAACCGCAAGCACTCACTATGCTCCACGAAAGGAAAATCGACATGGTTGTGAATATTCCGCGCGATCTTTCCGTCGGAGAATTGGACAATGGCTACAAGATCCGCCGTGCCGCTATCGACTTGAACGTTCCGCTCATCACGAATGCCCGTCTGGCAAGCGCCTTTATTGAAGCTTTCTGTACCTTGGGCATAGATGATATTCAGATACGGAGTTGGCAAGAGTATAAATGATCCGTTACTTTTGGATCAAGCCGAAAGTAATAGAAATAATTATTACATTTGTGGTAATTAAAATAAACCAATATGAAGATAGGACTATTTATTCCTTGTTATATCAATGCGGTGTATCCGGAAGTTGGTGTTGCTTCCTATAAATTATTGAAAAGTCTTGGGTTGGATGTGGATTATCCGTTAGACCAGACTTGTTGCGGTCAGCCGATGGCTAATGCCGGGTTCGAGCATGAATCGGCAGGGTTGGCGCTGCGGATGGAAGAGTTGTTCCGTTCATACGATTATGTGGTTGGTCCTTCCGCCAGTTGCGTCGCTTTCGTGAAAGAGAATCATCCCGGTATTCTGGAAAAGGCAGGGCATGTGTGTATGAATAGCAAGAAGATTTATGATATCTGCGAGTTTCTGCACGATATTGTGAAGGTCAAAGAACTGAAAGCCGAGTTTCCCCACAAGGTGAGCATCCACAATAGCTGTCACGGTGTGCGCGAGTTGCATCTTTCTTCTCCGAGCGAACGGAATATCCCGTATTTTTCCAAGTTACGCGATCTCCTTTCTTTGGTGAAAGGCATCGAGATATTCGAACCGAAACGTGTCGACGAGTGCTGCGGTTTCGGTGGCATGTTTGCGATTGAAGAGCCCGAAGTGTCCGTTTGCATGGGACAAGATAAGGTGAAGGACCACATGAGCACGGGAGCCGAGTACATCACCGGTGCCGATAGTTCTTGCCTGATGCATATGGAAGGCGTGATCAAGCGTGACAACCTTCCGATTAAAACGATTCATATTGTTGAAATATTAGCCTCCGGATTATGAGCACGAAACATTCAAAAGCGGCTGCCCGCTTCATCGGGAACCGCAAGCAGGAAGCCTGGCACGACGAAACCCTCTGGATGGTCCGTGCCAAACGGGATAAAATGAGCCATTCGCTTCCCGAATGGGAACGCTTGCGCGAACTGGCTTGTGATATCAAACTTTATTCGAACAGTCATTTGGATACCCTTTTGGAGGAGTTCGAGAAGAACGCCACGGCTAATGGGGCAATCGTCCATTGGGCGAAAGATGCGGCGGAACATAATGCGATTGTCGCTGAAATCCTGAGGCAACATAAGGCGCATACGCTGATAAAGAGTAAATCTATGTTGACCGAAGAGTGTGGCATGAACGATTTCTTGTTCGGAAACGGCTACGATATAATCGAGAGCGACCTCGGTGAACGTATACTTCAATGGATGAAACTTCATCCCAGCCATATCGTGATGCCCGCTATCCATATCAAGCGGCAGGAGGTAGGCGAGATGATGGAGCGCGTGTTAGGTACGGAAAAAGGAAACTCAGACCCGACCTATCTGACGCATGCCGTCCGCAAAAATATGCGCGAGAAGTTCCTGACAGCCGATGTCGCTATGACGGGAGCTAACTTTGCAGTCGCTTCGACTGGTGAGATAGTGGTTTGCACCAATGAAGGGAATGCAGATATGGGAACTTCTTTCCCGAATGTCCACATTGCGACGTTCGGAATGGAGAAGATCGTTCCGGATCGGGAGTCGTTAGGTGTCTTTACTCGTCTGCTGGCACGCTCCGGCACGGGGCAGCCGATCACTTCTTATACTTCTCACTATTGTAAGCCGAAAGAAGGGGGAGAGTTTCATATCATTATAGTCGATAACGGGCGGAGCGATATCCTGGCGCGTCCCGATCATATCCGTACCCTGAACTGCATCCGTTGTGGCGAGTGTATGAATACCTGTCCGGTCTATCGTCGTAGCGGTGGCTATTCCTATACCTATTTTATACCCGGACCGATCGGGATCAACTTGGGGATGCTAAAAGATCCGGTGAAATATTCGGACAATGTTTCCGCCTGCTCGCTGTGCCTCTCTTGCTCGAATGTCTGCCCGGTCAAGATTGATCTCGGCGAACAGATTTACCGCTGGCGCCAGGATTTGGATAAGATTGGAAAAGCGAGCACAGAGAAGAAGATTATGTCCGGCGGCATGAAGTTCTTGATGGAACGCCCGAAGCTGTTCAATACGGCTTTGAAGTTTGCCCCGGTGGCCAATAAGATGCCTCGTTTTATGATCTACAACGCTCTGAATGCATGGGGCAAGGGCCGTGAACTGCCGGTTTTTGCCAAACAGTCGTTCAATGAAATGTGGAAAAGTAACAAGATAAAATAATATGACAATGAGTAGTAAAAACGATATATTATCTGCTATCCGTCACCACTCCGGCAAACGTTACGACATGCCGGAACTGACGCTGGATGCCATCACTTACGAAGATAAAATCACCCAATTTACCGACTCCCTGAAAGCTGCCGGGGGGCAAGCTGTCCTGATGCAGCCTGGCGACGATATCAACGATATCATCCGCCGCCATTTTCCTGATGCAACCCGTATTGCTTCCAATCTGCCCGGTATCACCTGTGCCACCTTCAATCCGGACGACCTCGACGATCCCCGCGAGTTGGACAATACTGACCTTGCCGTCGTGGAGGGCCATTTCGGTGTAGCCGAGAACGGGGCTGTCTGGATTACCCGCGGGGTGAAGCACAAGGCATTGTATTTTATCTCCAACAGCTTGGTCATGCTGATAGATCGTAGTTCGATCGTGAACAACATGCACGAGGCCTATAAGCGAACGGAAAACATGACATACGATTTCGGCGCTTTCATCTCAGGCCCATCCAAAACAGCCGATATCGAACAGGCGCTTGTATTGGGGGCACACGGCCCGGTCGGGGTGCTGGTGGTGTTGAGATAGGGCTCTCCTTAATTGGAGTTAAAACCTGGAAAACAGAATACATTATGAAGAAAATAGCCTTGTTGGTACTTCTGAGTACCTTGTTTTTCTCTTATACAGAGGCACAGGTACATACTACTTTTGAGATGCGTTATATCACATCCGACTCAAAAGCGGACGGAGAAACTGATTTTACCGGAGAGAGCGAATGGATGTCTCTTGACCAGCGGATTGATTTCCTGAACAAATATGCTGCTTTTGCTTCCGGGTTTTATGGTAATCTCGGTCTGGATAAACCTCTTATCGGAGACGGAGATATACGGCAGACGGTCAGACGGATAAAGCCTCAGCCGTTGACGAATGTCCGGCAGACACTCCGGCTCGCCGATTGGCGTGCATATGGTTATCGTGCCGGAAAAGCTGAAGATGTTCAAAATGCCTTTGCCGGATGGACGGTTGTGAACGGGGCGACTGTGAAAGATGGTAGCCTGATTCTGGAAGATTGTGCGGTCGAAAGAAATCTGGACCCCATCCGGTGGCGTTTCCGGTTGCATCTGGATGTAAAGAAAGTGGGCTCCGGATGTACAATTGTTTTTCATAAAGGCGGGAAACCTCTCCTCTCCACTCGCTTGGCGGATAAGGTATTCTCGTTGTCGTCAGGAATGAACAAGGGTAACGGGCATTATGACTCGAGCGTTCCCTTGCATCTGGAAATATACGGTGATTTCACCAACAATCGTTTTTTTGTGACGGTAAACGGCAAATCGGTTGCTTGTCTGATAGGAGAGGCAGACATCCGTGAAATTGACAAGATGGTGATTCGTTCGGAAGGTACAACGGAGATAGACGATATTTCCCTTTTTAACTTTGTTGAGGACCGAACGAATAAACATACTCCTTATTCTTCTGTCTTGCTTATTAACGAGGATTTTAACGATGTATTGCCGATGCAGGGATGGCAATCGCTTGACTATGACGATAGTGCTTGGAAACAGGTCACGCTACCTCATCTCATGGTGGTTTACGGGAAAAGGAAGAGAGCTATTATCTGCGGAAAAAGATTCACCTTGCCGACTTCGAGCGTGCCGTGCTTAAGTTGGAAACAATAGATCCCGGCGGTGAGGTTTGGATAAACGGGCAGCCTGTAGCCGTGATTAACAATCGGCATCCGTATGATTTGGATGTGACGGAGTATCTGCAGCGGAATCAGGAGAATCTCATTGCTGTCCGTGTAAAACCTTATAAGGCGGATCACCGGATGCTGCACTCCCCATCCGATCCGTATATCGGCTGGTTCCTGGGACGTGCGACATTGATCCTGACGAACCGTTGTATGATTAAGGATGTCTTTGCATATACCGGATCGCTTGACGGAGCCGCCCGGCAGGTCAATAGGATACTCTTGCAATACTCCGGTGTCTATGCTTTCGAGGGGAGTGTCGAAGTCAATTACTATCCTTGGTTCCCGGTGGAAGGGGAAAAGGTCGCTACGATGAAGCAGAATATCGAAATCCGCCCGTCTGTCGATAACGAGATCGTATTGGAAATGCCAGTCGATAATCCTGTCTTATGGTCTCCTGAGAGTCCGAACTTGTATCGGGTGGAAGTGATCTTGCGTGACAAGGAAGGCCGTGAGATAGACGACTATATGCTGACGACCGGTATCCGTACTATTTCCCAGAAAGATGGGAATCTGTATGTCAATAATCGGCCTGAAATACTGAAAGGTGCCAGATACTGGGTTCGAGATATCCGGTCGAAACAATGTCGAAAAACTATAAGTGTGTGTCAGACGAAACAATTGCAAAAGACTTGATGATGATCAAGGAAATGAATGGAAACCTATTGCGTCTGCATGTCCATGCTGAAAAAGACACGACAGACGGTATCAACGATCCCCGTTATGCCGAATATGCGGATCAGTTGGGAGTCTATCTTCTTTGGCAGACTGCCGCTTGGATTAGGGAAGGGGAAGCTTGGAATGTTGATTTTGAAGGTTATCCGAAGTTTATGCGCCAGGTCTGCAACCATCCGTCTATTGTCATGTGGGAGGCAAGTAACCATCCGAACCGTTTCAAACTGCACGACATATCAGATTCGCATGATTTTGTGACAAGGGTTTACAGGACTTTGAGTGCCGTAGACACCAGCCGCCTGATCTCACCGACCTCTTTCTGGCAGCATATGCACTATGGCAATTACGACGGTTCGCTCGACAAGGAGGGTAATCCGATTGTTCCTAATCCTGTTTTGATGGAAAAGTTGATGACTCGCGGGAGTCAGGATGCCTATACTGGCTACGGAGCCAAATGGACGGCTCTCAGAAAAGCTCCCAACAAATGGGCTGCTTCCTGTCTGGCTGCAAACGATAAGGCTTATTTCAACTTCGAACATGAGGAATCTGCCGCACAACCGAATTGGACATTAGCGGAAAAAGAACCGTGGTTTAAGGTCCAATCCTATGAATGGGAATATGAGAAAGGTAGTATCGGCCGCCTTCTCGATGCTTCGGAATGGAGAATCAGCCAAGCATTTCAAGCATTCGCAGCTTGGGAGTCTATGAAGAAACAGATTTTGATCGGCTATGACGGCTTTTCTTGGTGTAGCCTTGAGTCGGGCTCGAATATGTTCACGTATCAGAAGCCGTTGATTGATCCGTTCGGTATTCCCAAACTTGCCTATTATGCCAATCAATCCGTTTTCCAACCGATCTGGGCGGGTAGTAGTAATGTCGATGTTGTATATGGTCCGGCCGATCACATTTCTCCAGTGCTGTTCAACTTAGGACAGCCCAAGACTGTCGACCTCACTATCGAGCTGAAAAATGATAAAGGGAAAAGGATTGACCGGAAAATCTTTAAAAATATACAGGTCGCCGGTGGCAGAACGGTTGTGAACTTGGATGGTTTCCGCTTTAAAACAGTCCCGGACGGATATTATTTCCTTGTATATACGGTAAAAGAACAGACTCCTCCTTATAGGCATAAAGAGTAAAAAAGGAACAGGGTGACGCAGATCTTGTCAATTGGGCGGATTTGCGTTACCCTATATGTCCTGTTGTTACTAATCTACATTTCGCTTATTAAACAACGAAGCGATCCATAGTACCAGAATGGCTCCGACTGTTGCCGTAATCAGGCTGCCGATAATACCGGAAGCCGCAATCCCGAACAATCCGAATACCCAGCCGCCCAATACACCGCCGACTATTCCCAAAATCAGATTGATTATTACTCCGAAGCCACCTCCCCGCATGATTTTACCAGCAAGAAAACCGGCTGCTATACCTATGATAATGTACCATAAAAATCCCATAGCTTTTAAATTTTATGTTGTATTGTATATATAACCGTCCATGAAGGCATGAAGTTTATTACAATAATGGGTCCCTTTTTCAAAACACCGGTGTTTTGCTTACAAAACATATATGTTTTGAATACGAAACACCGATGTTTTGAGACTGCTGTCCGAATCTATTTTATGAAGTAGGTGATAGTATTAGAAAAAGGATTATCTTTGCGGTATAATTATATAAGTACTCCGATGAAAATATCCAATTAAGCCGGTTTCTGCATATCGTAAATATCTACTGATGTAATTGCCAATTGTTCATTTTCGATTGCCGATTCTTTACTCCGGCCTTATCCTGTGTCGCCCTTCGGCACGTTTGTGATTATCCTTTTTAGTTTGTAATTTTTAATCCAAAGAAAACTATGTGCATATCCGTACATCAGCTATGCTATGTCCATGCCGACAAAGAACCACTTTTTCAGGACATAAACCTAACAGTCAATAAAGGACAGCGTCTTGCGCTGGTCGGCAATAACGGTACGGGCAAATCGACCTTGCTGCGTATCATTGAGGGAAGCCTGCAACCTTCGTCGGGAGAGATTATCTGTTCTTCACGCCCTTATTACATTCCGCAACATTTCGGACAGTTCGATCGACTGACAGTGGCGGAAGCCTTGGGGGTGGACGACCGGATAAAGGCATTTCATGCAATTCTTGAAGGTGATACTTCGGTAGAAAACTTTATCTCCCTGAATGACGATTGGAATGTGGAGGAGCATTGCCTTTCGGCACTTGCCTTTTGGGATTTGGGACATCTGCAACTGTCCCGGCCGATGCATTCGTTAAGTGGAGGGGAAAAGACAAAGGTATTCCTTTCCGGTATTCTTGTACATGCGCCGGAAATTATTCTGATGGACGAGCCGACGAATCATCTGGATGTTGCCAGCCGTGAAAAACTGTATGAGATGGTTAAGAACGGCCGTTCGACCATGCTGATTGTCAGCCATGACCGGACGTTGCTGAATCTGTTACCCTGTATCTGTGAACTTGAGAGAAATGCCATCACTCTTTATGGAGGTAATTTTGATTTCTACAAGGAACAGAAAGAATTGGCGTTGACAGCTTTGCAAAACCGGTTGGGAGAGAAGAAAAAGGAGTTACGACAAGCCTGTAAACTTGCCCGCGAAGTAATGGAACGGAAAAATAAGATGAATGCCCGCAGCGAAAAGTATGCTTTCAAAAAAGGTATTTCGCGTATGGCCGTAAATACATTGAAAGATAAAGCCGAGAAAAGCACAGTTCGGTTGGGGGATACCCATGAAGAAAAAATGGTATCCCTGCAAGACTCGATTACCGACCTTCAGAATGCGATGCCCGGTTTGCGAGGACTTCAGACGGACTTTAATTCTTCCAACCTGCATATCGGTAAAATTCTGATAGTGGCGGAACAGATCAATTTCGGTTATACTTCTTCCAGCTTATGGCAGTTTCCGATGGATATTCAGGTCAGGAGTGGTGACCGTATTCATATTTCCGGTAATAACGGGAGCGGGAAAACAACTCTGGTCAAACTGTTGTTAGGCGAATTGGAACCGACTGCCGGAACGATTATGCGGACCGGTTTCAGTTATCTATACATCGATCAGGAATGTTCCGTGATCGATCCCCGGCTGACTGTATTCGAACAGACGGAGCGTTTTAATACCGGAAATTGGGCGGAACACGAACTGAAATCCATTCTTAATCGTTATTTGTTCCCTTATGACACATGGGATAAGGGCTGTGCCTGCCTGAGTGGAGGCGAGAAGATCCGTTTGTTGTTCTGTTGTCTTATGATTGGGAATAATGTGCCGGATGTATTTATTTTAGACGAACCTACGAACAATCTGGACATACAAAGTGTTGAAATAATAACAGCGGCTATAAAGAGTTATAGAGGAACGGTGTTGTTGATCTCGCACGATCATTATTTTGTGAAAGAAATAAAAATAAACCGTTCCATTAAACTTTTCGATACCGGTTCTGTTATTAAGATATAGTGTTTTTCATGGTATTAGAATTAAGTTAGATTAGGTTATCCGTCCAGTTCGCGAGAATAGGACGGTTTTTTTATTCCCCCCCTCATAGTCTTTAGGGCTTGTATTTCGAATCTGTCAGGATAGCCTGGCTATCGTTGTTTTGCATCAAGGCTTCCGGAGTCGAATTCGTTTCCTGCATATATTTGTCGATGATTTGCCAGCCGAGCCAACTGCCGAGATTTCCGGGAGCATCGCTTGCCAGGAATGTGCTGGGGACGTTATCGAAATATTTACCTGTTGTCATCTGGTCTGGCGTATAAAGATGCTTGCGTTCTATGATAGCCTTCCACAGGTTGGATTCATTCTCTTTGCACCAGTTATAGGAAGTTTCCGTGTAGCCCATGAGTACTTCAGGCTTCAGTTCAGGAAATGCTTGAAGGATCAGATATTTTATTTTGCCTTCATAGATCATCCGGTCGAGTAGTACGTTTTCTTTTCCTTCAAACGGATACTCGGACATCAGCCAACCGGCAAGGTAATCGGGGACGATATGCTCAGGCGTCATTAACCGGCGCTGGAAATCATAGAAGAAATCCTGGTATAACGGATATTCCTCGCCTAAATATTTATCTATCGAGATGGACAACAGCTGTCGCCGACCAGTACATTTTGGTTGAAGCCGGAAACATGCATATAGATGGCCGGAATCTGCATCGAAGGAAAACAGGCCTTCAACCATGTGAAACCGTTGCCGAGAGCTTGCTCGATCTGGGAAACATTGTCATAATGACGGACAGCATCGGTATATAACCCCTTCAAAGTCGGTTCGGAATAGTAGTTGACCAATTTGTCGAAGAAACCGGGCATTGCCGGAGATTTCATGTTCAGGATGCCTTTTCCCAATATGTCGAGCATTTGTGGGTATTCGCGTACAAGCCCGGCTTGCAGGGCGGAGTCGTTCGTATCGACCAACTTCAAAAGCTCCTTGTCGAAACGGTTGATCTTGACTGGAGCGGCCGAAGTGACAGCTGCCGGGATATGGGAATTCTGTCCGTTACAACTGAAAAGGTAAAATGACAGAGAGAATATCAGCAATAATTTCGCTTTCATAGGAATATCATTAATAAATTATACGCACCATCATACCGGTTCATTTTTATAAAAACGAATGTCTTCCGGTTATATTGTGCAATCCATTCTTATTATTATCTTTGCACCCCTTTTTATCTGGCAATATGCAATTCACGAACAAACAAATTCTGCAAATAACATTCCCTGTTCTGATGAGCCTTCTGATGGAGCACATGATCGGGCTGACCGATACGGCCTATTTGGGGCGGGTAGGGGAAGTCGAGTTGGGAGCTTCAGCATTGGCGGGAGTCTATTATCTTGTGATTTATATGCTTGGCTTCGGTTTCAGTATCGGTGCGCAGGTATTAATAGCCCGGCGAAACGGTGCACAGGAATATAAACGGATCGGGCCGGTCTTTCTGCAGGGGACATTTTTCCTGTTGTTGCTTGCAGCGTTGTTGTTTACGGCTTCGCATCTGTATTCGCCTTTCTTCCTACGCAAACTGATTGGTTCTGATGATGTCTACCAGGCTACGATGAAGTATGTGGACTGGCGTGTTTATGGCTTTTTCTTCTCTTTTGTGGCCGTTATGTTCAGGGCTTTTTATGTTGGTATTACAAAGACAAAAATCCTGACCGTAAACTCGGTTGTGATGGTGTTGACCAATGTAATGCTGAACTATGTCCTGATATTCGGAAAGTTCGGATTACCGGCATTGGGAATTGCCGGAGCGGCGATCGCTTCATCGATTTCGGAGGCTGTTTCGGTGCTGTTCTTCATTCTCTATACGTGGAAGAAAGTTGATTATGGAAAATACGGGCTGTTTGAGTATTCGGGTATAGATTTCCGGATGTTGAAGCAAATATTGAGTGTTTCTATCTGGATTATGATTCAGCATGGGATTGCTTTTTTAGGCTGGTTTGTGTTTTTTGTCGTGATGGAGCATCAGGGAGAGCGGCCGCTGGCGATTACGAATGTGGTGCGAAGTATTTCTTCGTTCCTGTTTATGTTTGTCAATGCCTTTGCTTCGACTTCCAGTTCTCTGGTCAGCAATCTGATTGGTGCCGGAAAGCCGGAACAGGTGATGGGCTTGTGCGGACGTATGATACGGATTTGCTATTATTTCGTTTTGCCGCTCGGTATTCTGATCGCCCTGTTTCCGGAACTGGTATTGCGCATCTACACGGATAATCCGGATCTGATTGCCAGTTCTGTGTCGTCGCTTTGGGTGATGCTTTCCTCTTATCTGATTGCGGTACCTGCTTTTATTTTCTTCTTCAGCGTGTCGGGAACGGGCAATACGCAGACGGCATTGCTGATTGATATGGTAAGCATCTTTGTCTATGTTTTCTATGCACTTTGGGTCGGTATCCGGATACATGCGGATGTGGCGGTCTGCTGGACAACGGAGCATGTCTACGATTTGATGATCCTGTCCGCTTTCTTCTATCTCTGGAAAGGAAACTGGCGGAATAAAAAGCTGTGACCGGTGATCCGGAAACTATCGTTTTATCAATACGGTGAGCCGTAGGGAAAGATCGAAAAAGACCATCTTCGCATTCACATTTTGTGTCACATGCCGTTCCGCTTTTGCCAACTCGTCCATGATGTCGATCACATTCCGTTCATTGATGAAAGGTGCGAACTTTACGGCAAAGCCGGCTTCGTCCAGATTCATATAATTGAGTTCCGGCGATTGGAACCGGTACATGAAGTTCTCACGTATCAGGTGCTGGCAATAAGAAAGAAAGTTCTTCTGTCGTTCACGCCCGATACCCGCCAACATGTCTGCCATGTCTTTCATGCCTCTGACATTACGCGCCCAGGAATTGCGCATCATGCCTTTGAACTGTTCCAAGTAGAACTTGTTCTCCTCTCCCAGGCTGATTGCCTCGACTGCTTTCAGATAACTGCCGTTTGCCAGATGGGCGACATGCTTGGCATCTTCGGGAGTCAAGTTGAACCGGGAAATCATGGAAGAAGCGATATCTTCCGGATGAATTCCCCGCACGTTGATACGTTGTGCACGGGACAGGATCGTTCCTAAAACCAGGTCGGGAAGTTCCGATACCATCAGGATCACCGTGTTCCGGGGAGGTTCCTCGATAATCTTCAGGAGTTTGTTGGCACAGGTCTGATGGAGTTTTTCCGGAAGCCATACCAACAGGATGCGATAAGTCGCTTCGTATATCTTGAGGCTTAGTTTCCGGATAATCTCGTCGCTCTCTTTCGAATAAATTAGGGCCTGTGAGTTACCGGCATCGATATGATCCAGCCAGCCGTCTATGTCGAAATAGGGGCGATCTTTCAGGAAATCTCTCCATTCGGTGAGGTAATCGTCGCAGACTTCTTTTTTTTTCTCCTTCTTGGATACGATCGGGAACACGAAATGAAGGTCCGGATGGGCCAACTCGTTATACTTCAAGCATGATGGACAATGCCCGCATGAATCTGTTTCCGTCCGGTTCGTGCAGTTCAGATAACGCGCGTAGCCAGTGCCAGAGGAAAAGCGCCTGCACCACCCTGTTCCGTGAATAGCTGGGCGTGCGGGACGACACCTGTCTGTGCCGAATGTATAAGTCGTTTTTTTATTTCTTCCTGACCGATAATATCCTTGAAGTACATGTTGCTCCTTATTGAGTTGATAGAGCAAAGGTACGAATAATCGGGGAAATAAGAAACCTCATCTTAATGTGCGATCTGTATTTTCTCTTTGATGCATTTACCGATAAAAAGCACAAGTAAAAAAGGATATAACGCCAAATCCATGGCGATAAACAGTATGTATTTCATCTTCGTAACATTTATTATTTCGTCGATAAGACTAAGATACTTGGAAAAACCCCTATCCGATAACAAACTTTTTTTCATTTTGTTGTATGGTTTCTGGCGTATTGCTTACTTCTATTGCCTGATCAATAAAAGCGGAAATGGCGGTTTGTTTTTGAGATATTGACAAAATGTAATATTTTTCTTGTGTGTATTTCTAATATAATGGTTTTTGAATAAATTTTAATTATCTTATTTCGGTATTTGATTTCAAAATGATAGTTGTTATCTTTGCGCCGTAAAAAGGAAAATCACATAAATACGGATTGTATTATGAATGTATGCAAAAATGACGCTTCTATTCTGATTATATATACGGGAGGTACTATCGGAATGATAGAAAATCCTGAAACAGGCTCTTTGGAGGCTTTTAACTTCGAACATTTGGAAGAACATGTTCCCGAACTAAAAAATCTCGGATATAAAATCTCGTCTATTCAATTCGACCCGCCGATGGATTCATCGGAGATGGGACCGGATTCATGGATGAAGATCGTGCATGTCATTGCGGAACATTATCATGATTACGATGGCTTTGTCGTTCTGCATGGGACCGATACGATGGCCTTTACCGCTTCCGCTTTGAGCTTTATGCTGGAAAATCTGAGTAAGCCGGTGATCCTGACCGGTTCACAGCTTCCGATCGGTATGCTTCGTACGGATGGAAAGGAAAACCTGATTACGGCGATAGAGATTGCCGCTGCCCGTGAAAATGATATGCCGCTGGTTCCTGAAGTTTGTATTTTCTTTGAGAACGACCTGCTGCGCGGAAACCGTACCAGCAAGACGAATGCGGATAATTTCAATGCATTCCGTTCCTATAATTATCCTCCGTTGGCACATGCCGGTATTTCGATTAAGTATGATGTCTCCCAGATTTACCATCCGGTATCCCGGAAACCGCTGAAACCGCATTACCTATTGGATCGGAATATTGCTATCTTGAAAATATTTCCCGGAATTTCTCCGCAGGTTGTGGAAAGCATTTTGAATATCCCCGGTCTGAAAGGCGTCGTGATGGAAACATTCGGTAGCGGGAATGCGCCCGGATATGACTGGTTGCTGGAGATGTTGAAGGAGGCGGTCGAACGGGGGATTGTCATTGTCAATGTTACCCAATGTCTTGCCGGAAGTGTGGAAATGCACCGCTATGAAACCGGGCGAAAACTGTTGCAGGCCGGTGTGGTGAGCGGTTACGACAGCACGACCGAATGTGCTGTTGCCAAGTTGATGTTCCTGTTCGGGCATGGCATGGCGCCGGATGAAGTAAAGGAGCATCTGAATTGTTCGCTGATCGGGGAGATTACGATTGCTTGAAACTGTAGTTCCTTCGGCATGAAAACATCGTTTCATAGGCATGGAAATATAGTTTCGTGCTCATGAAACGATGTTTTCGTGCTTTCAATACACCTCTTTTGCCACCTTATAGACGCTATCCGATGCCATCATCGTATAGAAATGCAAGCTCGGAACGCCGTGTGCAATCAAGTCTTTGCATTGCTGGATACACCATTCGACACCGACGGCTTTCGCTTCATCGTCCGTTTTGCATTTACGAAGTTCCGTTGCAAACGGTTCGGGAATATCCGAACGGAATATCTTAGGCAGCACGGTGAGCTGGTTCTTGAATACGATCGGCTTGATACCCGGAATGATGGGGACCGTAATGCCTTCCGCCCGGCATCGGTCTACGAATGCGTAATATTTTTCATTGTCGAAAAACATCTGTGTCACCAAGTAGTCCGCCCCGTTCTTTACTTTCTCTTTCAGATAGAAAATATCCGATTCCATATTGGGGGCTTCTTCATGCTTTTCCGGATAGCAAGCCATTCCGTAAGAGAACGGGGTTTCATTGGCTTCGAAAGCAGATCCGTCGATGGCGATCCCTTTGTTGAAGTCGTTCACCTGCTGCTGGAGGTCGGTTGCATGTTCGTGGTATATGTCCGTTTTTTGTCCGGCTTCCAGTGTTTTTACATCTCCACGGAGCAACAACAGGTCATAAACACCTAAAAAGTTCAGGTCGATCAGTGCATATTCCGTTTCATCTTTTGTAAATCCCTTGCATATAATATGAGGAACAGCCGTTATGCCATATTTATTCTGGATAGCCGAAGCGATGGCGACCGATCCGGGACGTTTGCGGATGTTGACTTTCTGAAAGCTACCATCCGGCAAAGTCTTGTAGATATATTCGCTGTGATGGGATGTTATATTAATGTATTTAGGATCGAACTCGATCAGTTTGTCTATGACATTATATACTTTCTGTATGCTGTTTCCTTTCAACGGAGGAAGTATTTCAAATGAGAAAGCAGTACTCTTGCTGCTGTTGATCAGATCGATTACTTTCATGTTATTTATTTATTGGGTGGACAAATGTACATAAAAACAGTTATGTTTGTCTGCCCAATATGTTGATTGTTTATGTTGTTTGAATTTTCCACGTGCCGATATTCCGTGTTTCGTTGCTGAAATTGACGCCTATCCTGAACAGCGTTCTTGTATCGGATGCGAAAGGTAAAGCGTACTGCTTGTCTTCGATCTGTTGCAAAGCCTCTTCTGCCGTACCATTCAATTTGAACTCCATAATATAGATATATCGGTCGGTTTGCAGCACCAGGTCGATGCGTCCGCGCGAAGTATGGTATTCTGTTTTTACATAGAACCCAACCAGTTTGAAGACGATGAACAAGACGTTCTGGTAGTGTACTTCCAGATTGCGAATCAATTCGTAGGGAGTGTCAGCAAAGAAACTTTGCAGGCGGGTGAAGAAAGCCTCCGCATCACCCATCCGGATTTCTTTGATGAACTTTTGTATCTCGAAAGTGGAGTCAACGGCGGTTATGGAGGAGTAGTAGGGAAGTAGATACCGGACGAATCCTTCCTCTATCTCTTGGTTGGGAAAACCCAATGTATAGATTTGGAACTCCGGATCATACTCTTTAATCGTCAGATAGCCGCTTTGGTAAATGACCGGAATGGGATTACGCGAGACGATATCGATGCTGTTCAGCACATCCGCATTTGTTTGTGTATGCGCCATATCATATAGATTGTAATCCGTCCTTTTGAGCAGTTCGACTAAATAGGAGGGTGTGCCTGTTTCGAACCAATAGTCGCTGAGCTTTTTCTTGGCAAATGTGTTCAACAGGCTGAACGGATTATACATACCGATTGAATTTTCAACGAAATGATAGCCATCATACCGTTTTTTCAATTCAAGGCACATCTCCTCATAGCTGACCTTTTGCCGGGACGCCAACCCTTGTAGTTCTTTTTCGAGATAAGTATGGATCTCTTCCTCCGTAATGCCACATATCTCGACATACCGGTCGTCCATCGAAATGTCCATCAGGTTGTTCAGATCGCTGAACACGCTCACCTTCCCGAACTTCGTCACGCCTGTCAGCAGTGCGAATTTGATACAACCGTCCATCGTCTTCAGAACGCCGTAGAAAGGCTTCAGCATATTTCTCAGTTCCGTTTGCATCGCTTCGTCGTGCAGGTTCTGTAGCAAAGGTTTGTCATACTCGTCTACCAGGATGACCACGCGCTGCCCTGTCTTTTCGCAGGCCCGCTGGATGATGCCTGCGAAACGCAAGGCGAGGCTCCGTTCGGCCGGATCTGCCCCGTACAGGTTTTCCCAGGCGACTAAGTTGCGGTTCAATATATCCTCCAAGTCCTTTTGTGAGCTATATTGCGAGATGTTCAGGTCCAGATGCAAGATCGGGTATTTCACCCAATCTTTTTCCAACCGTTCCATCGCCAACCCCTCGAACAGCTCTTTTTTACCTTGAAAATAGGCTTCTAAAGTTGAAATTAGCAATGACTTGCCAAAACGCCGTGGACGGCTTAGGAAGTAATAGCTTCCCGTCTTCGCCAATCGGTAAACCAATGCCGTCTTATCTATGTAAAGATATCCCTCTTTGCGTATCTTTTCGAAATTCTGTATGCCTATCGGATAAAGTGTTTCCATCATGTCTTTTTGTTGCTTCTTCACAAAGATACGATATAATCTGCAATTTGCATCTATCGTTCCTGTTATTTTTGCCGTTTTTGAAGGGGTAAATGAGTGTTAAAATAGACAATATCTCCCTTTAAAATACGATTTTGGGTTAAAATCTTGATTGATAGTGAGGTGTAGGAATCTTATGTCTGTTAAAAAATATTACCCTTGCGTGTAATTTGAATTAAATGGGGTATAAAATCGAATTAGATGCAGTAGTAGTTTCGATTTGGACCAATGGGGTTTGAAGCAAGGTGTACAATAAGAGTGTAGCCGAATTTCTCTGTACGCATTGCGACAATTAGCGGGATTATTTTCCTGTAGGATTAAATGAGTAACGGTTGCCGTTTTTCATTTTTTATTAATACCTTTGCCTGTCAATAATCTAATTACGATAAGATATGGAAAATATTAATTGGTCTGATCTGTCATTCGGTTATATGAAGACAGACTATAATGTACGGTGTTACTATCGGGATGGTAAATGGGGCGAACTCGAAGTAAGTTCTTCCGAGATCATCAATATTCATATGGCTGCCACATGTTTGCATTATGGACAGGAGTCGTTTGAAGGATTGAAGGCGTTCAAAGGGAAAGACGGCAAGATCCGTGTGTTCCGTATGGATGAGAACGGCAAACGCATGCAATCTTCCAGCCGCGGTATCAAAATGGCCGAGTTGCCCGTTGAGAAGTTTGAGGAGGCTATCCGTAAGGTCGTAAAACTGAACGAACGTTTTGTTCCCCCTTATGAAAGCGGGGCTGCTTTATATATCCGTCCGTTGATGATCGGTTTGGGCGCCAGGTGGGTGTGAAGCCGGCTCCCGAATATATGTTCATGGTGTTTGTGACGCCGGTGGGACCGTATTTCAAGGTGGTTCAACCTCCAAAGTATGTATCATGCGCGATTACGACCGTGCTGCCCTCAGGGAACCGGTACGATCAAAGTCGGCGGTAACTATGCCGCCAGCCTCGTTGCAGGCGAAAAGGCTCATGAGCTGGGCTACGCCGCTGTATTGTATCTGGACCCGAAAGAAAAGAAATATCTGGACGAATGCGGTCCGGCCAACTTCTTCGGAATCCGTGGCAACAGCTACATCACTCCGCAGTCTCACTCTATCCTGCCTTCCATCACGAACAAAAGTTTGCAGCAGTTGGCAACCGATATGGGCCTGACAGTGGAACGCCGTCCGGTTCTGGTAGAAGAAATCGCTACGTTCGATGAAGCAGCCGAATGCGGAACAGCCGCGGTTATCGCTCCGATTTCACAGATCGACGACTTGGACATCAATAAGTCTTATGTGATCGCGAAAGACGGCAAGCCGGTCCTGTTTGCGAAAAACTATACAATAAACTGCGTGCTATCCAGTATGGGGATGAGCCGGATGTGTATAATTGGGTGACGGTGATTGAATAATTGATAATTGACAATTGACAATTTGTGTTTTGTGGTGAAAATTGCAAACTCTGTATTGCAATTTGAGAAAGATTATCTATATTTGCCCCGCTAAACAAATGGATAAGCGACCGCAAATTGTCAATTGTCCATTGTTAATTGTCAATTGAATAGAAGGTGGATTCATTCTTTAAAACACATAAATACCTGGTAGAACACTTGTATTCGCCGGTTCGTAGAGGACTGATGGATGAGATCGACTGGAATGACCGGCTGATCGGCATTAAGGGTTCTCGCGGAGTGGGAAAGACGACTTTTCTGCTGGATTATGCCCGTGAGCATTTTGGCGCGGATAATAAGGAGTGTCTTTACATAAATCTGAATCATTTTTATTTTACGGAACGTACGTTGGTCGATTTTGCTTCTGAGTTCAGGGCAAAAGGGGGAAAAGTGCTGCTGATCGACCAAGTGTTCAAATATTCGGGATGGTCGAAAGAACTCCGTTATTGTTACGATAACTTCACTGACTTGAAGATCATTTTTTCCGGTTCTTCCGTCATGCGGTTGAAAGAGGAAAATCCCGACCTGTCGGGCAAGGTGGTTTCGTATAACCTACGAGGTTTTTCATTCCGGGAATTTTTTAATCTGATGTCCGGGAACAGTTTTCCGGCTTATACATTTGAAGAAATATTGGTGGGCCATCAGGAGATTGCGAAAGGCATCTGCTCGGTGGGAAAACCGATGGCATATTTCCAGGACTATCTGCATCATGGTTTCTATCCGTTCTTCCTGGAGAAACGCAATTTCTCGGAGAATTTGCTAAAGACCATGAATATGATGCTTGAGGTAGATGTGTTATACATAAAACAAATCGAACAAAGCTATCTGCCGAAACTGCGTAAGCTGCTTTATCTGTTGGCGACAAGCGCTCCTTGTACGCCCAATGTAAGCCAGTTGAGCAAGGATATCGAGACTTCGCGGGCAACCGTGATGAACTATATCAAATATTTGGCCGATGCCCGTTTGATGAATATGCTTTATCCGGTAGGAGAGTCGTTCCCCAAGAAGCCGTCTAAAGTGTATATGTACAATTCCAATCTGATGTATCCCATCCGGCCGATGGAAGTGAATATGCAGTCTGTCCGCGAATCGTTCTTTTATAACCAGCTTCTGAAGGACAATAGATTGAACGAGGGCGGAAAGAACGCACATTTCTTGGTCAATGGAATGTATAATTTCAGGATTGAAGAAAGTATGAAAGTGAAGAATAATCCTGATCTGTATTATGCAATCGATAAGGTCGAAGTAGGAGAGGGCAACATGATCCCGCTTTGGCTTTTCGGCTTTTTATATTGAAATTTTTTTAAATACTAATAGTAAGAGTCTATGACAAAACAGAAGAAATTTTTAACCTGTGATGGTAACCAGGCTGCTGCACATATCTCCTATATGTTCAGTGAAGTTGCTGCGATTTACCCCATCACTCCGTCATCTACAATGGCAGAATATGTAGATGAATGGGCTGCTGCCGGACGTAAGAATATTTTCGGCGAAACTGTAATGGTGCAGGAAATGCAATCTGAAGGTGGTGCTGCCGGTGCAGTTCACGGTTCGTTGCAGGCTGGTGCACTGACTACGACTTATACGGCTTCTCAGGGTTTGTTGCTGATGATCCCGAACATGTACAAGATCGCAGGTGAATTGCTGCCTTGCGTATTCCATGTATCTGCTCGTACATTGGCTTCTCATGCACTGTGTATCTTCGGTGACCATCAGGACGTAATGTCTGCCCGTCAGACAGGTTTCGCCAGTTGGCCGAAGGTTCCGTACA
>ENA-OQJX01000034-OQJX01000034.1-human-gut-metagenome-genome-assembly--contig:-NODE-34-length-85829-cov-3.022602_pt1 | contig 85829 bp, 106 predicted proteins | sample MGYA00242615_ERZ504782 | MGnify/ENA primary metagenome ERZ504782 (study PRJEB26092, sample SAMD00036354) | human gut metagenome | host: Homo sapiens | study: EMG produced TPA metagenomics assembly of... | reverse complement strand
GACTCGTACTGGAATGTGACGGTATGTACAGGACAATCGCTACTGGATGAGAATAATGAATATCGGATACAATTCGTAAGCTTGGTAAATTCACAGACTTCATTAAAAAAGGTGATACACCAAACGAAGCATGGGAAAAGCACAGGGACAGTATGGACGCGTGGATGATGCAGTTAAGATCATCGACCCAAGACAGGAATAGGCGATAGGAGGACTTAAAATGGCTTTATTTGAATCATATGAAAGACGAATTGATAAAATCAATGCTGTATTAAACAGCTACGGAATTGCTTCTATCGAAGAAGCTGAAAAAATCACAAAAGATGCTGGACTGGATGTTTACAATCAGGTAAAAGGAATCCAGCCGATCTGTTTTGAAAATGCATGCTGGGCTTACATTGTAGGTGCTGCTATCGCAATCAAAAAAGACTGCAGAAAAGCTGCTGACGCTGCTGCTGCAATCGGAGAAGGTCTTCAGGCATTCTGTATCCCTGGATCTGTTGCAGACCAGAGAAAAGTAGGTCTTGGACATGGTAACTTAGGAAAAATGCTTCTGGAAGAAGAGACAGACTGTTTCGCATTCCTCGCAGGACATGAGTCTTTCGCAGCCGCAGAAGGTGCAATCGGTATTGCTGAAAAAGCGAACAAGGTTCGTAAAAACCACTTCGTGTTATCTTAAATGGTCTTGGAAAAGATGCAGCAAAGATCATTTCCAGAATCAACGGATTTACATATGTTCAGACAGAGTATGACTACTACACAGGAGAATTAAAAGAGGTTTCCCGTACAGCATATTCTGACGGACTTCGTTCTAAAGTAAACTGCTACGGAGCAAATGATGTTCGTGAAGGTGTTGCAATCATGTGGAAAGAGGGAGTAGACGTATCTATCACAGGTAACTCTACAAACCCGACACGTTTCCAGCATCCAGTTGCAGGAACATACAAAAAAGAATGCATCGAAGCAGGAAAGAAATACTTCTCAGTTGCTTCAGGTGGTGGTACAGGACGTACACTTCACCCAGATAACATGGCAGCAGGACCGGCTTCTTACGGTATGACAGATACATTAGGACGTATGCACTCTGATGCTCAGTTTGCAGGATCTTCTTCTGTACCGGCTCACGTAGAGATGATGGGACTGATCGGCGCTGGTAACAATCCGATGGTTGGAATGACTGTTGCTGTTGCAGTAGCTATTGAGGAATCAGCAAAAGAAGGAAAATTCTAAGAAACGGCGGAAAATCGCGGGTTTTGAAGAGTATAAGGACGTGTAAGAGTGTATAGATAAGTGGTACATTAGTACATTATTAGTACACTATTAGTACAAGTCGATTAGTACAAGTAAAATAATAAAAAACAGAGACATTTTTTAATGTCTCTGTTTTTTATAAGATCCTATGAATATTTATTATGAGAAAATCGAATCTTCAAAATAGTTCTTTGCAGTGTTATACTAAAACCAGAGATTCATAGACGGGATGGAAATGGAGTATTAATGTGAAGAGTACAAAAGCAGATGTTATATTTAAAGGTTTCTGGCGTGTAAACGAACATTTTGCAGATTTGTTTAATACAGTAGTGTTTCATGGAAAAGAAATCTTAAAACCGGAGATACTGGAAGAGATGGATACGGATGTTTCCGGTGTGATCGAGATGAAAGATTATAAGGAAACATTATCAAGAACAAGAGACGTGATCAAGAAGACTGCTTATGGGTAGAATTTGTTGTGTTAGGGATTGAGAATCAACAGCATATCCATTATGCAATGCCGCTGAGACACATGATATATGATGCCATGGGCTACTTGAAAGAATATCAGGAGATTACACGCAATTATAAAGGGTCAAATATAAAATTGTCAGATTCCGATGAATTTTTATCGAGAATGCGAAAAGAAGACAGGATGCATCCGATTATTACACTAACCATTTATACTGGTGAAAAAGTATGGGATGGACCGTGTTCGTTGAAAGATATGATCGTGGAAATGCCAGAAGAGATTGCAGCCGTTTTTTCAGATTATAAAATGAATCTCCTGGAGGTAAGAGATTCGGCAGGATATGTCTTTCAGAATGAAGATGTGCAGAGCGCATTTGAGATCACACGAGAAGTGTTCGCGGGAAATTTTGATGGGATCCGGGAAAAATACAGTGATAAGAGAATTAGTTCAGAAGCTCTGTCTTTGATTGGTCAGATGGCAGGTTCCACAGAACTGATTGAGATGGGAAAATCGATGGAGGTGACGAATATGTGTACCGCATTGGAACGTTTGAAAGCAGAAGGTGTTGAACAGGGTATCGAACAGGGTATCGAGCAGGGCATGGAAAAAGGGGTAGAAAAAACAGTCATTTCTATGCTGAAGAAAAATTATCCGATTTCTGAAATTTGTGAGATTACAGAGAAAACAGAAGAAGAGATTTTGAAAATAAAAGAGACACTGTAGTGTATGGGAGATATCAAAAGGTATCTCCTATTTTTATTGTGCCGAAATTCGGCATAATATGAGTTTTATGAAATGTTATAGAGGTGAAGATGTGTAGTATATATGATAATTTAAGAAAAGGTTTAGGAAATGTATCAAAAGATAGATGTATATTTATATTTCTTACATTGCTCAGTATTTTTGCAGAGAGCTATTGCTGTGATATACCGGCATTGCAGGATTTGAATGGTTTATTCATCATAGTGAATTTCTAAAAAATATTTCCTATAGCGTTGTGGCAGCGTACATTTTTTATCTGGTACAGTATGTAATATCCAATTATATTCTTGGTAAAAAGGCATTAAAATTACTAATACCTGTGCGGGGATGGTTTGCCGCAAAAGAGGGGGATCTATAGACTTGAAGGGGTAAGATGTCGTCCTTTATGAAACTGCCATAAAGGGGACATTGGAACAGGAAAAATTGTATTACAGAAAAAAAGCGGCACCGTTCAATCGTAACCGCAAAATAGAAAGTATCTTTTCAAAATCATCATATATGAGATAATAGGCTCATCATTATAAAGGTAAAAAGGTTTAGTACTCAACTTTTTTGACTAGAGTGTGTTTGAAAAATAAAATTTGCACAAAACATGTGTTTTTATTCCCTTTTTCATGATAAAATAAAAGAAAAAAGGGGGAAGTCCAACCGAAATTGGACACAGTCGAGAAGGAGCAAGCACTAAAGCTTATGTTATTATAAATCAAAAAAGTGAAGGGAAAACTAAAATGGGGAAACTATATTTTCGGTACGGAGCTATGGGCAGCAGCAAGACGGCAAATTTGCTGATGGTTCACTACAATTTTCTGGAGAGGGGGAGACGTCCGGTTATTTTGAAGCCAAAACTGGATACAAGAGACGGAGAATATATTGTGAAGTCACGCATTGGCTTACAGGCGAAGTGCGAATTGATTGAAGAGTTTACGATGAAGCCGGACACGTATGATGCAATCCTGGTGGATGAAGCAAATTTCCTATCATCTGAACAGGTGGAATGGCTGGCCGAGATCTGTGATCAGTATGATATTCCGGTCTTATGCTATGGGCTGAAGACAGATTTCAGAGGTGTCTTATTTGAAGGATCAAAACGGCTGATGGAGCTGGCTGATGCGATCGAGGAGCTTCCGATCATTTGCTGGTGCGGAAAGAAAGCACATTTCAATGCCAGAGTTATTGATGGAAAAATGGTAAGGGACGGAGCGCAGATCGCGCTTGGAGCCAATGATATGTATGTACCGCTCTGCAGGAGACATTTTATGAGTGGAGAGATTAAACCATATCAGACGGTAGAGGAGAAATGAGTATGATTATTCAGAGACATTATGAAAATTTGAATATAATGTATGAAAATACAATGCCATATCGGTCCTATTATATTCCGGCCTCTTGCAACATGGGACCGTTGGTGGAGAACAGAGAAAAATCAGATCGGATGACTTTGCTTAATGGAAAATGGAAATTTTGTTATTTTGACAGTATTTACGATCTGCAGGATGCGTTTTACGAGGAAGGATATTCACTTGACGGGTTTGAAGAAGTGAATGTCCCCGGAATGTGGCAGAATTATGGGTATGATACGTATCAGTATACCAACGTGAGATATCCGATTCCGTTGGATCCTCCGTATGTTCCACAGGAAAATCCGTGCGGGGCATATGTGCGGACATTTGAGTATCAGAAGAAGGAAGATGCACCAAATGTATATTTAAATTTCGAAGGGGTGGATTCCTGTCTTTATGTCTGGGTGAATGGAACATATGTAGGATACAGTCAGGTGTCCCATGCTTCCAGAGAGTTTGACATTACAGATCTGGTGAAAAACGGAAGCAATACGCTGGCAGTACTGGTCTTAAAATGGTGTGATGGCACCTACCTGGAAGACCAGGATAAATTTCGGATGAGTGGGATTTTTCGGGATGTGTATCTGCTGCAGCGGCCTGATAATGCCATATATGACTATTTCACAACAACCAGGATTGTGGATGGAAACGCAGAAATTACTGTGCGGGCAAAGTACTTAAAAGAAGCAGCGCCTGTGAAGATTGCAATTTATGACAAAGAAGGAGTGTTGTGCGTATCCGGGAGACTGCAGGAAATATCGGATGGGGAATATACGCATCAGGTGGTATTGAAAATAGAAGCCCCTAAATTATGGAATCCGGAGCAGCCATACTTGTATACAATGGTCCTGGAAAACACAGGAGAAGTGATTGTTGACCGAATTGGAATACGGGAAATCTCTATCAGAGATGCAGTAGTTTATGCAAATGAGGTTCCGGTCAAATTCAAAGGGGTAAATCGTCATGATTCCGATCCGGTAACCGGATTTGTAATCGGAATGGAACAGATGAAAAAAGATCTGCAGATGATGAAAGAGCATAACTTCAATGCGATTCGAACCAGCCATTATCCGAATGCACCTTATTTTTATCAGTTGTGTGATGAATATGGATTTTACGTGATCGCAGAAGCAGACAATGAAAGTCATGGAACACAGTCACAATATCTGGAAGATTCCAGTTGGGAAAATATCAGCAAACGATGGAATGAACGGATTGCGGATCATCCTGCGTTTATTCCGGCGACGATGGACCGCACCAGGCTTTGCGTGTACAGAGAGAAAAATCGTCCCTGTGTTGTAATCTGGTCCATGGGCAATGAATGTGGATACGGATGTACATTTGAAGAAGCGTTGAAGTGGACAAAGGAATTTGATCCGTCCCGGCTGACTTGTTATGAAAGTGCTCTTTATAAAAGTGACAGGAGAAGATATGATTACTCCAATATTGATCTTTACAGCAGAATGTATCCTGAGTTGGAAGAGATTGAGGAATATATGGAGAAAGGACCGGATAAGCCGTTTCTTTTGATCGAATACTGTCATGCGATGGGGAATGGTCCCGGGGATTTGGAAGACTATTTTCAGATGATTTACAAGTATCCGTCTCTTTGCGGTGGATTTGTATGGGAATGGTGTGATCATGCAATCTATAAAGGGCAGGCGGAAAACGGAAAAGCAATGTATTTTTATGGCGGCGATCATAAGGAAGAAGTTCATGACGGAAATTTCTGCATGGACGGTCTGGTATATCCGGATCGAACGCCGCACACAGGGCTTTTGGAATATCAAAATGTGTACCGTCCGGCGAGAGTTGTTTCTTTTGAGCAGGAAAGCGGCTGTTTGGTGTTGAAAAATTATATGAACGAAGAGGATCTGAAATCCTATATTTACATCAGTTACGAAGTCAGTTGTGATGGGGATGTTTTTGGAAGGGGGCAGGTTGAAATTACGCAATCCATCTTACCACGTCAGTGCAAAGAGGTGTATGTGGATGTTTCTGTCCCGGAGACTGGAAAGTGTTATTTGAAGATTTTTTATCATCAACGCCAGGATACGGAGCTGATCTCGCAGGGAACGATCCTGGGGTTTGATGAGATTCTTCTGAAAAATGAGGATGGAAGAAATCAGAAAGCTGTGACACTGCTTAAGACGTTCAAAACACCGAAAGGAAAAGTGAAGCTGTCAGAAACGGACAGATATATACAGATTAAGTCAGATGATTTTACATATGTTTACAATAAACTGACCGGAATGTTTGAAGAACTGAACGTAGGCGGAAAGAAGATTCTGGATGCTCCTATGGAGCTGAATATATGGAGAGCTCCTACAGATAATGACAGAATATTAAAACGAAAATGGATTGCAGCCGGGTATGACAGAAGTCTGGGAAGAGCGTACAATACACAGTGGAAACGAGAAAAATCAAAACTGGTTCTTCACAGTATTCTGTCTGTTGCGGCAGTTTCACTGCAGAAAGTGTTGGATGTAGATGCAGTGTGGGAGGTTTTTGATACGGGTGAAATCTGTGTAACAATGCGTGTAAAAAAGGAAATGGAGTTTCCGGAGCTCCCAAGATTCGGAATCCGGCTTTTTTTGAAGCAGGAATTTAATCAGGTGGAATATTATGGAATGGGCCAGGAGAGTTATGTGGATAAATGCAGGGCAAGCAGTCATGGGATTTATCGATCATCAGTAGATGAGATGCACGAAGATTACATCAGACCACAGGAAAATGGGAGCCATGCAGATTGTGACTATGTGAAGCTGACAAGCAAAGAACAGAGCGTAACAGTCGTTTCTCCGCATTCGTTTTCTTTTTCAGTATCACCATATACACAGGAAGAACTGACAAGAAAAGCACATCATTTTGAACTGGAAAAGAGCGGAAGCACGATTGTTTGCCTGGATTACGCCCAGAATGGAATCGGATCAAACAGCTGTGGACCGAAACTTAGAAAACAGTATTGCTTTCAGAAAGAGCAGTTTGTATGCGAGTGGAAGCTGATGTTTGAGGAAAAGAGCGAGAAATTATCCGGAAATGATTGTTTCTGTAAGGAAGACAGGGTATAATGGACACAGAAATGACCGAAGGATAAGGAGGCAGTAACGTGTCAGAAGAAACGAAAGATATAGAAGAAACCAAAGTAGCGGAAGAAAAAAAAGATGGAAACAGAGCAGACCATACTTTCTCAGCCGACAGAGAAAAAGGCTGCAGAGACAGTGACACAGATTCAACAATCGGTGGAGATACAGGAGCAGAAAGAAAAAACTGAGCCGGAACCGAAGAGAAGTTTTATCCGATCAAGGAAAAAAGCGGCAGCGTCCAGAGAAGAACAGATTCTTTCCAGGATTAAAGATGAGGACTTGATGAAGTATCTGGAGATGGAGCATGAAAGACTGGAGATGATGCAGAGCATCAAAGAGGCAAGGGAAAAGAGAAGTTTTACAATGCTTCAGCTTTTAATTTCTCTGGCAGCTATTGTGATCGTTGTATTTTTGCTGAGAGATAATCCGACAGTTCTTGTAAACATTTTGTATATCGTGGGGATTATCATTGTACTCTGGATCCTGAAAGGACCACATGAGAAGAATCCATTTAAAAAGGAGTAGGAAAATATTCTGTACGAAAAGAAAAGATAGGATATAATAGGAAAGAGATGCGGTGAATGCTGCATCTCTTTTGGCGAAACATCACAATTTGACAGAGGAAGAGAATGATGAGTACAGAACTGGAAAAATATTATAATAAATTTTGCGAAAGAGAAGAGGCTGACCAGAAGGCACGGGTATGTGGAGTATGTGACATCTATGAAGTACATCCATGAGTATCTGCCTCAGGGGAAGAAGGAAACGATCAAAATTCTGGATGTGGGAGCCGGTACAGGGCGTTATTCGGTACAGCTTGCCGGGGAAGGCTATGATGTGACGGCAGTGGAACTGGTAAAATACAATCTGGGGATTTTAAAATCCAAAAAGAGCAGTGTAAAAGCTTATCAGGGAAATGCCTTAAATCTGTCCCGGTTTGAAGCGGATCAGTTTGACATGGTACTGGTATTTGGTCCGATGTATCATCTGTATACAAAGGAAGATAAAGTAAAAGCGTTAAAAGAGGCAAAACGTGTGGTAAAGCCGGGTGGGATCATTTTAGTGGCATATTGTATGAATGAGTACAGTATTTTGACGTATGGATTCAAAGAAGGACATATGAAAGAGAGCATCCGGAATCAAAAAGTGGATGATAGTTTTCATGTGCGATCGAAAGAGGAGGATTTGTACGATTATGTTCGAATCGAGGATATTGACGCCATTGACCAGGCGGCTGGCGTAAAGCGGGAAAAACTGATCGCGGCGGACGGGCCGGCGAACTATATGCGAACCGTTTTAAACGCCATGGATGAGGAGACGTATCAGTTGTTTATCCAGTATCATTTGTCCACCTGTGAGCGGAAAGATCTGCTGGGGGCAAGTGCGCATACACTGGATATTGTCAGAAAGTAACAAGATCATAAAAAGCAGGAGAAAGTATGAGTCAGACAGAAGAATTGAGCAGAAGAGAAGAGCAGTTTTTAGAAAACGTGCTGGAGAATTTAAGGCAGAGGATCAGGAAGATCGCGCAGGAACTGGAAGAAGGACAAAAAGATATTGAGAGTATGCATGAATATTACTGGGAAAATTATACAGAGATGGACCAGTACGGATATGAGGATTATGACAACCAGCAGGCTCTGCTGCACCGGATCAATGCGAATCAGGAAAAGCTGGATTTAAAACACCGCTTTCAGAAGATGTTAGATTCTCCGTTTTTCGGGAGAGTGGATTTTATCTATGAGGGAGAGGAGGAAGCGGAGCCATTTTATATAGGAATCGGAAATTTTGCACAGAGGACAGGAGCTACACCTCTGATCTATGACTGGAGAGCGCCTGTGAGCAGTCTGTTTTATGATTATGACAGCGGTTCGGCATCTTACGAGGCACCGGCGGGTGTCCTGACGGGAGAAATCGCTTCCAAATGGCAGTATAAGATCAAAAACGGGAAAATGATCTATGCATTTGAGAGTGATACGAAAATCGATGATGAGATCCTGAAGCAGGAGTTAGGAAGCAGCGGTGACGTACAGCTGAAAAATATTGTGCGCACGATTCAAAAGGAACAAAATGAGATTATCAGGAATACCGGAGATAAAATACTGGTCATTCAGGGAGCGGCAGGAAGCGGAAAAACATCCGTTGCCCTGCACCGGATCGCCTATCTTTTATACCATGACAGGGAGCATTTAAAATCCTCGAACATTCTGATCCTGTCGCCGAACAGCGTGTTTTCTGATTACATTTCCCATATTCTTCCAGAGCTTGGGGAAGAAAATATCCGGGAGATGAGTTTTGATCTGTTTGCGTATAAGGAATTGAAAGACGTGGTTTCAGATTGTGAAGACCGGTATCATCACATGGAACGGCAGATGAAATTTCCGGATAAAAAGAGGCAGAAGCGCTTCCGCGACAAGCAGTCCTTTGCAATGACAGGCAGATGGAAAGCTTTCTGGCGGTTTTGGAAGATCGGCTATTGGATTTTACTTCTGTGGAGTTTAAAGGAATGCAGCTTACGGAAGAAGAACTGATCGAGCTGTGTTATTTTAAATTTCAGGAGATCCCTCTTTTGGCCAGGATGGATGCGGTGAAAGAGTATTTTAAAGACCAGTATGAAACTCTCCATAACAGAGACCTTTCAGAGGAAGAAGAGGAAATCCTGCAGAGAAAATTCGATCGTATGTATGTAACAAAGGATCTCTATGTGATTTATAACTGGCTTATGGAAGAATGCGGGTATGAGAAACTTCCGGATGTTCCTTATGAGCGGCGGATTCTGGAATATGAAGATGTATTTCCGATGTTGTATCTGAAATATCGTCTGAAAGGGAAAAATGAACACCGCAACATCAAACATCTGGTGATTGATGAGATGCAGGACTATTCCTATCTCCAGTACGTGATCCTGCACACACTGTTTTCGTGCCGGATGACGATTTTGGGAGATAAGGCACAGACACTGGACGAGACGATGCGGGATGTCCTGTTGTTTCTTCCAAAGATTTTCGGAAAAAAGATGCGCACGATCGTGCTGAATAAGAGCTACCGAAATACGGTGGAAATCGCGACGTATGCAGGAGCAATCAACCAGACAACGGATTTGGAATTGCTGGATAGGCATGGAAAAGCAGTGGAAGAAGTGTATTTTTCGGAGGAAGAGAGTATGCTCAAAGCCATTGGAGAAAATCTGAGTGTGGGAGAGAACGGCTATGAGACAGCGGCAGTGATTGCAATGACAGAAGAAAAAGCCAGAGAACTCTATGAACTTTTAAAACGAAGAGGAATTCAGGCGTCTTATATTGACAGAGATACCTCTGTTTTTGAACGCGGGCTTACAGTTACAACATTTTATCTGGCGAAAGGACTGGAATTTGATCAGGTTTTCGGCGTGTTTGAAGAGGAAGAAAATCCTTTGATGACACAGGCGAAATACATCTGCGCAACAAGAGCACTTCATGAATTGTATATGTATACAGTGAGTTTATAAAAATTTAAGAAATTAGACGTGATTGACAAGAGGAAAGATGGATGATATAATGCCTCCCGGTAAGTTTACAACAAGGGAGGCAGAAGATATGACTCTATATCAGGAGTTACAGTTGAATCAGGCAGGATCCAAGCAGCTGATTCGAAACACACAGGATAAAAAAGAAAAAGCACGTCATATTGCGGTTTATCTATTTAAAATTTTACTGACACTGGCTTTTTGTGTTGCATTTGTCACAGTATACACAAAGGTATTCGGCAGTGATAACAGCATTGTAGGAGTGGTAGTGCTGTTGAGCGTGATGACATTTCGGTTTGCAGATTTTGGGATTCATGCACCCCATGCACTTAGTTCTCTGATGGTGATCTGGGGAATCATGACATTTGGTCCCCGGCTTGCAAATGCAGGAAATCTGGTGACGGAGCTGATCGTCAATATGGTATGTATTTTCACGCTGATGATTCTGGGATGTCATAATGTAGTGATGTTCAATCAGTCTACGCTGCTGCTTGGGTATCTGCTTTTGTATGGGTATGATGTTTCAGGCACACAGTATCTGCAGAGAATTGCAGGGATGGCGGTCGGCGGCATCCTGACAGGGATTGTGTTTTACCGCAATCACAGACATCAGAAATACAAACGGACGTTGCGTCATATTTTTGAGGAATTTGACCTTCATTCCTCCAGAACCAGATGGCAGATTTGCGTGACCCTGGGGGTATCCAGCGTGATCTTTTTTGCCGGACTGTTTGGATTGCCGAGAGCGATGTGGGCAGGAATTGCGGCGATGTCGGTACTGGTACCGTTTCATGCAGATATGAAAGGAAGGATCAAGGGAAGAATTCCGGGAAATATCTTAGGAGGCCTGACATTTATTGTGTTATATCTGGTACTTCCGGAATCTATGTATTCTCTGATCGGTATTCTGGGAGGGATCGGAGTCGGGCTCTCAGCTACTTATGGATGGCAGGCAGTATTTAATTCCTGGGGTGCAATGTCCATTGCCATGACATTTCTGGGAGTGGGCGGCGCTATTTTTTACCGTATCTTTAATAATGCATTTGGAGCTTTCTATGCACTGGTTTTTTATCAGCTGTTTTCTATCGGTATGGACTGGATTGCAGAAGTAAAGAAAAAGCGTGTTTCCGTTTAAAATGGAAACGCGCTTTTTCTTTCATATTAATAAGCTTTGAGATCCTGACGGTAAAAGCAGATTCCTACGATCATAGTAAGAAATTCAGCGGCAGGAAATGCCAGCCAGATTCCGGTGCTTCCAAAGAATACCGGAAGAATATAAACAAATGCCACCACCAGAATACATCCTCTTAACAGGCAGAGTGAAAGGGACTGGACGGATTTTGCCACGGACTGAAAATAACAGATAAAGACCATGTTGATGCCCAGAAACAAAAATCCGGTAAAATAAATCCGGATGGCCGGAGCTGCCAGAGTCAGGATTTCGCTCGTTGGTTCCAGAAAAATATAAGTAAACAGATTCGGAACAAACAATCCCAGAAGGACTGGCAGGGTACAGATGATCACAGATGTTTTTAATGAAAGTGACTGTACCTTTAAGATCCGGCTTGAAAGCCCTGCTCCGTGGTTGATCGACAGAATCGGCTGAGCAGCCTGTTCGATTCCTTTACAGAGGCAGATGACTACCAGAGCAGTATTACAGATGATGCCATATACACTGACTCCGGTATTTCCGAGATAGCGGATCAGCTGCAGGTTGAAAATAAAAATCGTAAATCCGGATGCAGCTTCGATGACAAAACTGGTGAAACCGTTTGCAATGATCTTCTGTAAAAAGGAAGGATGAAATCCTTTTAATGTAAATTTCAGCTGGTTCTTTTTCGTAAAAAAGTGCGTGCATAAAATAACCACGGTAAGGCTTGAACCAAGAACAGTGGCAAGTGCAGCCCCTTTCATTCCCATATTCATAGGATACACAAAAAGATAGTCCAGTACAATGTTGTCACTCCGCCGGCAATGACTCCGTTCATGGCAAGTTTTGGTGCACCGTCATTGCGGATGAAAGTCTGAAGAAAAGAAGAAAGAAATAAGATTCCCATTCCCAGAATAATATAAGGAAGATAGTCCATGATGTAAGGCAGGGTTTCTTCTGTGCCGCCAAGCAGCCATGCGATGTCTTCCATAAACAGAACGCAGACTGTCATGGAGATGAGAAGAAGTGCAAAATTCAGCAGCAGGGCAGTTGTGAAATAGGTGTTTCCTTCTTCCTTTTGTGATTTTCCACGGCAGATGGACATCAGTACAGAGCCGCCGACACCGGATAAAAGTCCCAGACCGAAAAAGATATTGTAGATCGGCAGGGAGATATTCAAGGCGGCAAGTGCTGTGGCTCCAAGCCGCTTTCCGATAAAGATTGTATCTGCAAGTACATAGATGGATGTGACCATCGTTCCGCAGATAGCCGGTATCAGATAATGAAAGAATAACTGACGGACCGGTTTTTGAATAAATTCATTCGTATTCATAGCATAACTCCATTCCTAAAAAATTCTCCGCATGATAGTGTACCATAGAATGACTTTTAAGAAAAGCTATTTTAAAAGAAATCAATCTCGTGTATAATGAACAGTAACCTGAACAGGTGATTGGTGAATAAAAAGGAGAAAAAAGATGATAGGAATTATCGGAGCAATGGAAGAAGAGGTACAGGCATTGAGACATGCCATGAAGATTCAGGAGGAGAAGGAAATCGCCTCCATGGTATTTCATAGAGGAATTTTATATGGAAAAGAAGCAGTTGTCGTGCGAAGCGGAATCGGAAAGGTCAATGCAGCGATTTGCACGCAGATTTTAGCGGATCATTTTGATGTAGATCTTGTGATCAATACCGGGATTGCCGGTTCTCTGGATGCAGCGATCGATATTGGAGATATGGTGATCTCTACGGATGCGGTGCAGCATGATATGGATACGAGTATTTTCGGGGATCCGATCGGACAGGTTCCGCGTATGGATACATTTGCATTCCCCGCAGATGCCCAGTTGGTCGAAAAGGCTGTGCGTGCGAACCAGGAGGCCAATCCGGATATCCATACATTTACCGGACGGATCGCCAGTGGAGACCAGTTTATTTCCTCACAGGAAGTAAAAGAACGAATCGTAACACTTTTCGGAGCAAAATGTGCGGAGATGGAAGGTGCAGCGATTGCACATGGGGCATATCTGAATCAGATTCCATGCGTGATCGTGCGTGCAATTTCCGATAAAGCAGACAACAGTGCATCTATGGATTATCCGGCATTTGAGAAGAAAGCAATCGAACATTCCATCAGGTTGTTAGAGAAACTTTTGCCTGAGTTATAGAGAAAAGACCTGGGAGATCAGGTCTTTTTCTCTATAATAACATTTTTTTGGTTACTGTTCCCACACCAACACTCTTTCAGACACAAATTCTGTACTTCAGACAAAAGCTCTTGTAGAAGGAGAAAGCTGTTTTATACTAAAACTACGCCAGAAAAATGATGGGCAAAGGAATGAAAAGAAAATGAAAAAAATTGCGATATGTGATGATGAGCCGGCAGTGAGAAAACAGATGGAGGCATATTTCAAAGAGCTGGAATCGGTTTTTTGCATCTCTTATTTTGAAAGCGGAGAGGCACTCCTGGAATCGGATGTTCTTTATGATGTGATCTTTCTGGACATTGACATGAAAGGAATTTCGGGGATTGATACTGCCAGAAAAATCAGAGTTCGGGATAAAAAGGCAAAGATCATTTATGTGACAGCTTATGAAGATTTTCGAGAGTATGCGTTTGGTGTCCATGCGTTCGGATATCTGGTCAAACCAGTGGAAAAAGAAAAAATTCTGGAAATCCTTCAGGAAGCTTTTGACTATGAACAGGAGGAGCAAAGAGGTCCCAGGATCCGTCTTCATACAGAGGCAGGGTATCAGGAATTTTATATGCAGGACATTTGCTATTTTGAATATAGAGACCGGAAAATCCGGATTGTGACGCAGAATGGAGAAGCATGGATGCGAGGAAGTATCAGTAAAATGGCAGAGTCTTTTCAAAACATGGGCTTTGCAGTTCCTCATAAAAGCTTTGTAGTAAATCTGCGTCATATCAAAGATATAAAGGGCTGTGATCTGCTCATGACGACAGGAGAGATAGTTCCCCTTTCTCAAAAGAAAGCGGCAGATTTTCGGGCATTGCTGACGCGATGGCTGGCGCAGCAGGTATGAAAGGAGAAGGCGTATGGCACTTGAGATGGGGATGAATCTGGTCTGTTCTGTTTTGGAAGAGGTGGTCATGTGTGTCTGTCAGTATCTGTTTATGAGCGCCAATGCACAGACGATCCACCGGAAAAAAATCTGGTATTTCTTTGGATTTACTGCGCTTGGCGCAAGTGTTTACGGTGCGGCATTTCTGACAGGGCTGACCGGAAATCTGTGGATCGGTATACAGATCCAGCTGACAGGGGTGCTGCTTCTTGGAATTTTATTGTTTCACAGAAAAATCGGAAGTCTGCTCCTGGATCTTTTTGTAAACATCCTTTTGATTCTTTCCATAGAAGTGGGGATTTTTCTGGGGAATTACCTGCTTGCACAGGGGGCGTTTGAGAATCTTGTGTGGTACGGGAATGTTACCATGCTCTTCAAAATGTTTTTCATGATTCCTGTGACAGCGGCCGCTGTTATGTGGAGAAAGAGACAAAAGGAAACAGAAATGGGAAACTTGCAGATACTGCTCCTTTTATTACTTCGCTTTTTAGCGTACTGTTTCTCTATTCACTGATAGAAATGGGACATATCTATATGGAGCTGTATGGAGTTCGTCTGATGGTCGTCAATCTGGGAGCGCTGGTGCTTTTGAATTTTTGTTTTTTGTACCTGTTTGGATATTGGTTCCGTTCTCATAAGCTGGAGCGGCAGCTTGCAGAGTTTCAGATGCAGAATGAGCTGCAGTACAGATATTATGCGGAATTGGAGCAAAAATACAGAGAGTCCAGAAAGATCATGCATGATATGAAGAATCACCTTCAGGCTGTAGAACATTTATATCAGGCAAAAGATGGGCAGGAGCAAGGCGGAGCGTATGTGAAGGATCTGTATCATATGTTGAATCTGTTGGGTGAGAAATATTACAGTTCTAATCGTATGCTGAATATTATCTGTAATGATAAGCTCTCATTGGCGCGGCATCCTGCAGTCGCTATATCCGTGGAAATCGGAGATGTTGATTTTTCGGATCTGCGGGATATTGATATTACGACGATTTTCGCCAATTTGCTGGATAATGCATTGGAAGCGGTGGAGGCTTTTGGAGAGGGAGCCTATCTGAATCTGAAAATACAGGAGGTGCATCATTTCAGGGTGATCAGTATTGTAAATGCAAGCAGACCCGGAATGAAAAAGGAAGGACATATGGGAGTGGGACTGGAAAATGTGAGACGGACAGTAGAAGCGTATCAGGGAACAATGCAGTGTGAAATTGTGGGAGAAGAATATCGGGTCAGCGTGATGCTGCCGGGAAAGGAGGACTCATGAATTTGCTGTTTGAAGTGATCAGTTTATTGATCTGTATCGGGATACCGGTTTTGGGAGGAATTTATTTTGCGGTGAAAGGAAAGGGATATTTTCTTACGTTTCTTACAGGAATTCTGTCTTTTGTGGTGACGCAGATGATTCTGCGGATCCCACTTCTTGGTTATCTGAAGACAAACTGGGAGTGGTTTATGATACTGCCATACAGTCATTATTATATATATATGGCGATTGCGGCATTCTCTGCAGGTGTGTTTGAGGAGACAGGAAGAGTTGTGGGACTTGGTGTCTTGAGGAAAGGAAAAACCAGCTGGATGGATGCAGTGGCATTTGGACTTGGGCACGGCGGGATCGAAGCGGTGTGGATCGGTGTGATTGGAGTCTTGCCGAATGTTCTGAATGAAGATAGCAGCATAAGTGTGGTAGTGTTGCTTTCCGGAGCAGAGCGTTTTTGTGCGATGGCCTTTCACATTTTGTTGACACTGGTCATCATGGAAGGAATCCGGAGACACAAAAAATTGTTTTATTGGCTGATCGCAGTAGTTCTGCATGGATTATACGACTTTTCAATTGCATTTCAGAATACAATCCTGATCTGGGGTGTTCTGATTTTTGGGGTCGTGGCTGCGATGATAGCTTTGATTTTTACAAAACGAAAGTGGAAAGAAGAAAGGGGAACAAGACAATGAAAAAGAATATGAAAAAACTGGCAGTGGGATTCGGCGTTTTCGTGATGGCAGTGGGAAGTCTGATGGGATGCAGCTCTCTGGGAAGCGGAGGAAATGAACAAGGAGAGATCCTGAAAGAACTGCCGGAAGGGTTTGACAAGGAGACAGTAAGAAAGCAGGCAATGGAAGATATTGAGATCGCGCAGTCTAAAGATTATGAGAGCTGGAAAAGCAGGTTTACCAAGGATCTGCAGAGCAGTCTGACAGAAGAATCGTACGATTCCTATTTGAAAATCCTGGAGAAACAGGGAGAATTCAAAGAGTTTGGAAAATGTACGTATTTAGGGCAGATAAAAGATAATAAAAAGTACGGCGGAGTCATTATTGTGGTAAAATATGAAGAAGGCAATGTCAATTACAGTCTTGCGTATGACGAGGATATGAATCTGGTCAGCTTTACGATGTAAAAGAATTGCCCAAAAGGGAAAGGAGGCGACAGTATGGTACATCATATTGTAATGTGGAAGTTCAAACCGGAAATCGAAGAGGAGAGAAAAGCAGACCTCAAAAAAGATATGGAAGCGAATCTGAGCAGTCTGATTGGAAAGGTACCGGGACTTTTAAGTGTATCGTTTGTGAGTGAACCATTTGCGTCAAGCACGCATGATATGGCGCTTGTGACAACGTTTGAAAAAGCGGAAGATATCAAAGCGTATTCTGCACATCCGGAGCATGTCAAAGTAGCGGATATATATGTGCGTCCGTTTGTGACAGAGCGTGCATGTCTGGATTATCGGGACTAGAAGAAAAGTATCGGAGCGGACAGTGCTCCGATACTTTTTTAAAAGGGATATTCCAGTAATTCTGGAAAACGCGTGATTTTGTGAGCATAATGAGTGGGAGAACCGAATCCGTATTCTGCAAAAATAAACGGAATTCCGGCAAAGGTGCAGGCATCGGCATCCCCCTTCGTATCCCCCACATAAACAGCATCTGTGATCTGAGTGCGTTCCATCAGAAGACGAATGTTTTCGCCTTTGGAAAGTCTGGTATTTCCGAAACATTCAAAGTCGGTGATGGCGTTCTCCAGTCCGGTCTTTTTCAGAAAGAGTTCAATATATCCTTTCTGACAGTTGGAGACAATGCAGACAGCATAATTCTGTGACAGTGTTAAGATGGTCTCTTTCACGCCGTCGAACAGAAGCGGTTCTCTGGCATTTTCCAGATAAAATTCTTCGTATTCACAGCAGGACTCCATCACAAGAGCGCGCTGAGATTCTGACAGAGTCGGAAAGAGGTTTGCGGCGATCTCATCCATCGGCTTTCCGAATTCCTGTTTCAGACGGTCCGCGGTAATGGGAGTATCCAGAGGGATCATCAGCTCACTGGCAGCCTGCATCCATGCTTCGGCTACAACACCGGTTGTGTCCAGAGTGTTCCGTCTACGTCAAGTATCATTGCTTTCATAATATTAGATTCCTCTTCTTTCATTTAAAATCTTCAGAAAATCAAAAAAGATTTCAAGTACAGTATAGCATAGATTCTGCTTGGGAGGAAGAAAAAGAGACGTTGGAAAGCATTTGGTATCTGTGCTATAATGAACAAAGTTTTTAACTGCTTTAGACAGGAATAAAAAGTAGAAAGAGGTACATAAGATGATACGTTTTGCAACAGAAGAGGATGCACAGGCATTGCTTGCGATTTATGCATATTATATTGATACAGAAATCACATTTGAGTATGAATTACCGACAGAGGCTGAATTTCGGAAAAGGATTCGGACTGTCTTGGAAGAATATCCATATCTCATTTATGAAGATGCGGGAAATATCCTTGGATATGCCTATGCGCACCGCCATTTGGAACGGGCTGCATATCAGTGGAATGTGGAGCTGACCGTGTATCTGCATCCGGATGCTGTTTCCAGAGGGATCGGGAGAAGATTGTATGAAGAGTTGCTTCGGATTCTTACAGAGCAGGGAATCTGCAATGCATACAGTCTGATCACCCGTCCCAATGAAAAAAGTGAAAAGCTGCATGAAGCGATGGGATTTACCCTGATGGGAGTTTTGAAAAATACAGGCTATAAAAACGGCAAATGGCGGGATGTCAGCTGGTATGAAAAGCAGTTAAACCCATATCCGGAACATCCGGTTCCATTTCGAAAAATTAATGAATTATATAGAAAAGAAGAAAATTTTGGATGATTATCTGCTTAAAAAGCAGATAATCATCCAATACGAAGGTTGATCCAGATGATCTTCCTGTATTTTAGTTTGATAAAGTTCACCGTCTATTTTATATAGGATACGATCTCGTCTGGTAACACAGATGCAGTCGATACTGTGATCCATACAGAAGTGCTCAATACTGTGGCAGATTTCTTCTTTTGTAGGTTTTTGATCCTTAAAAATGATAATTTCTTTTTTCATAAACAGTCCTCCTGGTTACAGATATTCTGGAATTATTCCGAAAGAAGATGATAAAGTTTCAGACAGTTTTTTAGCTGTTGTGCAGCAAAATCATCCATTGGACACAGTGGGAGACGGCAGGAACCGACCGAAAGTCCCATCATGTTCATGGCAGTCTTGACTGGAACCGGATTGATGTCAGAGGTCAGCGATTCCAGGAGTGCTTCAATATTCGAAAGAACGGAGATTACACCCTTTGCTCCAAGAGCAAGGGCAGATACAGCCTGGTCGTCATTTCCGCAGTAGATATCAAGGCGATCACGATAACGGGAAGTGATTTTTGCAAGCTGCGAAAAATTTCCACTGGCCTCCTTGACAGCTGTCACATTTGGAATTTCCAACAGTTCCTCATTTTGCGCGTTTTTACATAAAAGTTGTGCGTGGCTTGTGTTATTAGAACCAGCACCTGCAATTACAGGGATTCTTCCATTGACAATTCGGCAGGTGAACTGAATCAGACGCAGATGTTCTTCATCGCTTAAACAGGCAGATTCTCCGGTTGTTCCAGCGACTACGATGGCATTCGTATGATGTGAAATCTGATATTCTAAAAGTTCTTCCATTTTTTTATAAGAAATAGAACCATCCATTTCATAGGGGTAATAATTGCTGTTGCAGAACCTTTAAAGACAGAAGTATTCATTTGTTGTTCCTCCTCTAAATACTGTTTTATTAGGCTTTTCTCTATGGTAAACTGTCTTTTGTAAAAAAGGTATTAAGAAATAGAAAGAGTATATGAATAAAATATGAAATTGACAAAAATGGAAACAAATTGATACAATGCATTAATGCAATAATACAAATGAGGTGAGAGAAATGAATGAGGATCTCGTTCTTGCGATTACAATGTTGATTATTTTGGCGGTTGTAGTGCTGTTTATCCAGATTTCACAGCAGATCAAGGTGAAACGGATTCAAAAAATGAAGATCCAGAGGCGGTTTGGAGAGATTCCTGATATGGAGGAAATACTTCCGATCGAGAGGATCAGTGTCTATCATAAACACCAGGGAAGGGAAGATGTGGATCAGGTAACCTGGTCGGATCTTTCTATGGATCAGGTATTTCAGCGGATTGATCAGTGTGACAGTGCAGCAGGAGAGGCTGTACTTTACAACATGCTGCACTGTACAGATAACGGGCAGGCGCAGTGGAAAGAATTGCTGAAGTACTATGAGGAGCAGGCGGAACCGCGTAAAAAAGCAGAAGCAATCCTGATTTCCCTTGGGAAAAGAGAAGGGCTGTATTATCTTCCGGAATACGTGGATACACTTCAGGCAAGTCACGTGGCTCTGTGTTCTTTTATCGCCTGCTTCAGATCCTCCTTCTGGGAAGTGTTGTGGGCGGACTGTGGAATGTTCAGATCCTGCCGCTGGCAGGCGTGATGGCAATTGTCAATATTGCGGTTTATATTATGACGCGGATGAAATATGAGCAGCAGATGAGCATGATGGAATTGATCGTACTTGTGATTGATACCGGAAAGCAGCTTACAAAAGAAAAATGTGCCGGCCCTGTACAGAAAGAACTGGAAGAGAAGTTAAAAGAACTGGGAAACTGGATAAGCTGATCGGAAAGATGTCTGCTATGAGGCGACAGCTATTCCAGCGATCAGGGGTGTTTCTGGATTACCTGTTCGGGATTACACTCTGGCAGCTTATATCTTATGAAAAGAGTGTGAAATGGCTGGAGAACAAACGAGAGAGTTATCTGCAGCTGTTTGAAGAGATCGGGCGCCTGGATGCGGCAATCAGTATTGCATCTTTTCGGAAAAGTCTTCCGTTTTATACTGAGCCGGAGTTTCATTCTGAAAGATCTGTACACATGGAAGAGATGTATCATCCTCTGATCGAAGAACCGGTGAGCAATTCCATGGACTGGAGTCGAAACTGTATTATCACAGGCAGCAATGCATCCGGAAAATCGACATGGATTAAGGCAGTGGCGATCAATCTCATTCTTGCCCAGACAATCTGTACCTGCACGGCAAAGCGGTTTCAGATGCATCCGGGACAGATTATGACTTCCATGGCAGTGAGGGATGACATCATGAAGGGGGAGAGTTATTTTCTGAAAGAAATGAAATATCTCAGAAGAATGCTGGAGAGCTTTTCAGAAGAGAAGCTGACGATCTGCATTATTGATGAGATCCTGAAAGGAACTAACACGAAAGAGCGAATTGCGGCATCCAAAGCGATTCTGGATTATATGCAGAGACAGAATTGTCTTGTGATGGTTGCGTCCCATGATTATGAATTGACAGTATTACTGGAAGGTACTTATGAAAACTATCATTTTACAGAGCGGATCGGAGAGGATGATATTTATTTTGATTACAGGCTGTATCCGGGAGCTGTGACATCCGGCAATGCAATCAAGCTGTTGAAATTCATGAAATTCCCGGAAGAGATTGTGACAGAAGCAAAGCAACAGGTTACAATAGAATTGTAAGATTTGCAGTAAAAATACATAGAAAACAGAAAAAATATATATAAAACTAACAACAATAATAAAGAAAGTGTTAAAATTTTGTAAAAAATGAATTGACACCCGGCATGATATAACGTATAGTTGACTTGTGTACATAATTCTGTGTCAAAAATAAAAAAGGGAGGGAAAATTTATGAATCTTGACAAAATTTTTCACTTGAAAGAAAACAACACAAATGTCAAAACCGAGATTCTTGCGGGTGTCACAACATTTATGACAATGGCCTATATTCTGGCTGTAAACCCGAATATTCTGGCAGAGGCAGGAATGGATCACGGAGCGGTCTTCACAGCGACAGCTCTGGCAGCGTTCATCGGTACGTTATGTATGGCAATCTTTGCAAACTATCCGTTTGCACTGGCGCCGGGAATGGGACTGAATGCGTACTTTGCATACACGGTTGTACTCCAGATGGGGTATTCCTGGAAGGTCGCGCTGGCAGCAGTACTGGTAGAGGGTATTATCTTTATTCTGTTATCACTGCTGAGTGTGCGCGAGGCAATCTTTGATGCAATCCCGTATAATCTGAAAAAGGCGGTGTCGGTCGGAATCGGCCTGTTTATCGCATTTATCGGATTGCAAAATGCGAAGGTTGTGATCGGAGGCTCTACGCTTTTAAGTCTGTTCTCTTTAGATGGATACAATAAGAATCTGGCTGCGGCAGCAGGGGGCAAAGATTTCGTAGCGGCAAGCATGAATGATGTGGGGATCACAGTGCTGCTGGCAATCATCGGAATTATCATTACCGGAATCATGGTAGTCAAAAATGTAAAAGGAAATATTTTATGGGGAATTCTGATTACATGGGTATTAGGAATTATCTGTCAGTTTGCCGGACTGTATGTTCCGAATCCGGAGCTTGGATTTTATTCACTGCTTCCTGATTTCAGTGCAGGAATCAGCATTCCAAGTCTTTCTCCGATCTTTGCAAAATTCAGTTTAGAAGGCGTGCCGATTCTGGAATTTGTTGTGATCGTATTTGCATTCTTGTTTGTAGATTTGTTTGATACACTGGGAACTTTGATCGGAGTTTCTTCTAAGGCAAATATGCTGGATAAAGACGGAAAGCTTCCAAGGATCAAAGGAGCGCTCCTGGCGGATGCAGTTGGAACAACAGCAGGAGCAGTACTCGGAACCTCTACAACAACGACATTTGTAGAAAGCTCTTCCGGTGTTGCAGAAGGAGGACGCACAGGATTGACTGCAGTAACGACTGCTGTTTTATTTGGTCTGTCCTTGTTCTTGTCACCGATCTTTCTGGCAATTCCATCCTTCGCCACAGCGCCGGCGCTTGTGATTGTAGGATTTTACATGCTGAGTGCAGTGACAGATATTAATTTTGCAGATGCAGCCGAGGGAATCCCGGCATTTATCTGTATCGCAGCAATGCCGTTTTTCTATAGCATTTCTGAAGGAATCTCTATGGGAGTTCTCTCCTATGTATTCCTGAATCTGCTGACAGGAAAAGCGAAAAAGATCAGTCCGGTTATGTATGTACTGGCAGTCTTGTTTGTATTGAAATATCTGTTGATTTAGCATCAGAGAGAATTTTAAATGTCCGAATAACCTTGTTGAAAGGTTGTTCGGACATTTTATTTTCGAATCATATAATATGTTTGATGGTTCTGGCGGATTTCAGATATCAGATGCTGCCGGAGCATATAAGGCAGCAGAGAATCTAAAAATTGTTTTGGATCGGTGATCTGGATACGTTCACTGGAAAATGGCTGTTTTGCGTACAGATCTTTGACTGCTTCTTCTAATTCCTGACGTGACTAGTTGTTTTTGTTTTTTCAGAGCTTTCTGAATTCTGGAGACACCCTTTGAAAAGAGCAGGTTGGATAAGTCCTGCTGCTGTCTCTGACTGCGCCAGAGTCCCCAGCCGTAAATAAGAGCGGTGGCAGCGGCGAATAACAGAACAAAGGGAATATATTGAAGAAAAGACATATCAATAAACCTCCTTTAGCTCGATCAGATGATGATCCTTTAAAATCTCCAGAAACCGGATCAGACGGGCAAGTGGTTTTTCCATTTTTGGAAACTGTGACTGCAGATCCAGTGAGAGCTGATGTACGGTTTTCTGATCATTGATTGACTGCCAGAGAAAGCTGCCGTAGTCATCCAGCTTGATCGCGCTTACCTTTGGACGTTTGAAAAAGCGCTGTGCGATCCGGTGATAAAATCCTCTCCATTCGATCATGACCGTAACCTGACCTTTGTCGTTTGTTTCATACTCGATCTCAGGATTTTTGATGACAATAAAATCCATATAATTCTGATTTGAAATCTTCTTTTTCTTTGACATAATGTCTCCTTTTTAAAATAATAAAGAATAAGTACAGCCTGTCTTTCGACAGGCCGTATCTTCTGTTTTCTGCTGTTTCAGTGAATGGAATAAAAATTATTCGCTTTTCTTTCCGCCTTTGATACATACTCTTGCGAGATATAATAAAAGCAGGATAAATACAATTAAGCTTCCGATTTCTCCGATTGAGAATTTTTTGGAGAGATCGATGATCTTATCTAATTTTGCAACGGCAAAGATTGCGAGGATGACACCCATCAATCCTTCTCCGGCGATCAGACCGGATGTGAAGAGGATTCCGTGATCCACGCTTTCCTTTTTCTCTTTTTCAGAGACGTTTCGTTTGTCCATGAACAGACGGACAAGTCCGCCGGCCATAATTCCGGCATTTAAGCTGAATGGAAGGTACATACCGACTGCAAACGGCATTACCGGAACTTTCAGGATTTCCATGACGATTGCTACACAGACACCAATCAGGATCAGTGACCATGGAAGTTCTGCGCTCATGATACCTTCTACCAGCATTTTCATCATCGTTGCCTGTGGAGCAGGGATCGCTTCAGATCCATATCCCCATGCATTGTCCAGAAGCTGCAATACAAATCCGATCGCAGCAGCAGAAACAACGACACCGATCATCTCACCGATCTGCTGTTTTTTCGGAGTTGCACCGACAATAAATCCGGTCTTCAAATCCTGTGAACAGTCTCCGGCAATCGCTGCGATGACACAGATAATACCACCAATTGCGATGGCACCAGTCATACCTTCCACTCCGGTTGTACCGGTAGCTTTCAGAAGTAATGTGGCGATCAGAAGTGTTGCGATCGCCATACCGGATACCGGGTTGTTGGAAGATCCGATGAGTCCTACCATACGGGAAGAAACGGTTGCAAAGAAGAATCCAAATACAATAACGATCAGAGCGCCGATTGGACTAACCGGGAATGCCGGCACCAGCCAGATGGCAATTCCGATCACCAGGATCATAACAAGTAAGAATGGCATCGGAATGTCCTGCTCTGTACGCAACGTGGAGGCACTGCTTTTCTTTTTCATACTCTGCATTGCCTGTTTAAAGGTCTTCGCAATGAGCGGAAGGCTCTTGATCAGACTGATCACACCACCGGTCGCAACAGCACCTGCACCGATATATTTGATGTAAGTTCCCCAGAGATCACTTGGAGCCATCTGGGCAATCGGATCGGTCCCAGGGAAAATTGCCTGTGCATCTGCACCGAACAGTGCGATGGCAGGCATCAGTACAAACCAGCTCAATGTACTTCCGGCCAGCATATAGCTGGAAATCTTCGGTCCGCAGATGTAACCGACACCTGCCAGTGCAGGGAGTACCTGGACTCCAACAGAAGAACCGGCATAGGCTTTGATGTCATATCCAATCTCACTTGGGAAGACTTTCAGTCCGTCTGCGATAAATTTGTAAGCGGCAGCGATTCCCAGACCGGAGAATACCGTACCTGCTTTGCTTCCGCCTTCTTCTCCGGCAAGAAGAACTTCTGCACAGGCAGTACCTTCCGGAAACGGAAGTGTGCCGTGTTCTTCTACGATCAGTGCCTGACGCAGAGGAACCATAAAAGCAACACCGAGAAGACCACCTACTAATGCAACAAGAAAGATTGTGATCATACTCGGAGAATCGATCGTTCCTTCTTTTGCCCACAGGAAAAGAGCAGGGAGCGTAAAGATTGCTCCGGCTGCAACGGATTCACCGGCAGAACCGATCGTCTGGACAAGGTTATTTTCCAGAATGGAGTCTCTGCGAAGGATGACGCGGATGATTCCCATGGAAATAACCGCCGCCGGAATAGAGGCGGAGATCGTCATACCGACACGCAGACCCAGATATGCATTCGCCGCACCGAAAACGATGGCGAGCAGAATACCAATCAGGAGAGAGGTTACCGTAAACTCCGGTACGACACGGTCGGCCGGGATATACGGCTTGAAATTATTTTTGTTATCAGACATGTATAAATTTTTCCTTTCTTTTCTCAAAATCTCTTTCCCAATCCATCTGAAATTACAGCAAAATCTATTATATCAGAGCATCCCTGCATTCCCCAGAGAACGCGGGGATGTCATAATATCAAAAATAAGGATATGTTACTGGTTACAGTAACAAGTCTATGCAAGTTTTTTTAAGACATCTGTCAAGAGCTCATAGAACCGTTCGAAAGAATCCAGCGGCAGATGTTCATCCGGTGTGTGGCATCCGCGGATCGTAGGGCCGACTGCAATGGCATCTAGTCCAGGGATCGCATCAGAGAAAAGTCCACATTCCAGACCTGCATGGATGGCTTCGATCTTCAGATCATCGTGGAACAGTTCTTTGTAGCTTTGCACAAAAACATCGCGGATCGGAGAAACTTCTGCAAAACTCCAGCCCGGATACTCGCCGTGCATGCTGACTTCGAAACCGAAGGTTTCTGCCAGAAGACAGAGCTTTTCTTTGAGTGCGCTCATCAGTGTGGCAACAGAAGAACGTGGTGCAAATACAAGGGATGCACTTGTCTCATCAGTTGCTGCAATTCCGAGATTTAACGAAGTGACTGTAAAACCGTCCAGGTTCATGTTGCGGAATTGTACACCGTTTGGCGCAAGACACATTGCCGTGATAAAGGCTTTTCCATCCTCGGCAGAGATCACATCTGCAGTTCCGTTTTCTGTGCTTACAAGGAACTGAAATGCCGGCTCATACGGACAGATCTCGGATGAAAAGTCAGCAGAGAGTGCCAAAGCCAGATTTTCCGCATTTTTTGCAGCAACTTCATCAGAATAGAACAGAGTTGCGGATGTCTCACGAGGGATGGCATTGTCCTTTGTACCGCCGTTAAAATCAACTAAAAGGGCATCGGTATTGTGGAACAGATGATTGATCATACGAGCCATCAACAGATTGGCATTCTGATGTTCTTTGTTGATATCTGTTCCGGAATGTCCGCCCAGAAGTCCGGTCGCCTCCAGATGGAGCAGCATCCCTTCTTTTTTACTGCGGGTGATTGGACGGGTGAGAGCGAAACGAAGTCCTCCTGCACAGCTGACTGTGGCAACTCCCTCGTCCTCGGAATCCAGATTGATCATGGTACGAGCGGAAAGAAGGGATTTATCCAGTGCTTCTGCTCCGTTCAATCCGATCTCTTCCTGTGTAGTGAACACACATTCCAGTGCCGGATGTGTCAGTGTATCGTCATCTAGGATCGCAAGCATGCATGCAACGGCAGCTCCGTTGTCCCCGCCAGTAGTGCCGTTTGCGGAGAGTACGCCGTCTTTTATGATCAGATCCAGAGGGTCTGTTGTAAAATCATGTGCAACGCCTGCGAGTTTTTCACATACCATGTCCGTATGCCCCTGCAGCATAACGGCCGGTTTTTCTTTAGCCCCTGCGCTTGCAGGCTTTTTGATGATCACATTGAAAAGTGCATCCCGGTGATACCACAGATTTCGTTCTTCGGCAAATGCCACGAGATAGTCACTGATTGCTTTCTCGTTGGCAGAGCCACGAGGAATGGCACTGATGTCTTCGAAAAAGTGAAATAATTTTGCTGGTTTGTATCCTGTGATTTTATAATTCATAGATCATACCTCTTTTCTAATATAAATATCGTTCGTTCTATTCTAGCATTTTTAGCGTGGTAAAGCAAGAAAATCTTAGAAAATGAAAGTGGTTCAGCGGAAAATCAAAAAATCCGGGAAAGACAGGAAACGAATAGGAAGAGGAGGTTCTGCATACATTTTGGATAAGAGGCGTATAACGGCAGTGCAGAATATGAAAAGAGAAGCAGAAAAAGAAAAGTTAAGAGAACGGTTTGCGGCGGCTGCAAATATGCCAAAGGATGTGGTGTTAGGGGCATCTGTCGTGACTGTGATCGGAAACGGGGAAATCAGTATTGAAAATTACCGCGGAATTTTAGAATATACAGGAGAGCTGATCCGGGTACAGACGAAAAAAGGGCAGATCCAGGTACACGGAAAGGGACTGCAGATTGAGTACTATCTGAATGATGAGATGAAAATAACAGGGAAGATCCATACCCTTGAATATGAAATGTGAGGTAAACAGCAATGCAGAGAATCCTGCGTTTTTTGAGAGGATATGTAAAAATCAGAATAAAGGGATACTCCCCGGAGCGTTTTTTAAATCTGTGCAGTCATCATCAGATCGATATCTGGGGACTTCAGCCCTGTAAAAATTCTTATGAGATGTATGTAAGCTGAAGGATTTTCGGAAAATCCGTCCGATCGTGAGAAAAACGCGCACGAAGGTCGTTTTAGTGGAACGCTTCGGCATGCCATTTTTTCTAACAAGATGTCAGAGCAGAACATGGTTTCTCGCAGGAGCTGTGCTCTGTATACTCCTGTTGATGTTCTACACTTCGTTTATCTGGGATATCCATTTTGAAGGAAATGAAAAATGGACGGATGAAGTACTGCTTCAATTTCTGGAGCAGGAGAAGATCACACCTGCCATGCCAAAAGGGAAGGTAGACTGCGCGGATATCGTGCGGAAGATTCGGCAGAAATATGATGATATTGTGTGGGTCTCAGCCTCCATCGATGGAAGCAGGCTGAAAATACAGATCAAGGAGAATGAAGATACGTTTCAGGAGGTGCAAAAGGAAGAAAAACCCTGTGATCTGATCGCAGAACAGGACGGGGTGATCACAAAGATGGTGACACGTTCCGGAGTTCCCATGGTGCATGTCGGGGATCAGGTGAAAAAGGGGGATATCCTTGTGTCAGGCAGAATCGAGGTGTGCAATGATGCAAAAGAGGTGGTAGAATATCAGTATGAGCAGGCAGATGCGGATATTAGGGCAGACACGCAGACAGAATATGAGGATGAAATCAGCACATACTATGAAGAAAAGAGGTATCAGAACCAAAAACGGATGCAGGTTTTTGTGGAATTTAAAAACTGGGAATGTCATCTTGGAAGTGTGAAAAATTCTTTTCCGAAAAGTGAACAATATGTGATGAAACGTCAGGTGACCTGGGAGAAAATTTCATCTTCCACTATTTTATGGGGTAAAAGTTGCAAAATCATACCAGATAAAAGAAAAAAGATATACAAATGAAGAAATTCAAAAGAAATTGAGCGAAAACTTCAAACAATTTTCAAAGGAATTGAAGGAAAAAGGTATTCAAATACAGGGAAATAGTGTTAAAATACACATAGGCAAAAAATCTGCGGTTGCAAAAGGGAGCTTATACCTGAATGAAGACATTGCAAAAAAAGCAGATACAGAAATATTAGAGATTGAAAGGAATAAGAAGGATGAGTCTTTCAGAACTGATGATTGATATACCGGCGGAGCACGAGAGAAATGTGTTCGGGCAGTTTGATGCGTATGCAAAAAAGCTGGAGCGGACGTTTCATGTGACACTGATCGCCAGAGAAGGCAAAGTGAAGATATTAGGTGAAGATAAAAATGCAGAGAAGGCAAGGCGGGTATTGGATCAGCTTGCTGCTCTGTCAAAAAGAGGAAATGAGATTACGGAACAGAATGTAGATTATGCCATGTCACTGGTCTATGAGGATCAGGAGGAGGCGATGGTGGAGATGGATCGGGAATTGATCTGTCACACATTGCAGGGAAAACCGATCAAACCGAAGACGCTGGGACAGAAGCGTTATGTAGATGCCATTCGGGAAGGAATGATCACGTTTGGGCTGGGACCTGCGGGAACCGGAAAGACCTATCTTGCCATGGCTATGGCGATCACAGCGTTTCAGAGAAATGAAGTGAGCCGTATTATCCTTACCAGGCCTGCGATAGAGGCAGGAGAAAAACTGGGATTTCTTCCGGGAGATCTTCAGAGCAAGATCGATCCCTATCTGCGTCCTCTTTATGATGCATTGTATCAGATCATGGGAGCGGAAAGTTTTGCAAAAAATTCAGAAAAAGGTCTGATCGAGGTTGCACCTCTTGCTTATATGAGAGGAAGAACACTGGACAATGCGTTTATCATTCTGGATGAGCACAGAATACGACGCCGGCACAGATGAAAATGTTTCTGACAAGGATCGGATTTGGTTCCAAAGTCGTGATCACCGGAGATGCCACCCAAAAGGACCTTCCGGCAGGAACGGTTTCCGGTCTGGATGTAGCAGTCAAGGTGGTAAAAAATCTGGAGGGGATCAGCATCTGCACACTGACGAGCAAGGATGTGGTGCGGCACCCGCTTGTACAGAAGATCGTAAAGGCATATGAAGAGTATGAAAAGAAGAGCACCCGTACAAAGGGCGGTACAAAAAGGAGAAAATCATGAGTTTGTATTTAGAAGAAGAAGGAGAAATCACACTTCCGTTTGAAACGAAAGAAGTGGCAGATCTGGTGGTGGAAGCCGCATTGGAATATGAGGGATGTCCTTATGAAGCAGAGATCAATCTGCTGCTGACCACAGACGATGAGATCCACCGGATGAACGAGGAGTTTCGTCAGATCGACCGGGCAACGGATGTTTTGTCGTTTCCGATGCTGGAATATGAGACTCCGGGAGATTTCTCGTTTGTGGAAGAGGAGGCCGAAGCATTTAATCCGGAATCTGGAGAACTGATGCTTGGTGACATTGTTATTTCCAAGGAGAAGGTACTTGCACAGGCAGAGGCCTATGGACACTCACCGAAACGGGAATTTGCATTTCTGATCGCACACAGTATGCTTCATTTGTTCGGATATGATCATATGGAAGAAGAGGAGCGTCTGGTCATGGAAGAAAGACAGCGTGAGATCATGGAAAAAGTCCAGATTTTAAGGGCGTGACGGAGGAGACGGATGGCAGATATACAGAAGAACAAAAGAAGAAAAAAACAGTCGAAAGAGAATGAATTTTTGATACAGGGAGCAATCCTTGCAGCGGCGGCAGTGATTGTAAAGATCATCGGGGCATTGTACCGGATTCCGCTGACCAATATTATCGGAGATGAGGGAAACGGATTTCTCGGATATGCATATGAGATTTATGCGATGGCACTGATGCTGTCCTCCTTCAGTCTTCCGATCGCGGTATCCAAGCTGGTCTCCACAAAGATGGCGATGCACCAGCCAAGAAACGCCTTTCGAATTTTTAAATGTGCAATGATGTTTGCGGTTTCCGTGGGGGCAGTTGTGGCACTGGCAATCTTTCTGGGGGCAGATATGATCTCCAGACATCTGATGGAATCGCCGCTTAGTGTCTATACACTCAAGGTGCTGGCTCCGGCGCTGTTTATCGTGGCAGTGCTCGGTGTAATGCGCGGATATTTTCAGGGAATGGGAACTATGGTTCCGACTGCGATCTCCCAGGTTTTGGAGCAGATCATCAATGCAACAGTCAATATCGTAGGAGCCAGCATCATGATCAAAGTGGGGATGGCAGCTGCGAAAAAGCAGGACAATCCTTTGCTTGAACCGGCCTATGGGGCAGCAGGAGGAACGGTGGGAACGGCTACGGGAGCACTGGTCGCACTGTTGTTTTTGATGTTTGTGTTTGTACTGTTTCAAAAAGTGATGATGCGGCAGATGAGAAGAGACCGCACGAAACATCAGGATGGATATGGGCAGATTTTGAAGGTTCTTCTTTTGACGATCGCCCCGATCCTGTTCAGTACGGCAATCTATAATATCAATCAGATTATTGACCTGACCTTGTTTGCAAAGATCATGGCAGCACAGGGAGTTACCTTGAAAGAATATATCATTCCACAGGGAATTTACACAGGAAAATACAATACGTTGATCAACATCCCACTTGCGATGGCGAACGGACTTGCAGCATCTGTTATTCCGGCACTGACAGCGGCAGTTGCTCCAGAAACCGGACGCAGATGCAGAATAAGATCAATCAGACGATCCGTCTTACCATGCTGATCGCGATTCCTTGTTTTGTGGGATTTGTGGTACTGGCATCGCCGATCATGCAGTTCCTTTACGGAGATTCCAGAACGGAGCCTGCACTGATGCTGGCATCAGGGGCGATCACAGTTGTGCTGTATAGTTCCTCAACAGTTACAAACTCGATTCTGCAGGGACTGGACCGGCTGACTGCACCGGCAAAGAATGCGTTGATTTCACTGGGAATCCATCTTATGGCCGTTCTCGTGATGCTGGTTGTTTTCAAATGGGGGATTTATTCTCTCGTATTCAGCAATGTGATCTTCAGTTTTTGTATGTGTGTACTGAATATGAAAGATGTATATAAGGCAAGTGGATTCAGACAGGATTTCAAGACCTGTTATATCAAGCCGTTTCTGGCAGCTTTGATCATGGGAGTGGCGGCGTTTGTGTCCAACAAGCTTCTTAGCACCCTGATGCCGGGAAGATTTCTGGCAAATGGACTTTCTATCATCATTGCCATGCTGGTGTACGCAGTGGCGGTGATCCGGGTAGGAACGCTTTCCGAGTCAGATATGCTGGCACTGCCAATGGGCGGACGGATCTTAAGAGTCTGCAAACGTTTTAAGATTTTCCCACAGGAGAGAGACCTGGACGATGATGATGACATTGAATATCTGGATTGACAAAATCAAGTGAACTGAATAAAACCGGTACAAAGAGCCAATACTGTATGAAAAAAGGAGTCGGACTTTTATGAAGAAGAAATACTGTATTGGCTTTTTTGTGGCCTTGTTTGTGTTTGTCAGTCTGCTCGGAATCGGATATCAGGTGAGTTACCAGTATGTGATGGACAGGCAGATGGCGCGGCAGCAGGATAAACAGCAAAGAAGTGTTGCTGTGAAAGGAGAAGCAGAAAAAAATGAAGGATATTATCTGGCCGAACTGCATGGCTATGTGGTCGTCTATCTGTCTGATCAATCTACAATTTATGAATTTACAGACATTCCGTTTGAAGAACTGCCGAAAGAAGTGCAGACAAGTGTAAAGCAAAAAAAATATGTTGAAACAGAGGAGGAACTTTACGCATTTCTGGAAAATTATTCCAGCTAAAAAACAGCGGGGTAGACGAAAATCGAGAAATAGTGTAAGATGGAGAAAGAATTTTTGGGAAAGGATAAGATTATGGACGAAACAAAAGGTAAAAAGAATCAATGAACTGTATAGAAAATCAAAAGCAGAAGGACTGACTGATGCGGAAAAGAAAGAACAAAAGATTCTCAGGCAGGAATATATTGATGCATTCAAACGCAATTTGAGAAGTCAGCTCAATAATATTGATGTGGAAGAAAAAGACGGTACAATCGTCAATCTGGGAGAGAAATTTGGAAACAAAGCGGGACATTAGAAAACAGATGTTATGCGCCAGAGACCGGCTGACAGACAGAGAGTGGGAGACATACAGTGACAGGATCACAGAGCAGGTTGTCTCCCATCCTTTATTTGTGCAGGCGAAAGAAATCTGGTGTTATGTATCTATGGGAAAAGAAGTGTGTACAGAACAAATTCTGGTAAGTGCGTGGAGAGCGGGAAAAAGAACCGCAGTGCCTAAAGTGACCGGAAAACGGGAGATGAAGTTTTACTACATAGAATCGTTGAATGATCTGGAAACAGGAGCGTTTGGAATTTTGGAGCCGAAAGAAGAGAAAAAAGGGGCAGACTGCTGCCTGGAAAAATCGGATCTCTTGATGCTTGTTCCCGGCGTTTCGTTCGATCCGGCGGGAAGAAGGATCGGATATGGAGGAGGATTTTACGACACGTATCTTCAGAAAATGGAAGGATGCCATACGTTTGGACTTGCGTTTGAGGTGCAGATGGCAGATCAGATTCCTGCTGAGGCACATGACATTCGGATGGAATATGTGATGACAGAAAAGAGGTGCTGGAAATGCTGACAGGATTACCGAAAGATCCGATACTTCTTCTGAGCGTGGTAAATACAAAACTGAGAGATTATTATCCAAGCCTGGATGCTCTCTGTGATGATATGGACGTTTCAAGAGAAGTGCTGGAGGAAAAACTCGGCATGATCGACTACAGATACGATGCAGAAAAAAATCAGTTTGAATAGTGGATGAAAGGTAAGGCAGGGAAATATCCCTGTCTTTTGAAATTTTATAAACTTAGAAGGTTTTACTGGATAAATGCAGGAAATTAATGCTATAATACTTCGGACTGCATGCAATGTGCAGACGGCTTCAGTGTTTTGGCTTAATAAGGAACAATGTGCAATTCATTGGCAGCTTATCCCTGAGGTAAGGCGGACAAAATTTCAGATACCATTGCAGAGAATTCTGTGAGAAGGTGAAATGGCGGGAGATGCCAAGCCCTAAGACTTGCTGAAGTCATCTTACGATTTCTTGATAAGAAGAAAGAGAAAGGGGACGAGGTAGATGAAGACCTGATCATGACCTTTTATCAATAGAGCAACTGGGATAAAATTGATAAAGAAAGGTCAAAGTTTATGAAAAAGAAAATAGTAAGCTGCATCCTGTGTGCAGCAGCGACGATATCTCTTGTTTCCGGATGTGGAAGCAATAAGGATACAGAAACTGATAAAAAAGAAGCTACATGCAGAAAAATCGGTACAATCAGAAGATCGTAATTATGAACCGGTTACAATTCAGCTGAATCTGGAGCGATCCGGGCTGGGAAAAAATGTAGAGTATACCTTTAAGCAAAAACCGGATCATGTGGTTGCTTCCGGAGATCAGATGGCAGATTTGTTTTTTGATCTGGGCTTAGAGGAGCAGATGGCCGGATACACGAAAGGGAGTTGCTGGAGTCTTGTCTCGGAATATCCTGCAAGAGATTCTGTACCACAGATCGCAGAACCCGGAGTGAACCTGTCATCTGTTTCAAAGGAAGAACTGCTTGCTACAGGCTGTGATTTTCTGATCGGCTGGGATTCCGTATTTTCAGATAAAAATTTCAGTACAGAATTCTGTGACGAAAATGGAATTGCCATGTATTTCCCATATGTATGCTCAGACAGTGCCACATTTGAAGATTTGTACAAAGACTATGAGACACTGGGCAAGATTTTTCAAGTGGAAGAAACTGCAGAGCAGAAAATACAAAAAATGAAGGATACACTTCAGGATGTGAAAGAGGCGCTTGGAGAAGATGCATACAAGAACCCGAAAAAAGTGTTTGTCTATGATTCGGGAGAAGATGCCCCTTTTACAGCATGCCAGGGGATGCCGGGAGATATTTTGAAATCGGCAGGCGCCATCTCTATTTTTAATGACATTGAAGCCGGGTGGGCAACCCCTTCCTGGGAAGAAGTGGTAGAACGTGATCCGGATGCAATCCTCCTTTTAGACTATGATGGAGATGTAGAAGAAAAGGCAGAATTTCTTCGCACCAATGCTGCAACAAAAGATTTAAGGGCAATCAAAGAAGGAAAAATCTATTCTGCATGCTGTGCAGACATGCAGGGCTCTGCCGGATCAGCAGCAGCAGTTGAAGAAATTGCAAAGCAGTTATATCCAGATTGTTTTCAATAGGAAAGGGAGTTCTTCTATTACATGAAAGAATTAAATAAAAGACAGAAAAGAGTAAGGCACCTGTCCCTGTTTTGCGCTGTATTTGTGTGCAGTGTTTTAGCGGTAGGTTGTTCCGTTTCCTTTGGAGCTGTCAAGATTCACCCTTTTGAAGTATTTCGTATTATTATGAACCATCTGTCAGGGCGGGAGATATTTTTCCCGACATGGGAAACCAATATGGAAACAATTATCTGGAATATCCGACTTCCAAGAGTTGTGCTTGCGTGGTTTGTAGGTGCCGGACTTTCTGTGTGTGGAGTACTGATGCAGGCGTTGACAAAAAATGCTCTGGCAGATCCTTATGTACTTGGTATTTCTTCCGGAGCTTCAGCAGGAGCGGTATGTGCCATCATCACAGGCTGTTTTCATTTTGCAGGCGGATACGGAACCATGTTTGGAGCAATTTGCGGAGCGGCCCTGGCAATTGTATTATCCATGGCGATTGCAACATATAAGGGAACCGTTACTTCGACACAGCTGATCCTGGCGGGGATTGCGACTTCTGCGTTGTTTAGCGGGATCACCAATCTGATCATTTACGGGTATCATACCGGATCGGATAAGACAAAGACAGCACAATACTGGATGGTAGGTTCTTTGAGTGGCGCAAGCTGGGAGAAAGTCAAATATGTTGCAGCTGCTTTTCTGATTACAGTCTGCATCATTCTTCTTTTTACAAGAGAACTGGATATGCTGCTTTTGGGAGATGGCACTGCTGAGAATCTGGGAGTCAATGTAACAAGAATCAAAATGGTTGTGATCATCATGGCTGCCGTATTGACCGGAATTGTGGTCTCTGTCAGTGGAGTGATCGGCTTTATCGGGCTTGTTGTTCCACATATTGCGAGAAGAATGGTAGGATCACGGCATACGATAGTATTACCGTTTGTAATTGTTTTGGGCGGATTGTTTACTGTACTGGCAGATTTTCTCTCGCGGGTGATCGTTGCACCGGAGGAGCTCCCAATCGGAATTATTGCGGCTTTGTCCGGCGCACCGTTTTTCCTGTATCTGATCCGCAGGGGAAGGAGGAAGAGCACATGAACCATAGCTTTTTGACAGTTCGCGGATTGGACTACAGTATTGATGGAACCGAGATTCTGCAGGATGTTTCTCTGGAAGTACCGGAAGGCACTTTTGTCGGGCTGATTGGTCCCAATGGCTGCGGAAAATCAACGTTGCTGAAAAACATATACAAAACGTACAGACCACAGAAAGATACCGTTTATATCGACGGGAAGGATGTTGTTTCGCTGTCAGCGAAAGAGATGGCAAGACAAGCAGCAGTTGTCGCACAGGAAAATCAGACCGAATTTGATCTGGAAGTGCTTGATATGGTTATGTATGGACGCTATGCACATCGTAGGTTTTTAGAAAAGGAAACAGAAGAGGATCTTGCAATCTGCAGGCGTTTTTTAGAAGAAGTGGGACTGAAAGGATACGAAAACCGCTCTTTTTTCAGCTTGTCCGGAGGAGAAAAACAAAGGGTGCTCATGGCAAGAACGCTTGCTCAGGAGAGCAGACTGATTCTCCTGGATGAGCCGACGAATCATCTGGATATCCGGTTTCAATATCTGTTGATGGAGATCTTAAAGAAACAGGATGCGACGATTTTTTCTTCCGTTCATGATCTGAATATTGCAGCCATGTACTGCGACAGAATTTTACTTATGGATCGGGGGAGGATCATCAAAGCGGGAACACCCGAAGAGATTCTTACCGAGGAAAATATTTTACAAATTTTTGGAATCCATGCGCAGATCACGAAAAATCCGATTACGCAAAAGATACAAGTGTATTATATTCCGAAAGGATAACAGAGGATTGTTTTATCTTGAAAAACCAAATGGATTCGATTATAATGAAAGCTCATATGGAATGCTAAGATATACGAAGAGATAGAGAGGAAGACAATTCATGTTGGAGAAGAAACAAACGAAGAAGATAGAAGAGATTTTAACTGAAATCGATCTGGAACAGCCGGCTCCGGCAGAGGAACCTATGCGCCAGTATTATTTTATGGAAAAAGCACGCCGTCTTGTCAAGACCCAGGCGGAAACCCTGGGACGTCCGCTGACCTTTCATGTAACAACATTTGGCTGCCAGATGAACGCAAGGGATTCGGAGAAGCTGACCGGAATTCTGGAGCAGATTGGATATGTGGAAGAGGAAGAAGAGAATCAGGCAGATTTCGTAATCTACAATACCTGTACGGTGCGTGAAAATGCCAATCAGAAGGTATATGGACATTTGGGACAGCTCAACCGTGTGAAAAAGAAAAATCCGCATATGCTGATCGGACTCTGCGGATGTATGATGCAGGAGCCGGAAGTAGTCGAGAAGTTAAAGAAAAGCTATCGGTTTGTGGATCTGATCTTCGGAACGCACAATATTTTTAAATTCGCAGAGCTGGTTGCCACAAGACTGGAATCTGATCGGATGGTGATCGATATTTGGAAGGACACAGACAAGATCGTAGAAGATCTTCCGAGTGAGCGGAAGTTCTCATTCAAATCAGGGGTCAATATCATGTTTGGATGCAACAATTTCTGCAGCTACTGTATCGTGCCGTATGTGCGCGGACGGGAGCGCAGCCGGAATCCGAAAGATATTATCCGGGAGATCGAGAGCCTGGTTGCAGACGGAGTGGTGGAAGTGATGCTTCTGGGACAGAATGTCAATTCTTATGGAAAGACGCTGGAAGAACCGATGACATTTGCACAGCTTTTACAGGAAATCGAGAAAATCGAAGGACTGGAGCGTATCCGTTTTATGACCTCCCATCCGAAGGATCTCTCCGATGAATTGATCGAGGTGATGGCGCAGTCCCAAAAAATCTGCAAGCATCTGCATCTTCCGGTGCAGTCCGGAAGCACGCGGATCCTGGAAAAGATGAACCGGCGCTATACAAAGGAACACTATCTTGGACTGGTGGAGAAGATCAAAGCAGCAGTTCCGGATATTTCCCTGACAACGGATATCATTGTCGGATTTCCGGGAGAGACAGAAGAAGATTTTCAGGAGACGCTGGATGTGGTGCGAAAGGTTCGCTATGACAGCGCATTTACCTTTATTTATTCAAAACGGACCGGAACTCCGGCAGCAGTGCTGGAGGAACAGGTTCCGGAAGAGATTGTCAAAGACCGCTTTGACCGTCTGTTAAAAGAAGTACAGAGTATTTCCGCCGAAGTGTGCAGTGTGCATACCAAAACGGTACAGCGTGTGCTTGTAGAGTCAGTCAATGATCATGATGATTCACTTGTGACAGGAAGAATGAGCAATAATCTCCTGGTTCATTTCCCGGGAGAGAAAGATCTGGTTGGAAAACTGGTGGATGTCCGTCTTGATACTTGCAAAGGATTTTATTATCTCGGTGAAATGGTAGCATCCATCCGGGTATAATCTGGCAAAAAACGCCCAAACTATCTGTATGAGTCGAAAAGACCTGCAGACAGGGAGGGCGCTTTTTGTGAAAAAATGGAGCGAAAATTTATTTTTATGGGCTTTGGGAGGCAGTCTTTATTATGGATTTGAAGTTTTCTTCCGGGGATTTTCTCACTGGAGTATGTTCGTGCTTGGAGGAATCTGTCTTTTATTTTGTGCCAAACAGGGACTTTGGACCGGATGGAGGGAGCCGTTATGGAAACAGGTGCTCTGGTGTACAATCTTTGTGACAGCAGCGGAATTTATCACGGGAATGATCGTGAATCAGTGGCTTGGATGGAATGTATGGGATTATACAGGAAGAAAATGGCAGCTGTTCGGTCAGATCTGTCTGCCGTTTACCATTATTTTTTCCGCACTGTGCGTGATCGGCATTCTGCTCTCCGGGTATCTTCTTTATTGGTTATACGGGGAAGAAAAACCACATTTTCACGTGCTTTAGGAAGTTGGAAGGCGGACAAAATTGGATCTGGTACATTGAACTGAATTTCCAAAGATGCTATAATGGCAAAGAAAAAATACACAAAGGAGAAAAACGTGTGGCAGAATTAACACCAATGATGCAGCAGTATATCGAGACAAAAAACAGTATCAGGACTGCATCTTATTTTATAGATTAGGCGATTTTTATGAAATGTTTTTTGAGGATGCCCTGACTGCATCCAGGGAACTGGAGATTACACTGACCGGAAAAAACTGCGGGCAGGAAGAAAAAGCTCCCATGTGCGGAGTTCCATATCATGCAGTGGAAGGATATCTGAACAAGCTGGTGTCTAAAGGGTATAAAGTGGCGATCTGCGAACAGGTGGAAGATCCAAAACAGGCGAAAGGAATCGTAAAGCGTGAGGTTGTACGGATCGTGACACCGGGGACAAATCTGGACACCCAGGCACTGGATGAGACAAAGAACAATTATATCATGTGTATTGTCTACATTGCAGACCGGTATGGGCTTTCCATCGCGGATGTAACGACCGGAGATTATTTTGTAACAGAGCTGGAGGAAAGTGCAAAGCTTTTGGATGAGATCTATCGTTTTATGCCGTCTGAGATCATCTGTAACGAGTCTTATTATATGAGCGGCATGGATCTGGATGATTTAAAAGACCGCCTGGGAATTACAATCTACTCTCTGGATTCGTGGTATTTTGATGATGCGGTCTGCAGACAGAAACTGCTGGAGCATTTCAAAGTAGCATCTTTTGCCGGGCTTGGGCTCGAAGATTATGACTGTGGGATCATCAGTGCCGGGGCGCTTCTGCAGTATTTATACGAAACTCAGAAAAATTCCCTGGCTCAGCTGACACATATTACGGCATATACGACAGGAAAATATATGATGCTGGACAGTTCCACAAGAAGAAACCTGGAACTGTGTGAAACACTGCGCGAAAAGCAGAAGAGAGGCTCTCTTCTCTGGGTGCTTGATAAGACAAAAACAGCAATGGGTGCGCGTATGCTGCGAAAGTACGTGGAGCAGCCGCTGATTGAGAAAAAAGAAATCCTTCGGCGGCTGGATGCTGTGGAGGAATTGAAAGAGCAGGCGATCTGCAGAGAAGAGATCCGGGAATATCTCTCACCGGTTTACGATCTGGAGCGTCTGGTGACGAAGATTACATATGGTTCTGCGAACCCGAGGGATCTGACTGCATTTGGAAGCTCTCTGACGATGCTTCCGCCGATCTGCTGTATTATGGAGGATCTGCGTGCCCCTCTTTTGGAGGAGATAAAAGAAGAACTGGATCCGCTGGAGGATATTTCTGCGCTGATCAAAGAAGCGATTGCAGAAGAGCCGCCTCTTGCATGAAAGAAGGCGGGATTATCCGGGATGGCTATAGCGAAGAGGTGGATACTCTGCGCCGCGCAAAATCAGAAGGAAAGGACTGGCTTGCAAAGCTGGAATCAGAAGAACGGGAAAAGACCGGGATCAAAAATCTGAAGATCAAGTACAACAAAGTGTTTGGATATTATCTGGAAGTGACGAATTCATTTAAGGATATGGTTCCGGATTATTATACGAGGAAACAGACACTTGCCAACGCAGAGCGTTACATTATCCCGGAATTAAAAGAACTGGAAGATACCATTCTTGGTGCAGAAGACAAACTGTATGCGCTGGAATATGAGATTTATTGTGATGTCCGCAATCAGATCGCTGCCCAGGTGGAGCGCATCCAGACGACTGCGAAAGCGATCGCAAAAGTGGATGTGTTTGCATCGCTTGCTCTGGTGGCAGAACGCAGCAATTATGTGCGTCCGAAGATCAATGAACAAGGTGTGATCGATATCAAGGACGGACGGCATCCTGTGGTGGAAAAGATGATCCCAAACGATATGTTTATCAGCAACGATACCTATCTGGATGATAAAAAACAGCGGATTTCCATTATCACGGGACCGAATATGGCTGGAAAGTCTACGTATATGAGACAGGCGGCGCTGATCGTTTTAATGGCACAGCTTGGATCTTTTGTTCCGGCATCCAGTGCTAATATCGGTCTGGTGGATCGCATTTTCACCCGTGTGGGGGCATCCGATGATCTGGCATCCGGACAGAGTACCTTTATGGTAGAGATGACAGAGGTTGCCAATATTCTCAGAAATGCCACATCTAAGAGCCTTCTGATCCTGGATGAGATCGGAAGAGGAACCAGTACCTTTGACGGATTGTCCATTGCCTGGGCAGTCGTGGAGTATATCAGCGACAACAAACTGCTTGGTGCGAAGACACTTTTTGCGACACACTACCATGAGCTGACAGAGTTGGAGGGCAAGATTCACAATGTCAACAATTACTGTATTGCGGTAAAGGAAAAGGGAGACGATATTGTGTTCCTTCGCAAGATCGTAAAAGGCGGAGCGGATAAGAGCTATGGAATCCAGGTGGCAAAGCTGGCGGGAGTTCCGGATGTTGTGATCACACGCGCAAAAGAGATCGTGGAAGAGCTGAGTGATGAGGATATTACGACCAGAGTCAGTGAGATCGCATCCAGAGAAAAAGAGCAGAAGAAAAAACAGAAGACGAAAAATATGACGAGGTGGATATGGCGCAGATGTCATTGTTTGATACGGTAAAAGACGATGACGTTCTGGAAGAATTAAAGAGCATTGATGTGGGAAATCTGACGCCTGTCGATGCACTCAATACCATTTATCGTCTGCAGAATAAACTAAAGAACCGCTGGTAGAAAGTAAAGGAGAACACAGATGCCGCAGATTCAGGTTTTAGATCAGATTACAATAGATAAGATCGCCGCAGGTGAAGTGATTGAGCGGCCGGCGTCGATCGTCAAAGAACTCGTAGAAAATTCCATTGATGCAAAAGCTGCCTCCGTTACCGTGGAGATTCAGGATGGAGGGATTTCTTTGATCCGCGTCACGGACAATGGAAGCGGGATTGAACGGGAAGATATCCGCAATGCATTTTTGCGTCATTCCACGAGCAAGATCCGCAAAGTGGAAGATCTGGCACATATTGCATCACTCGGATTTCGGGGAGAAGCACTTTCCAGTATCTCTGCGGTGACCAGGACGGAGCTGATCACCAAGACGAAGGAGGATACATTTGGAACCCGCTATGTGATCGAAGGCGGAGTGGAGCAGAGTCTGGAGGATGCCGGGGCACCGGACGGGACGACCTTCCTTGTGCGGCAGTTGTTTTATAATGTGCCTGCCAGACGGAAGTTTCTAAAAACACCGATGACAGAGGCCGGGCATGTACAGGATCTGCTCATGCGCCTTGCACTTTCTCACCCGGAGGTTGCATTTACTTTTATCAATAACGGACAGACAAAAATGCGGACATCTGGAAATGGAAAATTAAAGGATGTAATCTACAGCATTTACGGGAGAGAGGCCGCGGCAAATCTGATCGAACTGGATTATTCCATGGATGGTCTGGTGATGAAAGGATATCTTGGAAAACCGGTGATCACCAGAGGAAACCGGAATTTTGAAAATTATTTTGTAAACGGGCGGTATGTGAAAAATGCGATGCTCTCCAAAGCAATCGAAGATGCATACAAGGACTTTCTCATGCAGCACAAGTTTCCGTTCGTAGTCATCCACTTTCAGGTGGATGGTGAGAAAATCGATGTAAATGTGCATCCGACCAAAATGGAAATGCGGTTTCAGAGGCAGCAGGATGTCTATAATATTGTGTATGAGGGGGTTCATAGAACCCTTCTGGAGCCGGAACTCATTCCTCAGGTGGAGGCGCCGGCTCCAAAAGTAATTTCACAGCCAAAGAGCGAAAGTCCGTTTTTATTAAAGCCCAAAACAGCACCGCAGCCAATGGAGAAAAAGCCAGAAGAAAAAGAAGAGCCCCATGACGAAGCATATTTCATGAAGAAGATGAAGGAGAGAGTGCTTTCCTATCATCAGCGCAATTCTTCGGCAGAAGTCGCAAAAAAAGAGCAAGATCTTCCGGCCGCAGGCTCAGGCGGAGAGAATCAAAGATGCACTTGCCCGTGCAAAGGAAGTGGAGAAGCAGCCGCAAAAGCAGGCAGAAGAACAGCCGGAATTGATCCGGGAAACACCTGTCTATGAAACGAAGCCTGTAACAGAAGAAAAAGCAGAGCAGTTAAATTTGTTTGAGGAGCATCTTCTGAAACGGGAGAAGAAAGCAGAGTACAAGCTGATCGGGCAGGTATTTGAGACATACTGGCTGGTGGAATTTGAGAACAGTCTGTATATCATTGATCAACATGCTGCTCATGAGCGGGTGTTATATGAACGCACGTTAAAAGAGATGAAGAACAGAGAATTTACCGCTCAGTATTTAAGTCCGCCGATCATCCTGAGCCTGTCTATGCAGGAGGCGCAGGTGCTGAATGAAAATATGGACCGGTTTACAAGGATCGGATTTGAGATCGAACCGTTTGGCGGAGAGGAATATGCAGTGCGCGCCATTCCGGACAATTTGTTTGGAATCGCCAAAAAAGAGCTGCTGTTGGAAATGCTGGACGATCTGACAGATGGGATCAGCACCTCCATGACACCGGAGCTTATTGATGAGAAAGTGGCATCTATGTCATGTAAAGCAGCGGTGAAAGGCAATAACCGGCTTTCCGCGCAGGAGGCGGACGCACTGATCGGGGAACTGTTATTGCTGGAGAATCCATATCACTGCCCGCATGGACGTCCGACGATCATCGCAATGACACAGCGGGAACTGGAAAAGAAATTTAAGAGGATTGTATAGATGAAGAAACCATTGATTATATTGACCGGTCCTACAGCGGTTGGAAAAACCGCTGCTTCAATCGGACTTGCCAAAGCGATTGGCGGAGAAATCATTTCCGCAGATTCCATGCAGGTCTACCGGCATATGGATATCGGATCTGCAAAGATTCGGTCAAAAGAGATGCAAGGGATCTCGCACCATCTGATCGATGTGCTGGAGCCGGAGGAAGAGTTCCATGTGGTGAAATTCCAGCAGATGGCAAAAGAAGCGCTGGATGGGATCTATCAGAGAGGACATATCCCTATTGTTGTAGGTGGAACCGGGTTTTATATCCAGGCTCTGTTGTATGACATTTCGTTTGAAGACAATGAGGAGGATCATTCCTACCGGAAAGAGCTGGAAGAACTGGCACAGGAAGAAGGTGCAGAAAAGCTGCATCAGATGCTGCGGCAGGTGGATGAAAAGGCGGCGCTTGAAATTCATGCCAACAATGTAAAACGTGTGATCCGTGCCCTGGAATTCTATCATCAGACCGGTGAAAAGATTTCCGAACACAATGCCAAAGAACGGGAAAAAGAATCTGCCTATAATTCTGCCTATTTTGTGTTGAATGATGACCGGGCCAATCTTTATGAGCGAATCAACAAAAGAGTGGATGCTATGTTTGAGGAGGGACTTGTAGAAGAAGTTACGGCGCTTCAAGAACGTGGCTATACAAGAGGGATGGTGTCCATGCAGGGGCTGGGATACAAAGAGATTTTTGCTTATCTGGACGGGGAATGTACGCTGGAAGAGGCAAAAGAAATTATCAAAAGAGATACCAGACATTTTGCAAAACGTCAGATCACCTGGTTTAAACGGGAACGGGATGTGATCTGGATCAACAAGCAGGAATATGGATATCAGGAAGAAAAGATACTGGAGAGAATTCTGAAAGAATTAAAGGTTCGGGAGATCTTTCCACAGAAAGAAGAGGAAATAAAATGAGAGAGTGTATGACAGAGACGATGTATGAGAAGCTGGGGATTTCGAAGGAAGTTTACGAGTTTGGACAGACAATAGAGGCGGGATTAAAGGAACGGTTCTCACAGATGGATGAAGTGGCAGAGTACAATCAGTTAAAGGTGCTCCATGCCATGCAGGAAAATAAGGTCAGTGAGGGGTGTTTCAACTACGCCAGCGGGTATGGCTACAACGATATGGGAAGAGACACACTGGAGCAGGTATACGCCAGTACATTCCATACAGAAGCGGCATTGGTTCGTCCGCAGATTACCTGTGGAACGCACGCCCTTGCCCTTGCCCTTGCAGCAAACTTACGTCCGGGAGACGAACTGCTCTCGCCGGTGGGAAAACCATATGATACGCTGGAGGAAGTGATCGGGATTCGCCCGTCAAAAGGTTCTCTGGCAGAGTATGGGATCACATACCGTCAGGTGGAGCTTTTGGAAGACGGTTATTTTGATTATCCTGCAATCAGGGAGGCAATCAATGAGCGGACGAAACTGGTGACGATCCAGCGATCCAAGGGATATCAGACAAGACCAAGCTATTCCGTGGAGAAGATCGGAGAGCTGATCGCCTTTATCAAGGAGATCAAGCCGGATGTGATCTGTATGGTGGACAACTGTTATGGAGAATTTGTAGAAAAGATTGAACCAAGTGATGTGGGAGCGGACATGATCGTTGGTTCCCTGATCAAAAATCCTGGAGGCGGTCTGGCGCGATCGGGGGCTATATTGCGGGAAGAGAAGATCTGATCGAGAACTGCGGATACCGTCTGACTTCTCCGGGACTCGGAAAAGAGGTGGGAGCATCTCTCGGTGTCATGCAGTCGTTCTATCAGGGATTTTTCCTGGCGCCGACTGTAGTCAACAGTGCGGTAAAAGGTGCGGTGTTTGCGGCAAATATTTATGAAAGACTGGGATATGGAGTGATTCCGAACGGAACAGAGTCCAGACATGATATTATCCAGGCCGTGGAGCTTGGCAGTGCAGAGGGTGTGATCGCATTCTGTAAGGGAATTCAGGCGGCGGCGCCTGTGGACAGCTATGTCAGTCCGGAACCGTGGGCAATGCCGGGATATGACAGTGATGTGATCATGGCGGCAGGTGCGTTCGTGCAGGGTTCTTCTATTGAATTAAGTGCAGATGGACCGATTAAACCACCGTATGCAGTTTATTTCCAGGGCGGACTGACCTGGCCGCATGCAAAGCTTGGAATTTTAAAATCACTGCAGAATATGATCGATGCAGGAGTGATTGAACTGGAACGATTAAAATAAAACCAAAAGGAGAGACCATGAGAAAAGTTGTTGTGATCGGCGCAGGAGCAGCCGGGATGATGGCGGCTATTTCGGCAGCAGAGCACGGCGCACATACAGTTGTGCTGGAGCATAAAGACCGGGTGGGAAAGAAGATCCTTCCACCGGGAACGGAAGATGCAATTTTACAAATCTTGTACAGACACCTCAGTGTTATCGCAGTGATGATCCTAAGTTTCCGTGGCGGGTCATCACACAGTTTGATGAGAAAAAGACAGTGGAGTTTTTCCAGAACATCGGTGTATATGCGAAAAACAGAAACGGATATCTCTATCCAAACTCGGATCAGGCCGGTGCGGTTTTAGATTCCCTTCGCATGGAGATGGAGCGGCTTTGTGTGGAAGTGCACACAGAGACAGAAGTTCTGGAAATCATTCCGAAAAAGAACCGGTTTGTCATCCGAACCGGAAATGGGAATGTGACCGCAGACCGGGTGATCCTGGCAGCAGGATCCAAGGCGGCTCCTGTTACAGGTTCTGATGGTTCCGGATATGCGATCGCAAAAAAAATGGGACACCGGATCGTCCCGGTACTTCCGGCGTTGGTACAGCTTAAATGCAAGGGAAAATTCTTTCAGAGTATCGCCGGAGTGCGCATACAGGGATGTGTATCTTTATATGTGGATGGGGACTGTGTTTGTCGGGATACCGGAGAAATTCAGCTGACGCAGTATGGTATTTCCGGGATTCCGGTATTTCAGGTCAGTCGTTTTGCAGCAAAGGCGCTTTACAACAAACAGGAAGTAACAGCGGTCTTAAATTTTATGCCTCAGATGTCTGAGGAAGAGTTTACAGTATTTCTGGCAGAGCGTGCGAGACTTCGGCCGCAAAAGACGGCAGAAGAATTCTTAACCGGGCTGTTTCACAAAAAAATGATTGCTCTGTGGGTCAAATGTAGTCGCATTTCCAAAGAAAAGCCGGTGGGAACATATTCTGAGGAAGAACTAAGAACGCTTGTCCGTCTGATTCAGCAGTTTGAGGTGAATGTGGAAGGGACAAATTCGTTTGAACAGGCTCAGGTATGCTGCGGCGGAGTCTCTACAGAAGAAGTGAAGGAAGATACCCTGGAGTCAAGTTATGTACCGGGCGTTTATTTTGCCGGAGAGATACTGGATGTGGATGGGATCTGCGGCGGATATAATCTGCAGTGGGCATGGTCCAGCGGATGGATTGCAGGAAGAGAGGCAGCAGATGTTACGAATTAATCAGTTAAAATTAAAAGTAGGACACAGCGAAGAACAGCTAAAGAAAAAACTGGTACGGGAATTGAAGATCCGTCCGGAAGAGCTGCAGAAATTTGAAATCCGCAGACAGTCCATAGATGCGCGGAAAAAGCCGGAACTGTACTATGTATACAGTATCGATGTACAGGTGAAAAAAGAAAAAGAGGTAACTCAAAAAACATCCAAAGAATGTTCAGAAGACACAGGATGTGTACTATCAGATGCCAAAACTGGAAGGAGAAACACCGAAAAAGCGTCCGGTTGTTGTAGGAAGCGGCCCTGCAGGTCTGTTTTGTGCATGGATCCTTGCCTTGGCAGGATGTAGACCAATCCTTCTGGAGCGGGGTGCCTGTGTAGAGGAAAGACAGCGTGATGTAGAGGAATTCTGGAAAAGCGGGATTTTAAATCCAATGTCGAATGTACAGTTCGGAGAGGGAGGCGCCGGAACTTTTTCGGATGGAAAGCTCAACACATTGGTCAAAGATACATCCGGGCGAAATCGTTTTGTGTTGGAAACCTTTGTAAGATTCGGGGCACCGCCGGAGATTTTATACGAACAGAAGCCCCACATCGGAACGGATATTCTGATCCGGGTGGTAAAAAATATGCGGCTTGCGATCTGTGGAGCCGGAGGAGAAGTACGGTTTCACAGTCAGGTGACGGATATTGTTCTTGATGAGACATCACTTGTCGGAGTGCAGGTCAATCAGGAGGAAGAGCTGGAGACCGATACCGTGATCTTTGCAGTGGGACACAGCGCAAGAGATACATTTGAGATGCTCTATGAAAAGAATCTTCCAATGCAGGCAAAATCATTTGCGGTAGGTGTGCGCGCCGAGCATCCGCAGAAAATGATCAATGCCTCTCAATATGGAGCAGAGTCTGTGCCGGGACTTCCTGCAGCGCCTTATAAAGTGACAGCAAAACTGGAAAATGGAAGAGGCGTATACTCTTTCTGCATGTGTCCGGGAGGATATGTAGTCAATGCATCCTCCGAAGAAGGACGTCTGGCTGTCAACGGAATGAGTTATCATGCAAGAGCAGGAGAAAATGCGAACAGCGCCATTATCGTGACGGTGACTCCGGAAGATTACGGAAGTGAACATCCGCTTGCAGGAATGGAATTTCAGCGAAAGCTCGAAAAACGTGCCTTTCGAGCGGGAGGCGGAAAAATCCCGGTTCAGAGACTGGAAGATTTCTGCAAAAATCAGATCAGCACTTCGTTTGGAAACGTAGAGCCTCAGATGAAAGGGGCATATGCGTTTGGAGATGTGCGTGGAATTTTCCCGCAAGTGCTGGCAGAATCCATTGAGGAGGGAATGCGGCAGTTTGAACATAAGATCACAGGATTCTCAGATGGAGATACGCTTTTGTCAGGTGTAGAAAGCCGTACGTCTTCTCCAGTGAAAATTCCAAGAGATGAGAATATGGAGAGTGAGATCAAGGGGATTTTCCCATGCGGAGAAGGCGCAGGATTTGCAGGAGGAATCACCTCGGCTGCCATGGATGGAATGAAAGTGGCAGAGGCGGTGCTGAAAAAATATAACAAGATCGGGTCATAGAATCTTCATAAAAATTTAAGAGGTCAGACCTATACATGATTTTTAAATTGTGCTAAAATAAATCACTGTATTGTGTTATCATTCATATTTTTATGAAAAAAGCAAATATGAAAGAAATGGCATGTGAAGAGCGCCCTTATGAAAGATGTGAGCGGTTCGGAGCAAGTAATTTGACGGACAGCGAATTACTTGCTGTTTTGCTACGTACAGGTACCAGAGGAGAGAATGCGCTTCAGCTGGCGGATAAGATCTTACATCCTGTATTTTCGCAGAAGGGTGTGCTGAATCTTCACCAGTGGACGTACGAACAGCTGATGCAGATCAAAGGAATCGGAAGGTAAAGGCTATCCAGATTTTGTGTCTGGCGGAGCTTAGCAGACGTCTTGCAAAAGCAACCGCACAGGAGGGACTGAATTTTTCAAACCCGGCGTCCATTGCCAGATATTATATGGAAGATTTAAGACATGCAAATCAGGAACAGATGAAACTGCTGCTTTTGAATACAAAATCCAGACTGATCGGGGAGACGGATATCTCGAAGGGAACCGTGAATTCAGCAGTGATTTCACCGAGGGAGCTGTTTGTGGAGGCACTGCAGAAGAATGCAGTGTCCATTGTGCTTTTGCATAACCATCCGAGTGGAGATCCGACACCGAGTAAAGAGGATGTGCTGATCACCAGACGGATTCAGGAGGCGGGGCGGCTGATCGGTGTGGAACTGTTAGATCATATCGTGATCGGGGATAATTGTTATGTCAGTCTCAGAGAAAAGGGACTGGTACGATAAGAACTGCAATAAGGGGACAAGACGCATGTTCAGAAATATATATGGCCTGGATCTGGGCACATATGAGATCAAGATATATGATAAGAGAAGAGACCGGATCCGCAGTGCCAAAAATGTGATTGCAATCCGGGATGAAAAAGATATTTTTGCGGTCGGAAATGCGGCCTATGCAATGTATGAGAAGGCACCTGAGAATATTCAGGTGGTATTTCCCATGCATCACGGCGTGATTGCCCGCTTTCATGAGATGCAGTATCTTCTGCGCGCATTGCTGAAGCGGGAAGGGAGATACCCAAACGGAGCAGAGTATGTGATCGCAGCGCCAACGGATGTGACAGAAGTGGAAAAGAAAGCGTTTTATGATCTGGTGCATCATTCAGCTGCACGGGCAAAAACAGTCCGGATTGTCGATCGTGCAATTGCGGATGCAGTGGGGATAGGACTGGATGTCTTTTCGGCAAAAGGCATATTTGTGGTCAATTTTGGCGGTGAGACAACTGAGCTTTCGGTTCTTTCGGGCGGAAAAACGGTGCTGAGCCGTCTGCTGCCTGTGGGAGGTGCGGCTTTAGATGAAGCAATCGTGGGCAGTGTGCGGCACAATAAGGAGTTTCTGATCGGACGGATTACAGCAGAACAGCTCAGATGGCAGTGCGGTATTTTAAAAAACACAAACCGAAGGAAGCTGACAGTGGCGGGAAGAGATCTGGCAATGGGAGTTCCAGGGGCCAGGCAGATCTCGGATGGTCTGGTTCGGGCTGCAATGAAAGATTCTCTTTCGGAGATTGTAAGAGCGATCCAGTCCATGATCGAGCGTACACCGCCGGATGTCCGGAGTGAGATTTTAAAATCAGGGATTTATCTGACAGGAGGTCTTGCACGTTCGCATGGTCTCCCGGCATATCTGCGACAGAGTACCGGCCTTCTTGTGACTGCACACAAGAATCCTGAATTATGTGCAGTGAAGGGACTGCGCACGATCATTTCCGATAAACATTACAGAAACCTGGCATACGAGATGTCAGATGAAGATTATAGGTGGTTGAGATAATATGAAGAAAAAAAATCAAAAATCCAGGTCAAATAAGTACTGGCTTCTGGGAACGAGTCTGGTTTGCGTTTTACTGATGATTTTTTCTGTGTTTGCAGAGAAGGTAGAAGGGCTTCCGGGGAGTGGCTGATATCACGGTGATTCCCATGCAGAAAGGCATCAGTCAGATCGGCACATGGATCGGAGATGTCAGTGAAAATTTTGAGACATTGAAACAGCTGAAAAAAGAAAATAAAAAACTTCAGAAGCAGGTGGATCAGCTGACCACGGAAAACAGTAATCTTCAGGAGGAAAAATACGAACTGGACCGTCTTCAGGATCTGTACAAGCTGGATCAGACTTATGCAGAATATCCGAAAGTGGGAGCCCGTGTGATCGGGAAGGACTCCGGAAACTGGTTTAGTACATTTACGATTGATAAGGGAAGTAATGACGGCATCAAAGTAGATCAGAATGTGCTGGCAGGAAGTGGACTCGTCGGGATCGTGACTCAGACAGGTCCGACCTGGGCAACGGTACGTGCGATTATTGATGATTCCAGCAACGTCAGCGGTATGGCACTTTCTACTTCTGACAAATGTATCGTAAGAGGAGACCTTTCTTTGATCGGAGAAGGGAAGATCCGGTTTGAACAGATGGAAAATAATGATCATGATGTAGAGGTAGGGGAGCAGATCGTCACTTCTCACATCAGTGATAAATATCTGCAGGGACTTTTGATCGGTTATGTCAGCGAGATCAATGTAGATGCAAACAATCTGACCCGTTCCGGCTATATCACTCCTGTGGTAGATTTTAAAAATCTGCAGGAGGTGCTTGTCATTACAACGACAAAGGCGGAAATGACAGGAACAGATCAGAGTGAGTAGAGAAAGGAGCCTGCCAAGATGAAAAAGATCAAATTAAAACGATTTGTGATCACGGTTGTGATCATGCTGGCATGTTATCTTCTTCAATGTACCTTATTTCCATCTCTGGAACTGGCATCTGTGAAGCCGAATCTGCTGTTGATTGTGACAGCTGCCTATGGTTTTATGCGCGGGCCGAAAACAGGAATGTGGATCGGATTTTTTCGGGACTTCTGATCGATATTCAGTTTGGAACGGTGCTGGGGCTGTATGCACTGATCTATCTGATGATCGGCTATGTGAATGGCCTGTTCAGTGAAACTTATTTTGACGAAGACATCAAGCTTCCGTTACTGCTGATCGCAGGAAGCGAGTTTGTATACGGGCTGTTGATCTACTTTTTGATGTTCATGCTCAGAGGTGAATTTGATTTTGTTTATTATCTGATGCATGTAATCATTCCGGAACTGATCTATACAGTTGGGGTTACGCTCATTTTGTATCAGCTGATCCTGTGGATCAACCAGAAACTGGAAGCAGAAGAAAAAAGGAGTGCAAGTAAATTTGTTTGAGAAAATCAAAGAAGTGTTTCATCGTATCGTAAATTCCCGGCTGACTGTTCTGATCCTTGCATTCTGCGTAATAATGTTTGCGATCCTGGTGAACAGACTGTTTTATCTTCAGATCGTAAAGGGAGACTACTATCTGAACAACTACAAGCTGCAGATCAAAAAGACAAGAGAACTGTCAGGAACAAGAGGCAATATTTATGACAGGAACGGCAATCTTCTGGCATATAATGAGCTTGCCTATTCCGTCACATTTGAGGACAATATTACCAATGATTCCAAGAAAAATGATACGATCAACGGAATTCTGGAGAAAGTTATGCAGATTGTAGAAGCGCATGGCGATTCTGTGATCAGTGACTTTGGCGTTGTTCTGGATTCTGCGGGAAACTATCAGTTTCTGCAGACGGATGAGACATTAAAACTGCGGTTTATTGCAGATGTTTATGGAAAGAAAACAATTGATGAACTTTCAGACGCGCAGAAACAGCAGTCTGCGGAAGATGTGATCCATTATCTTTGTACAGATGATACGTACGGGTATGGGATCGATGATAAAAATCTGGACAAGAGTCATGTTTTAAAGCTTGTGACCATGCGTTATGCCATCGGACTCAACAGTTTCCAGAAGTATATTCCGACAGTGCTCGCATCCGATGTCAGCGATGAGACGGTGGCGGCGATCATGGAAAATCTGGATCAGATGGATGGGGTAGATATTGCAGAGGACTCCCTGCGCCGGTATACGGACAGCAAGTATTTTGCGTCGATCATCGGCTATACCGGAAAGATTTCCCAGGGGGAATATGATGCGCTGACAAAAGAGCAGAAGAAAAAGTATTCACTTTCTGATATTGTCGGAAAATCTGGACTGGAGCAGACCATGGATGAGGTGCTTCAGGGAACGAAAGGTGAGATCAGCTATTATACGGATAATGTCGGGAAAGTAACGGATACGGTAAGCAAAAAAGATCCCGGAGCAGGAAATGATGTATATCTGACAATTGATAAGGATCTTCAGGAGCAGACCTATAAACTGCTGGAGGAAAAGCTGGCAGGAATCGTAAGGTCAAAACTTCGTAATGTAATGAATTACGATCCGAGTACAACAAATGATTCAAGTGAGATTATCATTCCGGTAGATGATGCCTACAATGCATTTATTGCGAACGAGATTCTGGATGAGACGCATTTCGGTGCGGCAGATGCAAAAGCAGTGGAAAAAACAGTGTATGAAATTTTTACCAACCGTAAGGCAAGTGTGATCCAGGAGATTCTGGCAGAATTGAATAATGCGGGTGCAACAGCCTACAAGGACTTGTCAAAAGAAATGCAGGCCTATATGGATTATGTATGTGATACCGTGCTTGCTAAGAACACTGGGATTTTAAATATGGATCTGGTGGATACAAAAGATGAGACGTATCTTGCGTGGGCAAAAGAGGAAACGATCAATCTGAACCAGTATTTAAATTATGCCATTTCGAAGAATTGGATCGATACATCCAAGCTGTCAGAGGAAGTGGCAGAGCAGAAATATTCTGATTCCGGAGAGATTTATCAGGGAATTTTGAAATTTTTAGAAGAATATTTGAATTCAGATGCAGATTTCGACAAACTTCTCTATAAATATCTTATAAAATCAGAGGGTATCAGTGGGGCACAGATCTGTGCATGGTATATGAGCAGGGGGTACTTCCGATGGATGAGGCTGCGTACAATGGTCTGAATAACGGAAGTGTCAATCCGTATACCTGGCTGTGTCAGAAAATTGAAAATCTGGAGATTACTCCGGGACAGCTGGCTCTGGAGCCTTGTACGGGATCCGCGGTAGTCAGTGATCCCAATACCGGTGAGGTGCTGGCATGTGTTTCTTATCCGGGCTATGACAATAACCGATTGTCCAATACCATGGACTCGAAATACTACAATCAGCTGGTTACCGGTCTGTCCAGACCATTCTATAACAATGCCACGCAGGAGCGTACTGCGCCGGGATCTACGTACAAGATGCTGACAGCAGCGGCAGGACTTACAGAAGGGATTGTGACAGCAGATACGACATTTTATTGTACCGGAGTTTTCGATAAAATCACACCGAACCCAAAATGCTGGATATATCCGGGTGCTCATGGCTATGAGAATGTTGTGACTGCACTTCGTGATTCCTGTAACGATTATTTTTATAACATCGGATACGAGCTTGGCATGAACGGGCAAGAATACGACAGCAATAAAGGCACAGACACACTTGCAAAATACGCAAAAGAATTTGGACTGGGTGAAAAATCCGGAGTAGAGATTCCGGAGAGCGAACCGCAGATATCGGATGAATATTCGGTACAGAGTGCGATCGGTCAGGGAACAAATAACTTTACAGTCAGTCAGCTGAACCGCTATGTGGCTGCAGTTGCAAACAGAGGAACTGTATATAAGCTGACATTGCTTGATAAGACCACAGATGTGAACGGTAAAGTGATCAAAGAATATGAGCCGGAAGTGACAAACACGATCGATGATATCAGTGACAATACATGGAATCTGCTTCATCAGGGAATGATCGCCATGGTTCAGGATATGTCCCAGTTCAACGGAATGGAGATTTCCATGGCAGGTAAGACAGGTACTGCACAGCAGAGTGAGATCCATCCGGACCATGTACTTTTTGTCGGATTTGCACCGGCAGAAAACCCTGAGATCGCAGTTGCCGTGCGAATTGCAAATGGATATAGTTCCGCTTATACAGCAGAAATCGGAAGAGATATTGTCAAGAGTTATTACAAGATATCAGATTCCGATAAACTTGTTACCGGAAAGGCAGCACAGCTTGGCGCTGTTACAGCCGGTGACTAAAAAAGGATGTGAGGTGTATGGACAAGCTGGTAATGCTCAAAAGCAGCCGGTACGGTCTGGAGATCCATCTGAATCCACAGGCGGAATTTTCCAAACTGCTTCGGGAGATGGAACGGAAGCTGAAGGCTTCGATCAAATTTTTTGAAGGAGCAAAGATGGCGGTCGAATTTAAAGACCGCCTGCTTTCACAGGCAGAAGAGGATCAGTTATTAGAGTTGATCTCGAAAACAGCCGGGATTGATGTGGTCTGTATCATAGACCGGAATCAGACAAAAGAAATGGCATACAAAAGCGTGATAGAACACACAATGACGAATGTTCGGCAAAAGGACGGGCAGTTCTATCGGGGAACTCTCAGAAAAAGGCAGATTCTGGAATCAGATACCAGTGTTCTTATACTCGGAGATGTGGAGTATGGGGCAAAAGTGATCGCAAAGGGCAGCGTTGTGATTCTTGGCAGACTGGAAGGATCTGTTCATGCAGGAGCCTGCGGGGATGACAAAGCCTATGTGGCCGCGTTATCCATGAAACCTGCATATATGCGTATCGGAGATGTCAAAGCAGGCAGATCGCTGCTTGCCATCTGCAGACAGTCTTTTAAGCACCCGCAGATAGCAGTCATGGGTGAAAACAGACTTGTTCTGGATTCGCTGTAGACAAATATGAACTTAAGTGTGAAAGGGAGAATAGACATGGGAGAAGTGATTGTCATTACATCGGGAAAAGGCGGTGTTGGAAAAACGACGACAACAGCAAATATAGGGATTGGGTTATCGCAGCTGCAGAAAAAAGTAGTGGTGATCGATACCGATCTCGGGCTTCGCAATCTGGATGTGGTTATGGGCCTGGAAAACCGGATCGTATATAATCTTGTGGATGTGATCGAAGGCGGATGCCGTCTGAAACAGGCACTGATTAAGGATAAGCGTTTTCCGGAACTGTATCTGCTGCCGTCGGCACAGACAAAGGATAAGACCGCAGTTTCTCCGGAACAGATGAAAAAACTGATCGAAGAGCTGAAAACGGAGTTTGATTATATTTTGCTGGATTGCCCGGCAGGAATCGAGCAGGGGTTCCAAAATGCGATTGCCGGAGCTGACAGAGGGATTGTAGTGACAACACCGGAAGTGTCTGCGATCCGGGATGCAGACCGCATCATCGGTCTGCTGGAAGCGCACGGGATTAAAAACAATGATCTGATCATCAATCGTCTGCGGATCGACATGGTGAAGCGGGGAGACATGATGTCCGTGGAGGATGTGACAGAGATTCTGGCGATTCATCTGCTTGGTGTGATCCCGGATGATGAGCAGGTTGTGATCGCGACAAACCAGGGTGAGCCGATCGTGGGAGAGGACTGCATGTCAGGAAAAGCATATGCAAATATCTGCCGCAGGCTTCTCGGGGAGGAAATTCCGATTACTGACTTTGGAAGATCAGAAGGACTGTTCTCGAAATTCAGAGATCTGTTCAAAAAGAATTAGGAGGGGCAGATATGAGTGTACCATCTGTTCACATTGCGAAAGACAGACTCCGGAATCTGCTCATTGCGGATCGGCTTATGTGTACACCCGATATGTCTGAGAGAATGACTTCAGACATTTACTATACGATTTCAAAATACATAGAACTAAAACCGGAAGCGGTTCAGATAGAGATAACACATTCAGATATACATATTAAAATAACAGGAGAAAATAATTGAAACTTCAATTTTTAAATCTTAAACAGCGATACAATTTGAAAGATTATAAATTCACTCTGATCTTGCTGGTACTGGCAGTTTCTGTGATCGGCGTATTTATGGTGGGGAGTGCAAATGCAGAGTATCAGCCCAGACAGATCATGGGCGTGGGATTAGGTCTGCTTGCCATGGTTGTGATCTCACTGATCGATTACAAGTGGATCCTGAATTTCTACTGGCTGATGTATGTGGTAAATATTGCCTTACTTCTGGCTGTTATTTTTCTTGGGACAGAGGCAAATGGTGCGACAAGATGGCTGGATCTTGGATTTGTGCAGTTTCAGCCTTCAGATCTGACAAAATTGATCACGATCTTGTTTTTTGCCAGATTTTTGGCTGACAGGGAAGAACAGATCAATAAGAAAAAGACGATTCTGGAAGCAATCGGTCTGATCATACCATCTTTGCTCCTTGTATATAAGCAGCCGAGTCTTTCGGCAACGATCTGTATTGCAGCATTGTTCTGTGTGATCATGTTTATGGCCGGTCTGAGCTATAAATTCATTGGCACAGTGCTGGCGATCACAATTCCTACGATCGCTTTGGTGATCGGAATTGTGGTGCAGCCGAATCAACCGTTTTTAAAGGATTACCAGCAGAAGCGTATTCTGGCATGGCTGGAACCGGAGGCATATGCCACGGAGGAAGCATATCAGCAGCTGAATTCCGTGATGGCGATCGGATCCGGGCAGTTGAACGGGAAAGGATACAACAGCGATGCTACAACATCAGTAAAAAACGGAAATTTTATTTTGGAACCGCAGACAGACTTTATTTTTGCAATTATTGGTGAAGAATTAGGATTTGTGGGTTGTTGTGTGGTCATAATTTTGTTATTATTGATTGTGATAGAATGTATTGTGATAGGTTTAAGGGCAAAAGACACCGGAGGGCGCATCATCTGCGGGGGTGTTGGCGCACTGGTAGGGATTCAGACATTTATCAATATCAGTGTGGCGACAGGAATTTTTCCGAATACAGGAATATCCCTTCCGTTTGTAAGTTATGGACTGACATCCTTGTCTGCTTTTTTGCAGGAATCGGGTTGGTTCTGAATGTCGGCCTGCAGCCTAAAAAATATCAATAGAGGAGACGAAAGTGTATGAACATAGGATTAGTGGCACATGATGCAAAAAAGAAACTGATGCAGAACTTCTGCATTGCATACAGAGGAATATTGTGTAAGCATAACCTGTATGCGACAGAGACAACTGGAAGACTGGTAGAAAGTGTTACCAATCTGAGCATTCATAAGTTTCTGCCGGGACATCTTGGCGGAAATCAGCAGCTGGGAGCACAGATCGAGCATAATGAGATCGATCTTCTGATCTTTTTCAGGGATCCGCTTGCACCAAAGAAGCATGAACCGAATGTAAATGATATTGTAAAACTGTGTGATATGTATAACATTCCGATGGCTACGAACATTGCTACAGCAGAGGCATTGGTTCTGGCCCTGGACAGAGGAGATTTGGACTGGCGTGAAATCTACAAGTAAAAAGCGAAGCAGGAGTAAAAAAGTACAAAAAAGAACCGGAATTGGAAAAGGCGCAATTGCAGGAATTGTTGTGGCAGTTTTGCTGTTTCTGGCATTGATCGGTACGCTGATGCTGATCCTGCATGACAACGCGAAGGATTTTGTTTCGGAATATGAGAAGACACATTATCGCAAGAGTCTTTACAAAGCGGAAACGTTTGCTTCCCAGCTGTGTGTAACGGATGCAGATGTGGCAATGGAAGGATACACACAGGATGCATCCCTTCATGCCGTGGGTCTGTTTGATGTGCAGGGGAAGAATGTGCTCTATGCAGATCAGATTTTTGAACCGTTATATCCGGCCAGTACAACAAAGATCATGACAGCGTATGTGGCATTAAAATATGGGAATCTGGATGATATAGTCACGGCCAGTGAGCGTGCGACTGATTTTGCCGAAGATGAGCAGGTATGCGGACTTCAGGCAGGAGATCAGCTTTCTTTGAGAGATTTGCTGAATGGATTGCTTCTTTATTCGGGGAATGACTGTGCCGTTGCAATCGCAGAGCATGTATCCGGAAGTGTGGAGGCATTCGTGGATAAGATGAATGAAGAGGCACGAAACCTTGGGGCGACCGGGACACATTTTGTAAATCCTCACGGACTGCAGAACGAAGATCATTACACAACGGCATATGATTTATATCTGATGTTCAATGCCTGTCTGCAGAATCCGCAGTTTGTAGAGATGATTTCGCAGACATCCTATACTGCGAATCTTACATCGGCATCCGGAGTACCGTATACGATGACCTGGGAGCCTACCAATTATTATGCATCCGGAGACGCTGCAGCGCCGGAAGGAGTCAAGGTGATTGGCGGGAAGACCGGGACAACGGATGAAGCAGGTTCTTGTCTGGTGCTGTATGAGCAGGATCAGCAGGGGCGTCCATATATTTCGATTGTGATGGGAGCGTCTCAGAAATCGATTCTCTATGACAATATGACAAGATTAATGAGTTCGGGAATTAATGGAAAATAAAGACTTGAAACGGCAGTTCGCATGGAACTGCCGTTTTTATATAAAGTCGTAAGAGGGTGAAACTTACACATCACTTGCTGAATTCCCGATTCTGCCAAAAAAGCTGATCAGATAGAGTCCGCACAAGCCGACAAGAGTGTAAATGATTCTGGAAAGCCAGCTTAAATTTCCAAAAAGGAACGCCACCAGATCAAATTGGAAGATTCCGACAAGCAGCCAGTTCACTGCTCCGATGATGACAATTACAAGAGCTGTATTATCGAGCCATTTCATACTGTTCCCTCCTTTTCTATGGGATAATTTTATTATTTCCGCAAAAACTGGAAATATACATACAGAAATGTTATAATTAACAAGTTATTTAAGAGGGGATTAAGACTGATTTCAAGGAGGTATCAAGTTTGCCAGAAAAACAAAAAAAGAATTCAATCAGTATTAATAAATATAAAACAAAGAGAGAATTGAATATCGGAACGCTGATTTTCGCACTGATTTTTATTTATCTGGTCGTTGCGGTGGTGGCGTATGCCACAGAGAAACGGATCACGGTGTATGAAGTACGGGAAGGCAGTATTTTGAAGGATCATTCATATACGGGGTTGATTCTCAGAGAGGAAACCCTGGTAAATGCGGAAAGTGACGGGTATGTCAATTACTATCAGAGTGGACAGAGTAAAATCAGGACAGGCATGAACATTTGCGCGATTTCGCCGCAGAAGCTGGATGTTTCAGAGTCTCAGGAGCAAGGTGAGACGGCATTGAGCGCAGAGGAGCAGGAAACGATCGTTCTGAAAGCACAGGATTTTAATGAAAATTTTACATCACAGAAATTCTCTTCTGTCTACAGTCTGAAAAGAGATGTTGCAGAAACTCTTCAGAATGCATCCGACCAGACGAAAACAGCACAGCTTGACGCAGTGATCGCTGCGAGTGGGCAGGATGTAAAAACATATCCGGCTGCAAGGGACGGTGTGATGGTTCTGACATATGACGGCGAAGAAGGTCTGACAAAAGACAATTTTACGGATGCAGATTTTGATAAAAGCAATTACAAGAGTACAAATCTGGAAGACAACATGGAAATAGCAAGCGGAGAACCGATTTATAAGCTTGTCACCAGTGAAGACTGGTCGGTTGTGATTCCATTGGAGGATCAAACAGCAAAAGAGCTGTCTGAGACAGATTCTGTGAAAGTGCGGCTTGATAATGAGAATGACACGGTATGGGCAGATTTTTCAATTTTGAAAAAAGGAAAACAATATTATGGGTGTCTCGATTTTGATAAATCCATGATCCGGTATGCAGATAAGCGCTACTTGAATGTAGAGTTGATACTGGAAGATCAGAGCGGACTGAAGATTCCGAAAAGCTCGGTGAATCAAAAATCATGTTATGCGATACCTCAGGATTATATTACAACCGGAGGCAACAGCTCGGACTCCGGAGTGATGATACAGGATAAGGACAGCGCGGTATTTCAGCAGGTTGAGATTTATTATGTATCAGATGACGGGACAAACTATGTGAATCCGGAGAGTCTGAAAGCAGGAACTACCTTAATCAAACCGGAGTCATCAGAGACAATGACAGTAGAAAAAACGGCAGAGTTGAGTGGCGTTTATAATATCAATCAGGGATACGCGGTATTCAATGCAGTTGAGATCCTGTGTGAGAGTGATGAGTATTATATTATTAAAGAAGGTAATTCTTACGGCTTGTCAAATTATGATCATATCGTACAGGATGGAGAAGACGTAAAAGAGGATGAAGTGGTATTTTAAAGTGGGAAAGGAGCTTGAAACATGTTGAAAGAACAACTGAAAGAGGTGGAACACCGTATACAGGCGGCATGTGACCGTGCAGGGAGAAAACGGGAGGAAGTGACTCTGATCGCTGTAAGCAAAACAAAGCCTGTATCAATGATCGAAGAGACATATCAACTTGGTATACATGTATACGGCGAGAATAAAGTGCAGGAACTGACAGAAAAATATGAGATTCTGCCAAAGGATATAGAGTGGCACATGATCGGCCATCTTCAGACAAATAAAGTAAAATATATTGTCGGAAAAACGGCACTGATCCATTCCGTGGATTCTTTGAAGCTGGCAGAAACAATCGAAAAAGAGGCTGCAAAGAAGAATTGTGTCCAGGATATTCTGGTAGAAGTAAATGTTGCACAGGAAGAAAGTAAGTTTGGGCTGAAAGTTGACGAAGTCATTCCCTTCATTGAAAAAATTTCACAATTTCAACATATTTGCGTAAAAGGGCTGATGACAATCGCACCATTTGTGGAAAATCCAGAGGACAATCGTCCTGTTTTTGCAAATTTACATAAATTATCTGTTGACATTATGAATAAAAACATTGATAATGTTAACGTAAGCATACTTTCAATGGGGATGACCAATGATTACGAAGTTGCGATCGAAGAAGGCGCGACTATGGTGCGTGTAGGCACTGGAATCTTTGGTGCCAGAAATTATCAGATTTAATTTCCGGATAAGAAAGTACGTTTTCAATTTTAAAATAACTTTATGCAAAAAGGGTACGGCATAAGATAGGAGTGTAAACATGGGTGTATTTGATAAATTCTTGGATATCATGAAATTGAATGATGACGAATACGATGATGATGATTTTTATGATGATGATTTTGAAGATGATGATTTCGATGAAAAACCGCATCGTTCAATTTTCGGAAACAAGAAGAGCAGAAGTGATGATTTTGATGATTTCGATATGGACGAGGACAAGCATCTTGCTCCATCCTCTGGAAATAAAGTGACACCAATGCGTCAGCCTGCAGCCAGAAGAGGTGTGAATATGGAGGTCTGTGTTGTAAAACCGACTTCTGTAGATGATTCTCGTGAGATTACCGAGACACTGCTTGCAGGACGTACTGTGATCCTGAATCTGGAAGGTATGGATCTTGAGATTGCACAGCGTATCATTGATTTCATTTCAGGAGCGACTTTTGCGATCAGCGGAAATCTGCAGAAGATTTCTAATTACATCTTCCTTGTGACACCGACGAATGTAGATATTTCCGGAGATCTGCAGGATCTTCTCGGCGGTTCCATGGAAAAACCAAGCATGAGAGGCAGATACTAGGATTTATTCATATGCAGAAGGAAGAACAACAGTTGGAGAAGCGGCTGTCAGAGCTGTCAAATCTGGCATATAGTCGCGATATCGTTACATATTCGGATTTTTTGAATTTGAATGAACTGAATATTTTACATTCGATGCCAAAGGACAGACTTTACACAAAGTTTGTCACTTTTGGCGGATATGGCTTGGCAGAGCGTCAGATGGCGGCATTTCTCCCTGATGCTCTTTCTTTGCGTGGAGAAATGTCATGGTGCAGCGAGGAGGAATGGGTTGACTATCCATTTGATATTCTAAGGATTTCTCCGTTGCATGCGAAATATGCAGAGCAGCTGACTCACAGAGACTATCTGGGGACGATCTTAGGACTGGGTATCGAACGTGCAAAGATAGGTGATATCCTTGTAGATGGAACTGATGCGGTTGTTTTTGTACATCGCACATTACAGTCTTTTTTGATGGAGGAATTGACCAGAGTCCGGCATACACAGGTTCTGGTAAAAGAGATTTCAAGAGAGGATTTTCAGTATGAACCCAAATATGAGGAAATCCGGGGAACGGTGGCGTCTGTTCGTCTGGACAGTCTGCTTTCGCTTGCATTTTCTGCATCACGGACAAAGCTTTCGGGTCTCATAGAAGGGGCAAAAGTGTTTGTGAACGGAAAACTGATCACAACGAACAGTTATCAATTAAAAGAAAATGATGTGATATCCGTCAGAGGATATGGCAAATTCCGTTATAATGGAACGGGAGCAAAGACGAAAAAGAACAGAATTTATGTATCTGTTTATAAATATATTTAACAAAGACAGAGGCAGGAGTAATACAATGGAGGAAAGAAAAAAAACAGGGAAAAGTTATCTGTGGGCACTATTTGCATTTCTTCTGGCAGTGGCCGCAGATCAATTTACAAAATGGCTGGCGGTTACCTATCTGAAAGATCAGGATCCTTTGATTATAATACCGGAAGTATTTCAGTTTCGGTATCTGGAAAACCGTGGGGCTGCATTTGGAATCCTGCAGAATCGGCAGATTGTATTTGCAGTTGGAGCATTGTTGATTTTTTTGCGGTCGTCTTCATTTACGGGAGAATTCCGCAGAAAAGAAGATTTGTTCCGTTAAGAGTATGTGCGATCCTTCTGGCATCCGGCGCCATCGGAAATCTGATCGATCGTCTGGCAAGGAATTACGTAGTGGATTTCTGCTATTTCAACCTGATTGATTTTCCGATTTTTAATGTGGCAGACTGTTATGTAGTAATTGGCTGCATCCTTTTTGGAATCCTGATTCTTTTCTATTATAAAGATCAGGAATTTGACTGGGTACTGCAAAAGAAAGGCTCCAGATTATGAGAGAAGAACGTTTTTTTACAGCAGAAGAGGCAGTGACAAATGAGCGGATCGACAAATTTTTGTCTGCGCAGATGCCGGACAGGTCCCGTTCCTATATTCAGAAACTGATCAAAGATGGATTGGTTGAAGTCAATGGAAAGCAGGTAAAGGCAAATTATAAGCTGGGCAGTGAGGATGAGGTGAAACTTCAGATTCCGGAACTGGAAGTGCCGGATATTCTGCCAGAGGAGATTCCTCTTGACATCCTTTATGAGGACACTGATCTGCTTGTGGTAAACAAACCTAAGGGAATGGTCGTACATCCGGCGCCAGGGCATTATACAGGGACTCTGGTCAATGCTTTGATGTATCACTGCAGGGAAAATCTTTCCGGGATCAATGGTGTGATGCGTCCAGGGATCGTACATCGGATCGATATGGATACGACAGGCTCTCTTTTGGTCTGTAAAAATGACAGGGCACATCAGATTCTGGCCGAGCAGCTCAAAGATCATTCGATCACCCGAAGATATGAAGCAATCGTTCATGGAAACTTAAAGGAGGATACCGGCACGGTCAATGCACCGATTGGGAGACATCCGACGGACCGCAAGAAGATGAGCGTTCATGCACCACATGGAAGAGAGGCAGTGACGCACTATCGGGTGCTGGAGCGTTTTGGAAACTACACGCATATCGAATGTGAACTGGAAACAGGAAGGACACATCAGATCCGTGTTCATATGGCAAGCATCGGACATCCAATATTGGGAGACTTGGTTTACGGACCGGCGAAGTGTCCGTTCAGACTGCAGGGACAGACGCTGCATGCAAGGATCCTTGGCTTTGTACACCCTTCTACGGGAGCGTATGTGCAGTTTGATGCCCCGTTGCCGGAATATTTTGAAGAACTCTTAAAAAAATTGAGAAAGCAGACAGGGAATTAGGAAAAAAGGAAACGGATATGTCAGAAATGTGCACATTCGATTCCTTTTTTGATTTTTAGGGAGACAAACACATGTTTGTGTTATATAATAGAAAATAAATACATATGAGGTGAAAAGAGAATGAAACGATTCAGTAAAAAAGAAATTTTTTCGATTCCGAATTTGATGGGATATTTTCGGATTCTGTTAATTCCGGTGTTTTGTTACCTGTATATCACGGCAGAAACGGAACGCGAATATTTGTATGCAGCGCTGGTTGTTCTGCTCTCCAGCCTGACAGATCTGTTTGACGGGAAGATTGCAAGGCGCTTTCATATGGTGACAGAGCTGGGAAAGGCATTGGATCCGATCGCTGATAAGCTTACGCATGCAGCACTGGCAATCTGCCTTGCAACCCGCTATCCTATGATGTGGGCGCTGATTGCATTGATGCTGGTCAAGGAAGGTTACATGGGGGTTATGGGGCTCATATTCCTGAAGAAGGAAAGATGCTGGATGGAGCGATGTGGTTTGGCAAGGTCTGTACTGCAGTTCTGTTTGCAGGACTTCTTGTCCTGTTTTTGTTTTCACAGCTTGAGGCTGCTGTAGTCAATGGAATCATTATGATAATGATGGGCATTATGATCGTGACACTGTGCATGTATGTGCCGGTATTTCAAAAAATGAAACATAAGGAGAAAAAAGATGGCGAAGAATAAGTATTATGCAGTAAGAAAAGGAAGGATACCGGGAATTTATCGTACCTGGAGCGAATGTCAGAAACAAGTGACGGGCTATCCGGGGGCGGTCTTTAAAGGGTTTGTGACAGAAGAGGAGGCACAGTCTTTTCTTCATCCGGGGCAGAGCGCGAAGGCAAAAGAGACACATATTTCTCATACTGCCTATCCATATGCCTATGTGGATGGATCTTATTTTCAGGGGGTTTACGGGTTTGGGGGTTTTTTAAAACTGTCTGACGAGGAGGAAGTTGTTCTGCAGGGGTCAGGAGATCATCCGGATCTTGCGAAAATGCACAATGTGGCAGGAGAGCTTCTGGGATGTATCAAAGCAGTAAAAGAAGCGGAAAAAGGAAAATTGCAGAGCTTTCGATATTTTACGATTATCAGGGCATTGAATCCTGGGTGACCGGAGATTGGGCGGCAAAACAGGCAGGAACACAGAAATATCGCGATTTTATGAATGGCACATCCGTGAAGCTTCATTTTATCAAAGTAAAAGGACATACCGGCGTAGAGGGAAATGAACGTGCAGACAGTCTTGCCAAAGAGGCTGTCAGTGAAAAGATTTCATTCAATCAGCTTGTGATCGAATAGGTATGAAAAGAGAAAGAAAGGAATTTAAGTTATGCAGATAAAGAAATTGCTGCTTCCGATTCTTGCGACAGTGATGCTCATATGTGGATGTCAGCAAAATAATGCTGTCTCCGGGCAAGATCAATTGGTTACGGCAAGTGAAAATAAGACAACCTATACGGCACAGAATATTCCGGAATATACAGGCTCACCTTATGTGGAGCTAAACAATAACATACCTGATTTTCAGGAGTCAGAGTATACGACGGAAGTTTTTGAACAATACAGCGATCTGGATGCACTGGGGCGTTGTCAGGCTGCTTATGCCAATATCTGTCAGGAGATCATGCCGACTCAGGAACGGGGGAAAATAGGCATGATCAAGCCTTCTGGATGGCATACAGTGAAATATGACTGTGTAGATGGGAAATATTTGTATAATCGTGCGCATCTGATCGGATTTCAGCTTGCCGAAGAGAATGCGAATGAAAAAAATCTTATCACAGGAACACGATATTTTAATGTGGAGGGAATGCTCCCGTTTGAGAATCAGGTGGCAGATTATGTCCATGAGACGAATCATCATGTCCTGTACCGTGTGACACCGGTTTATGAAGGCGATAACCTGGTAGCCAGTGGAGTCATTATGGAGGCAGCTTCTGTGGAAGATGAAGAAATTCGTTTTCATGTGTTTGTCTACAATGTGCAGCCGGGGATTTGGATTGATTATGCAACAGGAGAAAGCAGGGAGAGTGAAACTGCAGAAAGCGAAAAAAAGGATGAAGAAGTTACCTATGTAGTCAACACAAATACAAAAAAATTCCATAAACCAGACTGTAGCAGTATCCGCGATACAAAGCAGCAGAATCGAAAAGAAACATCAGAAACAAGGGAAGAATTGATCGATCAGGGGTACTCTCCGTGTAATCGCTGCAACCCCTGAAAATGAAAGCTCTGTTTGAAAATTGTATTGAATGACGGATAAATGCAGTCTTTTTATTGTTATTTGGTGCAGATTGTTGTATAATGAGCGTATAGAAACTTCAAGAATATGACAGGCAAAAGGAGCGTGGAGTAATATGAAGACGAACACGATTATTACAATAGGAAGACAATTCGGAAGTGCAGGACGGGAGATCGGGTATCAGATCGCAGATTATTTCGGAATCAAGCTGTATGATAAAGAGATGCTCAGCAGAGCAGCGAAAGAAAGTGGTATCTGTGAGGAAATTTTTGAAACACATGATGAAAAGCCGACGAACAGCTTTTTGTATTCTCTCGTGATGGATACGTATTCTATGGGGTATTCGGGCGGATCCTACTCCGATATGCCAATCAACCATAAAGTATTTCTTGCACAGTTTGATGCGATTAAAAAGATTGCGGATGAAGGACCTTGTATTCTGGTAGGACGCTGCGCAGATTATGCTCTGGAATCTTATGATAATGTGGTGAACGTATTTATCCATGCTGATCTGGATGCACGTATCCGCAGGATTGCAAGAATTTATAATCTTACGGATGCTAAGGCAAAAGATATGATCATTAAAACCGATAAAAAGCGTGCAAGTTATTATAATTATTACACGAATAAAAAATGGTCAGACTCTGAAAGCTATGAATTGTGTCTCTCAAGTTCAGAACTTGGAATTGAAGGGACAGCAAAAGCAATCGAGCAGTATGTAATGCTGAAAGAGCAGATTCAAAGAGATGACAAAATTCTTTAGAAGTTAAAAAACAGTTCCCCTTGCAGAAAAGATAAAGACTTTTACTGCAGGGGGACTTTTTATGCTCTTGGATGAATGATCCGTTCGGGCCAGCCTTCGATATTTCCATCAAGGATTGCATGAAACATCCTTTCGCGGACACCTGGATTTTCGTGATTTAACTGACGGAGAAGTTCTTTGACATATTGACGTTTTGTATATCCGTCAACAGGACACTTGCTTTTCACTACCGGAAGCTGATACTTGTTTTTAAAACCGATGACGTCTTTTTCATCTACAAACATCATTGGACGAATAACAGTCAGATCAGTACGGTCCAGATAGGTTTTCGGAGAAAATGAATAAAAACGTCCTTCGAAGATCAAGGAGAGCAGCATTGTCTCTATAATGTCATCTTTATGGTGGGCATAGGCAATTTTATTGCATCCCATTTCTTTAATTGCCTGATTTAAGGCGCCTTTTCTCATTTTGGCACAAAGAGAGCAGGGATTGGATTCTTTACGGACATGAAAAAGAATCTCATAAATATCAGAAGATTCGATTCGGTAGGGGATATTCAGTTCCTGACATAGTGCCTGAATCGGAGAAAGATCAAAATCTTCAAATCCCAGATCTACGGTGATTGCACTGAGTTCAAATTTCTTCGGATAGAAGCGCTTGAGTCCATGTAGTGCATAGAGCAGAGTGAGGCTGTCTTTTCCGCCGGAAATTCCGACCGCAATATGATCGCCTTCTTCAATCATTCTGTATTCATCAACGCTTTTCGGGTATAGCTTAATAACTTCTGTAGTTCCATGGTAAAGGTCCTTTCTTTGGGTTTATGTTCCTATTATAAGGTGAAAGAGATGGAATTACAATGAAGGAGTATGATTTGTCGGCATTTTCCTTTAAAACAGAATGTAGTACGCTGTACTATAAATAGAAAAATAAATAGTACTATGTACTAATTCGAGAAATGAGAAATTTGCGTTTTCCAAAGGAGTATGTTATAGTGGCTTTGACAAAAAAGGAATCAACCAGAGAGGGTAGTAGAATGAAAGCACAGGATCAAAAAGAGCTAATGCGGGAAAGAATCTGCGATTGTGCAAAGAGGCTATTTGAAAGAGAGGGATATGAACAGGTATCTATGCGGCAGATTGCAGCGGAGGCAGGAATTGCAGTGGGAAATTTGACATATTACTTTTCGAAAAAGGAAGATCTGCTGAAGGAGCGTTTAAACGATATTCAGGAAACTTTTTCAGAGAGCATCCAGCTGTTTGAAATCGATCTGGAAAGAGGAGAGATTTCAGGAAAGCCGTTCTGGGAATATGAGAATCGAACACTTTTGGAATTGCTGCTTCGATTTTTGAAAGCAGTGGAACAGTTTCAGAAGAATGCAGCTATTGTGTATGAAAATTATAGCAGACTTCAAAAAACAGTACCCGTATTTCAAGAAATGAGCAGAGAATGGACGGAGAAGATCATGACGATATACAATGGTCTTATAAAGCAGTTGTGGGAACGAAGAGTTTTCAGAAAAGAACTGGAGTGGGACGAGTATGAAAATCTGATCTATCTTATAAAGCTGCTGACTTTTTTCGGGCAGGAAATGCATGGAGATCAGGAGTATGAAAAAAAACGGTTTACAGAAAGAATCTGCAGACTTTTGATTCCTTATATATCATGGGAATGGAAAGACACCTATACAGTCTTGTGTAAAGAAATCTGCGAGGTCTCTTTCCATCGTATGACATTAAAATTTATCTGATAGAGTTTCGAAGCTGTTCAAATAACTGACTCATTTCTGACAGGTCAGCTTCTTCCAGATTCAGGGAGAGTGTTTTTACATTGTCGATGATCTGTTCCGGTTTCCTTGCGCCGCAGAGGACATGCAAGTCCGGAAGAGAAGCTGCAGTCAGATAGATGATCAGGTTGCTGAGGGAACAACTATATTTTTCAGTATACGGGGTTAATTTCTGTAAAACGTTCAATATGTGCAGACGGGACTTTTGTGCCCAGAATTTATTTTTGTTGCGCACATCTGTCGGAGAAAGCACCGTGTCTTGTGTCACTTTTCCTGTGAGCAGTCCCTGTTCCAGAGGCGAGTACGCCTGGATGGAAACATGATGTTTCTGGCATACAGGTAACAATTCATCCGCAATATGTGTATCCAGAAGGCTGTATTTTTCCTGAATTACATCCAGCTGTCCAAGAGAGCAGTACTTTTCGATGATTTTGGCAGTAACGTTGGAGGCTCCGATGGCACGGATCTTCCCTTCTTTTTTCAACTGGAGAAGAGTATCCATCGTTTCTTCCAGCGGATAGAGGGAAAAGTCAGGAGTCTGCCAGTGTGTATAGTAAATATCGATATAGTCTGTCTGCAGACGTCGGAGGCTGTCTTCCAGATTTTTACGAATTGCAGCGGCGGAAAGATCACGGTAAACATTGCGTCCTTCCATGACTTTATGAAAGCAAGGTGTCTCATGATCCCATTCCAGCCCGCATTTGGTGGAGAGCAGGATCCTGGAACGATTTTGCTTTATGGCTTTGCCAACTACGTTCTCACTGTGTCCGATCCCGTAGACCGGAGCAGTGTCGAACCATACGATTCCCCGATCAATTGCTTCCTCGATGGTGCGAATGGAGAGTGCATCATCATTTTCTCCCCACCAGGTGCCTCCGCCAATTGCCCAGGTACCCATTCCGATATATGGAGTTTTTAAAGTTGTTGTTCCGATTGTACGTTCTTTTTGCATAAGATTTATCCTTTCTTTTGTCAATTCTCTTAGGGTTCCCGCAAAGTGACAGCTTTTGCAGCCATGCGTCGGCGGTCCTCATCTATTGCTGCATAGTGTTTTTGGTTGTATTGACATCCTTGTGTCCGAGTACGTCTGCGACGAGATAGATGTCACCGGTCTCTTTGTAAAGTGTAGTTCCATAAGTACTCCGCAGTTTATGAGGGGTGATTTTTTTATTTGGCGTCACCTGGCGGGCATACTTTTTCACCATATTTTCAACTGCCTGGACTCCCATACGGCGGCGCTGCGTGGATAAAAACAGTGCGTTTCATGTCCCGGAAGAGGAGTGGCAGCTTCCCGCGTTGTATACAAGTATTGTTTCAGGGCATGTTCGACTTCCTCGCCAAAATAGATGACCATTTCATTTCCACCTTTTCGGACGACCGTAATCCCGTTATTTTTAAAATCAACATCCTGGATATCAAGTCCCACACATTCTGATACACGGATTCCGGTACCAAGGAGCAATGTGATAATCGCCAGATCCCGGTTTTTAGTCTTTTCATAGTAAACTTTTTTCTGTCCGGTGAGCTCATCGCCACCGTGTTCTACAAAGTCCAGAAGAGAAGCCACCTCGTCCGTATCCAGACGGACGATTGCTTTTTCGTGCAGCTTTGGCATATCGACAAACAGTGTTGGATTTTTCTCGATGATCTGATGCTTGAAATAGTAGCCGTAAAAGCTGCGTAGGGCAGACATCTTTCTGGCAAGTCCTTTTTCCGTGTTGGTAATTTGTTTTTCCTCCGGATTTTGGTAAACCTTTAAATATTCCTGATATTCTTCGATATCGACAGGAGAGAGCTGCTCCAGATCCTGCGGGGTAAACTGATCGATGGTATAATCCTTGTATACAGGATTGTTTTCCATCAGAAAGTGAAAGAATACTCGGATATCATATGCATAAGAAATTCTTGTTTTTGCAGAGGTGGTAGGTTCTGCAGCACGGAAATAATCTTTTGCAAAAGCCGGAAGTGTTTTTAAGATTTCCCGCAGACGCAACGTATTGTCAATATATTTTTGTTCATGATAAGTTTTTCGCTCAGTTGTCTGATTTGATTCCATAAAATAAAACGCCTCGTTCTTTTTTATTTATGAAGTTATTATAACATATTGAAAGATAGGCAACAATGATATCTTTGAATGGCCATTGCAGAACCCACAACAGGTTCAAAACAGGATCATTCTGGAGTAGTTGTTAAAAAAACGCTAATCTTTTGGAAAAATCAGTATTTGTCGTATAGATTGAAACGACTGAAAACACTGCTGTTTTGAGCAGTTAATTGGGAATTTCTACTGTAAGCGGTTCTTTTGCATATACATGGCAACCTAACCGATAACCGGCAAGAAGCTGCTCTTCTGAGAACCATATTTGATCCATTGTATTTACTGTGGCGTGTCCCTTTATAATCCGGACAACGCATTTTGCACAGTTTCCGCGACCGCCGCAGGCTGTCAAAATGTGGATATCGTTTTGTAAGAGATAATCTTGTAATCGTGTATTTGCCGGACATTCTATTAACATTTGTTTACCTTCTTTCTGTTCCTGTTTTGATCTTTTTTGTTTAATGGATATATTATAAAGTATGTGATTCATACTTTCAATGCTTTTATAAAAAAGGAATGCTGCAGTACAGATAAGCTCTATCTGCCTGACAGCATTCCTTTTTGGAGTGAATTTATATCAATTACATGGGGTGTAAATGATATCTGTATGATATAAAAACAATTATTGTGGAAATTCTGTTGTGTAATACGGGATGATCAAATGTTCTCCGGTTTGTATGGTTTCAGATTCCAGCTGATTGATCTGTTTCAATTCTTTGATGTATTCTTTCACAGCTGTTTCAGATTCTGAGTCTATATGGCGTTCTGCAAGGCTCCACAAAGAGTCTCCCTCCTGGATTACAATGCTTTTGTAGCATTTGAATTGCACAGGCTCTTCCGTTCTTGAATTCTGTGCAAAAGACAGAAAGCTTCCAAATAAAAAGCACCCGCAAAATAAAATAAGTGTAATAACTGCTGACAATCTTTTTCTTTTTCTCATTGTAAAATCCCCCTGAACATAATGAAACAAGCAAAAAGAACATACGTTCTTACTACACAAAGAAGTATATCACCAGAACGTATGTTTGTCAACTAGGTTATTATCTGTTTTTTTGGAAAGACTACTCTTCTGCTGTTATGGTTTCCAGGTTTGCAAATTGGGAGTGATACAGCTTCTGATAGGTACCGTTTTTTCTTAAGAGTTCTTCATGCGTTCCCTGCTCAATGATATTTCCGTTATCTACGACCAGGATCAGGTCGGCATTGCGTATCGTTGAAAGCCGGTGGGCAATGACAAAAGAGGTTCGCCCTGCCATGACTTTCTGCATTGCGTCCTGGAGCATCCGTTCCAGACGGGTATCGACTGCTGATGTAGCTTCGTCGAGAATCAGAATCCTCGGGTTTTTTAAAATAGCTCTTGTCGATTGTGAGAAGCTGTTTTTCTCCCTGAGAAATATTGTTGGACTCTTCATTGATCATAGAGTCATAGCCATGGCTCAGCGTAGAAATATAATGGTGGATATTTGCCATTTTTGCTGCGTCAACTACTTCGTCTTTTCGGGCAGTCAAAGATCCGTAACGGATGTTTTCAAAAATACTGCCGGAAAACAGCCAGGTATCCTGAAGAACGAGAGAAAACAGGCTGCGAAGATCACTTCGGTCCATGTCCCGGATATCAATTCCGTCAATTTTGATGGATCCGCCGTTCACATCGTAGAAACGAAGCAGCAGATTCATCAGCGTGGTCTTTCCGGCACCGGTAGGCCCGACAATCGCAACCATTTGTCCGGACTGTACCCAGAAGCTGACATCTTTCATCAAAAGTTCATCTGTGTAACCAAACTGCACGTGGTCAAATGTTACGTTTCCCTGAATTTGGGAGACATCAATCTTAACACTGCCTTTTTGTACCTCTTCTGTTTCATTTAACAGCGTAAAAATCCGGTTCATGGCAGCATAGGCGGACTGTACCTGGGAAGACAGCTGAGATACCTGGGATAACGGATCATTGATCTGCCAGATATAACGGATAAATGCCTGCAGATTCCCTACGGTGACAGAACCGTTTATGACAAAAAGCTTCCCATGACGGCAATGCTTCCAATCGTCAGATAGGTGACGAGGGATACAAACGGCGAAATCAAGGAAGAAAGGAACTGAGCCTTAAATGCGGCATCTGCCATCTTTTGATTGACTGCAGAAAATCTGTTGCAGGAATCTTTCTGTCGGTTGAAAAGGAGAATTTCGTTAAATCCGCCGTATAATTCTGTAATCGTTCCGTTCAACTCTCCTACCATCTCCTGCTGCAGATCAAACAGTTTTTGTGAACGTTTTACAAATCCAAATGTGATCAGTATGGTCAGAGGAATAATCAAAAGTGCTGTCAGTGCCATCCAGACATTGATGGAAAACATCATGAAGATGACAAACAGGAAGGTGAGGATTGCTGCAAATACGCGGGAAAGCGTTTGCTGGAGTGCATTACTCAGTGTATCGACGTCGTTTGTAACACTGCTTAAAATATCTCCAAATGCGTGGTCATCAAAATATTTGACCGGGAGACGCTGGATTTTTTTCTGCAGTGCATTGCGGATGTCATGCATAGTTTTCTGAATGGCGTCTGTGAGGAAACTGATGTAATCAGCTGTGAGATCGTCTTTAGGATGTACAGACACAACAGAATCCCCATAAAACGGAACAGGATTGAAAATTGAACGTGCGCTCCCGGGACTCCCTGCAGGATTTTCGCACCGTCACTGGCAAGCTGCGTGGTGATCTTTCCTTCCATCATAGGATTCAGGGCAAATGTCAGATTGGTCACTATGATCATAAACAGTGCGATCGACAACCTGATACGGTATGGACGGACGAACCCGAGCAGTTCACGGATACAGTTTCGAAAGGTCAGTTTATTCTCAGGCATAAGTCAATTCCTCCTTGCTCAGCTGGGAAGCTGCAATTTCGTAATAAATCGGACAGGATGCAAGCAGCTCCCTGTGAGTTCCGATTCCGGCAATTTTGCCTTCATCCAGAACTACGATCTTATCTGCGTCCAGAATCGTAGAAACGTTGTGCCACAAGAAAGACGATGGCGTTTTTAATCTCCGGTTTCAGAGCTTTTCTAAGTCGGGCATCTGTCTTAAAATCCAGAGCAGAAAAGGAATCGTCATAGATGTAGATCTCCGGCTTTCGGATCAAAGCACGGGCGATCGACAGACGCTGTTTCTGACCGCCGGAGACATTGGTTGCTCCTTCAACGATCTGTTCCTGGAACTGATGTGGTTTTTCCATAATAAAATCATATGCCTGGGCAATCTTTGCGGCATGAATGATTTCATCCATTGTGGCATCCGGTTTTCCAAAGCGGATATTTTCTTCGATTGTTCCGGAAAACAGGTGTGCTTTCTGCGGAACAAATCCGATTTTACTTCGAAGAGCATTGATATCCAGATCTTCGATTTTTTGACCGTCAATGTAAATATTTCCAGAAGCGCGGTCATAAAATCTTGGAATTAGCTGGATCAGGGAGCTTTTTCCGGAACCTGTGCTTCCGATAAAGGCAACGGTCTCTCCGCTTTTTGCGGAAAAAGAAATATCTTTCAGTACAGCTTCCTCTCCATCCGGGTAAACGAAATCCACATGCTCGAAGATCACGCTGTGTTCACCGGACCCAGAATCTGTCTGAGCATTCCCGGGATGATTTTCAATTGAAGTTTCTGTATTCAATACGGCCATAATTCGCTTTGCAGAGATGCTGGCTCTCGGATACAGCATAAAAACCATACAGAAAAGCATGACAGAAAACATAGCATGAAACAGATATTCCATGAAAGCCACCAGCTTTCCGACCTGCAGAGTCTGTGCATCGATCATGTTTGCTGCTGTCAGATAGATACACAAAGCGGCCAGATTCATCAAAAGGAAAAAGACCGGTTCTGTGGAAGACATCAGCTTGAACAGATTTTGAGACTGTTTCATGAAGTAGCTGTTTTCACTGTCAAAGCGTTCGGATTCGTAGCCATCATTGTTAAAAGAGCGAATCACACGGATTCCGGTGAGATTTTCACGGAAGATGCGATTGATACGATCCAGAGAATTCTGTTGTCTGTCACTGAGCGGTCCCGATATTTTTCCTACGATCACAACGCCCAGGATGATTACAGGGACGGTGGATGCAATGATCAAAGAGAGATTCAAAGAGGAACGGATCGTCAGAGTGAAGCTGACAATGATCATGATCGGTGTCAAAAGTGCGGTCCGTAAAATCACATTCAAAAACGTCATGATCTGAAATGCATCATTGTTTGTCCGGGTGATCAAAGAAGCGATACCAAACTGATTCATCTCATTGTGTGAGAATGTCTGTACTTTCTGAAATACATCTTCTCTGATATCCCGTGTTACAGATGTGGAAATTTTGGCACAGCAGTATCCAAGCAGGATCGTTCCGGATACACCGATCAAAGAAATCACTGCGATCACGATTCCCATGCGGATTAAATACTGTTTGTCCTGATTCATGATCCCATTATCGATCATTTCAGATACGATCGTCGGAATGCCAACTCTACAAGTGCAAATCCGAATACGGAAATAATATTTAAAACAAACAGCTTCTTGTATCGCTTCAGGTAGTGAAGAATAAGTTGCATAAGTAGATTACCTCCTAAAAAAAGTATGTCTGTTTTAGTCACCTTATCTACAATAAACTATAGAGTAAGACGATGGTCAAGCAGAAAACAAAAAATCATAAGAAAATATAGAAATCGAACATAGTTTCCAAACAAATGTTTGATTTTTGCAGTGTGCTATGATAAAATGAACTAAATAATGAGTCGGAAAGAACTTGCAGGAGGGTTATTATGTCAAAAGGAACGATTACAGATAAGCAGAGAGAGATTTTAGAATATATCAAATCACAGATATTAGAGCGCGGGTTTCCACCGGCAGTACGTGAGATTTGTGAGGCAGTGAATCTGAAGTCCACGTCTTCCGTACATTCTCATCTGGAGACACTGGAGAGAAACGGGTATATCCACAGAGATCCTACGAAGCCAAGAGCGATTGAGATTCTGGACGATGAATTTAATCTTCTCAGAAGAGAGGTTGTCAATGTCCCTCTGATCGGGCGTGTGGCTGCCGGGGAGCCGCTTCTGGCACAGGAGAATATTGAGAACTACTTCCCGATACCGGTAGAGATGATGCCAAATAAGCAGACGTTTCTTCTGGAGGTAAAAGGAGAAAGCATGGTCAATGCCGGCATTCTGGATGGAGATATGGTTCTTGTTCAGGAAGAACATACGGCAGAAAATGGAGATATGGTGGTTGCATTGATTGAGGATGGTGCGACTGTGAAGACCTTCTATCGGGAAGAAGGAATCATCCGCCTTCAGCCGGAGAATGATTTTATGGATCCAATCATCGTAAAAGATGTTTCCATTATCGGAAAAGTCATTGGAGTATTTCGCTTCTTCCGGTAGACGGATACATTATTATAAAAGCGGGAATCAGACGACGCTTACATCAGACTGATTCCCGCTTTTTTACTGATCTTCTATTCTTTTTACAACTCAGAAAAATCTACATGCTTTCCGTCTCTCCAGATACGTTCCAGATCATAAAACAGACGGTTTTCTTTGTCGAAAACATGGACGATGATCTCGCCGAAATCCATCAGCACCCAGTTTCCGGAGCCATATCCTTCTCTCTGTTTCATTTCATATCCGGCTTTTGAAAGTTCTTCTTCCACGTTGTCTACCAGTGCACGTACCTGGCTTTCACTGTTTCCGTTTGCAATGATAAAATAATCTGCAAGGACGGAAACCTGAGAGATATCAATTACCTGGATATCCTCGCCTTTTTTATCGTCCAGTGCCTGATAAGCAAGACGTGCCATAAGTTTTGACTGTTCCATAATTTGTTCTCCTTTCCGGATTGTCCGATATCCCTTTACAGGGATATTGCGGCTTTATTTTTATAATACTGACAGGTTTTTTCTGTCATAGGATCTACTTTTCTTCCGGCTCTTTTTAAGAATGCCAGAGTTGATTCTGCTGTCATGCAGACAGCGGTGTCGATGTCATCAAATGCGGCAGTTCGCACTTCGGCCAGCCCCGGAATCTTTTTTCTTCCGGGTTCGATATAATCTGCCAGATAGACGATTTTTTCAATCATGGTCATGGCCGGACGCCCGGTTGTGTGATAGGTGATCGCATCCAGGATCTCCGAATCTGTGATGCCGTATTCGTATTCTGCAAAATAGGCACCCAATCTGGCATGGATCAGCGCAGGAACCTCCAGTTCGGCATCTGACAGTTTAATGTGATGCTTCCTGCAGAGCAGGATTTGTTCATTGACGTCGCAATATTTTCCACAATCATGCAAAAGACCGGCAGTCATGGCTTTTTGGACATCCGCTCCATGGCGCATAGCATGGAAGCAGCGGTGTACATGACGCGAGAGTGTGGATATAACGTTCTTCTTTCAGCTTCTTTTCAAGCTTTTTGCGGATGGCAGTTAATTCAGTTGTCATGACCTCTCCTCTTCTCTTTTGGTATATAATTGCAGTTTTTGAATATAATCTGCAACAGAATCCGGAACCATATAGCGGATCGAACGCTTTTGGGCAGCACGATTTCGGATCGTTGTCGATGAAATCTCCAGAAGCGGTGCCTGTAAAAGTTCGATCTTTGCCTGGTAATTCGTTTCCAGATACTGAATCTGACGCTGCATATCAAAAGAATCTTTATCATCCCGCATTGCTGCCAGAATGGTACAGGATGGAAAAATCTCTTTGAAATATTTCCATTGTTCGATGGAAAAGAGAGAATCCGCTCCAAGAATAAAGAAATATTCATTTTCAGGATACAGCGCATGAAATTCCTGCAGAGTTTTATACGTGTAAGAATGACAGTCTTTTTTTGCCTCGTGAAGGGAAAGTTGAAAATGCGGGTTTTCTCTCACAGCAAGCCGTACCATTTCAACCGGTGTGCAAGCGCTTCTTCTGTATCTTCCACTTCTTTGTGAGGCGGATTTCCGTTGGGCAGAAACCAGACTTCATCCAGATGGAACTGCTCATAGGCAAATTCACCAAGCAGCAGATGTCCGATATGAATCGGGTCAAAGGTTCCGCCCATAATTCCGATTCTCATAGAAATCTCCTACGGAAGTACGATTTTTTTCTTATCGTCTTTTCCTTCTTTGTACAATACAATTTTTTTGCCGATGACCTGTACGACCTGAGAACGGGTGCGTTCAGCCACCATTTCTGCCAAAGCTCTCGGATCATCCGCACAGTTCTGCAATACACTGATCTTGATCAGTTCACGTGCATCCAAAGCCTCGCTGATCGCCTGTGTAAGGCTTGGAGTCATGCTGGATTTTCCAATCTGAAAGATCGGATCCATGGTCATGGCAAGACTTTTTAAATAGGCTCTCTGTTTTGTTGTCATGATATTCAATCTCCTGTTAAAATATATGAAATTTATTTATAGTAATCAAACTGCAGGCCGTACATTTTCACGGTATCGCCTTCCTGAATACCTGCTTCTTCCAATTTGTCCAGAATGCCGGTTTCTTTTAAGAATTTCTGGAAGAAAGCGAATCCCTTTTCGGAATCCAGATTGGTGTAACCAAGCATCTTTTCAATCTTCGGACCTTCTACTACATAGACATCTTTTTCTTTTTCTACTGTGTAAGGAAGCTCTTCATAAATCAGCTCGTCCTCCGGGAAAAATTCCTGTTCAAATACGATCGGAGGTACATCCATAGTCTGAATCTGTTCACTTACATAGTAGAGCAGTTCTTTTAAGCCCTGTCCGGATACTCCGGAGATTGGGAATACTTTGATGCCCTGTGGCTCAAACTCCTCCTTCAGGCGCTGGATCGGATCGTCATCTTCACTGTAGATCAGATCTGTTTTATTTGCTGCGATCACCTGCGGGCGCTTTGCAATTTCAGGATTGTATGCCTGAAGTTCAGCGTTGATCTTGTAGATGTCATCTACCGGATCACGTCCTTCTGTTCCGGCTGCGTCTACGACATGGATCATCATTTTTGTCCGCTCAATGTGACGTAAAAATTCATGTCCCAGTCCGACACCCTCGGAAGCTCCTTCGATCAGTCCCGGGATATCGGCAACGACAAATCCCTTTGCTCCATCCAGGTCTACCACTCCAAGATTTGGATTCAGTGTTGTGAAGTGGTAGTTGGCAATCTTCGGCTGTGCATTTGTGACTCTGGAAAGGAAGGTGGATTTTCCGACATTTGGAAATCCGATCAATCCGACGTCAGCAATGACTTTCAGTTCCAGATTGACTTCCAGTTCCATGGCAGGCTGTCCAGGCTGCGCGTATTTCGGAACCTGCATAGTAGCAGTTGCAAAATGCTGATTTCCAAGTCCGCCTTTTCCGCCTTTTAACACGATCTGTCTGCGGTTGTCTCCTGACATATCTGCAATGACTTTTCCGGTCTTGGATTCTTTGATCACGGTCCCTTCCGGAACACGAAGAACCAGATCTTTGCCGTCCTTTCCGTGGCATTTTCTCTTGCCGCCTTCTTCTCCATCTCCGGCAGCATATTTTCGTTTGTGACGGTAATCAATCAGTGTGTTGAGTCCTTCATCTACTTCAAAAATCAGATCACCGCCTCTTCCGCCGTCTCCGCCGTCCGGACCTCCGTTTGGCACGTAAAGTTCCCGGCGGAAGCTGCAGTGTCCGTCCCCGCCTTTGCCGGAACGGATGAATATTTTCGCTCTGTCTGCAAACATTGTTTTTTCCTCTTCAAAAATTAGAATCAATTGTTTTGGTACCAAAATGTGTGTGGTGTTTTACGAAAAAGAAGCCTCAGACTAAGAAGTCTGAGGCTTTCTCACGGTAATTATTCAGCTACCGGATAGATAGAAACCTGTTTTTTGTCTCTTCCTTTTCTTTCGAATCTGACAACACCGTCAACTAATGCGAACAATGTGTCATCTCCTCCGCGTCCTACGTTCACACCTGGGTGAATCTTTGTTCCGCGCTGTCTGTAAAGGATATTTCCGGCTTTTACGAACTGTCCGTCAGCTCTCTTTGCACCTAATCTCTTAGCTTCAGAGTCACGTCCATTTCGTGTGGAACCAACTCCTTTTTTATGAGCAAAATACTGAAGGTTTAATTTCATCATGGTTGTTACACCTCCTTGAAAATGATATCAATGTATGGTTCATATTCGCTGTCTTCTTCTATCTCCTGTAATCCAAGAACCATAGATTTGAACAGCAGCTTGGCATCATGAGACGGTTTTCGGATGAACCGAAATTCAATCATCCCGGTCTCTTCATCAGAAACAAGAGAAATCTTATCTGATGTAAAACGTTCAATCGAATTGAGTGTGTTGATGACCAGTACAGACACTGCCGCACAGACCACATCACTTCCCGCTTCCGAATACCCTGCATGTCCGAGTACATCCAGACCTGCATAGTCATGATTTACTGTCTTATAAACGGTTACCTTGATCATATGACAGATTAAGCGTTGATTTTTTCAATCTTAACTGCTGTGTACTGCTGTCTGTGACCATTTTTCTTATGGTATCCATGTTTTCTCTTATACTTGTAAACGATCACTTTTTTAGCTTTTCCGTCACCGATTACAGAAGCTGTAACTGTTGCACCTGCTACTGTAGCTCTCCAACAACTAATTTGTCATTGCTTACTGCCAGCACCTGGTCAAATGTATAAGTCTCTCCAGCTTCTACACCAAGTTTTTCTACTTTAATGATATCGCCTTCTGCTACTTTGTACTGTTTACCACCTGTTGCTATAATTGCGTACATATGGCACCTCCTATTATCATTACTCGCCAGCTTCGGTGTCTGAATCAGAACTTGAAAACCTCGCTGTGCGGCATACCGTGTTAGTATAGCACGCATATTCCATATAAGTCAATAGGAAGCAGAAAAATATTTTAAAAATATGTATTATTTGTCGCATTCATTCAATTTGTCATAGCAATATTCGAATGATGCTGCGCCTTGTGATAATACCGATGAATTTGTTCTGGTCATCTACGACCGGAACAAAATTCTGGCTCATTGCCCGGCTGATCAGATCTTTCATATCGGAATCTGCAGCCACTGCGATATAATCTGCTTTTCGCTCAAAATCATGAATAAAGATATGTTCTGCTTCTTTCAGATTCAGATTGGTATATTTTTTCATGCCCCAGAGCAGATCACCTTCTGTAATCGTTCCAACATACTCTCCCTGACGGTTCAGCATGGGGATTGAAGCATATTTGTGATGTTCCATTGTCTCCAGAACCTGACGGAGTGTGCAGTCATCATAGACATATGCAACCTCCTGTTTTGGATGTAAAAAGAACAAAATGTTCATCGTGTCACCTCTGTCTTTAAATCTGTGTTTCTACAAAAATCTGGTACAGTGCACGGATGGCGTTTTTGAAGTCATCGTGTCTTACACCGACAATGATATTCAGCTCGCTGGATCCCTGGTCGATCATCTTGACATTGATATGGGCATGGGCAAGGGCGGAGAAAATTCTTCCGGCAGTGCCGCGTGTGGAACGCATTCCTCTTCCGACGATGGCGATCAGAGCAAGATCAGACTCCAGTTCAATGTGGTCCGGATTCACAGCTTTATGGATTCCGGCCAGTACCTGCTGTTCTTTCTCTTCGAACTCATCTTTATGTACAAAAATTGTCATTGTATCGATGCCGGAAGGCATATGTTCGATGGAAATCCCGTTTTTATCAAACTCTTCCAGTACCTTGCGGCAGAATCCGATTTCGGAGTTCATCATTGCTTTTTCAATGGTCACGGCAGCAAATCCATCTGTCCCGGCAATTCCGGTAATGGTATATTTTGGCTGTCTGCAGGTACTCTCTACGATCAGTGTGCCCTTGTCCTGTGGAGCATTGGTGTTGCGGATATTGATCGGGATGCCGACTTTACGGACAGGGAAGATCGCATCCTCATGAAGTACAGTTGCCCCCATATAAGAAAGTTCACGAAGTTCACGGTAGGTGATTGTCTCGATGGATTTTGGATTTGTAACAATGCGTGGATCTGCGATCAGAAATCCGGATACATCGGTCCAGTTTTCATACAGGTCAGCCATAGCTGCACGGGCAACCAGAGAGCCTGTGATATCAGAACCGCCGCGGGAAAATGTGACAATGGTTCCGTCTTCTTTCGCACCGTAGAATCCAGGGATGACAGCAAATTCTTCCCCTTCAAAACGAAGGGAGAGCAATTCGTTTGTTTTCTCGTCATCCAGACTGCCGTCTTCATGAAAGCGGATCACTTCAGCTGCATCGATAAAACAAAATCCCAGATAATTTGCCATAATGATACCATTTAAATATTCTCCCCGGGATGCAGCATAATCTCTTCCGATTTTTTTGCCAAAATTTTCACGGATCATATCGAATTCATGATCCAGTGAAAGTTCCAGATTCAGACCGTCGATGATCTCGTTATATCTTGCATGGATCTCATCCAGAAGGCTTGTGAATTTCTTTTCACGGATTGCAAGATTGTAGCAGCTGTAAAGCATATCTGTGACCTTTGTGTCGCTGGAACTGCGTTTTCCCGGAGCAGAAGGTACTACATAGCGTCTGGACTTGTCTGCCCGGATGATATCTCCTACTTTTTTGAATTGTTCGGCACTGGCGAGAGAACTTCCACCGAATTTTACTACTTTCTTCATCTTCTTTCCTCCAACTGTATATTATTTCAAATTAGATGCATAGATGTTTGTAAAACGCACGCTCTATCATTTCGCTTTCCTATTATACAGGGTATTTATAGGATTGTAAATCATAGATTTCAAAAAAACCGAGTGTACTCCGAAATGTTAAAAAGTAACATCGGCATATTGTGCCTGTGTCACGTTCTTTAAGTCATCCGGAGAAAGCTTCAGCTGCATTCCAAGCTTTCCGCCGCTGACATAGATATAATCCAGCGTTTGTGCGTTCTCCTGAATGGTTGTCGGAAATGCTTTTTCATACCGATCGCGGTACAGCCGCCCCGTACATACCCGGTCACAGTTGTGATTTCTCTGACAGGGAGCATTTCCACAGACTTTTCTCCTACTGCCCGTGCTGCTTTTTTCAGATCCAGCTCTGCTTCAATGGGGATGACAAACACATAATGGGAACCGCTCTTTCCGGTTGTGACCAAGGTTTTATACACCCGTTCATGAGGCAGCCCCAGTGTGTCGGCTGTACTGATCCCATCGGTAAAATTGTCACATTCATAAGTCTGGTATTCGTAGGAAATCTTGCTGCGGTCCAAAATGCGCATGGCGTTTGTTTTTAATTCTTTTTTACTCAACGTGTTCACTTCTTTCTGGTGATTTTTCGGCTTTGTCACGGACGCATTCGTGAAGCGGACGCCGTACTTTTTTACGGGTTACTTCTACTAACTGGAGTGCTGTGACATCCACAACGGACGTCTGAATCGGATCTTCTCCAAGAAAACGGCGGAATTGTTTTAACAGCTCCTGCATCATGTCCAGATCATCCATGTTGATAAAGTCAATCAGGATAATTCCGGAAATATTGCGCAGGCGGATCTGCCGTGCTGTTTCCTTTGCCGCTTCCAGATTGATCTTTAAATACGTTTCCGCACTTTTCTTTTTTGTCTTCGCAGAATATTTTCCGGAATTGACATCTACCACGGTCAGTGCTTCTGTCGGTTGAATGACAAGATAAGCGCCGTTTTTCAGCCAGACGTATTCTTTGAGTGCATGTTCCACGGCAATGTCGGTACTGTAAAGTTTGGAAAGCGGCAGAAGCTGTTCCTCATAAAACTGAAGTTTGGAGAGATCTTCCGGCTGCTCTGCCTGCAAAAATCCGTGAATCTGCTGATACAGCTTAGGATCATCGGTAATGATTGCTGACAATCCGTCTGCGTATACATTTTTCAAATCTGTAATATAAGACGGAGGGGCCTCCTGCAGACAGGAAAAGCAAGTCCGAAACGGAGCAGTTTCTTTTAACTTGACACAGGTATTCTCCAGTTTCTGAATCTCCTCAAGTACTGTCTCAAAGGGAACGTCCTTTGCATTCGTACGAATGATCAGCCCGTAGTCCTCATTTTTGAGATAACTCAGTTTTTCTTTGTACGTATCCCGAAGAGAACGGGGAAGCTTCCCGGAAGTACCGATCCTGGTATTTCCGGTTGTCAGTACTGCATACCGCCCGGTAAAATTGATATTGCTGCTGACAGTCGGCGCTTTTGTCTTGACTGCTTCCCTGCTGATCTGAACGACCAGCTCGTCTCCGATACAAAGCGGTTTTTTCCCGATTTTATGGGTAAAGATCGCCTGAGGCGCCTGACTTAGGTCGTAGTAGCATTCTTTTCCCGGAGCGATCTCGATAAAAGCGGCTCCGATATTCGCCGCGATATTTTTTACTTTTCCGATGTAAATATCTCCGAGTACAGGTTGTCTGTGCTGATCCGAGTCCGGAAGACTGCAGTGGATCTCTGCGATTACATCATTTTCAAGAAGAAAAGTCCAGATCTTCCCTTCTTTTTTCAGCATTAAAATTTTTCGTACTGCCATTTATTATGATACCTCTCTTTTTTGTACTGTCCAAACACAGCAGGATTTATTCGATCACTGTGCCGAGAGATTCTAAGGTTACCAGATTTCGTGCGTTCTCATCCCCGGAATCAGCATACATTTCCAGACGGCACAGTGCAAATTTTAACTGTGTGGCATCTGCATCTAAAAACCGGCAGAATGCTTCCATGACAAGCCCCGGTTTTAAATTCTCCACACTTCCGGCAGCGAGCTGCATAAAGAGCTTGTGATCCTGCACTTCCATCCGGTAGATCAAAGGTTTGATGTCCACTTCTTTTTCGCTGCGTTTTGTCTGTTTTAAGATGCGGATCTCAGACTGCGCGAGAAAGGCATCCATCTGTGTTTCCCAGTCGTCCGGCAGTGTTCCCGGCACAAGATCAAGAAGATAGTCTGCTGCCGCGACAATCGCCATTCCGGTCATCTTCTTTTCCTCTGCGATCTGGCGGAAACTTAAAACTTCGATTCCCTCTACCATAACGGCATTTAAACGGGATACCGCTTCAGCACTGGAAATGGACTCTTTCAGTTCGATATCAAAATATTCTCCTTCGCTTGTAATCCCGATTCCCAGCGGATTTGCCAAAGGACATGATCATATGAGGACTG
>ENA-OQJX01000033-OQJX01000033.1-human-gut-metagenome-genome-assembly--contig:-NODE-33-length-85841-cov-6.063945_pt1 | contig 85841 bp, 82 predicted proteins | sample MGYA00242615_ERZ504782 | MGnify/ENA primary metagenome ERZ504782 (study PRJEB26092, sample SAMD00036354) | human gut metagenome | host: Homo sapiens | study: EMG produced TPA metagenomics assembly of... | reverse complement strand
TCCCAATTTAAAAGCCGGACGTTAGTTTCCGTTTTGGAAATTTTGACGACGGTTATTTTTCAATATAATACAGAATATGACAATTGAACAAGAAGTTGCTTAGAGAAACGACGTTGCCGTCTCATGGGATTGCTGGTGTCCTTTTGCTTGTACCGTCTTGTACGACGATGATAAGGTTCCGGATCTCTCCGACGAGGGTACGAATGATTGGATCTATAAGGTCATGACGGATTACTATTTATGGAACGAGGATGTGCCTGACAAAGGAAACTTGAACTTCTCGTTATCTCCAGACAAGTTTTTCGATTCATTGTTGTCTGATCAGGATGGTGTAAAATACGGAGACGGATGGCTCACTTTTTCCCGGATAGAGAAAAAGGAAGAAGAGACGAAGTCTGTTATGGCAGCCGACTCGTATGGTTTTGAGTTTGCATCATATAAAAACGGTAACCTTTATTATGCCTGGGTTTTATATGTCTTGCCCGGTTCTCCTGCTGCTGAGGCCGGACTGGAACGGGGTGACTGGATTATTGCCGTCGGTAGTGAGACTCCGAACGTGACGAACTTGTCTGCTTTTTATAGCGGAAGTGAAACTACTTTTTTATTGGCAGATGCGGTAAGGAAAGGTAATGAGATCACTTTTAATAAGAAAAAAACTATTTCGGTTGCCGCTTCCCGGGCAGTGGAAGACACACCTTTTCTGAAAGATTCTGTTTATACGGTGGGGGACAAGAAGGTCGGTTATTTGGTTTACAACAGTTTTTCTTCCGGTCCGGACGATGAAAGTACAATCTATGATGACCAGATGAAGCAAGTCTTTGCGGAGTTTAAGGCTGAAAATGTGAGTGAATTTGTATTGGATTTGCGATATAACCAGGGAGGGCTGGTCACTTGTGCGCAGTTGATGACCTCTCTTCTGGCTCCGGCCGATGCTTTGGGCAAGACTTTCTGCATCATGGAGCATAATGAAAAGCAATCAAAGAATGATGAAGCCTTGTTGTTGAAAAAGAATGCTGAAATGGGGAATGCCAACCTGGATTTGAGACGCATTTACGTACTGACGGGAAGTGTGACCGCATCTGCTTCGGAAGCCGTGATCAACTGTCTGATCCCTTATCTTACCCGTAGCAATATCATGGTTATAGGTGAAAAAACGATTGGCAAACGGGTTGGTAGCAACACTTTCGGAACCAGGGAAGAATATGATTGGCTGTTACATCCGATTACATTACGCATTTATAATGCCAATCACGAGGCTGACTATGCAAGCGGTTTTGAACCGGATGTAAAGATTGAGGAACTGGTTATAGGAAATGATTTGCTGCCCTTTGGAGATACGAACGAGATGTTGCTAAGTGAGGCGCTTTCGCAGATAAGCGGATTGAAAAGCCTATCGGCGCGTGCGGAATGTAAAGGCCGTATTTTGCTCACCCCGTCGTCTCTCGAAAGAAAACAAACGAAAGGCCTTATCTTCGAATCCGGCAAATAAGACCCTATTGTGTTGTTTATAATTGAAGATCATCTGCCAGCTTGTCTAACCAGGCTGGCATTTTGTTTAAATAGTTACTTCGCTCGGTAAGGAAGTTCGGGGCGAAGAGATGTATCTGCAAATCTTTGCATTTGTCTTGCAAACTTTTTTCCACTGGATAGTAACTGGCGAGTACGGCTTGCGATATGTCGCCGCCGTATGTTTCCCGCACCGCGTCTATTTTATAAATATCGTTTTGTGTGACATTGCCGGACTTGCATTCGATAAAGACCAGTTTCTGTTGGTTGTTCAATAATACGTCGACCTCGTTTTTCGGATGTGTGTCTTTTTCGTTTGTCTGGAAAATGACGCTACGCCATACTTCAGGCGAGTTCTCCTGCTGCATGCTCCAGTTACGGACCTGGTTGGCAACCAGCGTTTCCCACCAACGTCCTTCAAAATAGAGCTGGATCGCATTGCTTTGATGAAGGCGGAGTAAGACATATTCTCTTAAAGTGATCAGGATGGAACCGTTCCTTTGCTTGAACCGCAGATTGTTGGCAAAGATTTTGGAGGCTGGCAAACGGTTGAGTTGGCGCTTGCAGAATATACTAAAGAACTTTTGGATGCGGGCGTGTTCCTGCGGATACTGTTCGATGAATTGTTTGATACGCATGGAGGCTTTGACATCTCCGTCGCTTAGTCCCTTTGCATCGTGATAAGTAGTGAGGGTATTTCCGCTCAGGCTGAGAATTTCATCATTATTGAGTGTCGTTTGTAGCGGATGGTTCTCAAAGTGGCTGAGATGGACGACTTCGCCGTGTTGTGTCAGATAGAAAGCATCGGCTCCTGATTCTTTGGCAACGGTGAAAGCGGCGAATGCCATGACCTTCGTTCCTTCGGAAAGGTTATAGGTAAACTCCCCCTGATACTTTTGGTGAATCTGGCGGCAAACTTCGATCACGTTGTTCCCATTGTAAGGTTCAGTTTTGTAGCGGTTGCATCGGATGCTCGTAGGCAACAGCGGGTACATGGGTGTTTCGATATGATCGGTGGCATCCGTGTAGAGCAGGTGAATATGATCTGCCCCGAACTCTTTGATGCGTGATAGACCGAAGTTATGTCTTTTCCAAGTAGTATTATCTGGTGTTTCATTTGTTTTATTTTTGATATACTTACAAAGATACTTTTCTCTTCCGGCAAAAGCTCATATTTTATCCTTATTTTTGTTCCGGTATCAACTAATTACATTATGAAAATGATAAATTGTTTTATTCCGTTCCTCTCTTTACCTCAAGCCGGGCAAACCGTAAGAGCGTTGAGATTGTGTGACCGGATAAAAAATATCTACTTGTTGGCAACGGAAAAGATTCCCGGTGAGGTCGAGGGGTGTAGTATTTTGATGGTCGATTCGTTTGCCAGTACCGCCACTTATCGGACGATCGCTTTACATGCAGATACGGCCTATACATTATTATATACTAAATCTACGGTTTTCGAACCGGGGCAGTTCGCCTTCGAACGTTTGTTGGCTATTGCCGGCGATACGAATGCCGGAATGCTCTATGCGGATCGTTACCAAGTAGAAGGTGGAAACAGAAAACTGGCTCCTGTCATAGACTATCAGAAAGGAAGTCTACGGGATGATTTTGATTTCGGTTCCCTTTTGTTCTTCCGTTCATCAGTATTGAAACAGGCGGTTCGGGCAATGGATGCCGATTACCGTTTTGCCGGATTGTATGACCTTCGCCTTCGTGTATCGGAACTATCCGAACTGGTTCATGTCAATGAATATTTGTATTCGGAAGTGGAGACGGATACTCGCAAGAGCGGAGAGAAGTTGTTCGACTATGTCGATCCGAAGAACCGGGCGGTACAGATCGAGATGGAATCTGTTTGTACGGCCTATCTGAAACGGATTGGCGGTTACCTTGCTCCGGGCTTTGAACCGATATCCTTCGATATTGATGGTTTTGAGCAGGAGGCTTCCGTTATTATTCCGGTCCGTAATCGTGTCCGTACGATAGAAGATGCCATCCGCTCTGTCTTAATGCAAGAAACGACATTCCGTTTTAACCTCATTATCGTGGATAACCATTCGACGGATGGAACTTCTGAAGCGATAGAGAAATATACTGCCGACAAAAGGGTGATACACCTAATCCCGGAGCGTTTCGATCTGGGGATTGGCGGCTGCTGGAATGTGGGGGTGCATCATCTGCCTGTGGTAAATTTGCTGTCCAGCTCGATAGTGACGATGTATATAGCGGTCCTGATACGTTGCAGAAGATCGTGAATGCTTTTTACGAACAGAACTGTGCGATGGTTGTCGGAACTTATCGGATGACCGATTTCAAGATGAACGAAATTCCGCCCGGCATCATCGACCATCGGGAGTGGACGCCTGATAACGGTCGGAATAATGCCTTGCGCATTAACGGCTTGGGTGCCCCCCGTGCTTTCTATACGCCTGTGCTCCGGCAAATAAATCTTCCGAATACCAGCTATGGGGAAGACTATGCGTTGGGGCTGCGTATCTCCCGCACCTGGCAGATCGGGCGCATCTATGATGTCCTGTACCTCTGCCGCCGTTGGGAAGACAATTCGGATGCGGCGCTTGACGTCGTGAAAATGAACGGACATAATACTTACAAAGACCGTATCCGTACTTGGGAATTGCAGGCGCGGATCGCTTTAAACAGAAAAGATCATGAATGATTTGGAACGAGAAATAGAATCCTTGTTGATAGACCAAAAGCAGGATTGGAAACTGGCAAGGGAAAATTATGCTTCTTTGGCAAATGTACAGACGCGCTATTTCCAGGATGATTATAGGACAACTGTTCTTCAGTTTAATCCGGAACGGATTCGCTCTTCGGCAGCTAAGATCGACAAGGAATCTTTGCTGGCCCGTCCTTGTTTTTTCTGTCATCGACCGGATGAACAAAAGGGAGTGACATATAACGATGCATTTGAAATATTAGTTAATCCATATCCTATTTTCGAAGACCATTTGACGGTTCCTTTACGTTGGCATGAGAGACAACAGATAAAACCTTATTATGAGGATATGTTGGACATCGTTTCGGATTTATCCGATTATGCTTTGTTTTATAATGGTCCTAAATGTGGTGCTTCCGCTCCGGATCATATGCATTTCCAGGCTGGGAAGAAAGAGGAATTTCCGGTTGTGAGAAATTGGCTGAACTTCTCGAAAGGAATCGTTTGGGAAAGTGAACGGACTGGTTTCTATGCTTCTGTCGATCACCTTCCGGTCTGTTTTATTCTGGTGTCGAGAGATAAGGGGGAGGCTGCGGCCGTTTTCGAGTTGTTATACGATAGGATGCCGGTTAAACCGGATGATTACGAGCCGATGATGAATTTGTTGGTTTGGAGGGAGGATGATATTTGGATTACTTGTATCTTCCCTCGGCGGGAATTGCGTCCTTCTTGCTATTATGCTGAAGGAGACGCTAATATCCTGATCAGTCCGGCAACAGTCGAGATGGCCGGTTTGTTTGTTGTCCCTTTGGAAAAGGACTTTAAGAAAGTGACATTTGCAGACTTGGAAAAGGTCTGGAAGGAGGTAAGTATCACTGAGGAAGAGAAGAATGAAATCATCCGGAAAATAAGAGAAGAAGTATGATATCACGTAAGCTTTTATCTGATCAACCATCTGTACGGTCTCCCTGGTTTTGGTCCCTTCTCTGTATTTTGCGCAGGGGATACCTTATGTTGCGGTGATGATCGTGTCTGTCCTGATGTATAAGCGTCTGGGAGTTTCGAATACCGATATCGCCCTTTATACGAGTTGGCTGAATCTGCTTGGGTGATCAAACCTTTTTGGAGTCCTTTTGTGGATTTGCTGAAAACCAAACGCTGGTGGGTGGTCACTATGCAGTTGTTGATCGGGGCTGGACTTGCCGGAGTTGCGTTTACGATCCCGACTACATTCTTTTTTCAAGCTTCATTGGCGGTTTTCTGGTTATTGGCTTTTAGTTCCGCCACGCATGATATTGCGGCGGACGGCTTTTATATGCTGGCCCTCGATTCGCATGAACAGGCCTTCTTTGTCGGTATCCGGAGTACCTTTTACCGGATTGCGATTATTGCCGGGCAGGGTGTCTTGGTGATGTTTGCCGGGTTTTTGGAAAATAATACGGGGAATATTCCGCTTGCCTGGTCTATCACATTCTTTATTTTAGGGGGACTGTTTTTAGGCTTGTTCTTGTATCACCGGTATATACTTCCTCTCCCGGAAGGGATAAACCTTCAGTGACGGTGACTCCCTCCACAATCGTAAAAGAGTTTTTTGCAACTTTCGTTTCCTTTTTCAAAAAGAAACAAGCTTTTGTCGCGATCCTGTTCATGTTGTTGTACCGTTTTCCGGAAGCCCAGTTGGCAAAATTGGTAACCCCTTTCCTGGTTGATCCCCGCGAAGTGGGAGGTTTGGGGCTTTCTACGGCTGAAATCGGCCTTGTGTATGGGACAATCGGTACTATTGGGTTGACATTGGGCGGAATATTGGGAGGTATCGCCGCTTCGGCGGGAGGATTGAAGAAATGGATTTGGCCTATGGCATTGGCGATTTCCTTGCCTGACGCTGTCTTTATCTATCTGAGTAGTGCGTTGCCTGATAGTTTATGGATCGTCAACATTTGTGTATTTGTCGAACAGTTCGGGTACGGCTTCGGTTTTACAGCCTATATGTTGTATTTGATTTATTATTCCGATGGAGAACACAAAACGGCACATTATGCGATCTGTACGGCTTTTATGGCTTTAGGTCTGATGTTACCCGGAATGGTTGCCGGCTGGTTGCAGGAACAGATGGGCTACGAGAATTTCTTCTGGTGGGTGATGGGATGTTGCCTGATAACACTGCTTGTCACAGCCTGCCTGAAGATCGACCCTGAATTTGGAAAAAAGAAGTAAATCATAAATTATAAATCATGATGTTTTTAATAGCGGATGGCGGCTCTACGAAAACGGATTGGAGTATTGTGTCCGGCAATCAGGAAATAGACCGGATCAAGACACGGGGGATTAATCCTTTTTTTCAGACGGAAGAAGATATTTCGGCTGAAATAAGGGATAACCTGGTTCCCAAGATAAAGAAGTATGACTCTATCGAGGCCGTTTACTTTTATGGTGCCGGATGTGCGTTTCCGGAAAAGAATGAGATTTTACGCCGGTCCATTACGCATTATCTGCCGGTCCCGGTGGAGGTCGGTAGCGACTTGCTGGCGGCAGCCCGTGCCCTTTGTGGCAACAGTCCAGGCATAGCCTGTATTTTAGGGACTGGTTCCAATTCCTGCCTGTATGACGGAAAGGATATTATCAAGAACATCTCTCCGTTAGGCTTTATCTTGGGAGATGAGGGGAGTGGTGCCGTACTTGGAAAATTGCTGGTCGGGGATGTGTTGAAAAACCAGTTGCCGGTAGCCTTGCAAAAGGCTTTCTTTGCGGAGTTCGGGTTGACACCGGCTGTCATTATGGAAAAGGTCTATAAGCAGCCTTTCCCGAATCGTTTTCTGGCAAGTTTATCTCCTTTTTTGCTCCGGCATATAGAAGAACCGTCCATACATGATCTGGTGAGCAATAGTTTTCGAGCATTCTTTGCCCGCAATGTCATGCAGTATGGTTGCTTGGACCATCCTGTCCATCTGATAGGTTCCATTGCCTGGTATTATCAGGATCTATTGAAAGAGATAGCTTGTGAGTTCGGGTTTCGGTTAGGTACGATTGCTCAAAGTCCGGTTCAAGGTCTGATCAGATATCACAGTGTTTTATAAATAATAAATTATCTAATTCAGTTTTTATCATGAAAAAATCTTTATTCTTATTGTGTTTGCTTCTGGGAATGTTGGGAAATTGTGCATTGGTGTTGGCACAACCGGCTCAGAAGTTGATCAATGTGGTGGTTTCGCCTGACCGTATTGATTGGAAGTGTAAGGCGAAGGAGGAAGTGAAGTTTACGGTACAGGTTTTCAAGAATGAGAATTTATTGAAAGATGTAGTTGTCGACTATGAACTGGGGCCGGAATATTTTCCGACGGTTGTAAAGAAAGACATTCGTTTGGCAGATGGAAAAACGACACTGAAAGCGAAGATGAATGAACCCGGGTTCCTGCGTTGTAAAGTGACGGCCAAAGTGGACGGCCGGAAGTATGAAGGGATGGCCACGGTGGGCGTGGATGAAACGAAGATTCAACCGACAACAGCTGATCCGAAAGATTTTGATGCTTTCTGGACCGGTGCGATCGCCGAAGCCCGTAAGCAACCGCTTGATCCCAAGATGACGTTGCTACCGGAAAGATGTACTTCTACACAGAATGTTTACCATGTCAGTTTTCAGAATGAACGTCCCGGTTCCCGTATGTATGGTATTCTGATTGTTCCGAAGAAACCCGGTAAATATCCGGCAATCCTTCAAGTTCCCGGAGCCGGCATACGTCCTTACAACGGATTCAATTTAGGAGAAAATATCATTACATTGGAGATTGGAATACATGGTATTCCTGTAACGATGCCGCAAGAAGTATATAACAATCTGGCTGCCGGGGCATTGAACGGATATAATGCAATAAACAAAAATAATCGTGATACACATTACTATAAGCGAGTCTATCTCGGTTGTGTGCGGGCTGTGGACTTCCTCTATTCTTTGCCAGAGTTTGATGGGAATACGGTTGGTGTGACCGGTGGAAGCCAGGGAGGGGCCTTGTCTATTGTCACGGCCGGCCTGGACCCGCGTATTAAGTTCCTTGCCGCTTTCTATCCGGCTTTGTGTGATTATGCCGGTTATCTGCACAAACGTGCAGGAGGCTGGCCGCATTATTACCGGAATGCACAGCCGGTGGCAAACGAAGTGGAAACGCTTGCTTACTTCGATGTCGTGAATTTTGCCCGCCGTGTGAACGCTCCGGGCTGGTATAGCTGGGGATATAATGATGTGACCTGTCCGCCGACTTCCATGTATTCGGCCTACAATGTTATTCCGGGAGCGAAGGATTTGCATCTTTACCTCGAAACCGGTCATTGGACATATCCGGAACAGCAGTCGGAGCGTATTGAATGGCTGAAAGGTAAATGCGGGAAGTAAATGCGTTTTCCGGTTAATTATAAATAGGTATGTCGAAATTAAAGTATTTTTTAGCAGGGTTGTTAATTATGGCAGTGACATCGTGTATGCAAAAGGAGAGTGAATTGTTTTTGTTTGTCGGGTCGTATGCGGATGCTACGGACCCAGGCATACACCTGTATCGGTTCGATGTGGAGAAAGGGACGGCTGGGCCGGTGAAGAGCCTGTCGGGTATCCAGGACCCTTCTTATCTGGCAGTGAGCAGGATGGCAAGTTTGTTTATTCGGTAAGTGAAACCGTTGTTCCGGATGCAAAAGTATGCGCCTATTCGTTTGACAAACATACCGGGACACTTTCTTTGCTGAACGAGCAGAAGACGGACGGGAGTGCTCCTTGCTATATCTGGGTGGACAGTAAGCGCCGGATGGCTGTCACAGCCAATTACAACGGCGGAAGTATCAGTGTCTTCCCGATCTCGGCCGATGGCACTCTGCAACCGGCTAAAGTATATGCGTATGAAGGAGGAACACCGGGTTCTGAACGCCAGGCGGTTCCACATTTGCATTGCGTGTATGCTTCGCCGGATGAAGCCTACCTTTATGCCAATGACTTGGGGACAGACCGGATTTATAAATATGATATCATCGCTTCCGATAAGGGCTTGGGCTTGCGGGAAGGAACGCCTGCATCTTTCAGTTTGCCGGCAGGAGAAGGTCCGCGTCATGCAGTTTTCCATCCGAACGGCAAATGGGCTTACCTGATCGGCGAGCTTTCCGGCCGCGTCGTTTTCATGCAGTACGACAAAGGCAATCTGACTCCGGTCCAGTCTGTAGAAGCCGACACGTTGCATGCCTCCGGCAGTGCCGATATACACATCACACCGGATGGCCGTTTCCTGTATGCTTCCAACCGTCTGAAAGGTGATGGTATCGCGATTTTCTCTATCGATCCGGCAAACGGGCAACTGACAAAGGTTGGCTATCAGCTGACCGGTGTTCATCCGCGTAATTTTGTCATCACTCCCAACGGCAAGTTTCTGCTTTGCGCCTGTCGGGACAGTAATGTTGTGCAGGTTTACGAAATAGACAAACAAAGCGGCTTGTTGAGAGATACGGAAAAAGATATCCGGGTAAGCAAGCCCGTTTGCCTGAAATTCACTAACAGGTGAATGTGATATTTTTAGTAGCTTTGCACTTGCAAATTGTAATAAGCTATGTCATTCATCAAGATAACAGAACAGGATTCTCTCTATAACGACCTGGAACGGAAGTCCGTCCGGGAGCTGCTCGAAGATATCAATACGGAAGATCAGAAAGTGGCGTTGGCTGTCCGAAGGACCATACCCAAAATAGAAGAATTGGTTTTGCAGATCGTTCCCCGTATGCAGCAAGGCGGACGAATCTTTTATCTGGGAGCCGGAACCAGCGGACGGTTAGGGGTTTTGGATGCTTCCGAAATCCCCCCGACGTTCGGGATGCCTCCCACACTGATTATCGGCTTGATAGCCGGTGGCGATACCGCCCTCCGGAATCCGGTGGAGAATGCCGAAGACGATGAGGAACGAGGCTGGCAGGAATTGTTGGAGTATCAGGTCAATACGAAGGATACCGTGATCGGCATTGCTGCTTCCGGGACGACTCCCTATGTGATCGGTGCCCTTCGCAAAGCGCGTGAACAGGGCATTCTGACCGCCTCCATTTCCAGTAATCCTGATTCACCGATGGCGATGGAGGCTGATGTCTCAATCGAAATGATTGTCGGACCGGAGTTCGTCACCGGCAGTTCCCGTATGAAATCCGGAACGGGACAGAAAATGATCCTGAATATGATTTCCACTTCCGTTATGATCCGATTGGGGAGGGTTAAAGGAAACCGGATGGTCAATATGCAGCTCACCAATCAGAAACTTATCGACCGTGGAACTCGCATGGTCGCTGAAGAATTGAGCCTTCCCTATAACCAATCCCGCCATCTGCTGTTGATGTACGGCTCCGTTCAAGCAGCTGTCGAAGCCTACCGTAAGGAGTAAGAAGAATTCTACCGGTGGAACATTCGTTCCCTCGGCATGGCACACTCGTTTCCTCGGCATGGCACAGCCGTTTCCCTTGCATGGCACAACCGTTTCCTCAGCATGGCACAGTTGTGCCACAGGAGTGTAATATTTGTGGCACTGGCAGCAGGAACCGAAAGGATGCTTGTCGCGTCTGTATTTTTCTGTAAGAAGATGGACAATATATGAGAAATATATGGAAAATATCGCTATATTTGTCCCATGCATTGTTCCTGCTTCGCCATCTGCGGAAAAGGATTAAAAGGGAATCGGGTGTAAATCCCGGACAGTCCCGCTGCTGTAAGCTTCAAAACGGATTGGGCAATTCTTTTATGCCACTGACGCGAGTCGGGAAGGCGCTCATACCGGAAGTAAGTCAGAAGACCTGCAACGCATATTTTTCGACGGCTTCGAGGAAAGGCCGGAAGAGAACAGTGAAGCCGTAGGCTTTTGTCTTTCTTAATTCCCGTTTCCCGTAGTCTGTTTACTTGTTTTTAATTATTTTGCCATAATAATTAGGAAAAGAGGCATGAATCTGTGTGCGGGATGAGCTCCGCCTCCGATTCATGCTTTCCTTTTACGGGGGGAAGCAACACTTAGGCGGTGATATTTGTTTATTATTGGAAAAGTGCGTTTATTTGTAATTCGTATTAACTAATTAAAGAAAAAGTATGAAGAAGATTGTTGGGCTTATATTGTTGGCTGTGATGGCGTTGATTGCCGTACCTGCGAAATCCCAGATTAAGTTCGGTATAAAAGGCGGTTTGAATATATCCTCTGTCCATTTCAACAAAGAGATTGTCGGAAAGGATAATGTGACCGGATTTAATATCGGTCCGATGGTGGAGGTGATGGCCCCGGTAATGGGAGTCGGTTTTGATGCGGCTATCCTGTATTCGCAAAAAGGGATAGGCGTGAAGAGCGAGAAAGATATTAAGAATGACTATATAGACGTTCCGGTTAACCTGAAATGGAAATTCGGTTTGCCTATTGTCAAAGGGTATCTGTCAGCCGGTCCGTATGTCGGTTTCCGGGTGGGCGGCGATAAGTTCTGGGATATTCCGGGATCGGTCGGAGACCAGTTGAAGCAAAGAGTTTCAATGCCGGTTTGAACTTGGGTGCCGGTGTGGAACTGATCAAACATTTACAGGTCGGTTTCAATTATGCCCTCGGCTTGACGGATGATTATAGCGCATCAAAGTTTGAATTAAACGGTAAGAACCGAGGCTGGTCGATTACGGCTGCTATCCTGTTTTAAAAAGGGAATAAAGAAGATTTGCGATCAGATAAACAGAGGCCGGGCTTTAGCAGTCCGGCCTTTTTTGTTACTTTTGGCATCGCTATGAACATGGGTTCGTATAAAGAAGGATAAGAATGAAGTACGCAGACGTTATACTCCCGCTTCCGTTGGAGAACAGCTATACTTATAGCATACCGCCCGATCTGGAACAGACGGTAATACCCGGTTGCCGGGTGATCGTCCATTTTGGAAAGAAGCGCTATTATACGGCTATCGTCATGGATGTGCACGAGCGTGTGCCCGATAGCCAGTACGAGACGAAGGAGATTTACGCCTTGCTGGACGCTACGCCTGTGCTCCGTCGTCCGCAACTTCGTTTCTGGAAATGGATCGCCTCCTATTATTTGTGTAAATTAGGAGATGTCTATAAGGCGGCTTTGCCTTCCGGCCTGAAATTGGAGAGTGAAACGGCTGTAACCTATAATGAAGAGTTCGAAGCCGACGGCCCTCTGCGGCCGAATGAACAAGCTGTGCTGGATGCTTTTTCCGGCGTCTTGAAACTGACGGTTTCCGAACTGGAAAAGAAAACCGGACTACGGAATGTCGTGCCTGTGGTCGCCTCCCTGATGGCTAAGGGGGCAGTTGAGGTGAGTGAGGAGCTGAAACGGGGCTTTGTGCCGAAGATGCAGACCTTTATCCGTCTTGCCGAGGCGTATAAGGAGGAAGAAAAATTACAGGCTGTGTTTGCGGACTTCAAACGGGCGAAGAAGCAGGAACACTTGCTGATCTGTTTCTTGGAACTCAGCCATGCGCTTAATCCGGCACTGGTACGCGAATTGTCGAAGAAGGAATTGTTGGAGAGCAGCGGTTGTTCTCCGGCCATATTGGATGGTGTGCTGAAGCGAGGTGTGCTGGAAAGTTATGAGAAGGAGGTAGGAAGGTTGCAGGTTCCGGTTTGCCGTTTGCAACCCCTTACCCCTTTAAGTGCGGCGCAGGAGAAGGCTTACGGGAGATACATGATGTTTTCCGGGAGAAAGAAGTCTGCCTGTTGCATGGCGTTACTTCCAGTGGAAAGACGGAAGTCTATATGCGGCTGATCGACGAGGTGTTGAAGATGGGACGCCAGGTTTTGTATATGCTGCCTGAAATCGCCATCACGACCCAGATCACAGAACGGCTTGCCAAGTTGTTTGGTGATAAGTTGTTGGTCTATCATTCCAAGTTCTCTGATAACGAACGGGTGGAAGTCTGGAACCGGCTGTTGCATACGGGCGAGCCGATGCTGGTATTAGGCGTCCGCTCTTCCTTGTTTTTGCCGTTCAAGGATTTAGGTTTGATTATTATAGACGAGGAACATGAGAACACTTACAAGCAGCAGGACCCGGCACCGCGTTATCATGCCCGTAATGCAGCGTTGGTACTGGCCGCTATGCATGGGGCGAAAACATTGTTGGGCTCTGCCACCCCTTCCATCGATTCCTATTTTAATGCCACTACCGGCAAATATGGTTTGGTGGAGCTGACTACCCGTTATGGCGACCGGCTGATGCCGGAAATACTGACGGTCGATATCAAGGAGTTGAGGCGTAAGAAGATCATGAAAGACACGCTCTTTTCGCCGGTCTTGGTAGAAAAGTTGAGCGAAGCGTTAGGGAAGGGAGAACAAGCGATCCTGTTCCAGAACCGCCGGGGATTCGCTCCGGTGATTGAGTGCAAGGATTGCGGTTGGGTTCCCCATTGTGTCAATTGCGATGTCAGCCTGACCTACCATAAGTTTCGTAACGAGTTGGTTTGCCACTATTGCGGATATAAAATCCAGTTGCCTCACCAGTGTCCGGAATGCCAGAGTCCGGAACTTCGTACGATGGGGTTCGGGACCGAGATGGTGGAGGAGGAGATAGCTACTTTTTTCCCTTCTGCCAAAGTCGAGCGTCTGGATTTCGATACTGCCCGTACCCGTACGGCTTATGAGCGGATCATCGCAGACTTTGAGAAAGGTAAGACACAGATATTGATCGGAACCCAGATGTTGTCGAAAGGGCTGGATTTCGGGAATGTTAGTGTGGTCGGTATCCTGAATGCCGACAGTCTGATGAACTTCCCGGATTTTCGAGCTCACGAACGTGCCTTCCAGTTGATGGTACAGGTGAGCGGCCGTGCCGGAAGGCGGGATAAGCGGGGGACAGTTGTCTTGCAGACCTCCGCTCCCGATCATCCTCTGATCCGGATGGTGGAACGTTTCGCTTATAAGGAGATGGTGCGTCTTCAATTGGGCGAGCGGAGTATGTTTCGTTATCCGCCTTACTACCGTTTGATCGTGATTGTCTTGCGCAGTCGGAATGATTCTGTTTTGCAGGAACTATCGGTTTTATATGCCGAAAACCTGCGTCGTCGTTTGGGCGAACGTGTGCTTGGCCCGGTTACTCCGCCGATAACGCGTGTACAAACCCTTCATATCCGGAAAATTGTTTTAAAGATAGAGATTGCCGCCGCGATCGCTCCGGTACGCGAGATACTGGAATCGGCACATACCGAAATGCAACGCTACTTGCCGTTCAAGCAATTGATCGTGCATTATGATGTGGAGAATTAGAGAATGAAAGAATTAAAGAATGAAAGAAAGTATGGATAAGAAGGAAAAATATAAAATATTGTTTGTGTGCCTCGGAAATATTTGCCGGTCACCATCGGCTGAGGCAGTGATGAAGAAGTTGGTTCATGATGCAGGACTGGATGACCGGATCAAAGTCGATTCTGCCGGTATCATCGGGTATCACGCAGGAGAAAAGGCTGACCCGCGTATGCGTTCGCATGCAGCTCGTAGGGATATAAGTTGGATTCGATCTCCCGTCCGGTATGCACGGAAGATTTTTTCGACTTCGACCTGATCATCGGCATGGACCATCGTAACATAGACGATCTTAAACGAAAAGCCCCGGATTTGGAATCCGTGGAAAAGATACATCAGATGACGGAGTATTCCCGGAACAAGCTGTATGACCATGTCCCCGATCCCTACTATAGCGGAGCGGAAGGCTTCGAACTGGTCCTCGATCTGCTGGAGGATGCTTGTGCGGGGTTGCTGGAATTTATGAATCTTTCCCTTTCTTCAAATCCGGATAACTGATCCGCGTGTGATACATGATCTTCAGTTTTTCCACAAAGACATTCTTGATCGTTTCCACATCCTTGAATGTCAGCGGGGCGTTTCGCATCAGTCCGTCGGCGATCTGTCCGTCTATGATCTTGTCGACTAAGGCGCGTATATTTTCTTCCGTGTGTTCTTTCAGGCTACGGGAGGCCGCTTCGACAGAGTCGGCCATCATCAGGACGGCTGTCTCTTTCGAGAACGGGTTCGGACCCGGATAGGTGAAAATCTCTTCGTCTATCTCGCGGTCGGGGTATTGGTTCTTGAAAGAGTTGTAGAAGTATTTGGCTTTTCCGCGTCCGTGATGGGTACGGATAAAGTCGATGATGGCGTTGGGTAACATCGCTTTTTCCGCGATCTTGACACCGTCGTTCACGTGGTTGATGATGATTTTCGCACTTTGATCGAACGATAGCTGGCCGTGCGGGTTGATACTGCTTTGGTTTTCGGTGAAGAATGCCGGATTCGCCATCTTGCCGATATCATGATACATGGCTCCTGTACGTACAAGCTGTGCGTTCGCTCCGATGGCTGCAGCCGCTTCCGACGCTAAGATCGACATCTGCAAGGAATGCTGGAAGGTGCCCGGAGATGTTTCAGATAGTCTTTTCAAGATCGGAGTGTTGATGTTGGAAAGCTCGACCAGCGTGATGCTGGATACATAGCCGAATGTCTTTTCTAACATATATACTAATATGTATGTAAACATCAGCAGGATAAAGTTGATGCCGAAATAGAGCATCATCATCCAGTTGATCTTCTTGAAGTCCGCTTCCTGATAGATGGACAGGCTGATGTAGCAGAGCGCGTAAGACATGAAGATGAAGAAAGCGCAACGGATCAGTTGAGAACGTTCGTACAAATCTCGCAAACTGAATGTCACGACCATGCCGGCAATCACCTGGAGCAACAGGAACTCGTGCGGGAAAGGTACCATCAGCGAGCAGATCAGCACGATGATCAGGTGTGTGAACAGTGCCGTGCGCGAGTCGAAGAACGTACGCACGACGATCGGCACGATAGCAAACGGGAGGATATAGACATTGAACAACCCGTACGTCACGCAAAGCTCTGTCAGGATGCAACTCACGAATACGCATAGTACAAGGAAAAGCGCATTCCTCCTGTTATGCAGGATTTTCAACCGGAAAGACCATAGGTACAGCCAGAAGCAGAAGAGAATCCCGAATACCAACACGAACTGGCCTCCCATGATGATACCTTGCCGTTGGGCACCCCCGGACTTGGTCTCGTGTACGATCTTAAGGGAACGAAGCACGTTGTAAGTATGGTTGTCAATGATCTCGCCCCGGTCGACGATACGTTCTCCCGCTTGTATCATGCCGTTGGCCAGCGGGATACTGTTCAGTATATCTTCCCTGACTTTTTCCGACATCGTCTTGTCGTATGTGACATTTTCCACCAAATAATTGTTGATATCGCAAGATTGCAATATCGACTTGTCCAGGTAAGAAGGGCAATTGTTGATGATAAACTCATACGCTGTCTTGACCGTAAAGAACTCGCTGCTGTAGTGAGGTTGCGCAACGCTGCCTGCGAGCAGGTTGATGCGGGGATATTCCTCTTTTTTGAGTTCGTCCATATCCTGGGTGGAAATGATACCGTCCCGGTATAGCTTTTGCAAACTGTTTTCGATATACTGCATATAAGCCGGAGTCGCCCGGTTCCTCAGCGTGCCCTGATAGTCGGCGCGGAGTTTGTCTATCTCTTTGGATTCGACTGTGGCATCCTGCCGGTAATAAGGTTCGAACTTTCTCAGGGCGCTATCACGTTCGGCCTGTACTTCCGCATCGGTCTTGTAGATCGGAAAATCGCTTGGAGCGGTGAGCAGCCCGTACCGCCAGGGTTTCCCTTCGTAGAACTGGTAACGGAACTTTCCTTCCCTCGGAAAGAAGTAAGCGATCAACAAGGCCGTTACGATAAAATAGACACTCGGATGTATACTATAGTTCTTTACCTTCATAAATAATATGTTTTTTTATCAGCATTAAAAATCTCTCATTCCTTGATTGAAAGGCGAAATGTACATAAAAAAGTTTACTAAGAGAAAAAAAAGGGCTACTTTTGCGCAGTAAAACGCAGACAATTGACAATGGATAATTGACAATTGGCAATTAAAAGCTTCACAGTCTTCCAAATAATTGTCAATTGTTAACCTTGATTGTCAATTGTCAATTGTTAATTGTCAATTGTTAAGATTATGACTCAAAGGAAAGTTAGAGTCCGGTTTGCACCGAGTCCTACAGGGGCCTTGCATATCGGAGGTGTTCGTACAGCTTTATACAATTATCTGTTTGCCAAACAGAATGGTGGAGATCTGATTCTCCGTATCGAAGATACCGACTCGCAGCGCTTCGTTCCCGGGGCGGAGGCCTATATTATAGAAGCGCTTACCTGGTTGGGAATCAAGTTCGACGAAGGTGTCGGTTTTGGAGGCGAGTACGGCCCTTACCGTCAGAGTGAGCGCAGAGATATTTATAAAAAGTATGTCGATCAGTTGTTGGAGGCCGGTCATGCTTATATCGCGTTCGACACACCTGAGGAGTTGGAAGCCAAACGGAAGGAAATTCCCAATTTCCAATATGATGCATCCACCCGTATGCAGATGCGCAACTCGCTGACTCTTTCCGAGGAAGAAGTGAAGTCCTTGATCGAAGCCGGTAACCAGTATGTGGTCCGCGTTAAGATCGAACCGGATGAGGATATTCATGTGAACGACCTGATCCGTGGCGAAGTGATTATCAACTCTTCTATCCTGGACGATAAAGTCTTATATAAATCAGCCGACCAGCTGCCTACTTACCACTTGGCGAATATTGTGGATGACCATTTGATGGAAGTGACACATGTGATCCGTGGTGAAGAATGGTTGCCGAGTGCCCCGCTTCACGTACTGCTGTACCGTTATTTCGGATGGGAAGACACGATGCCCCGGTTCGCACACCTGGCTTTGCTCTTGAAACCGGAAGGAAACGGCAAGCTGAGCAAGCGTGACGGTGACCGTCTGGGCTTCCCAGTGTTCCCGTTGGAATGGCATGACCCGAAGAGTGGCGAGGTTTCTTCAGGCTATCGTGAGAGTGGTTACCTGCCTGAAGCAGTTGTCAATTTCCTGGCTCTGTTAGGATGGAATCCGGGCAATGACCAGGAGGTGATGAGCATGGATGAACTGATCCATAGTTTTGACTTGAGTCGTTGCAGCAAGAGCGGAGCCAAGTTCGATTATGAAAAGGGAAAATGGTTCAACCATCATTATATCCAGGCTATGGACAATAAGGAAGCTGCTGCCCTCTTTATGCCGATTCTCGAAAGCCACGGCGTGAAAGCCGACCCGGCATACGTGGAGAAGGTCGTAGCCATGATGAAAGACCGTGCCACTTTTATCAAGGACTTGTGGAATCTTTGCTCCTTCTTCTTCATCGCTCCGACAGAATATGATGAAAAGACGCGTAAAAAACGTTGGAAAGAAGACAGTGCCACTCAGCTTGCCGAACTGATCGAAGTGCTTCGCACACGTGAGCCGTTCGATATCGAAGGTACGGAAGAAGAGGTAAAAGCCTGGATCGAAAGCAAAGGCTACCATTTGGGAAATATAATGAATGCAACCCGCCTGGCCCTTGTCGGTGAAGGCAAAGGACCGCATATCTTCGACATAACGGAAGCCTTGGGTAAGGAAGAGTCGATCCGCCGTATCCAGAGAGCGATAGAGAAATTATGATTTCAGATTTATGATTTATGATTTATGTATCGATGATAAATCATAAATCATAAATCATAAATTGTTTTACCATGTACAGCTTACTCATACATTTCTATGCCTTTATTATCGCTCTGATTTCTCCTTTCCACCGGAAAGCACGCCTGATGCGTTTCGGCCAGTGGAAGACGAATAGCATTTTGCGTGAGAAGATAGACCGGAACGCGAAGTATATCTGGTTTCATGCTTCTTCGTTGGGAGAGTTTGAGCAGGGACGTCCTATGATCGAAAAGATCAAGGCGCAATATCCGGGATATAAGATCTTGCTTACTTTCTTTTCTCCCTCAGGCTATGAAGTGCGAAAAAACTATAACGGGGCGGATGTTATCTGCTATCTGCCTTTCGATACGCCTTATCGGGTAAAGAAGTTCCTGAATCTGGCGAATCCTGCTGTGGCTGTTTTCATCAAGTATGAGTTTTGGGGAAACTATTTGAAAGAGTTGAAAAAGCGGGGAGTCCCGGTCTATATCATTTCGGCGATCTTCCGTCCCGACCAGTTGTTTTTTCAATGGTTCGGAGCTCCTTACCGGAAGATGCTGTACTGCTTTACGCATTTGTTCGTGCAGGACAACCGTTCGAAAGAACTGCTTGAACAATATGGCATCCGTAACGTGACGGTCTATGGCGATACTCGTTTCGACCGGGTATTGGACGTGCGCAATCAGGCCCGTGAGTTGCCTGAAGTCGAACGGTTTGTCGGGAAAAGATCTCTGACCTTGATCGCCGGGAGTTCCTGGCCGCAAGACGAAGAGATACTGATCCCTTATTTCAATGAACATCCGGAGATGAAGCTGATCATCGCCCCGCACGAGATTCACCGGGAACACCTGATGTATATCGAGTCGTTATTGAAACGCCCGGCTGTCCGTCTGTCCGATGTGATGCAGGACAAGATCCTGCTCGAAGGGAAAGACTGCCTGATCGTGGATAGTTTCGGGTTGCTGTCTTCTATCTATCGGTATGGGACGATCGCCTATATCGGAGGTGGTTTCGGAGCCGGCATCCATAATACGCTGGAGGCAGCGGTTTACGGTATTCCGGTGTTGTTCGGTCCCCGGTACCAGAAGTTCAAGGAGGCTCGTGACCTGATCAAGGTGGGCGGAGGATTTTCGGTCGCATCGAAAGACGAGCTCATGGCCAAGATGGATGAGTTGTTGACTTATGCAGAGGTCTTGAAGGCTGCCGGCGAGAGTGCCGGTCAGTTTGTGAAAGGCAATGCGGGTGCGACGGACGGTATATTGAAGGAATTGGCTTTGTGAACTTTGTAAGCTTTGTAAAACGAGGCTGCCTCAAAAGTTTCTTGTCATGGCGGATTTGATTTTGGCTTCACCCATTTTTGATATGCTTTGATTGTCAATCTATACAAGGGTGAAGGCATATCTGAGAACTGCCTTCACCCTCAACATTTTGCTTTCACCTTTCTGATCCGTGCCGAAAGTGGTATTATCAGTCTAAACCTTTTCGTATTCGACTTACTTCTGAAGGTGAAGGCACTTTAGTTGTTTGCCTTCATCGTTTAAAGTTTTACAGTTAGAATGTTATGCTTTTGGAAATAGGCAATTCGGGTTTTTTGGGGGAAACATTTGTTCTGTTTTAGTATGTCTTTGTATTTGGAAAGCCTGTGATCCCACAGAACCATATCGACCGTCTGTCTCCGAAGCCGTCTGCTGAAGAGGCACAGAATGAGGGATACTATTAATAGGTGAAAGTTGAGAGTTGAAAGTGAAAAGTTGAAATAGCAACAAAAAAACTTCAACTTTCAACTTTTCACTTTCAACTCGTTTTTACTCTTCTTCCGCAAACATCGGGTCCCAAGCTGGTAACCTTGTCGGTGTTTGTTTCAATACTTCCTTGACTTTGTCGGTAATGAATTTTTTGTTGACAACCAGGCGGAACATGTATTCGTTGAACCATTCGTCCGTCATGATCAGATGGCCGTTGTTGGCACCTGGCCCCCAACTGTTTTCCACCATCCATTTTTTAGGTTGGCCGTTGGCATCCAAGTCTACTGCCATCAATGTCATGGCGTGGGAAGAACCGCTGGCGAATGTCTGGATGCGCTGTTTTTTGTCCATACCGAAAGTCGTGCCCATCAGCGAACCGTAGTCATAATAGTTGACATCGAGCACTCCGCGGTTGCGGTCGAAGAATTTGCCTACATCACAGGAGAAATACATCATGGTGCTGTCCTTGATGGAGGCGATTGCCATCTCTTTGATATCTTCTATCGGAAGGTTGACATATGTCCAGTTCTTGCCGTCATAGGCATGGCGGTCAAAATCGATCTCATATAATTTGTAGTAGTCGCGGCTCGGATCGTTCATCAGCATGACATAGTTGTTCTTCAAATCTTCACCCACGAATTCCTGATAGAACGATTGCGGGGTGTATTCTTTCGTCTCGACCGGTTCGCCGCTTGCGTCTTTGCGTGTCCAGGTGAATTTCGTAGGAGGTTCTCCGAGGTTGAGGACCAGCATACGGTAGATTTCACCCAGCATCTCGGTTTTGCGTTTTGCCAGTGCTTCCGGTTTCGAGCCTTTTGCGTCGCGTAGTTCTAATCCGTATTCTTTCAGTTTCAGGCCGATCAGGTTGGACATACGGCTGGTATTGTCGCTGCTATAGGTCTCGACCATGACACTGGAAGGAACGATGCCGTATTTCATCAGGTTGTCGGATATGCCGGTAAACTGTCCGCCGTCTCCGATCGGATTCTTGAACAGCCATTCCACCATCTTGTCGTTGATCGGCTTTTCCCGCGTGTCGATGATTCCTTGGAGGAAAAGGTTGGCCTTCTCAAGCTGGTCCCAGAAGAAGTTATAGTTCTGCGAGAGCTCGAATTCCGGCAGGTTATACTTGGCGATGACTTGTGCACGTATTACGTTCAGTCCTGTAAACAACCAGCAACGGCCGGATGATTTTTGGTTCGTGATCCCTTTGCTGTTCACTTTGTTGGAAAAGTAGGTGTCGAAATTGTTTTTACTGTTGTTGTTGATTGCCAGTTTGTTGATGTCGTTACCCGCGATCGCGTTGTGAATGGCTTTGTCGGCAGGCGTTCCTTTGTAGGCTTGCTTGATTTCCTGCAACATCCCGGAAGAGATACCGCCTTCCTGTCTGCCCTGCCCATAGGCCGATAACGATAGCCCGAATGCAAGGGCTGTTATCCACAGATTGTTTCTTCTCATGATATAATTTATTTAGTTTTTAAATGTTCTGTCACAAAAGTAGTTTAATTTCTTTGATATGGAGGTATCAGGTGGTTCATTTAGCTTCCTTACCTGGTTCATGTTGGATCGAGGATAAATGATATAATTGTATATATGTTTGAATAATATTATATATGAATGAATAATATTTATTATTCCTTGTGTATTTATGAATTATTGAATACATTTGTTGTAAAGTAATCTTTTCATTCGGAATAAACAATAAAGAAGCCTATGAACAACGAGATCAAAAAAAGACTGCCCTTGCAATGTCCGGCTTGTGATGCGCCTCTGAAAGTAGGCCGGATGTTTTGTGGGCAATGCGATACGGAGGTGTGCGGTACGTTTGAACTGCCTGTACTGGCGAAACTGACGGATAAGGAACAGCGGTTTGTAATTGACTTCATCAAATCCAGCGGCAGCCTGAAGGATATGGCGAAGAGTATGGGAGTCAGTTATCCGACTGTCCGGAATATCTTGGACGATCTGATTGATAAACTGATTAAAATCGAATAAGTTATGAACAAACAACATCTTTATGGATTGATTAATCCTTTTGAACGGATTGCCGGTTGGGAAGCATTACTTTGGGGATTGGCCGGAATGGTGGTATCGACGACCCTTTCTTATTATTCCGGCTGGCATTATCACGGGTTGCTACATTTTGGTCCGGCTCCGAATCCGGCCTGGTGGTGCTATGCAGTGGAACACTTTGCCGTTTGGATGATTCCGGCTGTTATGTTTTATTTGGGAGGATTGCTGCTTTCCCGTTCCCGCATACGGATGGTCGACGTGTTGGGTACGGTCGTTTTCGCACAATTACCGTTGATCGCCATGAACCTCTTCAATTTCTTGCCACCTATACAGAAGCTTGCACAGATAGATGTGAATATGTCCCCGACAGAGATCATGCAACAGCCCGGATTCCTTGTCGGGATATGGCTGTCGCTTGTCTCTTTTGTCTTTTTGATCTGGGCACTGGTCTGGATGTTCCAGGCATTGAAAGTGTCCTGTAACCTGAAAGGCTACAGGTTGGGAATCCTCTACTGCGTGGGGATCTTCGGCGGAGACGTGTTTTGCCGCTATCTGATAAAATGGCTGTGCTATTGATGGAGCAGCAGATTGCGAAGTCCAGCAATATTCTCTGCGATATAATCAGCACCGGCTTGCGACAACTCTTCCCGGTCACCGTAGCCGTAAAGCACACCGATCGAATCGAGTCTGTTCTCTTTGGCTCCGATGATATCATGTTTGCGGTCGCCGATCATGACGACTGAGGATGGTCTGTCAAGTTGTTGCTTTCCAATACATGGCGGATCACATCTCCTTTTGTATAAAAGGAACCGTCTAAGCCGCTACCGGCGACGAAGGTGAAGTAACGGGCGATATCGAAATAGTCCAGGATGCGTTTGGCGAAGACTGTCGGTTTGGATGTCGCCAGCATCAGGATGTGTCCTTGTCGGATTGCCTCTTCTAAAAAGTCTTTCATGCCGTCATACAGCTTGTTCTCATAAATACCGGTATCGGCAAAACGTTCCCGGTACTTTTCTGTAGCCTCTTTGGCTTGTTCGTCCGTGAAATGATAGAAATCCCGGAACGAGTCCAAAAGGGGAGGACCGATAAAAGGACATAACTCACGGAGGTCGTTTACCTGTATGCCGAAATGGTTCAATGCGTATTCGACGCATCGGGTAATGCCGATCATCGGATCGGTAATCGTACCGTCTAAGTCCAGTAGGATGTATTTGTATTCTTTCATTTGCAATTAATTGTGTTGTTTACTCTGTTCCATGATATCCAGTGCTGCAGCCAACCAGGTATCGATATCGTCCGGATAGTGTTGTGACGTCCTTGTTTTGCTTCGTTTGTGGCCGAGGCGGACGACAACGGCGTTTTTGTCAGGGATGATAAAGACGTACTGTCCGAGTATTCCCCGCATGTACGGGATATCCATACCTTTGTAGTTCAGATGCCAGAACTGGAATCCGTAACAGTGGTTCGTTTCATTATATTCCGTGAAAAGAAGAGTCGTGTCAGGCGTAGTCGCTTCCTTCAGATAACTTTCGGAGATCAGTTGCTTGCCGTTCCAGTATCCGTTATTCAGGATGAGTTGTCCGAAACGGGCGAAATCGCGTGCGTTGCTGTTGAAGCAGCAATATCCTTTTTCCATGCCCTCCTTTTTGTCCAGGCTCCATAAGGCGTTTTCTTCGGCCTGCAAGGGTGTCCAGAGCTTACGGGAGACATAGGAACTGATGTTTTCTCCCGTCGCTTTTTCAACCAGGAATGCGAGAAGTTGTGTCACTCCGCTTTGATAGATGAAGTTTATACCCGGCTCGGCAATCTCTTTCATGCCAAATGCGATCTTGCGAAGGTCGTCTCCGTAGTAAAGTTGTGTTGTGGGAGAGAAGGGAGAGGAATAAGCCTCCTGGAAATCGACTCCCGCACTCATCGTCAGCAGGTGGCGGATGGTGAGCGGCTTTCCGTTATATCCACCGAATTCGGGGAAAAAGTCGCTGACCGGCTGGTCGACGTCCTGGATCATCCCGTCGTCTATGGCGCATCCGACGGCCAGCGAAACAATACTTTTTGCCATCGAAAACGAGTTGCTGTGCGATTCTGGCGAATAATCTTCCCAGTACTGTTCGAAAAGCAGCGTGCTGTCTTGTATGACAACATAGGCGACTGTCCCCAGGTTGTTGAATACCGGAAGATATTTATCCGGTATCGAGCAAGTGTTATAGGCTTTCGCCTGTTGCCACGGGGAAGGATCGCCCGCTTTGACGATCCGGTTCTCGAAGATCGGGTACTGGTCGATCTTGGGCAGGAAATGGGTGAGTGCCCTACGCAGGTAATAGTTGGAGGGCAATGCCAGAAAAACTCCTATGCAGCAGGCAACCAATAGCATTGCCCATCCAATCCTTTTCATCTATTCTTCTTCTTTATACCAGGATGAATACATGTGATAGTTCTTGGCTATCTTCTGGTTGATCTCCTTCGCCTGTTCCGGGTCCACTTCTTTACGAACTTGGCCGGTACGCCGGCGTAGATGCTTCCCGGCTCGACGATGGTCTTGCTCAATACGACCGATCCGGCAGCGACGATTGCACCTTCACCTATCACAGCATGGTCCAGTACGACTGAACCCATCCCGATCAGGCGCCGTTGCATATCTTTGCCCCGTGGATCGTGACATTGTGGCCGACCGACACATCGTCGCCGATCTCAATTGTCGATTTCTCGTATAAGGTGTGCAGGACGGAGCCGTCCTGTATATTCACCCCGTTACCGATACGGATGGAGTTTACATCGCCTCGCAGCACGGTTCCGAACCAGATGCTGCAACCTTCGCCTATCTCTACATCGCCGATAATGGTGGCGTTGTCTGCCAAAAATGTCTCTTTCCCTATCTTAGGCGTAAAGCTCTTACTGATTTTATTAAAGCCATAATTATTTAGTTGAAAGTTGAAAGTTGAGAGTTGAGAGTTAAAAGCGACATTTTTCTTCACTTTCAACTTTTAACTCTCAACTTTCAACTCGTTAGATTTCTGCCGTTTTCTCTTTTAGCCAAGCCTTCTCTTCTTCGTTCAAATGCGGGCTTACCAAGTCGTATACCATCTGGTGGTATTTGTTCAGCCAGGCATGCTCACGTACGGAGAGCATAGACGGGATAACCAGTTTCGTATCGATGTAACATAAAGTCAATGTCTCGAAACCGAGGAACTTCCCGAATTCCGTTTCACTGTCTTCACGGATCAGGATCATATTTTCGGTACGGATGCCATATTCGCCGGGGCGGTACATGGCCGGTTCGTCGCTCATCACCATGCCTGGTTCCAGGATGACCGGATTTTCTTCCATGCGGATGCTTTGCGGCCCTTCGTGCACGTTCAAGCAATGGCCGATGCCGTGGCAGGTTCCGTGCAGATAGTTGATACCGGCATCCCACAAGGCTTTGCGGGCGAAAGCGTCGATCAGGCAGCCTCGTATGCCTGCGGGGAATTTGCATTTGGCAATTCCGATCGTACCTTTCAGGGCACGGGTAAAGTCTTTCTTCATCTGCTCGCTCGGCTCGTCGCAAAGGGCGATCGTACGGGTGATATCAGTCGTTCCGTCTAAATATTGGGCTCCGGAGTCGAGCAGGTATAAACTATCCATTTTCAGTTCCGTATCCGTTTCGGGTGTAGGAGAATAATGTACGACTGCTCCGTGCGGACCATAGCTGGATATGCTGGCAAAGCTGTCCATGACATATTGAGGCTGTTCGGCGCGTAAGGCCGTCAATTTGGCAGCGGCACTCAGCTCCGTCACCTTTTCTCCGGCTTTAAGCCTCTTTTCCAGCCAGAAATAGAACTTGGTCATGGCGATACCGTCTTTCAGGACAGCGTTGCGGAATCCTTTTATCTCTGTCTCGTTTTTGATGCTTTTCAGGTGGTTGGCGGGCGAGATCCCTTCTATCAGGATGCTGCTTTCAGGCAGTGCATTGTAGATAGCCACGTTGGTCCGTTTGCTGTCGATAAACACCCGTGTCCGTTCAGGCAGCCGTGACAGGAAGGTCGCCAACATGCCGTAATCGGCCAGGGTGACTCCTTCTTTCTTTAGATGTTCCGCTATTTCGGCAGGGATCTTTTTGGGGTTCACGAACAGTACACTCTCCTTCTCGGAAACGAATGCGTAGCTGATGACAACCGGATTATAGGCAACGTCCGTTCCCCTGATATTGAAGGTCCAGGCCACTTCGTCCAATGCGGAGAGGATGGTGCAGTCGGCTCCTGCCTTATGCAACATCTTGTTGATATCAAGTAGTTTGTCCTCGACTGATTTTCCGCTTAGTTCGACCGGCATTTCAAACATCGGAGCTTCCGGGATGGCAGGGCGTTCTTTCCAGATCGGATCGATCAGCGAAGCGTTTGTATTCAGTTTGATCTCTTTTTCCGCCAGCGCTTTTTCCAGTGTGCGGGCCTCCGCCAGGCTGTATGTCTCGCCGTTCAGTCCGACTGTCTGTCCCTTTTCCAATTCGTGTGCTAAGAACTCCGGGATGGTCGGGGTTTCGGGCAACATCATTTTGAAAAGCTCGATACCTGTCCCTTCCAATTGGGTAGAGGCTTGCAGGAAATAGCGGGAGTCGGTCCAAAGCCCGGCTTTGTCGGCTGTGATTACAACTGTTCCGGCTGAACCTGTGAATCCGGAAATCCATTCGCGGTATTTCCAGCAGTCAGCAGGATATTCACTCATGTGAGGATCGGAAGTCGGAATGATATAAGCATCGATTTTATGCTGCTTCATTGCTTCCCTCAGGGCGGCAATGCGTTCAGGAATGTTTGTTTTCATCGCATTTTGTTTTATGTCAACATTACTTATTGGCAAAGTTATTAAATTTCTTTTCTTTCCGTGTCCTTGGAATAAAAAAATCAAATCTGCTCATGTCTCTGTCTTATATGTCATATGTTTTCGGAAAGATAGTTGTATATTCTGTAATCAGTGGCAGTGATTATATAATTGCTGTCACTGATTATATAATCGCTGCTACTGATTTTATAATCACTGTCGGCGATTACAGAATATATTAAAGGGCAGACAATTTTATATGACCGGAGGCGTATGCTTGTATCCTTGCACAATTCAGATTGCAATAAAAGGGTTTGATTAGTATAATTCCTGAAATATCTGTACCTTTGCGAGAGAACCTTTTAAATAATAATATAGGAAAAGCTAAAAGTTAGTATATGAGAAATATAATGTTATCGCTTATGACTGCAATGGCTGTGACTGCCTGTACGGGGCAGAAGGCTGAGAAAGCGGAAGCTACTCAGGATAATTTCAATTATGTCGTGGATCAGTTTGCTGATCTTCAGATACTGCGTTATCAGGTTCCGGGATTCGAATCCCTTTCTTTGAAGCAGAAACAACTATTATATCATTTGTCGGAAGCCGCCCAGATGGGCCGGGATATTTTGTTCGACCAGAACTGCCGTTATAACCTGCCGGTCCGTCGTGCGCTGGAAGCTGTTTATACCGGCTATAAGGGAGATCGTACAGATCCGCAGTTTGTTGCTTTGGAGACGTATCTGAAACGGGTTTGGTTTGCCAACGGCATCCATCACCATTATGCAGAAGATAAGTTCGTTCCCAGCTTTACTCCCGAATTTTTCCGGACTTGTGTCTCGCAAGTCGAGTCTTCTGCACTTCCGCTACGTGAAGGGCAGACGGTGGAACAGTTTGTCGCCGAGATCAATCCCGTGATCTTTGATCCGGCCGTGATGGCGAAGCGTACGGTGCAGAGTGGTGATGTCGACCTGATCCGGGCTTCAGCTAACAATTATTATGGCGAAGGGGTTACCCAGGAAGAGGTAGAGGATTTCTATGCCCGGATGAAAGCCGGGAAAGATACGATTTCTCCGATCTCGTACGGCTTGAACAGTCGTCTGGTGAAAGAAAACGGCAAATTGGTCGAAAAAGTGTGGAAAGTCGGTGGCCTCTATTCGCCGGCAATCGAAAAGATCGTGTCGGAATTGCAGAAAGCTGTGGCTTTTGCCGAGAACGATGCGCAAAAAGCAATTATCGGGAAACTGATCGAATATTATCAGACCGGCGACCTGAAAACTTTTGATGTCTATTCGATTTTGTGGGTGGAAGATACTGCATCGGATGTCGACTTTGTGAATGGCTTTATCGAGACATATGGAGATCCGTTGGGAATGAAAGCCAGCTGGGAATCAACCGTAAACTTTATAAACAAGGAGGCGACGAAGCGGACAAAAGTGATCAGTGACAATGCGCAGTGGTTCGAAGACCATTCTCCGGTAGATAAACGGTTTAAGAAAGAAAAGGTAAAAGGAGTCAGTGCCAAAGTGATTACAGTTTCCATGTTGGGAGGCGATTGCTATCCGGCAACTCCGATCGGTATCAACCTGCCAAATGCTGACTGGATTCGCCGCGATCATGGTTCGAAGTCCGTTACGATCGAGAATATCACCGAGGCATACGACAAAGCCTCTCAGGGAAATGGTTTTAATGAAGAATTTGTCTGGAGCGACAAGGAGCGCGAAGGATTGAAGAAATACGGATTTATCACCGACAACTTGCATACCGATTTGCATGAATGTCTGGGGCATGGCTCCGGCAAATTGCTTCCCGATACCGATCCGGATGCTTTGAAGGCATACAGTTCGACTTTGGAAGAGGCGCGTGCCGATCTTTTCGGTTTGTATTATCTTGGAGATACTAAGCTGGTGGAGCTCGGCTTGGTGCCGGATGCGGAGCTTATAAGGCCGAATACTATAAATATATAATGAATGGCCTGATGACACAGCTGGTCCGGATCGAGCAGGGCAAGAATGTCGAAGAAGCCCATATGCGTAATCGCCAGCTGATCGCCAAATGGGTCTATGAAAAAGGAAAGGCCGATAATGTGATCGAACTGAAACGGCGGGATGGCAAAACCTACGTGGTTGTGGGCGACTATGCCAAGCTGCGTGAACTGTTCGGAACTTTGCTGGCGGAGGTACAGCGCATCAAGAGCGAAGGTGATTTTGCCGCCGGAAAGAAACTGGTGGAAGAATATGCCGTAAAGGTCGATCCGGCTCTTCATGCCGAAGTGCTCGAACGTTATGCTAAGCTGAATCTGGCTCCATATAAGGGATTTGTGAACCCGGTGATGAAGGAAGTCAAGAATGATAAAGGAGAAGTAACGGATATTGTACTGGATTATACCGAAGGGTATGCCGATCAGATGCTTCGTTATAGTAAGGAATATTCGTTTTTACCCTCTTATAATGAATAAGTGTATGTTACAGGATGAATTAAAAGAAATACGGACCAGCTTCGCCTGGCGATGAATGGGGTGATCTCTACCAGTATGCGCGAGAAGGGCATTGTTTATAAACTGAATTTCGGTGTCCCTCTGCCTGAGATCAAGCAGATTGCCGCTACGCATAAACCGGATTCCGAGCTGCTGCCGCCTTGTGGAAAGAAGATATTCGTGAGTTCAAGATATTGGCTTCTCTCTTGCAACCGGTGGGCGGGTTCTCGTCGCGAAAAGCGGAGCAATGGGTGAAAGAAATCCCTTATTTGGAAATTGCGGAGCAGTGCAGCCATAATTTGTTTTATCGGTTGCCGGATGTGGAAGATTTGCTGTTTGGGCTGCTTGCTAATGTGGAAGACGAATACGCCGGACGGTGGGTTTCTGGTCAGTGTCGAATACTAAAAAGAAAAAGAAACTGAGTGAACAGGTAAAAGCTCTTATTTTCGTGGAAAGTTTACGGTCACTTGCTCGTCCTAACTTCGGTGCTTCATTTAAAGAAAAACAGGCAGCGTTGAACGCGTTGAAGTTTTATGGAAGGTTGTCGGCTGAAAAAGCTCAGTTAATACTTGAATCGTTCGACGCATTCCCCGAATTTATGAAGACGCTCGAAGGACGGGAAATATATAATGATTTAAAATTTGAATTTGAATATTGCCGTTAAGGCTTTGCGTTTAAAATAAATGCGCTAACTTTGTCGGTCGCGTGGAGTCGCAACTTGAAGATGGATGCAAAAAAGTACACAGAGATGCAAGACTTGTTTACCAGGTATCTTGCCGAGAAAAAACTACGAAAGACGGAGGAACGATATGCCATATTGGAGTGTATATGCAGTTTCCCCGGTCATTTCGATATGTGTTTGCTTCATCAGAAACTGGAGGAAATGAATTTTCATGTCAGTCGGGCTACTGTTTATAACACAGTCGACGTTTTGGTAGACAGTGGCTTGATTGTGCGTCATCAGCTGACAGCCCAGGCTGTGCAATATGAGTTGAGGATGCTGGCGGAGACACATTCGCATCTGATCTGTACGAAATGCGGAGCGATCAGGGAGCTGAAGGATGCGACACTGAAGAAAGATGTCGGAGCGTTGAAGATATCGCGTTTCACTCCGGAATATCATGCGCTTTACATTTACGGCTTGTGCAGCAAATGTAAGTACCGGCTTCAACGGAAGAAGTAAGAATATTAACATCTATATAAATATAAACGATGAAAGTTGACGTTCTATTAGGATTGCAGTGGGGTGACGAAGGCAAAGGAAAAGTTGTCGACGTTTTGACTCCGAATTACGATGTGATAACTCGTTTTCAGGGAGGTCCCAATGCAGGACATACTTTGGAATTTAACGGTGAAAAGTATGTGTTACGTTCCATCCCTTCCGGTATTTTCCAGGGAGGCAAGGTAAACGTTATCGGTAACGGTGTCGTACTGGATCCGTTGTTGTTCCAGCAGGAAGCGGAGGCACTCGCTGCCAGCGGACACGACCTGACCAAACAACTGTGTATCTCTAAGAAAGCTCATTTGATCCTGCCTACTCACCGTATATTGGATGCTGCTTACGAGGCTGCGAAAGGTTCGGGCAAAATCGGTACGACCGGTAAGGTATCGGCCCGACTTATACGGACAAGATCAGCCGTAACGGTCTGCGCGTAGGCGACCTGTTGCACAATTTCGATGAAAAATATGCTGCGGCAAAAGCAAGACATGAAGCTATTCTGCGTTCTCTGAATTATGAATACGATATTACCGAATTGGAAGCGCAATGGTTCAAGGGATTGGAATATCTGAAACAGTTCCACCTGATCGACAGCGAACATGTGATCAATAACTATTTGAAAGAAGGTAAGTCTGTTTTGGCTGAAGGGGCACAGGGCACTATGCTGGATATCGATTTCGGTTCGTATCCGTTCGTGACTTCTTCCAATACGATTTGTGCAGGTTGCTGTACCGGTTTGGGGGTTTCTCCGCGTAACATTGGCGAAGTGTATGGTATCTTCAAAGCTTATTGCACACGTGTCGGTAGCGGTCCGTTCCCAACAGAGCTGTTTGATGAAACAGGCAGTAAGATCCGCCAGATCGGTCATGAATATGGTGCCGTAACCGGGCGCGAACGCCGTTGTGGTTGGATTGACCTGGTTGCGTTGAAATATGCAATCATGATCAACGGTGTGACGAAACTGATTATGATGAAGAGCGATGTGTTGGATGGTTTCGATACGGTTAAGGCTTGCGTCGCTTATAAAGTCGATGGCAAGGAAACGACAGAGTTCCCGTTTGAAATCAACGAAGGCATCGAACCTGTATATGTGGAAATGCCGGGTTGGAATGTCGATATGACGAAGATGCAGAGTGAAGACGAATTCCCGGAAGAGTTCAACGCTTATATCTCTTTCCTTGAAGAAGAACTGGAAGTTCCGATCAAGATTGTTTCTGTCGGCCCTGACCGTGAGCAAACAATTGTCAGATATACCGAAGAATAAAACCTGAAAATAATACAAAATGGCAGAAGACCACCTCCCGGAAGGGGGATCTTCTGCCATTTTTTGTTTTTGGCAGGCTTTTTGTCGTTTATCATTTAGTATAACTATATAAATTAGAAGAATATGAGCATGTATTGGATTATATTTATCGGTTTTGCCCTTCTTAGCTGGCTGGTTTCTTCCAGACTCCAGAACAAGTTTGAAAAATATTCCAAGATTCCTATGCCGAATGGTATGACAGGGAAAGACGTGGCAGAAAAGATGTTGCATGATAACGGTATTTATGATGTAAAGGTTATTTCTACTCCCGGACATTTGACGGATCATTATAATCCGGCCAACCAAACCGTCAATCTGAGCGAATCGGTTTATTATAGTAATAGTATTGCTGCCGCTGCTGTTGCGGCTCATGAATGCGGGCATGCTGTCCAGCATGCTACGGCTTATGCGCCTCTCCGGATGCGTTCGGCTTTGGTTCCGGTCGTCAGCTTTGCTTCCAACATTATGACATGGGTGTTGTTGGGGGGGATGCTGTTGATAAATAGTTTTCCTCAGTTGTTGCTTTTCGGTATTATTTTGTTTGCTTCGACTACCTTGTTCAGTTTTATTACACTGCCGGTCGAGATCAATGCAAGTCAGCGGGCTTTGGCTTGGTTAAGCAATGCCGGTATCACGAATGTTTATACGCATGATAAGGCTGAAGACGCTTTGCGTTCTGCTGCTTACACGTATGTAGTGGCTGCTTTGGGTTCGCTTGCTACGTTATTATATTATATCATGATTTTCCTGGGTGGAAGAAGCCGGGATTAAATAGGAAGCATTACCTTTGCAACCTGAATAAATAAATTAGTGAATCATGCAAAAGCCGTCTATCCCTAAAGGAACAAGAGATTTTTCGCCTGAAGAAATGGCGAAGCGTAATTATATATTCAATACTATCCGCGAAGTATACCATCTGTACGGATTTCAGCAGATCGAAACTCCGGCTATGGAAAACCTGTCTACGCTGATGGGTAAATATGGAGAAGAGGGCGATAAGTTGCTTTTCAAAATATTGAATTCCGGAAATTGTCTTTCCGGAATAACGGATGAAGAATTGCTGGAACGCAACGCCGTGAGGTTTGGGGTGAAAGCTTGCGAAAAAGGGTTACGTTATGACCTGACAGTTCCTTTTGCCCGTTATGTGGTGCAGCACCGTAATGATATCACTTTCCCGTTCAAGCGTTACCAGATACAGCCTGTATGGCGTGCTGACCGTCCGCAGAAAGGACGTTACCGCGAATTTTATCAGTGTGACGGAGATGTGGTAGGTTCCGATTCGCTGGTGAACGAAGTCGAACTGATCCAGATTATGGATGAGGTCTTTCATCGTTTCGGCATTCGTGTCTGCATAAAGATGAACAACCGTAAGATTCTTTCCGGTATTGCCGAGATAATCGGTGAAGCTGACAAGATTGTCGATATCACGGTTGCTATCGACAAATTGGATAAGATTGGACTGGATAATGTGAATGAAGAGTTGCGTTCCAAGGATTTGTCCGAAGATGCAATCGCTCGTTTGCAACCTATCATTATGCTGAAAGGAACGAACCGCGAAAAGCTGGTTGTCCTGAAAAAGGAACTGGCTGCATCGGAAATTGCGATGAAAGGTATTGCGAGATGGAATTTATCCTGGATCGTATCGAAAAGTTGGAACTGAATGCAGAGCTGGAGCTGGACTTGACGTTGGCGCGTGCTGAATTACTATACGGGTGCCATCTTCGAGGTGAAAGCACTGGATGTACAGATCGGAAGTATCACGGGGGGAGGGCGCTATGACAATTTGACCGGTGTGTTTGGCATGGACGGTGTTTCTGGTGTCGGAATCTCTTTCGGGGCTGATCGCATCTTCGATGTCTTGAACCAGCTGGAACTTTATCCCGTCGATTCTTTGAAGACCACGCAACTGCTGTTCGTGAACTTCGGCGAGAAAGAAGAAAACTATTTGTTGCCTCTGATCTCGAAAGTGCGTGCTGCCGGTATCCGTACGGAGTTGTATCCCGAAGCTGCCAAAATGAAAAAACAGATGGGATATGCCGATACGAAGAAGATTCCGTTTGTGGCGATTGTCGGTGAAAATGAAATAAACGAGGGCAAGATCAATCTGAAGAACATGTTGACAGGCGAACAGTCTCTCGTCACGATAGAAGAATTGATCGAAAGATTCTAACTGTGTGTATCAACCGTTACTTCTGATACTGTCCGTTTCTACTATTTTAATAGACTGATAGTTGAACTTCCCCATTCACTCTCTTGTTGTAATGGGGAAGTTCTTTTGTGCAGGATGGTCATCCTGTCAGACATATTTGCATTGTCTGCCTTTCCGAAGTGCAAAATTGTCAGTCTTTTCCCTGACAACAGTTTTGGCACAGTATTCGCATAAGCATTTACGTGCGATAAGAAAGCACAAGATTAACGTAATATTATTAACAACTAAAAAATATACAACGATGAACATTAGACCATTAGCAGACAGAGTGCTGATTAAGCCAGCTGCAGCAGAAGAAAAGACACTTGGCGGAATCATTATTCCCGATTCAGCAAAAGAAAAACCTTTAAAAGGTGAAGTTGTTGCCGTAGGTAACGGAACAAAGGATGAGGAAATGGTTGTAAAGAATGGCGATACTGTATTGTATGGTAAGTATGCCGGTACGGAAATCGAACTGGACGGTGAAAAATATCTTATCATGCGTCAGTCTGATATTTTGGCTATTATCTGAACAATTGACAATTGATAGTGGACAATTGACAATTAAAAATATTTATACATTTATATAAAACGATAGAAATCATGGCAAAAGAAATTAAATACGATATGGATGCCCGCGACCTTCTGAAGAAAGGCGTGGATGAATTGGCTAACGCAGTAAAAGTAACACTGGGCCCGAAGGGACGTAACGTGATCATCGAAAAGAAGTTCGGTGCTCCCCACATCACAAAAGATGGTGTAACAGTTGCTAAAGAAGTGGAAGTTGCTTGCCCGTTTGAAAACATGGGCGCTCAGCTGGTTAAGGAAGTTGCTTCAAAGACAAACGATAATGCCGGTGACGGTACGACGACTGCAACAGTTCTGGCACAGTCTATTATCGGTGTCGGTCTGAAGAACGTAACGGCAGGTGCCAACCCTATGGACCTGAAACGTGGTATTGATAAAGCGGTAGCTAAAGTCGTAGAGAGCATCGCTGCTCAGTCTGAAGCTGTAGGTGACCAGTTCGAAAAGATCGAACACGTAGCCAAGATTTCCGCTAACGGTGACGAAGCCATCGGTAAACTGATCGCAGAAGCTATGCAGAGAGTAAAAACCGAAGGTGTTATCACTGTAGAAGAAGCTAAAGGTACGGAAACTACAGTAGACGTAGTAGAAGGTATGCAGTTCGACCGTGGTTATATCTCCCCGTATTTTGTAACTAATACGGAAAAGATGGAATGCGAGATGGAAAATCCGTATATCCTGATCTACGACAAGAAGATCTCTGTATTGAAAGATTTGCTGCCTATCCTTGAACCGGCAGTTCAGAGCGGTCGTCCTCTGTTGATCATCGCTGAAGATATCGATAGTGAAGCTTTGGCAACTTTGGTTGTAAACCGTCTGCGTGGTTCTTTGAAGATCTGTGCTGTTAAGGCTCCGGGCTTCGGTGACCGTCGTAAAGCTATGTTGGAAGATATTGCTGTCCTGACAGGTGGTGTTGTGATCTCCGAAGAAAAAGGCTTGAAGCTGGAAGGTGCTACAATGGATATGCTGGGTACGGCTGAAAAGGTTACGGTAGACAAAGATACGACTACTATCGTAAACGGTGCAGGTGATAAGGAAGCTATTCAGGCTCGTATCGGACAGATCAAGACTCAGATTGAAAATACGACTTCCGACTATGACAAGGAAAAATTGCAGGAACGTCTGGCTAAGATGGCCGGTGGCGTTGCCGTACTGTATGTAGGTGCTCCTTCTGAAGTTGAAATGAAAGAAAAGAAAGACCGTGTCGACGATGCCCTGCATGCAACTCGTGCTGCTATCGAAGAAGGTACGGTTCCTGGTGGTGGTGTCGCTTACATCCGTGCTATCGAAACGTTGGAAGGCATGAAGGGTGAAAACGAAGACGAAACAACCGGTATCGAAATCGTTAAACGCGCTATCGAAGAACCGTTGCGCCAGATCGTAGCCAACGCTGGTAAAGAAGGTGCGGTAGTTGTTCAGAAAGTAAAAGAAGGCAAAGGTGACTTCGGTTACAATGCCCGTGCAGACAAGTATGAAAACTTGTGTGCAGCTGGTGTAATCGACCCTGCTAAGGTAACACGTGTAGCTTTGGAAAATGCCGCTTCTATCGCAGGAATGTTCCTGACTACCGAATGTGTGATCGCTGAAAAGAAAGAAGAAGCTCCGGCAGCTCCTGCTATGAACCCGGGTATGGGTGGCATGGGCGGTATGATGTAATTCTTCCCATAAAGCATAAAATCAGAAACGGCCGCTTCTTGAAAGGAGGTGGCCGTTTTTGTGTAAAAAAGTAGAGTTACAGTTTGGCGGTTTCAAAAAAGTTGTTACCTTTGCAACCGCAATCGAGAGAGATTGCTTCACTGAAAAGTGTTGAATTGCCCAGGTGGCGGAATTGGTAGACGCGCACGTTTCAGGTGCGTGTGTCGAGAGGCATGCAGGTTCGAGTCCTGTTCTGGGCACTTCAAAGCGGATAACTCATATGGTTGTCCGCTTTTTTTATATCCCTTTATGAGGTTTGATTAAACTTTGAGCCACTATTTCCGTCCTTTATAGGAAAAGAACGGAAGGAGATAATGATTATTTTCTTATATTTACCCCAAATTAATGAGTAGGAATGCAACAATATATAGAGGAAGAGATAATAAAACAATTACGTGATCCGGCGCATCAACGTGATGCTTTCGCACAGGTTGTCAATTTCTACGGGGAGAAGTTGTATTGGCAGATACGAAAGATGGTATTGGACCATGATGATGCAAACGACTTATTGCAGAATACATTCCTGAAAGCCTGGACGAATGTCGACTATTTCCGGGGAGAAGCGAAGTTATCGACTTGGTTGTATAAGATTGCGATAAACGAATGTATAACCTTTCTGAACCGCCAGCGTACACAGAACAATGTCTCGATCGATGATACGGACGTGTTTTTGTTGGAGCGTCTGAAAGGAGACGAGTACTTCGACGGGGATGCTGCACAGATGAAGTTGCAGGAAGCCATCCTGACATTGCCGGAGAAACAGCGTGCCGTTTTTAATATGAAATATTTTGACGATATGAAATATGAAGATATGTCTGAGATTTTCGGAACTTCCGTAGGCGCTTTAAAAGCCTCCTATCACCATGCGGTGAAGAAAGTAGAGGAGTTTTTAACAAAAGACATTTAAACCTTTCGTGTTACCATTTGTCAAAAGAACATAAAAGAGAGATGATATGAAAACAGAACAAAACAATCTGGACCGTCTTAAAGGGAAAAATCCTTTTACTGTGCCTAAGGGGTATATGGAGGGATTGACGGCAAACATTATGAGTCAGCTTCCCGAAAGAGAGCCTGAGAAGGAGGCTAAAAAAGTTTCCTTGATGGATCGTGTTCGTCCCTGGTTATATATGGCAGCCGTTTTTGCCGGATTGGGGTTGTTTTTTAAAGTTTTGGTCGGACCCGAAGATAAAGCGGCGAAAACCGACTCGCTACTCGTGAAAACAGAAGTGTCTCCTGCCTCAGTTTCCGCTCTACAAGCGGCCGAGGACGAAGAATACCTGGAGTACCTGGAAGAGCAGTATGCCGGTTATATATTGGCAGAAGAAATAGGGGAAACCGAATAAATTGAAAAAAAATGAAGTTTGACGAAATATTTTTGAAAGAATACTTGTATGAATAAAATATTTTTTATTACATTTGTGGCGTGTTCAGTTGTGTTCTCATTCAGTGCTCACGCTCAAAGTGGGAAACAGCATCGCAATTTTGATAGGGAAGCGTTCCTTGCTAAGAAGAATGCTTTTATTACGGCAGAAATGGGGTTGACCCCGGAAGAGGCTGCATCATTCATACCTCTTTGTAACGAACTGCAGGAAAAGATGTTTGAGGCCGGTCGTGAATGTCGTAAACTATCCAAAGATTTAAAGCACAATGAAAGTGCGACTGATGCTGATTATTTAAAGGTGATTGATGAGTGTGTGAGCGTAAACATGAAGCAGGCACAATTGGAAAAGGAGTATTATGAAAAGTTTAAAAAGATATTGTCTCCAAAGAAACTTTATAAATACAAACGTGCAGAAGGAAAGTTTGCGCGGGAATTTATGAGAGGAGGAGATAATAGAAAAGAAGAGAATAAAAAGAAATAAAATATTATCATTATTTGTGTTTTTTGTTTAGATTTAGTTTTGGCGTTTAAGTTAAGGGAGGGGTGGCGACGTGATGTCGGTTCCCCTTTTGTTTTATAACCCTTTCGCTTTTGCTTCGTTCCAGATCTGGTCCATTTCTTCCAAAGACATATCTTTTAATGACTTGCCTTCTTTGATAGTATGTTCTTCTAAATAGTTGAAGCGGCGGGTGAACTTCTGATTTGTGCGTTCTAAAGCATTGTCCGGATTGATCTTATAGAGGCGGGCAGCATTGATCAGGCTGAAGAATAGGTCTCCGAACTCAGCTTCCATCTTGTCTGTATCCATCTTGTCGATTTCGGTCTTCAGTTCGGTAAACTCTTCGTGCACCTTATCCCAGACTTGGTCGCGCTGTTCCCAGTCGAAACCTACGTTGCGAGCTTTATCCTGGATGCGGTGAGCTTTGACCACGGAAGGGAGCGAAGCGGGGACACCTTCGAGAACTGTCTTGTTACCGCCTTTTTCCTTTAGCTTGAGTTGTTCCCAGCTCTGTTCTACTTTGCCGGCTGTATCGGCCTGTGCACTTCCAAAAACGTGCGGATGGCGATAGATCAGTTTCTGGCAAAGGCTGTCGCATACATCTTTGATGTCGAACGCCATCTTTTCTTCACCGATCTTGGCATAGAAGACAATGTGTAAGAGCAAGTCGCCCAATTCTTTTTTAATGTTATTGTTGTCATCTTTCATGATGGCATCGCATAGTTCATAAGTCTCTTCGATCGTATTCGTGCGAAGACTTTCGTTTGTTTGTTTACGGTCCCACGGACATTTCACACGAAGCTCGTCCAATATGTCGAGCAATTGTCCGAAGCTTCCATCTTTTCTTGTTTAGTTGCCATTTGTCTGTTTGTTATAATAGGGAAGAATGTGGAGGGGAAGATATCGGTATTCATGGGACGCAGATGACGCAAACAGGCACAGATTAACGCGGATACTATTAATTGTCAACAAAATAAATCTGCGTCAGTCTGCGTGTTCTGAGTTATCTGCGTCCGGTAATATCAATTTGACACACCCTCACATTACTTATGAGATATTATTTATCCTTTTCTTGTTCTTTAAATACTTTCAATCCGTTTTCCAGGAATTTGATATAGTCGGGAACACTTTCGTTGAATGCATACGACGGGCCGAGCGGTTCGCCTTCGGCATTCAGCAAGATGTAGAACGGTTGGGCGTTTGCACCGAATTTGCTGCGCTGCAAATAACTCCATTTGTCGCCGATTGTTTTCAACTTGCGAGTCTTGCCATGCTCCTCGATCGTGATCGGATGCGGCAGCTTCGTCTTGTCGTCGACCATCAGGGTGATCAGGACATAATCATTTTCCAATATCTGTTTTACTTTCGGGTCGGTCCAAACGGATGCTTCCATCTTGCGGCAGTTCACACAACCGAAGCCGGAGAAGTCGATCATGACCGGCTTGTTCACCTTCTTGGCGTATGCATGCCGACTTCGTAATCGTCAAAAGCAGCGTGTACTTCACTGTTGTGCAGGTTGAAATCCTGAGTATACAGAGGAGGAGCAAAGGCGCTGATTGCTTTCAATGGCGCTCCCCAAAGCCCCGGAACCATATAAACGGCAAAAGAGAAAGAAATGATCGCCATGAATAGACGCGGTACGGATACATACGGCAAGTCACTGTCGTGGCTGAACTTGATTTTGCCTAACAGGTAAGCTCCCAACAGGGCAAAGATAACGATCCAAAGCACGATAAACACTTCGCGGTCCAGCAAGCGCCATCCATAGGCCAGGTCGGCAACAGAGAGGAACTTGAGCGCCAGTGCCAGTTCAAGGAAGCCTAACACCACCTTGACGGAATTGAGCCAACCACCGGATTTCGGCATGCTTTGCAGCATATTCGGGAAGATGGCGAAAAGGCTGAACGGAATAGACAGTGCCAATGCAAAACCGAACATACCGATAGCCGGTCCTACTGCCGTTCCCATTGAAGCAGCCTGTACCAGCAAAGTCCCGATAATCGGGCCTGTGCAAGAGAAGGAAACCAACACCAGAGTGAACGACATGAAAAAAATACTGATAATGCCCGTTGTTGAATCCGCCTTCGTATCCAGCTTATTTGTCCAGGAAGAGGGCAATACCATTTCGAACGCTCCGAAGAAAGAGATGGCAAAGATAACTAACAGCAGGAAGAAAATGATATTGAAGATTGCATTTGTCGACAAGTCGTTCAGCGCACTTGCCCCGAATATCCCCGTAATCAGCAATCCCATCACCAGATAAATCACAATGATCGAAAGTCCGTATGTCACCGCATCGCGGATCGCCTTTTTGCGGTCCTTTGTCCGTTTAAGGAAGAAACTGACCGTCATCGGGATCATCGGCCATACACAGGGTGTTAGCAGGGCGATTAATCCACCTAAGAAACCGGCGAAGAAGATGAACAACCACGATGTATCGGTCGCGGAAACCGTCGTGTCGCCGAAAGCCTTCAACCGGTCAATGACGGGAGTCCAGAGAGCAGCGTTGTCGGTCAGCTCATTGGATACGAGGACCGGCTTATTCTCCGCTTTGTCCTTATTGACATCAGGAGTGGGAGTTTTCAGTTCTGCCACTTCTTCCACCACCTTTTCGGTATCCGGTTGCACGGCTGTCACATCGTCTTGCTCGACTTCCGGTTTTTCCACCACTGTTTCGGCGACGGCTGTCATTTTTATATTCTTTTTGTCGAATGAGAAGCTGACGCGGTCGGGAGGCAGACAAGTTTCGTCGTTGCAAGCCATGAATTCTACTTCCCCTTCGGCTTTAAACTTGGCTGGATCGGTCACTTTGAATTTTTGGGTGAACGAAACGGTACCCGGATACCAACGTAGGTTCATGGCGAACAGTTCGTCGTACACGGTGGTCGGTTTGACAGATGAAGTCGGCTTGCCGATCAGCTCGGCTCCCTTTAATGTCTCGAATGTGAACGAAGTGGAGACGGGGCCGCCTTCCGGCAGGTCCTGGTCATACAAATGCCAGCCTTTATCGGCAGTAGCGGTAAATACGATCTCTTTCTCTGTTGAGCCGGAGTCATTCAGTTGTATTTTCCATTTCACAGGCTGGAGAATCTGTGCCTGTACAGTCAGTGCGATGAGCACCAACATCAAGGTACTAAAGAGCTTCTTCATATTATTTTATTTTTGTTTATGAGCTAAAGAAGTGAATTTATCAGGAATGCGTGTCTCGAAATGCATCTCTTCGCCCGTTACCGGATGAATGAAATCGAGCCGTCGGGCATGAAGCATCAGTCGTCCGGTTGGATCTGTTTCCGCACCGTACTTGTAATCGCCTGCGATGGAGTGCCCGATCGATTGCATCTGTGCGCGTATCTGGTTCTTGCGGCCTGTCTCCAGGTCGAGTTCCAACAGCGAATAGGCCCCGTTACTGTGTAGCAGGCGATAGCGTGTGATCGCCTCTTTTCCGTCTCCTTCAGTTGTCACATACACTTGCATCTTGGTGTTTTCGGTCAGGTTGGAAATGATCAGGTCGGAATCCTTTTCCGGACGTCCTTCCACTACGGCGACGTATGTGCGTGCCGTGATGGCAGAGTTCCAGTTCGATTGCAATGCTTTTTGCACTTGCAGATTCTTGGCGAACATCATCAACCCCGAAGTGTCGCGGTCCAGGCGATGGAGCACGAATATCTTGTTGCGCGGGTCTGTCTTCTTGACGTACCCGCTAAGTAGATGAAAAGCGGTCCGTTCCTTTACACGCGTGCTGGAAACCGAAAGCAAGCCTTCTTTCTTGTTTACGACTATCAAGTCGTCATCTTCCCAAACAATCGTGAGCAGCGGGTTGTTGAACTCGACTTTTCCTCGTTCGTAACTGATTAACACTTCGTCGCCCGGTATGAGCGGCGTGTTGAACTGGGAGGTTACCGTACCATTGACTGAAATCTGTCCGTGGGAGAGTAGTGCCTTGACTGAACTTTTACTTTGTTCGTTTAAAAGACCGAACAGGAAAGGAAGTAACGTATTCTCCTCTTTCACTGTAACTTTACGTCCTCGAGGGGCCTTGGATCTATCTGTGCCTCTGTATTCTGAGCGTCTTGCCATATTCCTAATTATATATAGTTGACAAAGATACTGGCTTTTGCGCAATGCTGCAAGGAGATACGGACAAATAAAATAAATCAAGCATTACTGTATTTATTAGTTCTTCTTCCTTTATTTATTATATCTTTGAGTGTAATTCCCAAATCGTCCGCCGTAGGGCGAACGGTTGTTCGCCGATTGGTGAACGATCGTCCTCCAGCCAGCGAACGACCGTTCGCCAATCGGCGGACAACTTGGAAGATAAGAGGCAAACCTTAAAAGGAACAGTGCGATAGAGTTAATATACCAGGTAAAAAACTTAATCTATAGAAGTATGTCAGCAGAATACAAGTTGGTGCGTCGCCCAGATCCGCATAAAACAGATGTGAAACAACCGCTTTACCCTTGCTTTGTCCCTTCGGGGATTGTCCGTCTGGACGATTTGGCAAGGATGGCGCGAGGACGTTCTTCTTTTTCATCGGCGGATATCAAGGGAATGTTGCAGCTGCTTCAGGATTTGATCGTGGATGCTTTGGAGTACGGACAATGTATCGAGTTGGAAGGAATCGGCACGTTTGGCATCTCCCTGAAATCCCGTCCGGTCATGGAAGAAAAGGAGATACGCGCCGAGTCGATCCGCTTTCAGGATGTGACGTTCCGCTCGTCGAAGGAGTTGTGCCACCGGCTGTGCGCGATGCAATTGGAACGTTCGCCAGAAAAAGCCCCTGTCGGTTTCACCCAGGAAGTGTGCGAGCAGCGGACGATGGAATACCTAAAGACGCATCCTTACATAACCGGCAAGGTCTATCGCGGCCTTTGCCGTTGCGGGAAGACGAAGGCGGCTGCGGATCTGAAGAAAATGATGCTGGAAGGAAAGTTGGTGCGGACATTTGTCGGGAATGCGTATTTGTTCCGTGTCCCTATGGACGGGTGGAAGGAGAAAAGGAAAATCAAAGAGAAATAGCCTGCAATCTGAAAAAGAACAAAGTCTCTTTGGAGATCATCGCTTTGTCCACCGGATTATCTATCGAAGAAATTTCAACTCTTTAGTGTCTGAAGAAAATTATATTCCCTCTTGCCTGCACTGAAATTAGCCTGTGTTTGTGGATGCTAAGAGAATCATTGTTGGATTGGCAGAATGTGTTTCGGAGGCTGCCGGTATGGATGAGATAATTTTAGAAGCAGATGTTTGAACTCTGAAATAATATACTACTTTTGCTAAAAAGAGTAAATATACCAGATATGTTATACCTTAAAGGGGATTTTGAGAAACTATATAAGCTGTATTATCCGAAGATGTTCGCTTTTGCCAAAAACTACGTTCCGGCAAACGAAGATGCAGAGAATATTGTGCAAGATGTGTTTCTCATACTTTGGAAGAAAGGAAGAAATTGAGATCTCTTTTACACTTACAACTTATTTGTTTACGTTGGTAAAAAACCGTTGCCTGAACTTCCTGCGTCACAAGCTGATCGAAGAAGAGTATAACAGCCAGATGAAAGAGGAGCTGGGATTTAAACTGTATGCTTTGGAAACGTTCAACTATTCCTATCAGTCGGAAGAGGAGTTGCAAGAGGTTATCCAGCGTGCTCTTGACACGTTGCCGGAACGTTGCCGCGAAGTCTTTATCAAAAGCCGTATTGAAGGACTCAAATACAAGGAAATATCGGACGAACTAGGAATCTCCGTGAATACGGTAGAGAACCAAATGGTGACAGCTCTCAAAAAATTGCGTGTGGCATTGAAAGACTATTTGCCGCTGTTGTTGTTTCTGGTTAATTAATGTTTATTTTGAACTGGAGTATAGTGGTTCGTTCCGCGACGAGGGTTTAATTTATATAATGACAAAAGGAAGTATGTACGATCTGTTATCAAAATATTTGGCAGGAGAGATTTCTGCGGAAGAAAAACGAATACTATTCCAGCAGTTGAAAGAAAATGAAGAGCTCAGGAAAGAGGCGGCCGGGATACAAAATCTATCCGCGCTTGTTTCTTTGGCGAATGAAGAGGGAACAGCTTTGGATAGGCAATATCGCTCGTTTATCGGCATGCGCAAGAAACGTGCGTTGCTATTCAGTTTGCGTAAAGTAGCGGGTTATGCCGCGATCGTGCTCTTTTCCGTCTTGTCGACTTATCTGCTGATGAATTATGCAGGAGACAAAGAGGAAAAGTTTGTCCGTTATCAGGAGTTTTCGACTCCGGCCGGGCAGCGTGCCAAAGTCTTGCTTGCTGACGGCACTGAAGTCTGGTTGAACGCCAACACCACCTTGCGCTATCCCGAACGTTTCGACCCGAAGAGGCGGGAAGTCGAACTGCATGGCGAAGCCTTTTTCGAAGTGGAAAAAGCAGCGGGGAATCCTTTCGTGGTCAAAACAAACAAAATGGATATTCAGGTTACCGGAACGAAGTTCAACGTGAATGCTTACGATACGGAAGAATATTTCGTCGCTTCACTGGTTGAAGGGGCTGTCTCTGTTTCCTGTGTGCATAACAGGAATAGCAGCTATGCTTTGCAACCTCGGCAGCAGATCGTAGTCTCGGACCATTCTTCCAAAGTCTCTTCATTCGAGAATACGGATTTTATGGCATGGAAGGAGGGTGTCTTTATTTTTGACGATATGTTGCTGACAGATATTATTAAGAAGTTGGAACTCTATTATGATGTGTCTATCATTGTGAAAAACACGAAGCTCGGAAACTTCCGCTATACCGGTAAATTCAGACAACGGGATGGAGTGGAAAGCGTCTTGCGGAAACTCCAGATTGTATATCCGTTCAAGTATACGAAAGATGACGATAGGAATTTGATTGTATTGCAATAAAATTGCATTACCATTTTGATAGGGAAAAAAGGATAAAACTGTACTGTATGTAAGGTTAAAAAATATTACCCGCAATAGTAATTCCAAATATCTGCTATAGAAATCCGATTTTGATGGGATAGTAGTGACATTTTGATAGTGGAGATAGAAATGTTGTTATCGGGTTTATTTGTTTTGGGAGATGTTAAGTGGAGTTAAAAAATAAATAATCTATAGTGGTCTTTTATGGATGAAGGGTTAAACTTATAAATATCTGGAAAAACATGTGTAACCTTAAAAAGATAATGCCTATGATTTGAATGGAAGAAGCTTTTTTATATAAAAAAGTCGTCCGGTGCGGGAACACCGGACGACTTAAATCTAACACTCTTAGTCGTAAAAAAAGTATTAAATATATAATTCGCAAAAAGTATGAAAAAATATACTTTATCTCTACATTTATTATGTAAAAGGCACTGCCTTGGTAAATTTTTTAATATCATGAGATTATCAACATTGGGATTGTTCGCCTGTGCCTTTGCTACCTATGCGGCAGACATGGATGCACAGACGGCAAAAGTAAATATCACGAATTCCCGTATGACAATCGGAGCCTTTATCGAACAGGTCGAAAAAGAAACGGGATATATGTTCGTGTACAATAAGCGAGAAGTGGATGCGAACAGAACGGTTTCGCTTGAAGCCGGGAGCAGTTCCGTTGCTGATTGCTTGAACCGTGTTTTTGAGGGTTCTGGCATCACGTATGTTTTTGATGATGATTATATTGTCTTGACAAAGCGAGGAGGAAAACAGACATTGTCTGTTGCTCGGCAGACAGGGAAAAACATCACTGGAGTAATCGTAGATGAGACGGGTTTGCCGATTATTGGTGCGAATGTCGTAGAAAAAGGAACGACCAATGGAACAGTGACGGATATGGATGGAAAGTTCTCGATCAATGCCTCCTCGGATAATGCCATTTTGGTCGTGTCATACATCGGTTATGTAGATCAGCAATTTGCAGTGAAAAGCCAGAAAAAATGGAATATTGTTTTAAAAGAAGATTTGCAGAGTTTAGATGAAGTCGTAGTGGTCGGTTATGGAACACAGCGCAAGGGTAACATTGCAACGGCTGTTACGACAGTTAAGGCAGAAACGTTACAAAACCGTCCGGTTCAGACTGTTGGAGAAGCTTTGCAAGGGCAGGTTCCAGGCTTGATGGTGACAGGTAAAGGAGCGCCAGGAGAAGCTCCTTCTCTTCAATTACGTGGTTCTTCGGTTTTGAATACTGATAATTCTACAGCCCCGTTAGTATTGGTAGACGCGTTCCGGCCGATTTCAACTTCCTGAATCCTGAAGATATTGAAAGTATTAATGTGTTGAAAGATGCAGCTTCGGCTGCTATCTATGGGTCACGTGCTGCCAATGGTGTTTTGTTGATTACAACAAAACGAGGTAAGGAAGGAAAACCAACATTCCGTTATAACGGTTCTGTGGGGGTGAACACGCCGATGCATATGCCTAAAACAGTCAGCTCTGCACAATATGCCCGTATTATGAATGAGGCTGTGGGTAATATGAATCAAGATCCGATTTATACGGCTGAACAGATTGCCGGTTATGAAAAAGGAGGGGATCCGAACCGTTATCCTAATACAGATTGGTTGGACTTGGCCATCCAGAACAGTGTGACGACCCGTCATGGTATTGAGGCTTCTGGTGGAACGGAAAAGGTGAAGTATTTGGTGAGTGCAGGGGTGGATCATCAAACCGGTATTTTCCCGATGACGCAACAGAATGTATTCAATGTCCGTTCAAGTACGGATATCCAGATTAGCAAGAAATTTGATGTCTCTTTTGATATTCGTTATCAGTTACGGGATATGGAAGGATTGAATAATCAGCAAGATATTTATAAGCAGGTTATCGGAGCCGATCCGACGATGGTAGCTTATTATACAGATGGAACTTACGGTTACAATGCCGGCTTTTTTACCAACCCGTTGGTTGCTCTTTATGAAGGTGGACAGAAGTTTACAAATCGGCACGAAGCATCCGGACTTTTCAAGTTGAACTATGAAATTATCGAAGGACTGACGTTTACGGGTATTGCCAATGTGAAGTATGTTTTTAAAGGAGAAGAATCTCAGTCCCGTAAATTGGTGTATAAAAACTATTTTACACAAGAAATCATTGAAAAAGGCCAAAACAGCTTCTCTGACCGTAGAGATCAGAATAACTACTACAACTTGCAGGCTTTGTTGAGCTATAAAAAGAGTTTCGGTGTCCACAATTTGGATATCTTAGCCGGCTATCAGCAGGAGAGCGAAAGCAGCGACTGGCTGAAAGGATCTCGTTCCGGTTATCCTACAGATTTGATCTGGGAGCTGAACCCGGGTCCGAAAGACAATTGGAGTAATGATGGTAACGGTGAGCATTGGGCATTGGCCTCTTTCATCGGTCGTATCAACTATGACTATGACAATAAATATATTTTGTCGTTGAGTATGCGTTCGGATGCCTCTTCTCGTTTTGCAAAAGGCAGCCGTTGGTCTTCATTTCCTTCTATTGCTGTAGCGTGGAGAATTTCTCAGGAGTCTTTTATGGAAGAGACAAAGGATTATTTGGATGATTTGAAGATCCGTGCTTCTTGGGGACAAACGGGAAATGCAAATGGTTTGGGCTTATATCCGAGCTATACGTTGGTTTCTACGGGTGGTTTGATTTTAAATAATAGTTACCAACAAATGGCTCAATTGAAAACAATCGGAAATCAGGCTTTGAGTTGGGAACGTTCGGAAATGTTCAATGTCGGTGTGGATGCTAAATTGTTGAATAGTCGTTTGAATTTTACAGGTGAATATTACGTCAAAAATACGAAAGACATCTTGTTGGCTGTTCCCGTTCCGTTGGAATATGGCTTCGGTAAGCCGAATATGAATATCGGACAGGTTCGCAATAAAGGTTGGGAATTGTCTTTGGGATGGAATGACCGGATTAATGACTTCGGGTATAGTATCTCTGCCAACTTGTCGGATAACCGGAATGAAGTGGTTGACTTGGGTGATACCGGACCTTGGAAAAGTTCTACGACATATACGGAAGTAGGTTTGCCGTTCAATTCGATCTATGGATATGAATCAATGGGATTATTTCAATCTGATGAAGAAGTGGCAGAAGCCCCATTCCAAAATTCAAAAACGGGAGCTGGTGATATCCGCTACAAAAACCAGAATGGTGATGACAAAATTGACGCGAACGACCGTGTCGTTTTAGGTGATCCGAATCCGCATTTTCTGTATGGTTTGAACCTTTCGTTTGATTATAAGAACTTTGATTTGGGAATATTTTTCCAGGGAATAGGGCAGCAAGACCGGATTGTGAAAGATAATTTTATAAGACCGTTATATGACGCGACTTTTTTTGAACATCAGTTGGATTATTGGAGTCCGCAGAATACGAATGCCAAGTATCCACGTATCTTGAATAAAGATGATGCCAATCATAATTATGAGAACTCTGATTTTTGGATGATCAACGCAGGCTATTTGCGTATGAAAAATTTGACATTGGGATATACTATCCCTCGTAATGTGTTGTCTTCGACAGGCTTTAGTCGCGTGCGTGTTTATTTTACGGCAAACAACCTGTTTACGATCTCTGATTTTGTGCCAGGTATGGATCCGGAAGCTTCGAGCGCGTGGGCTTATCCGTTTGCCCGTACTTATTCATTTGGTTTGAATGTTCAATTTTAAAAGTAAGGAAAGATGAAAACAATAAATAAATATTTGTGCGCGATAGCCTTTTTATTGGGATTAGTTTCATGTGACAGTTTTTTGACGACACCTCCGTTGGATCAAATTTCGGAAGATCAGTGGTGGAATGATAAAAGCCAGACGGAGATGATGGTTAAAGGTGCTTATGATTATATTTATGATACGGAAGAAGTTGCCTATCGAGATTGTTTCAGCGATAATGGAATGCGTAGAAGTTCCGCCCAGACAGAAATAGGCAATGGTACTTATACAACTCAAAATAGCGCAGTGAAAGACGAGTGGAAATATGCTTCCATTGCCAAGTTGAATTATATATTGGAGGGCTTGGAAAAGGCTAGAGATAAAATTACGGAAGCAGAATATTTAAGGTTTAGTGCAGAGGTTCGTTTTATTCGGGCTTTTGTCTATTATGATATGATATTCTATTTTGGAGATGTTCCATTGATCACTAAAACATTGACTGTTGCGGAATCACGTGAAACTTCTCGCCAACCTCGCCAAGAGGTGTTGGATTTTGTCTTGAGCGAATTGGAAGATTTTGTTTTGCCTAATATCAATGCGCTCGAAATTAAAGAAAGTGGTCGGGTGAACGAGCAGACTGTCAATGCCTACCTTTCTCGTATTTATTTGTATGAAAAGGACTACGGGAAGGTTTTGGAATATACAGATAAGGTTATCAAGTCTGGTGATTACGAATTATATGCCGATTATGATGAATTGTTCCGCCCACAGTCGGATGGAAACAACAAGGAGGTTATCTTTGAACGTCAATATAGTTCGCCGTTAGTCGTTCATGATTTAAACAGGAATTTGTCGTATGTTTCCGGTGTTTATTCCGGTTGGTCTAATGTTCTTGCTTTAAATGAATTGGTTGAAGAGTATGAATGTTTGAATGGACATTCGGTCTCTGAATGTGAATCTTTAGATTGTGAATATGTTCAAAAAAGAAAAGATGCTGAAACAGACACTCATCGAGGTGAATTCGATTTTCGAGATCCTCGTTTGAATACTACTATCACTTGGCCGTATAAAGAGTGGATTGTAGATGGAAATGTTCGTTGTCGGTATGGAGTAGATGATCCTAACAGTGGTGATTATGTACAGAAAGAGACGCATATGACAGGCTATATGTGTGAAAAGTGGATTGATTTACGAGGAGAGTATGCTGATCGTACATTGGCAGATAAAAATATGACAATTTTGCGTTATGGAGATATCCTTTTGATGCGTGCGGAAGCTCTAATTGAATTGAATCAAAATTTGGCCGAAGCAGTTTCTTTGATCAATCAGATTCGTCGGAGAGTAGGAATGCCGGAGATAGAAATGGCATCCCAGTCAGTGTTGAGAGAAAAATTGCGTCATGAAAGACGAGTTGAAACTGCTTTTGAGGGATTGCGCTACTTCGATATCATTCGTTGGCGTATTGCTGATAAGGTGAAAAAAGGAAAAGTTTATGGTGCCCGTATGAAAGCGGTTAATGAAAATATGGATCATAAATATGTGGAAGAACGTTTTTGGGAAGATAAAATGTATCTGTTCCCGGTTCCGCAAGAGGCTATGGATAATAATGGTAATTTAGTTCAGAACCCAGATTGGTAAAATAGATTGTAATTCGCGTTGTGATCCCCGGATCTGATTCTTTTGAATGAAGATTCGGGGATCTTTTGTGAATAATCAGGATTTTTTGATATTGTTAATAAGATGAATAAGATAAAGATATTTTTTTTGACATTGATCGCTATTCCACTGATTGCCCAAGAAGAACCAAAAACTCTTTGGTTTGAACAGCCTGCCAATCAGTGGGTAGAAGCATTACCAATAGGAAATGGGCAAATAGGGGCGATGATATTTGGTGGTGTTGAAGAGGAGCTGATACAGTTGAATGAGGGAACGCTTTGGTCAGGAAGTCCCCTCAAAAAAAATGTGAATCCGGAAGCCTATAAGTTCCTTGCTCCTGTTAGAGAGGCGTTGGCTAAAGAAGATTATCAACAGGCAACGAAACTTTGTAAAAAGATGCAAGGATTTTTTACGGAAAACTTCCTGCCTCTTGGAGACCTTAAAATTAAGCAAGATTTTGGTCATAAGGCAAGAGTGGTTGACTATAAAAGAATTTTGCAATTGGATAAAGCCATTGCTTCAATAGAGTTTGTGGTAGATGAGGTACATTATACTCGGAAAATGTTTACTTCTGCACCTGATAGTGTTATGGTAATTCAATTTACAGCGGATAAGCTTAGGAACTTACGTTGGATATTCATTTGACTTCTCTTTTAAAACATCATGTGACAGCAAATGGAAAAGATTTGTTTGTTTTATCAGGACAAGCTCCTGCTTGTGTAGATCCGATTTATTATGAAAGGCCGGGAAGAGAGCCTATAGTGCAAGTTGATAAAGATGGATTACAAGGTATGCGTTTTCAGACAGTGTTGAAAGCAATTCCTGATGGAGGAACTATTGTTTCTGATGAAAAAGGTATTCATGTTAAGGATGCAAATTCATTAACATTATTACTTTCTGCTGCTACCAGTTTTAATGGGTTCAATAAACATCCAGACTCAGAAGGAAAAGATGAGAAGGTTATTTCCTGTCATAGAATAGACCGTATAGACAAAGTAGATTTTGCTGTATTAAAAAAACGACATATCACAGATTTTAAGTCATATTTTGATCGTGTTTCGTTGCATTTGACAGATACTTTAAATAGTACTATCAATAAAAAACTTCCAACAGATTTTCGGTTGAAATTATATTCATACGGAAATTATGATCCTCAATTAGAAGAGCTCTATTTTCAATATGGGCGTTATTTGTTGATTTCTGCTTCACGTCCGGGTGGTTCTGCTATCAATTTGCAAGGATTATGGAGTAATGAAGTACGTCCGCCTTGGGCTTCCAATTATACGATCAATATCAATACAGAAATGAATTATTGGCTGGCAGAAAGTACTAATTTATCGGAAATGCATCAATCTTTGTTGAATTTTATTAAAAATCTTTCCATCACAGGTGAGGATACAGCGAAAGAGTATTATCATGCAAGAGGTTGGATGGCTCATCACAATTCAGATATTTGGGCATTGAGTAATTCGGTGGGGAATTGCGGTGATGGAAATCCATCGTGGGCAAGTTGGTATATGGGGGGAAATTGGCTTTCTCTCCATTTGTGGGAACATTATTGTTATACAGGGGATAAAGAGTTTTTGAAAAACGAAGCATATCCTATTATGAAAGGAGCTGCTTTGTTTTGTTTTGATTGGTTGTTAGAGAAAAATGGCTATTTAATTACTTCTCCTTCAACTTCTCCTGAAAACAATTTTTTCGTAGATAATAATGTTTATGCTGTATCGGAAGCTGCTACAATGGATATGGCTATTATTCATGATCTATTTACAAATGTAATTGAGGCATCAGAAATACTGGGTATAGATAAAAAATTTCGATCGGAAGTCATCAAAAAGAAAGAACGATTATTCCCTTATCAGATAGGTTCATTTGGTCAATTGCAAGAATGGAGTAAAGATTACAAAGAAACGGACATGAACCACAGGCATCTATCGCATCTGTTTGGTGTATATCCTGGACGACAAATATCTCCTTTGATAACGCCGGAATTGGCAAAAGCCGTGAGTCGTACATTGGAATTGCGGGGTGATAAAGGGACGGGTTGGAGTAAAGCATGGAAGATTTGTTTAATCGCGCGTCTGTTAGATGGGAATCATGCGTATAAAATGATTCGTGAAATGTTGCAGTATAGTACTTATGCAAATCTGTTTAATTCGTGCCCCCCTTTTCAGATAGATGGAAATTTTGGAGCGACAGCTGGTTTTGTAGAAATGTTACTTCAAAGTCAATTAAAAGAAATTCATCTATTACCAGCTTTACCAGATAATTGGCCTTCAGGTTGTATTTCAGGATTGAAGTCTCGTGGAAATTTTGAAGTGGCGATAGCTTGGAAAAATCATCAATTGAAACAGGCTGAGATAAAATCAAATCTTGGAAATAAATGTGTCTTGCGGACTTCTGTGCCTGTGCGAGTAAAAGGTACTGTATCTACTCAAGTGCAAGATGGCAATTATTATATAAATATGTTTGATACGCAAAAAGGAAGTACTTATTTAGTAGAAGTTGATTTGTGAATTTGAATCTGTTTTTTATTTGTGTGTTGTAGTATTGTGAAGTGATAATTATTAACAATGTATTACATGAAACGAAATTTATTGATAGCTCTGTTTCTCATTTGGGCATCCAGTCTGTTCGCATTGGAGCAGCCTAAGTTTTCCACTGCCGGTTTTTATGAGTTGCCCAACACCGGTCGTGAGGTTTATTCGATGAACCTTGCTTGGCGTTTTTATAAGGGGGATGTGGTAGGGACACCTTTTGCTACGGGGTTTGACGATTCTGGTTGGGAAGTGATTTCTATCCCGCATGGTCTGGAGTATCTGCCGATTGAGGCAAGTGGCTGTGCGAACTATCAGGGTGTTGCCTGGTATAGAAAGCGCTTTACACTGGATTCTCGGCTGAAAGGGAAGCAGTTGTTTATCCATTTTGAAGCCATCATGGGTAAAAGCGAGGTGTATGTAAACGGCAAGCTACTGAAAAAGCAGTATGGAGGATATTTACCCGTCATCTTGGATGTGACGAATGAACTGGACTGGGATGGGGAGAATGTGATTGCGGTAAAGGCTGATAATAGCGACGATCCCTCTTATCCTGTCGGAAAACCGCAAAACCTGTTGGACTTTACCTATTTTGGAGGTATCTATCGGGATTGTTGGTTGGTGGCGCATAATAAGGTGTTTATCACAAACGCAAATTATGAAAATGAGGTTGCCGGAGGAGGACTGTTTGTCTCGTTTGCCGATGTTTCGGAAAAGAGCGCGATCGTGAATTTAAAAGCACATGTTCGCAATCTTTCGGAGAAGAACGAACGAGTGACAGTTACTTTCAATTTGAAAAATAAGTCGGGTGAAGTCGTTAAGCAGGTCTTCAAGAAAGTATCGGTCAGAAAGGGAAAGGCCGGATATGCCGTTGCTTCCATCGGGATCGATTCGCCTTCTTTATGGAGTCCGGAAACTCCTTATTTATACAACTTGGATGTGACGGTGACGACTGATGCCGGAACGGTGGTTGACGGCTATCGCCAGCGGTCGGTATCCGCAGCATTGAGTTTAAGCAGACGAAAGGACTGTGGATAAACGGCAAACCCTATGACGGGAAATTGATGGGAACGAACCGGCATCAGGATTTCGCCGTGTTGGGAAATGCTTTGCCGAACTCCATGCAGTGGAGAGATGCCAAAAAGCTGCGCGATGCAGGCATGAAGGTGATCCGCACGCATTATGTGATCGATCCGGCCTTTATGGATGCTTGTGACGAATTAGGGGTGTTTGCATTGGTAGAGGTGCCCGGTTGGCAGTTCTGGAGTAAAGAGCCGATCTTTGGCGAACGTGTTTATTCAGATATACGCAATATGATCCGTATTCATCGTAATCATGCTTCGTTGTTTTTCTGGGAGCCGATCTTGAACGAAACGCATTATCCAGATGATTTTGCCAAGAATGCGTTGGAAATATGTGAAGAGGAATATCCTTATCCTTATAGCATTGCGGCCTGCGATCATGGGGCTTCCGGTGATCAGTATTATTCTTTGCTGTTGCGCCCGATCGAATCAAAATTGCAACCGGATAAAACCTATTTCATTCGCGAATGGGGAGATAATGTCGATGATTGGAATGCGCAGAATTCCGATAGCCGTGTGGCACGTGGTTGGGGAGAAGTGCCGATGTTGATCCAGGCGGAACATTATGCGAATCCGTCCTATATAAAGGAATACCCGATTCTATGTTATGAGACGATATGCAACAAGCCGAAGCAAATAGTCGGCGCTTGCTTCTGGCACTCTTTTGACCATCAGCGTGGCTATCATGCCGATCCTTTCTATGGAGGAATTATGGATGCTTTCCGCCAGCCGAAAACTTCTTATTATATGTTTATGGCACAACGTTCTCCCGAAAAGAGTGATTTGATTGCTGACAATGGACCTATGATTCATATCGCTCATGAGATCACACCTTTTTCGCCGACGGACGTGACGATTTATTCGAATTGCGAAGAAATTCGTCTGACCGTGTTTAAAGGCGGAAAAGAATATGTTTATAAGAAAGATCCGAATCATAAAGGTATGCCTTCTCCGATTATCACTTTTAAAGATATTTATCATTTCATGGAATGGAAAGCAATGGCGCGTGCCGGAAAGCAGGATGATGCCTATCTATTGGCGGAAGGTTTGATCGGTGGGAAAGTCGTTGTCAGCCATAAACGCTACCCTTCCGGACAAGCCGATCGTCTGGTCGTTCGCCTGGATAACGAGAATGTCTTTCTGAAAGCCGATGGTTCCGATGTAGTGACCGTCATTGCTGAAGTGGTAGACAAGCGTGGAACGGTGAAACGGCTGAATAATTCACACGTCCATTTTAACATCCAAGGAGAAGGTAGGCTGTTGGGGGATGCTTCCGTTGGTATGAATCCAGTTCCGATAATTTGGGGATCGGCGCCTGTTTTGGTACAATCAACGACAAAGCCAGGTAAGGTGAGGATTATTGCGTCTATGCAAAATCCGGGACAATCTCGTCCGTTGGATGGAATATTGGAGTTTGAAACGGTAGCAAACGATCAAAAAGAAATCTTTTTACAAGAAGAATTGTTAGGTGGTGGTAAGTTACGATCCAATATGAAAAGAGTTGTAAATAAGAGCGATTTAGAGAGGGAAAACGAACGTTTGCGTAAAGAATTGAATCAATTAAAAGTAAGAGAAGTCGAAAAGCAACAAACACAGTTCGGAGTTGGCATTAATGATTGATTTTAAATGTAAAGCAATATAAAATTTAGCTCTTATGTGCTTATCTATATTATTTTTGTACTTTTGCGCCTGAAAATGGCGGACTTCTTTTGTCTGTACCGAACATAGATATAATAATAACGAAACAATATGGAAATTGCAAGTAAGTACAACCCCGCAGAAGTAGAGGTAAGTGGTATCAGTATTGGTTGGATAACGGCTTTTTCAAGTCGAAACCAGACGGCCGTGAGCCGTATACGATCGTCATTCCGCCCCCAAACGTCACTGGCGTGCTTCATATGGGACACATGCTTAACAATACCATCCAGGATATTCTGATCCGCCGTGCCCGTATGCAGGGGAAGAACGCTTGCTGGGTACCGGGAACGGACCACGCTTCTATTGCAACCGAAGCAAAAGTCGTGAATCGCCTTGCACAGCAGGGGATTAAGAAGACAGACTTGACACGTGAAGACTTTCTTAAACATGCTTGGGAATGGAAGGAAGAGCACGGAGGTATCATCCTTAAACAGTTGCGTAAGCTGGGAGCGTCTTGTGACTGGGACCGTACGGCTTTCACGATGGACGAACTGCGTTCCGAAAGTGTGATCAAGGTTTTTGTCGATCTCTATGAGAAAGGACTGATCTATCGCGGTGTCCGTATGGTGAACTGGGATCCGAAAGCATTGACCGCCCTGTCCGATGAAGAAGTTATATATAAGGAAGAACATAGCAAACTGTATTACCTTCGTTATAAGGTGGAAGGTGATCCGGAAGGGCGTTATGCGGTTGTTGCGACAACCCGTCCCGAAACGATCATGGGGGATACGGCCATGTGCATCAATCCGAACGATCCGAAGAACACTTGGTTGAAAGGGAAGAAAGTGATTGTTCCGCTGGTAAACCGCGTGATCCCTGTGATTGAGGATGATTATGTGGATATCGAGTTCGGTACCGGTTGCCTGAAAGTGACTCCGGCACACGATGTGAACGACTATATGTTGGGCGAAAAATATAATTTGCCCTCTATCGATATATTCAATGATAACGGTACGATCAGCGAAGCCGGTGGTTTGTATGTCGGCATGGACCGTTTCGACGTTCGTAAGCAGATCGAAAAAGACTTGGAAGCAGCCGGCCTGATGGAAAAGGTGGAAGCTTATGAAAATAAAGTCGGTTTCTCCGAACGTACCAATGTGCCTATCGAACCGAAGCTGTCTATGCAGTGGTTCTTGAAGATGGAGCACCTCGCACAGATCGCCTTGGAACCGGTGATGAAGGATGACATTAAATTCTATCCTCCTAAGTTTAAGAATACCTATCGCCATTGGATGGAAAACATCAAGGACTGGTGTATCAGCCGTCAGTTATGGTGGGGACACCGTATTCCGGCTTATTTCCTGCCCGAAGGCGGTTATGTCGTAGCCGAAACGGCAGAGAAAGCTTTGGAAATGGCCAAGGAAAAGACCGGCAACGCTTCTCTGACGATGACCGATCTGCGTCAGGATGAGGATGTGTTGGATACCTGGTTTTCTTCCTGGTTATGGCCGATCTCTTTGTTTAATGGTATCAACGATCCGGATAATGAGGAAATCAACTATTACTATCCGACGAGCGATCTGGTGACCGGTCCGGATATCATCTTCTTCTGGGTAGCCCGGATGATTATGGCCGGTTATGAATATCGAGCAAGATGCCGTTCAAGAATGTATATTTCACTGGTATCGTGCGTGACAAACTGGGCCGTAAGATGTCAAAGTCATTAGGAAACTCTCCTGATCCACTGCAACTTATCGAACAATACGGCGCAGACGGTGTACGTATGGGATTGATGATGGCAGCACCTGCCGGAAACGATATTCCTTTCGATGATGCGTTGTGCGAACAGGGACGTAACTTTAACAATAAGATATGGAATGCCTTCCGTCTGATCAAAGGATGGACGGTCGATTCAACTATCGAACAGCCCGAGGCGGCAGCCACTGCTGTCAAATGGTTTAAGATGCAGTTGGACAAGACGATCGCCGAAATGGACGATCTGTTCGGTAAATACCGCTTGAGCGAAGCGATGATGGCTGTTTACAAACTCTTCTGGGATGAGTTCTCTTCCTGGTATCTGGAGATGGTTAAACCGGGTTACGGGCAACCTGTTGATAAGTCAACTTATTTATCAACACTTGGCTTCTTCGATGCTCTGCTTCGCCTGCTTCATCCGTTTATGCCTTTTATTACAGAGGAGTTGTGGCAAGCGTTGGAACCGCGTAAGGAAGGCGAGAGTCTGATGGTCGCATTGATACCGGAGGTTGCTCCTGTTGATAACTTATATCTGGAAGACTTCGAAATAGCAAAAGAAATTGTGGGTGGAGTGCGTACGATACGTCTCCAGAAAAATATACCGAATAAGGAAGCATTGGAATTGCAGGTACTGGGTGAACACAACGATCACTTCAACGCCGTAATCGCTAAGATGTGTAACCTGTCGTCCATCATCCGTACAGAAGAAAAAGCAGCCGGTTCTGTTTCCTTCTTGGTGCGTACGACGGAATATGCTGTCCCATTGGGTAATATGATCAACGTGGAAGAGGAGTTGGCTAAGCTTCAGGACGAGTTGAAATACCAGCAAGGCTTCCTTACTTCTGTCATGAAAAAGTTAAGTAACGAAAGTTTTGTAAGCAAAGCTCCGGCCAAAGTCATTGAAATGGAACGTAAGAAACAGGCCGATGCAGAAAGTAAAATCAAGTCTATCGAGGAAAGCATTGCAGCTTTGAAGAAATAAAGAACTCGATTGGAATATCATAAAAGCCGTTGTCCCGTAAATATACGGATGCAACGGCTTTTTTTCTTTTAAATGTTATCGTACACACTAAAAAAAGATTATATTTGCCGACAATAGTGTAATCATATTTAAATTAATATCATGGAGAAATCAAGAAGATCTTTTTTTAAGAAAGGGCTGGCAGGAGCTATTCTGCTGGGTACGGCAAGCGTAGCTAAGGCCGGATTGCCAGATCCAGTGAAGCCTAAGGCTGCTAAGGCCGTAAATCCTTTTCATTTGGGTATGGCTGGGTACACATTTGTAAACTTTGACTTGGAAACTACGTTAAAAACTTTGCAGCGTTTGGATATTCATTATCTTTGTATCAAGGATTTCCACTTGCCGTTCAAAAGTACGGACGAAGAGATCAAGGCGTTTCATGAAAAATGCGCTTCGTATGGTGTGACTGGATATGCTGTCGGTCCTATCTATATGAAGAGCGAGGCTGAAATCGATCGTGGTTTTGAATATGCGAAGCGAGTAGGTGTGAAAACGATTGTCGGCGTACCAAATTACGAACTTTTGCCTTATGTAGACAAAAAAGTGAAAGAGTACGACTTCAATTATGCGATCCATTTGCACGGACCCGATATCAAGACTTATCCGGATGCAACGGATGTTTGGGAACATACGAAAGATCTGGATCCGCGTATCGGTATGTGTTTGGATGTTGGTCACGACCTGCGTAATGGTTGCGATCCTGTTGCCGACTTGAAGAAATATCATACCCGCGTGTTCGATATGCACATTAAGGATGTGACGGATTCTTCAAAAGCCGGACGCGGTATCGAGATCGGTCGCGGAAAGATCGACTTCCCCGCGTTGATTCGTATGATGCGCGAAGTGAACTATACCGGAATGTGTAGTCTGGAGTTCGAAAAGGACATGAAAGATCCTTTCCTCGGTATCGCAGAGTCTATCGGCTATTTCAAGGCCGTTAGTGATATGGCATGATAAGAATTATGATTTATGATTTGTGATTTATGACTTATGAAGCACAAGTTGTGAAGCATAATTCATAAATTATAAATCATAAATGTAAAGATGAGAACAACGTTGTATCTGTTAGTGGCCTGCCTGTTTTCGGCGTGCAGCACCATTGAATATATCGGAATAGAAACTTATAACCCGGCCGAGATTACTTTCCCGAAGAAGGTCGACAAGGTTTTGATTGTTAATAACGCCGTTCCCCAGCCTGATGATGTCGGTTATACCTATAATTTATATGGAACTGTGCAGGACACGGCCCGCGCCCATGCGGATAGTGCTTTGTATGATGCCTGCCATTCTTTAGGCAAATCGATTGTGGATGTTTCTTTCTTCAATGATGTCCTTCTCTATCATGATGGTACCCGTCAGGATACAAAATATTTGGTGGATGAAAAGTTGACGCCCGAAGCGGTGAAAGAATTGTGCCGGGAGACAGGGACGGACGCTGTTATTTCGTTCGACCGCCTGCTGTTCCGGATGGAAAAAATGTTGTTGCTTTTGCCGAAGGTTTTGTTGTGGGAGGAGTCGATGTCGAGATTACGGGAGTCGTCCGCGGTTATCTTCCCGGACGCGACAATCCGTTGGCCACCGTCTATGTGCAGGATAGTGTTTTCTGGTCTGAAAGCGCGGACAATATGGAGCAATTGAAACTTTATCTGCCGTCGCCGGATGAAGCTTTACGGGCTGCTGGACAGTATATAGGTACGAAGATTACTCCGAACTTTGTACCTCATTGGGATAATGAAAGCCGCTGGTTCTACAAAGGTGAGGGGGCGCGTTGGAAAGAAGCGACTGCCTATGCCTTGTCCGACAAATGGGAAGAATCGGCTTTGCGTTGGAAGCATGTGTATGAAAATTCTTCGCGTTGGAAAGAACGGGCAAAAGCTGCATCGAACTTGGCTTTGTACTATGAAATGAAGACTCAGTTGAAGGAAGCCTACAACTGGGCTGCTAAATCTTACGAGATTTTTAATAGTAAAAAGGGAGAAGACTATAATTATACGAAAATGCAACGGCTGTATGTAGAGGCTCTTGGCAAGCGTATCCGTTCAGATCAAAAACTAAATAAGCAATTTGGAGAATAATAATCTTATATTCTCTGAATTATTATTACTTTTGGCAGACGTTTCGAATAAAGAATAAATAATAAGATATGAGTGCAAATAATGCAAAGGTTCAGGCTGTCATAGAAGCGACTTTCAATTCGGCCATCAATAAACTTGCGGCAAACGAAGCTGGCAACTGTTACAGCGATTTATACGTGCAGGTGGATGCTGAAAGTGGAGAGTTGCTTATTTATGATGAAGAGGATGCGCTGGTTGAGAAGACTATCATTTTCGATTGGGTGAATACGACATGTGATGACGATCAGTTCACTCAGCAGGTTGCTGCAACTTTGAAAGCCGTGCTTGCCGTTTTGGTTACAAAAAAAGTTTTTGAAAACCCTTGTTTTTTGAAACCGTTCTCGGTAAGCCTGACAGATGAGGATTTCTCTGTTATTGAGGAACTTCTGTTCTTGGACGATGAAAATCTTCGTTTGGATGATCCTCTTTTAAAAGATTTAGATGCAGATTTAGATGATTTTTTAGCGAAACTTCTTTCAGATGTCAAATAGACTTCTTATATTTGCGCCCGCATTCAGGAAGTAAATGTCGCCGAAATAGCTCAGTTGGTAGAGCAACGCATTCGTAATGCGTAGGTCGCCGGTTCAAGTCCGGCTTTCGGCTCACAATATCAAGCAGTTATCTTTTTCGATGACTGCTTTTTTTATGGCTTTTTCTGTGGTTTTCGTGGTTTGTTTAAACCAGCGTTTAAACCATGAGTACAACAGTCAATGTCGTATGTTACAAGTCTAAAATATTGAAAAACAATGAATCACCTTTGATGATTCGTGTTTGTAAGGATCGAAAACTCATCGGCCGGGGATCGGCCAGCGCTAAGGGATGAGATCTCCGTTCCAATGAGTGTAAGATTATAATAATTTAAATCGGTTTCCAAACTTTGTAGCCAATTGTTGCGAAATTGTAGCCCAATGGCCAGTGGTATGGTTCATTTCTTCCGTGTATTATGATATGTAAGATAAACCAGTTTTTCAAGGATTGTGTCCGATGGGAACATGACCTTGTTTTCGTTACCTTGCGGATTTGGCGATGATACCCGTTAAGAGTTTAATCTTTCCACTGTCTTGACCCCTTTCACCGCGTTGATTTTTTAGTCAACATATTTAGCGCCGTTGTGTCGCGGACCATCACTGTAAAGTTCCCCTGGAAGATCCCGTCTACCGAATCGATGTTCAGAGAGCGGAGCGTGACACCTGCTTCTTTGCTGATGACGGAAGTGATGTTGGTGACAATCGCGATATCGTCACGACCGATGACCCGGAGCGTAACAATATATCCGTTGTCTCCTTTGCCGCTCCATTTTGCTTGAATGATGCGGTAGCCGAAACGGCTGAACATCTCCTGCGCGTTTGGGCAGTCCATCCGGTGAATCTTGATTCCCTGTGTAGAGACGAAACCGAAGACCTCGTCTCCGTAGATCGGGTTACAGCATCTCGCCAACTTATATTCGATGCCTGTCAGGTTTTGGTCGATCACCAGTACGTCCTTGTTCGTAGAGATCTCTTCTACTTCGGTTGTCGTGATATATTCTTCAGCACTGCGTACTTCGGTGTGCTCGTTCGTTTCTGTTTCTCGGCGGAGCTGCTCTAAATATTCGTCGATCACCTGGTTCGGGTCGAGGCGTTCTTCGGCAATCTCTACATAAAAGTCGGTGACAGTCTTGAACCCCTTTTTCTTGATGTAGCGCATCAGGGGAGCTTCCTCCATCTCGATCTTCCGGTTTTTGAAGCGGCGTTGCAACATCTCTTTGGCAAAGTCCACCGCTTTGGCCGTTTCTTCACGGAGCGCCTGTTTGATCTTTACACGCGCTTTAGAGGTGACGACGATGTTCAGCCAGTCACGCTTAGGAGTCTGGGTGGGAGCAGTGATGATGGAAACCGTATCGCCGTTGTTCAATGTATGTTTGATCGGAACATTCTTTTCGTTTACCTTGGCCGAAACACATTTACAGCCTAACTTGGTATGGATTGCGAAAGCAAAGTCGAGTACGGTCGCCCCTTTGGCCAGCTTGATCAGTTCGCCTGTCGGCGTGAAGACATAGATTTCGTCCTTATATAAGTCCATCTTGAAATCCTGCATCAAGTCAAGCGGGTTGTTCTCCTTCGTTTCCAATGCGGCCCGTACAGTATTTAGGAATTCATCCAGTCCGCTTTCCGCTTTTCCTCCTTTATATTTCCAATGTGCGGCTAGTCCCCGTTCGGCGATCTCATCCATGCGACGGGTACGTATTTGTACTTCCACCCATTTGTTCTGTGGCCCCATCACTGTGATATGCAAACTTTCGTAACCGTTCGTTTTTGGAATGGAGATCCAGTCTTTCATGCGTTTCGGGTTCGGTTGGTACATATCGGTGATGATCGAGTAGACCTGCCAGCAGTCCGAACGTTCCTTCTCATACGGTGTGTCCAGGATGATGCGGATGGCAAATAAGTCGTAGACGCCTCGAACGGGATATTTTGCTTTTTCAGCTTATTGTTGATGGAATGGATAGACTTCGTACGTCCTTTGATGTCGAAACAGAGTCCGGCTTCTTTCAGCTTCCGTTTGATGGGGGCGATGAACTCGGCGATGTAGGCGTCTCGCGAACGCTTTGTCTCGTTCAGCTTCTGTTTGATGAAGTCATATTGCTTACGGTCGGTATATTTCAGCGACAAGTCTTCCAGTTCGCTTTTGATCGTGTACAGTCCGAGGCGGTGGGCAAGCGGGGCGTAGAGGTAAGAAACCTCCGTTGCCAGCCGTTTCCGATCTTCGTCGCTCTTCAGGAACTTGCCGAGGCGCATCAAGCAAAGACGGTCGGCGATCATAATCAGGATCACGCGTACATCTTCAGCAAACGAGAACAACAGCTTATGGAAGTTTTCGGAGTCGACAGCCGTATTGCGGGCATAAAGGGCAGAAGTTTTCAGCAGGCGGCTGATGATCAAGGTGACATCCGCATCGAATGTAGCTTTCACTTCCTCTAAAGTGATGATCTTTTTCATGACCGGACGGTAGAGTAGGAGGGCGATGACCGAGGTACGCTTCAACCCGATCTCGACGGTGGAGATCAATGCCGTATCAATATTGCGGAGCAGGCCGTTGATGCCGTTTTTGTCTCGTCCGTAACAATCCAGAGCCACAACCCGCTTCATCAACTCCTTCATCTTGCTCAGATCTTCTTTTTTCAGGAAAGAGTATAGATGGCGTAATAATTGCTTGTACTTGGAGAAAAACTGTTTTTTCTCCTCTTCGGTAAAGAACGGTTGTATATCCATAGTCGTCTGTCTTTTTACTGCCTGTTTGAGGGCTGTCCGTAAAACATACCGTAAAAATAAGTTTTTCTACGAATATCAGTGCAATTCTAATGGTATTTTTATACATTTGCGATATACATAGGCTGGCAGGGCCTTGTAGCGTGTCTGATTATTAACTTATTAAAAAAGATATACTATGTTAAACGCAAAAGACTTAGAGTTACTGGCGGCTAAAGGGATCGGCGAAAAGCAGATTGAAGAACAGTTAGCTTGTTTCGTGAAAGGGTTTCCTTTTCTGGAAATTACAGCTTCGGCCTCGGTTGAGAAAGGGATTATGGTGATCCCGCAGGAAAAACAGGCTACTTATATGGATGCTTGGGATGCTTACTTGGCAAAGAATAAGAAGATCGTGAAGTTCGTGCCGGCTTCGGGTGCGGCAAGCCGTATGTTCAAAAACCTGTATGAGTTCCTGTCTGCCGACTATAACGAGCCTCAGAATGCGTTTGAGAAGAAGTTTTTCGACGACATCAGGAAATTTGCTTTCTATGATGCCTTGAATCAGGCTTGCATTGAGAATGAAGCGAAAGATATTCCTGCGTTGGTTGCTCTTGGAGAGTATAAAGCTGTTGTCGCCAACTTGCTGGAGCCAAAAGGACTGAACTATGGACAACTCCCGAAAGGTCTGTTGCTTTTTCATTCTTATCCGCAGACAGCCCGCGCGGCTATGGAAGAGCATTTGGCCGAAGGTGCGATGTATGCGAAGAACAATGCCGGCGAAGTGAATATACATTTCACTGTGTCGCCTGAACATAAGGCATTGTTCGAACAGTTGGTTGCTGCAAAGGCGGGAGATTATGAAGAGAAATTCTCAGTCAAATACGATATTTCTTTCAGCGTGCAGAAACCGAGTACCGATACGATTGCTGCCGATATGAACAACAATCCGTTCCGCGATAAGAGCGGTAATCTGTTGTTTCGTCCGGGTGGCCACGGAGCTTTGATCGAAAACCTGAACGATGTGGATGCCGATGTGGTGTTTGTCAAGAACATTGACAATGTGGTTCCGGATAGCTTCAAATGTTCGACTGTCATCTTCAAAAAGGTGATCGCCGGTGTGCTGGTTTCTTTGCAGGAACGTATTTTCAACTATCTGGAGCTGATCGACAGCGGAAAGTATTCGCATGACCAGGTGGAAGAGATGATTCACTTCCTGCAGGAAGAGCTGTGTGTGAAGAATCCGGAAACGAAGTTGTTGGAAGATGCCGAGTTGATCCTTTATATTAAGAGTAAGCTGAACCGTCCGTTGCGTGTCTGTGGTATGGTGAAGAATGTCGGTGAACCGGGCGGTGGTCCGTTCCTCGCTGTCAATCCGGACGGAACTGTCTCTCTGCAGATTCTCGAAAGTTCGCAAATCGATTTGAAGGACCCTGAAAAGAAAGCGATGTTCGAAAAGGGTACGCACTTCAACCCGGTAGACCTGGTTTGTGCGTTGAAGAATTATAAAGGTGAGAGGTTCAACCTGCCAGATTATGTGGACAAGAATACCGGTTTTATCTCTTATAAAAGTAAGGACGGTCGCGAATTGAAAGCGTTGGAGTTACCTGGTTTGTGGAATGGTGCGATGAGCGACTGGAATACAATCTTTGTCGAAGTGCCTATCGAAACCTTCAATCCGGTTAAGACGGTAAATGATCTGCTGCGGCAGGAACATCAATAAATAAAAGGAGTCTGAATTACGGCAAAGCTATAATTCAGGCTTTTTTCTTGAAGACCACCTCTTTTTCGTCGTCGTTTTGAAGGATGAGGTTCATATTGCTGTAATCGATTGTCCCTTCATATAGACTTCGCCGTTAACCAGCAGTACGATGTTGTCTTTCGCCGTACGGAACCAGTGTCCCTTGTAGTCACTAACGAGCTTAACAGGTGATAATTGATAGGTTGTGCACTGGAATGTGTAATCGTTGTCAAAGGTGATGGAGGTCTTTGTTTGAGCCTCTTTCTCGTCCGGATGATAAGTGGCGTAGACGGCATCGGTGATAATGTTCTCCGGATTGCAGGAAACTGCCCGGTCAAATCCGACCAGTCCGGTAATCAGGAGTTGCATATCAGGACCTTCCTCATCTGTTTCTTTGGGGATCAAATAGCCCATTACGCCGCAATTGATGGCCTCCGCCTCTCTCGGTTTCATCTCTTGGTATTTCTTTTCGACTTTGAGATATTCGCCTTTCATGGCTACCGGAAGGATGGCTCCGCTGATGCAGTCTTTCAATGTGGCGGCATCGGCATAATAGGTGAAGTCGCCGTTGAAATAAAAGATATTCGGACCGGTCGGAATCGTATCTTTCGTAAAGGTTTCTGTTTGCGCCGTTTCGTCGGATTGTTTGTTACCTGTGCAGGCAGCCAGTAACGGGAGGATGAAAAGTAATCCTATTAATTTCCTTGTTTTCATATTCTCAGTTGTTTAAAATATGAAAGAATAACAAGGAGACCTGTTACTATGTTTAAAAAAGCCGACCATCATTGGTGGGGCTTTGTCATTTTTTAATTCCGCCTGTCCTAATGGGAAGAAGTTCCGCTTTCCAAAATACTTACGATGGAGAAAAGCGTGAAACAGATGCCTCCCAATCCTGCCAGCACGCGTGCCGGAACGAAATAGTATCCGTGAACGGAATCGATCTCGAATAGGAAAGCCGACAGGAATAAGCAAGTCAACGCCGTAAAGATGGGAATCAGCGGGATACGGTTGGATAGTTTGAACTCATGCCGCCATATCTTCGACAGCAATATTACCTTGCTGGAAATACTGTAGCATACCAATCCCAAGCCGATCATGATGTAACCGGTCGAGCCAAGCGACATATTTGCCGTGCCCAGTATCAGGATCAGTCCCCAGATGATGCAGAGGCTTCCCACGACAAGAACGAGCACTGGCCATATCTTGCGTTCTGTCTGGGAGAAAATGTTCCGTATCTGTCGGGCAATGGTGGCAACCAGTGTGATCAGGCAGGTACAGATACTGGCAAGTCCGATCATTACATGTCCGGCAACGAAATATTTCGGATGTAAGCTGCTTTTGGACAATAGCACGAACGCCCATATCCAAGTTGTCAGCGCGAGAATGGCGGCAACGGAGATCAGCATCAATCCTTGTGTCCGGGTAAAGGCTTTCGGCGGTACGTCATGGTCGCTCTTTTGGGCATTTTCGGTAATCATGGTGAAACGGGTGGAAGAAGTGGCAGTCGTTGCGACACAAGCAGTGATAAACCCTACGCCGCAGATCACATGTCCCGCAACGAACGAAGCTGAGTCCGGTGAAGAATGCAGAATATGCATGCCGCCAATGATAGTCAGGACCGCTGAAAGGTAGCCAATTCCCGGAAGTGTATATTTGCTGACCTGCCCGAATGTCCCGATGATCTGACGTATGATGGTGGCTGCCGTTGAGAATAGTGCGATGCATATCATACCCAGCGAGAATATCACAGGCCCCGCCACATATCGGTTCGGATCTGTCCCGTAGGAGGTGATGAACCAGCCGTAGCCAAAACAAAACAGGGCCATGAGTAAAGGTATTGCTCTGAACAGAACGCTGATGCCGTAATTCATAGGATCATTATTTTAAGTTTCCAGACAAACAACGCCTGTCAGGGGTTTGTTCCCATTCTTTACATTTTATAAATACTTTTAGGTATAGACGGATGGCTGCCTGTGGGCCGGGAATTGTGTCCGCATCGGTTCCTAATCCGATGTGGACACAATTATAAACGGATAGGCATCAAACAAAAAAGCCGCCCGAAATAAATCGGACGGCTTTTTCGTATGGCAATAGAACCACAGAGATTACACTCTTCTTTCTTTGATTCTTGCTTTCTTACCGGTAAGAGCACGCAGGTAATACAATTTAGCGCGACGTACTTTACCAAACTTGTTAACAGTGATGCTTTCGATAAACGGAGATTCGATCGGGAAAATACGTTCTACCCCTACGTTTTCAGACATCTTACGCACTGTGAAGCGTTTTTTGTCACCATGACCGGAGATGCGGATTACAACACCTCTGTACTGCTGGATACGTTCTTTGTTACCTTCTTTAATACGGTAAGCTACTGTAATAGTGTCACCACTCTTGAATGCAGGAAATTCCTTCTTCGTAGCAAACGCTTCGTTTACAACTTTAATTAAATCCATTGTTTTATAGCTTTTTAATTGTAATTTTTAATGAAACGCAATGTAACGGGCTACTTGTCCCGACAGAGATTACGCAAAGCGGATGCAAAGTAACGAAATAATTATTTGATACGCAAGTGTTAATTCTTAAATAATTCCGCTTATCATTATAAAATAGGAGCGAATGGGAGATAAACCAGCACCTCCGTCACCTCCGGATAGATATTCCGATATTCGTCTGTCAAATCTTTCACAAAATACCCGCTTATCGGCATCGTATAGTTCATTAACAATTCGTGCTTATCGGAATAGATCGAGTATGAAGGCTGATTGGATGCTGACTTTTCTATCTCCAGTATTCCTTGTACCAATAGCTGGTTCTCTTCGTCATATACATACATGCGTTGTAAGCTCTCGGCAAAGGGATAAGAACGTTTTTTTATCACCCATTTTGTTTCCGGCACTTTTCCGATCGCTTCGGCTGCGATCTGTGCCGAATCTGAAGGTGTAACCCCTTTGATCAGGCATTGTTTTTCCCCTCGGAGCGTGTGAGTTCTTTTTTCCCACAACTCTTCCCCGTCTTTTGCTTCGACCGTAAAGGTGGCTGAATTTCCTCCGGCATCCGTTACTGTGATCTGCGCATTGCCTATGTTCAGAGCTTCGACCAGAACAGTAGCCTTGCCTTCGTTGCTACTTGTGACGAGCACGATGTTTTCGTCTGACGAAGTTGCGTGGATCTTCCCTTTTGCTCCTTGTACGTTTACGGAGGTACCTATGTTGTTAGTGTACACTACCAAGATATTGTTTTCTAACGCTATCTGCTTCCCGGAATTAATGTCTCCTATGATTTCATCTTGGGTAAAATAAATATTGTCGTCATCGTTGCAAGCAGTGGTGAACAATAAGCAAAAGACAAGCCACAAGTTAACGAAATAAATGTTTTTTAGATGCATTGTATTTTATTTATTGGTTCATATCTGTGAATAAGGCAACGGCGAGAGGAACAGGCTGGTATTCCGGGTAGCCGTATAGGCATATTCCGGCAGGTTCTTGATACGCAGCCAGTCCGGATGTGACCGGAATTTATCCCAGGCGGCATTGCGTGTCGGTTCGTCTTTATACCAGGTGAGATACATTACTGCCGGCATGATCGGGCCGGCCAACACTTCTCCGTAGCAGACGGAGTTAATGCCGACTTTGTCGAAAACATCAATCTCGTCTTTATTGAACATCGCGACTTTTCGCCGATTAGCTTCTTCGTTGGGGCTGTGATACGTCCTGAGTTCGAACATCGTCCGGTTCTTGTCCGGCATCAGAAGATATGGCACTTTGTCGAAAGCTTCGCATAGGAAACTTTCGAAATTGAAGTAAGCCGGATTGGGAGCCGTCTTGTCGAAATAAGGTTGTGCCGCTTTCCTGAATGCTGCGTCGTCCCAGATTGCTTGTTTCACCTGATGATAAGTCATGATGTCGGGATAGATGAACAGCAGCAGACGCCGTTCTTTTTCCTCTTTTTTATAGGGGGTGAAGGCACCGGCTTTGATGCTCTTCCTGTTATAGGCCGGTATCAGTATATCGCGGAAAAAGTTGTCCAAGCCGTCCGCGCCTTCTTCCAGCGTGTAGATACGCCATTCGTATAGTTGCTTTCCGGATGGAGCGTTTTTTTCGGAGGTTGCAGCTATCCCTTTGATAGCCGGGAGAGTGGCCAGCAGGCCTGTCAGTTTCATAAAGTGCCTTCTTTGCATGGTTCTATAGAATTTAGATAAAAAATAAGTTAGTAAACACTTCAAAGGTAGGAAATATCAGGGTATTTTCCGTACATTTGTTTTGATTTATGATTTATGAATGATGATTTATCAGAAAGACATTGTGATTATCATTTATACATCATATATTCTGTATTATAAATTTTAGATCTTTCGATGAAGAAAATATATGTCTTTTTATTTAGTTGTGTTGCCGTTCTTTCCACTGTCGCACAGACGACGCCGAATCTTTACCGAGCAGTGGACAAAGCGAAAATGAATCATTGGGTGGACTCGGTCTTCGATGCGATGAGCTACGACGAACGTGTCGGGCAACTCTTTATGGTCATTGCCAACCCGAAATCTGACACACGCAATATGCAACGCTTGATGCGTTATGTCAATGAGATAAAGATAGGCGGCATTCTTTTTCATAAAGGCGATCCGGTCATGCAGGCCGAGGTAACGAACCGCCTGCAAAAGACATCGCGCGTCCCGATGCTCGTGTCGTTGGATGGAGAGTGGGGACTTTCCATGCGTCTTTCTGGTACGACCCGTTTCCCGAAGAATATGATGTTGGGAGCGATCGAAGATAACGATCTGATAACCGAATACGGCAAGGAAGTCGCCCGTCAGTGCAAGGAGATGGGAATCCATATCAATTTCGCACCCGATATGGATGTGAACAGTAATACCGATAACCCGGTGATCGGTCTCCGCTCTTTCGGTGAGAATCCGCAAGCGGTAGCCGACAAGGGGCTGGCGTATGCCGCGGGCTGGAAGGCAGGGCATCTTGTCCGTTGCCAAGCATTTCCCCGGACATGGCGATACCGCCGAAGATTCCCATTATACGCTGCCTGCCGTTCATCATGACCGGGCACGTTTGGATAGTGTGGAATTATTACCTTTCAAACGCTATATCTATGACGGCTATGCCGGTGTGATGACCGGACACCTTTATGTCCCGGCGTTGGACAAGGTACGCAACAGACCAGTCTCCATGTCTCGTGCCGTCGTCACCGACTTGCTGCAAAAAGAACTCGGATTCCGAGGGTTGTGCTTTACTGACGCTTTGGCAATGAAAGGGGCTACTACCCGTAAGTCCGATAATCCTTCCGTAAAGGCACTATTGGCGGGTAATGACATCCTTTTGGCTCCGGCTGCGCCGATCAACGACTTCGCAGCTGTGAAGGAAGCTTTGGAAGAAGGTATTTTGGATAGGGAAGAGATAGAAGCGAAGATCATCAAGATTCTGCAATATAAATATATTGCCGGACTGGACGATTATCGCCCAATCGAAACGAAAGGTTTGTCCGAACGGCTGAATTCTCCCCATGCTGCGTGGCTGGCAGCCAAGTTGAATGAAGAAGCGATCACTCTGTTGAAGAACGAGGGTGACATCATCCCGTTGAAGCAGTTGAATAAGAAAAGGATTGCCGCCCTCTCTATCGGTGACGGGATAGGGAACGAGTTTCAAAAGATGCTGGGGAGCTATGACTCGATTGCTTGTTTCAGCATCAGCCGGAATTCGACGGCGGCTCAAGTGCAGAACGTATATAAGAAACTGGAGAAATACGATGTGATCATTTGCGGTGTACATACGGTCCGTATTCCGGAAAGCTTGGCACTGCACCAGTTGGCAGCCAAGAAAGAACTGATCTATGCCTTTTTTACTTTGCCCTATTTTTGTAAAGAATATAAATCTTCCATCCTGAAAGCCAAAGCGGTTATAATGGCCTACGAGGGAACGCCGCTTGCCCAGAAATATGCCGCGCAAGCCATTTTCGGCGGTATTGCAGTTAAAGGAAAGCTGCCGGTTTCCATTCCTACCCTGTACACGGCTGGGACGGGCATGTTTACCGAAAAGACACGTCTCGGCTATCACGAGCCGGAAGAAGTGGGGGCAAGCCCCGAACGTTTGGACGTGATCGCCTCCATCGTGGAAGATGGCCTGGAGCAGAAGGCTTTTCCCGGTTGTCAGGTGCTCGTTGCTAAAGATGGTATGATTATCTATGACAAATCGTTTGGCTATTTCGATTACGACAAGAAACAAGCTGTTGACGAAAATTCCATTTATGACCTGGCTTCTTCCTCCAAAGCGGCGGGGACTTTGCTGGCCGTAATGAAAGCCTATGATGACAAGAAGTTCACGCTGAACAATAAGATCTCCGATTTTATACCCGAACTGAAAGATTCAGATAAGAAGAACTTGGTCATTAAGGACCTTCTCTATCATCAGTCCGGCTTGACGCCAACGATCAATTTTTACCTGAATGCGATCGACAGGGATAGCTATAAAGGCAGCCTGTACAGCAATGTAAAGAACCAGGCGCATCCGGTCCGTTTCGATGCCCGGACGTATGTGCGCAACGACTTCTCTTTTCTGCCCGGTTTGGTTTCCTTTGACAGGAGACCTGGCTTTACGACCGAAGTGGCCCACAAGATGTATCTGCACGACTCTTTTAAAGACACCATCATTCAGGAGATTAAAGACTCACGCCTCGGTGTGCGCGGCAAGTACAAATATAGCTGTATCAATTTCATCCTGTTGAAGATGATGGTGGAAAAGCAGATGCAGCAGCCGATGGATCGTCTGCTACACGATACGTTTTTCAGCCGGCTTGGAGCTTGGCATACGACCTATAATCCGTTGCATATCTTCGATACGATACAGATCGTCCCGACCGAGTACGACGGTTTCATCCGCCGCCAACTGTTGCGCGGCTATGTGCACGACGAGGCCGCCGCTTTTCAGGGTGGTGTTTCGGGTAATGCCGGACTTTTCTCCAACGCGGGCGACCTGGCGAAAGTGCTGCAACTCTATTTGAACCAAGGTCACTACGGAGGTGAAGGATATTTGTCTAAGGAGACCTGCCGCCTCTTTACTCAAAGCAAAAGCCCGACCTGTCGCCGCGGCTTGGGCTTCGACAAACCGGTAGCTGGCGGAGGCAAAGCGTCTCCCTGCGGTAGCCTGGCTCCTATCTCCGTCTATGGGCATACTGGTTTTACCGGCACTTGCTTCTGGGTGGACCCGGATAACAAGCTGTTGTATATCTTCTTGTCCAATCGTGTGAATCCGACGCGGGCTAACAACAAGCTCAGTTCGCTGAACATTCGTACACGTATCCAAGATGCAATCTACAAGGCAATTAATAATTGACAGTTAATAGTTAATTTTCATTCTTCATTTTTAATTTTCCATATGTTATTCGGACACGGTGACGATCACTATAATTCGCAGAAAGAGGTAAAGATAAATTTCAGCTCGAATGTATGGCATGGGGCTGATCTCCGTACACTCAGAGAACATCTGAATGGGAAGTTTTGTGAACTCACGCGTTATCCGGAACCGGATGCTTCTTCCCTGAAAAGATTACTTGCTCGTTGTTATGAGGTGGAGATGGATAATTTAGTGGTTACGAACGGCTCTATCACAGCTTTCTATTTGTTGGCGCAAACCTGGAAAGGGGCGAAATCCGCTATTGCTGTTCCTTCTTTTGCCGAATATGAAGATGCGTGCCGCCTGTATGGGCATGAGGTATGTTTCTTCCCGACTTCGTGTGATCTGTCCGCCCTTTCGTTGAAAGGGCAGGATTTCTGTTGGATTTGTAATCCGAACAATCCAGACGGCAAACTGATCCACAGGGAGGAACTGCTTACTTTGATTGAGGCAAACCGGCAAACTGTCTTTGTCATTGACCAGGCATATGTTGCTTTCACGACGGAAGAATTGCTGAAGCCCTCGGATATCTTCAATCATCCGAACCTGATTCTGATCCAATCGATCTCGAAAGAGCATAATATACCGGGACTCCGTATCGGCTACCTGATCGCTTCACCAGAAAAGGTCGAGCAGATAAACCGGTACATTATTCCTTGGTCTGTCAACGCAATCGCAGTGGAAGCAGGTAAATACATCTTGACGCATCCGGAGCAATATATCCTGCCCATCTGTGAATGGAGGCGCGAAACAATTGAACTGATCGATCGGCTGAATGAGTTGGGAGACTTGGAAGCGTTGCCGACATCCGTGACCTTCTTCCTGGCCCGCTTGAAAAAAGGAACGGCTGCCGCATTGAAACAGTATTTGTGGGATCATCACGGCCTGCTGATCCGCGACGCCTCCAATTTCCGTAGCTTGAATGAAACCTATATCCGTATATCGGCACAGACGGCAGCTGAGAACCGGGTATTAGTTGAGGCGGTGCGGGAATGGTTTAGGCGATTTTGATAGGTGGCACAAAAAAAAGTTTCACTTGTATTTGAGGTTTGAAACTTTTGTTTCAGATGTTCTCTTTGGGTGAAAATTTATTTTCATGCCAGTGAAAATAAATTTTCATCGGTGTGAAACAAAATTTTCACTGTATGGAACTTTTATTGCCACATAGGTTTGGTGAGTTATAGTTTTATTGTCCAGATTCCAATGTGAGATGTAAATGTGTCAAAATCTCCTTGTCCCCGCACTTGATGCGGGGCCGCAAAAGGACAGGCCTTATCAATCAGATTTTTATAGGGCTGGTTTTAATGCGATCCCGCGTCAAGCGCGGGAACAGGATAGTTTCGACACACCTTCATTTTTTAATACGAGGTCAAAGGCCGACATTTTTCTCTAATGAATAAAATAAATCAGGTGGGTGATATCCGGATTTCTCTTCCTTTTATCCGCCTCTATTCTTTATCACCCCAAAGATTATTCTTACTTTTGTCCGATAATCCCGGTAACAATTATGGACGAAAAAGTGCTCGAAAAACTGAAAGTACTGGCTGAATCGGCTAAGTATGATGTGTCTTGCGCTTCCAGCGGAACGTCGCGGAAGAACCAGAGCGGCGGGATTGGAAGTGCGGCAGGGTGGGGCATTTGTCATAGCTTTGCCGAGGACGGTCGTTGCATTTCTTTGTTGAAGATCATGCTGACAAATTACTGTATGTTCGATTGTGCCTACTGCATCAATCGCCGCAGCAACGATATTCCCCGCGCCACATTGACGGTGACGGAACTGGTGAACCTCACAATCGAGTTTTACCGCCGTAACTATATCGAAGGGCTGTTCCTGAGTTCCGGTGTTGTGCGCAATGCCGATTATACGATGGAACGCCTTGTTAGGGTGGTAAAAGACCTTCGGACAGTGCACCGTTTTAATGGCTATATCCACTTGAAAAGTATTCCCGGCGCCAGCCAGGAATTGGTGAATGAAGCCGGACTCTACGCCGACCGTATGAGTGTGAACATCGAGATCCCGAACGAGAAGAGCCTCCAGCTATTGGCTCCTGAAAAAGATTTCCAGAGCGTCTTTCAGCCGATGCGTTATATCCAGCAAGGCGTTTTACAGAGTGCCGAAGAGCGGAAACGTTTTCGCCATGCCCCGCGTTTTGTTCCTGCCGGACAGAGCACGCAGATGATTGTCGGGGCGACGCCCGATTCGGATAAGGATATCCTTCGCCTTTCGTCCGCCCTCTATCAGCGTCCGACGATGAAACGTGTCTATTATTCCGGATTTATCCCCGTCAATGAATATGATAATCGGTTGCCGGCTTTGAAGCAGCCGCCGTTGGTACGGGAGAACCGTTTGTATCAGGCGGACTGGCTCCTGCGTTTCTACCAGTTCAAAGTGGATGAGATCGTGAACGATACCTATCCGGACCTCGATTTGGAAGTCGATCCGAAGCTCGGATGGGCGTTGCGTCATCCGGAACAGTTTCCGGTTGATATCAATAAGGCGGACTACGAGATGCTTCTTCGTGTACCCGGTATCGGGGTGAAGTCGGCGAAATTGATTGTCGTTTCCCGCCGTTATTCCCGCTTGGGGACGGAACAGTTGAAGAAGATGGGGATCGTGATGAAGAAAGCCCAGTATTTCATTTCCTGCCACGAACTGCCTGTCCGTACGATTAATGAAGTGTCGCCTGAGGCTGTCCGTCAAATCTTAACCCGGAAAGCGGGACGTAAGAAAACCGACGACCGCCAGCTTATCCTCCAATTCAGGGAAGAATCATGACGGTATTCGTGTACGATAAAACCTTTGAAGGGTTGCTGACCGCAGTTTTTGACGCTTATTCACGCCGCAGCTTTCCTGATCTGCTGTTAGCGGAAGGAGAGCCTTTTCCCTTGTTTTATGATGAGGCGGTGACGATCTGTACGGACGATGCCAAGGTGGATCGTGTCTGGAAAGGTTTGCAGAAGCGGCTTTCCGCTACGGCTTTGTCTGTGATTACCGTTGCCTGGCTGTCCGAACTGCCGGAAGCGGATATGCTGCTTTTCCGTTATATCCGCAAGGCGATCGACGCCCCGCATACGATCGAGCTAAACTTTGGCGATCCTGATGTCCTCGAAGTCTCCAAGGTATGGAAGAAGGTGACGAACGAGCGTCTGCGTGTCATCCAGTTTCTCCGTTTCCAAAAAACGGCGGACGGGACTTTCTTTGCCGCCGTCAAGCCTGTCTATAACGTACTCCCTCTCACTCTTCTTCACCTGAAGGACCGCTTTGCCGACCAGTGCTGGCTGCTTTACGACCTGAGACGTGAGTACGGTTACTATTACGACCTGAAAGAGGCTACCGAAGTGCGTTTCGAAGAGAAGGAAGCCCACCTTCTTTCCGGCTTGCTCAGCGAGGAACTGATGGATGCCGATGAGAAACTTTTCCAGAAGATGTGGAAAACGTACTTCAAGTCTATCGCCATCAAGGAACGGCTCAACCCCAAACTGCACCGCCAGCACATGCCTGCCCGGTTCTGGAAGTATATGCCGGAAAAGCTGTAAGCCCGGAGGCGTTACTCCTTCTTATCGGTCAGACCGTTATCCCCATCTTTTTCATCAAGAAGCAAGCATTCATGTTTTGGGCTACCCCTTCCCTTAGTTGGTAGGAGAATGTCAGTTCGTTGTCTTGGATGTCGGCTTCGAAGCGGTAATTCTTGATCTGGGTAGGAAATTCCTGTTCGAGTTCGCCTAATGCCAAGTCATGTGTGGCAATGATACCGCAAGCCTGGTTGGCCACTAATTGTTTCATCAAAGCAAGAGAACCTTTTTGTTTGTCGATCGAATTGGTTCCTTTCAGTATCTCGTCTAAGATAATGAATAACTTTTCGCTCTGTTGCAAACGGTCGATAATCATCTTCAGCCGTTTCAGTTCGGCAAAGAAATAAGACTCGTTACTCACAAGAGAATCGGAAGTACGCAGGCTGGTCACCATCCGCGCCGGATACAAGGTCAAAGACGCTGCACAAACCGGAGCACCGATACAGCCGAGCAGATAGTTGACGCCGATGGTACGCAGGTAAGTGCTTTTCCCAGCCATATTCGCCCCCGTGATAATCAGGAACCAGGGACTTTTCCGGATGTCGATGTCATTCTTTACGCATACGTCTCGGCGTAGTAACGGATGTCCGAGTGCTTTGCCTTCCATTTTGAAATAGGCGTCTGCTATCTCAGGATAAATGTATTCCGGGTGATTGAAGGCAAATCCGCCCAGCGAACAGTAAGCATCGAACAAAGCCAATGCTTCGAACCAACGTTCCGTATCATCCCCATGTTCCATCTTCCATTTTTCCAGCTTCATCGCCATGCGTGTATCACGTAAAGTAAAAATATTCAGTATGACGCCGATTGTACTGAAACGTTGGTTCAGTGCACCGATATGTCCGGATAGTTTTTTGATGATCGAAGAGGCTGTTTGACCGTCGCTTGCAAACCGTTGGTGGATATCAGCCAACTCGGCGGATTGAAAGCTTTCGCCTTCGATACATTTGATCAGGTTGGAATAAGTATGCAATATTTGTTCCATCTTGTCCAATGAATTGTGTACCATTGTGATCTGCTTCGCATTGATGTAAGCGACAATGAAAGACAACCCGAAAAACACGCCGGCTATCGATATCGGGAGCAGGTTCAGCGCACATCCTATCGCGATCAATAACCAGATGGAAGGAATCAGATAGATGAGCAGTTTCCATATTTTACTGTTGATCAGGCAGGGGGCTGCCTTACCTAATAGGGTAATAAGTTGTTGATCGCTCTGGTTTCCCGGATGCAGAATACCTGTCACATAGAAATGTTGTCGGAGCTGCGTGAATGATTCTAGTTCGCGAACCGCTTCTTGGCGTCTTACTATCATCGTCTTGTCGGTGAGTGGTTGCATAAACCAACCGGCCAGCTTCTCTTTTCCCATAAAAGTAACCGTGCGGTTGATGGACTGGAAAAGCGAATGGTTTCCGAACAAATCCAGATCAAGGCTGAACGAGTGTTCTGCGGAACTTTTTTCCGGTGCTCCATCGAACGCACTGAAATCGTAATCCAACCCGTTCAGTTCGTTTTTGCACAGGTTTGCGAGTGCTTCGGCATAACATTTCCGGGCGAAGAGCTTGGTGTGCCAGACCATTAGAGCGATGAACGGGATAATAAACAAGACGGCAATCCCGACCAACACTTTCCAGTCTTCGGATTTGAAAAACCAGATCATGGCGATCAAACCGGCTACTAACAACAAACGGATGCTTCCGAGCAAATGAATTTTTTTCTTCAGACTATCGGCCCTGCGGGTGTAAGCTGTGATAATATCCTGGTAATAGTTGTATATCTTTTCCATGCGTGCAAAGATAGAAAAAATGAACTAACCATTCTGTAATTGGTTTTATTTAAAAGAATGATAACGAAATGACCAATATAGGTGCTAAACAGGCGAATTATCATTCTTTGATTCGTATATCTTTGCTGAGGTTTTTATCGACTCAATAAACTTGATGCATTTTATGAAAAGAATCGTGATGCTTCTGCTTCTGTCTGTGATGGTCTGTACTCTGTCGGGGCAGGAAAAAAAAGGAGAAACTATCGGGGAAAGAATCGTGGCGAATGCTTATAATGCCGATAGTATTCGCGGTATTTTGGACAAGATGCCGTATTTCACCCTGTTCAAAGACAATTATTTCGTAGGAGGGACGACTCTCGGACATAAACCGACTGCTGCCAATTCGGATGTGAAATTTCAGTTGAGTATCGCCCAGCGACTGACAAAAAGTAAATTGCCGTTCGATACTTATCTGTTTATCCAGTACACTCAGAAGGCTTTTTGGAATGTCTTTCAGGAATCGTTACCCATGAAAGACCTAAATTTTAATCCCGGTATCGGCCTGGGGCATCTGATCGTTTACCATAATAAATATATAGGTAAGGGATATCTTATGCTCGAACATGAATCGAACGGGAAGGACAGTACCGCTTCCCGCAGCTGGAATAAAGTTACTTTTGCGGTTGCGATCACCCTTTCGCCGAATTGGGAGGCACAGTTCAAGACTTGGATACCGATTGTGGACGGAGAAAATAATAAAGACCTACTGAAATATAACGGGATCTTTCAGGTTGCCGCCAATTACCGGACCGACAACCGTCGTTTTAATTGTGGCGTGATCCTGACAAAGCGCAAGACTTGGACCAGTTTTAACACACAGGTTGAATTGAGTTACAAATTTAACAATAATGAGAATCAATATTTCTTCCTGCAATATTACAATGGCTTTGGAGAAAATCTCCTGGAATATAATAAGTTCAAAAGCATGATAAGGATAGGCTTCGTTATCAAACCTTCCGATTTTAGCCTGTATTGACAGAAGGAAATAAACAACCGTTCTCTTGTATTGTTATTTATATATACATTGTATAATAATGCAAAATAACAGAATGAACGTAAAGGAACAATACTGGAAGTACTCTCTGGTTACGATTATCATAGTGCTGGGGATGATTCTTTTTGTGGAATTCATCCCTTTTCTGGGAGGTATCTTGGGTGCTTGCACCATTTATATATTGGTCAGAAAACAAATGTTGTATCTGACTGAAAAGAAACATTTACGGCGTAGCTTCGTCGCTATAATCTTGTTGTTGGAAACGATCCTTTGTTTTTTGATACCGCTCTCGTTGGCTGTCTGGCTGCTTATCAACAAACTGCAAAATTTTAACTTGGACCCGACCCAATTGGTCAAGTCGGCGGAACATATCGCGAACCTGATTGAGCAACGGACCGGATATGACGTGCTTGATACTTCCAATATTATGTCTGCTGTCTCCATTCTCCCGAAGATAGGCAGGTGTTGATGGGAGGAATCAGCGGCTTTGCTATCAATGTGGCCGTACTGGTACTGATACTCTATTTCATGTTGATCGGTGGTGCAAGATGGAAAAGTATGTTTACAGCATTTTGCCTTTTAGTGACGAGAATAAGAAAAACGTTCTGAACGAGATCAATATGATCGTCACCTCCAATGCGATTGGAATTCCGTTGCTGGCCATCATCCAAGGGCTGATCGCTTTGCTCGGATATTGGATATTCGATGTGCCGAGTCCCTTCCTTTTCGGCTTTCTGACCTGTTTTGCTACGATCATTCCGGTTGTGGGGACTGCGTTGGTCTGGTTGCCTTTGGCTCTTTATATGGTGTTGACAGGGGATTGGGTGAATGCTGCCGGATTGACGACTTATGCTTTGATTATCATTACGAATGTGGATAACCTGATTCGTTTTATCTTGCAGAAAAAAATGGCGGATACCCATCCGCTCATTACCATATTCGGTGTGATCATCGGCTTGTCTCTGTTTGGTTTTATGGGGATTATCTTCGGGCCGCTCCTGATCTCGATCTTTATACTTTGTTTCAATATATTCAAGGAAAAATATCTGGATAATGCCCGATAACCGCTACTTTTGTATGGATAAATAAACAAAGCCATGCATAGCAGAAGAATTAAAAACAATTGGCATATTATCAAAGGACAGCCTCTTACCGAATTAGACAAAAAAGTTCTTTATTTTCAGAATAAAGGTCACCTGGTGCCGTCACGCAAACTGATCAAGACTGCAGAACAGATCGAAGGTATCCGCAGGAGCAGTGTGGTGAATACCGGAGTGCTCGATTTGATCGCAAAAGAGATCAAGGCCGGTATGTCTACCGCCGAGATCGATAAGCTGGTGTATGATTATACCGTTTCGCACGGGGCTATTCCGGCGCCTCTGAATTATGAAGGATTTCCGAAAAGCGTCTGCACTTCTGTCAACGAAGTGGTCTGTCACGGTATTCCCAGTGAAGATGAGATATTGGAAGAAGGAGATATTATTAATGTAGATGTTTCGACTATCTTGGACGGATATTACTCGGATGCTTCCCGTATGTTTGTCATAGGTAAAACAACTCCTGAAAAGGAAAAGCTGGTGCGGGTGACGAAGAGTGTCTCGAAATTGGCATGCAGGCAGCGAAACCGTTCGGTTTTGTCGGTGATATCGGCAATGCATCCAACGCCATGCGGAGAAGAACGGTTATTCTGTCGTCCGCGATTTATGTGGTCATGGTGTCGGATTGGAATTTCATGAGGAGCCGGAGGTCTGCCATTTCGGGCGGAAAGGGACAGGGATGCTTTTGGTTCCCGGTATGGTATTCACGATCGAACCAATGATCAACATGGGAACATGGCAAGTCTTTATCGACGAAGAAGACGGATGGACAGTCGTTACCGAAGATGAATTGCCTTCCGCTCAATGGGAACATACATTCCTAATGACGGAAACGGGGCTTGAAATACTTTCTTATTAGCCTCGATATTTATAGAAATGACATTTCGATGGTGAAAAAGAAAGTATGTCAAATATCGATATTCATGGGACGCAGATGACGAGCGCAGATTAACGCAGATATATAAATTATCAACAAAATAAATCTGCGTCCGTCTGCGTGTTCTGCGTCATCCGCGTCCGGTAATATCAATTTGACACACCTCCTTAGAGATAACTATTTTTTGTCTTTCAACAAATCACGTATCTCGGTAAGCAACTGTATATCGGCAGGAGGGGGAGCCGGAGCAGCCGGTGCTTCTTCTTTTTTCTTGTTCAGGGCGTTGATCCCTTTTACTAACATAAAAATAGAAAATGCGATAATGATGAAATCGAATGTCACCTGCAAAAAGTTTCCATAGTTGATGGAAACAGCTGGCGAGACAACTTTGTCACCGTCCATTACAGCCTGTTTAAGTATGATCTTTAAGTCGGTGAAGTTTACGCCTCCGACAAGCAGACCGATAGCAGGCATAATGATGTCACCGACGACAGATGATACGATTTTACCGAAAGCACCGCCGATAATGATACCCACAGCCATGTCGATCACGTTGCCGCGCATGGCGAATTGTTTGAACTCTTGTAGAATCTTCTTCATAATTTAGCCTTTTTATATTATAACTACAAAAGTATACGTTTGGTTGCGGATATTCAAAACAATTTGAGAATCTTATGCTATGATGAGCTGTTCGATATCTTCTTCCGGCGTTTGTATAGTACCGATTCCGAAGTTTTCGACCAGGACTTTTGCAACATTCGGTGATAAGAATGCTGGCAATGTCGGTCCCAGGTGGATGTTCTTGACACCCAGGCTTAACAGGGCCAATAAGACGATTACCGCTTTTTGTTCGTACCAGGCAATGTTGTAGACGATTGGCAATTGGTTGATATCTTCCAATCCGAATACCTCTTGCAGTTTCATGGCGATCAATGCCAGTGAATAGCTGTCATTGCACTGTCCGGCATCCAGTACGCGAGGAATGCCGTTGATATCTCCTAACGGCAGTTTGTTGTACCGGTATTTGGCGCAACCTGCTGTTAAAATCACGCAGTCGTTCGGCAGTTGTTCGGCAAATTCGGTATAATAGTTACGGCTTTTCATGCGTCCGTCGCATCCGGCCATAACGACAAACTTACGGATTGCTCCGCTTTTTACGGCATCGACTACCTTGTCAGCTAATGCCAACACCTGATTGTGTGCGAATCCTCCGATGATTTCACCATGCTCGATTTCATTAGGAGCGGCACAGCGTTTGGCATGGGCGATGATTTCGGAAAAATCTTTTGTTTTGCTGTCTTCGCGTGCCGGAATATGTTTCCATCCGGGGAATCCGGTAGAATTGGTGGTGTAGACACGGTCCCGATAGCTGGCACCTTCGAGTGGGGAACGATACAGTTGGTCGTGAACAGGATCGGTCCGTTGAAATTCTCAAACTCTTCCCGCTGTTTCCACCAGGCGTTGCCGTAGTTACCTACAAAATGTTTGTATTTCTTGAATGCAGGATAGTAGTTGGCCGGCAACATCTCGCTATGTGTGTAGATATCGATCCCGGTTCCTTCGGTTTGGGCAAGCAATTCTTCCATGTCTTTCAGGTCGTGTCCACTGATCAGGATGGCCGGATTGTTGCGTACTCCGATGTTGACGTGCGTTATTTCCGGGTTGCCGTAGCTGCTGGTGTTGGCTTTATCGAGCAGCGCCATAGCTTTAACTCCGAAACTTCCGGTTTCCAGCACAAGGGAGGTGAGTTGTTCGGCGGAGAGGTCTTTACGTAATGTATCGGCGAGTGCACGTTGGATGAACAGGTATAATTCGGGTTCTTCGTAGCCGAGGTTCGCGGCATGTTCAACATAGGCAGCCATACCTTTTAGGCCGTAAATGGTCAGTTCTTTCAGCGAGCGGATGTCTTCATTTGCTTCCCGGAGTACGCCTACTGTCTGCGATTTTCCTTCAAATGAGTTTTCCTCGCCGTTCCATACCAGTTCGTCGATGATGGGAAGTGTGATATTTTCTTTTTTTGCGATGGCAATCAATTCGTTGCGCAACTTAAGCCCTTTGATGATTCGTTTGGTTATGCTTTCGATGTCAAAGTTGGCGTTTGTGATCGTGGAGAATAGGGCGTCTGTAGTGAAATGGCCTACCTGCATGGAGGTTTCTATCCCTGCATTGTGGAGCATGGTGGCGACAGTAGCGATCCCTTTTGTTACAAATAATAGTAAATCCATCCGGTTTGCAGTTTTGTCGTCTTTTCCGCAAACTCCTTTGATAGTACATCCTGTGCCTTTTGCCGCTTCCTGGCATTGAAAACAAAACATTTTAGCTTCCATATCTTTATTTGGTTTAATGATTACTGGATATTTTTATCTTTTTCGATAGGCAAATGTAGGGAGACTGCATTCTTTGAATTGTACCAAATGTTACAAGCTCCGGATTTTTTTCGTATTTTTGTAGAAAGTAGTAAGATGCAGTATGATCGATATATTAATGAAAGCTCCGTTATTCCAGCATGTTTCTTCTGAAGCCATTTCTGGTTTTCTGGAAAAAATTCCGTATCGGATTGAAAGCTATCAGGAACATGATATAGTGGCCCTCCAAGGGGCACCTTGCAACCATTTAATGGTTGTTCTGAAGGGTCTTTTGCAGGGACAAATGGTGAATGATGCGGGAAAGTTGGTTGTAATAGAAGAACTTACTCCTTCCCGTTTATTGGCTCCGGCTTTTTTGTTCGCTCCCAAAAATGAAATTGCCTGTCAATATTATAGCAGTAGAGCCTTCTGAAATCTTGTTTATATCCAGAACTGATTTTACTGAGTGGATGCAATCGGATAAACAGGTTCTGCAAAATTTCTTAATGTTGATTTCCGGTCGTAGTAGTTTTCTGACAGATAAGATTATGTTCCTGTCACTTAAAAATATCAAGAATAAAATTGCCGATTATTTATTGCGTCATCTTTCTTCTCCGGATGCCTCTACAGTAAAACTGTCCGATACTCAGCAGGAAATTGCCGATCGGTTTGGGGTTACGCGTCCTTCGTTGGCACGTGCATTTGCCGAAATGGAGCAGGAGGGGATTATTTCGATCGATCGGAAGACGATTACAATCAATCGTTTACAACAGTTGAGACAAATAGCAAAATAACCCCGCTTCTTATTATTTATGAATTAGCGGAGTTATTTTGCAACAAGGCTTTTTAGTTTACTTGCTTAAGAGGGATTGTTTCATTCTTGCAATGTCTCGCAGGTAATCCTGCAAGTCTTGTTCATGTTCTTCTTCCATAGACAGGATGTGCTTGGCGATGTCACAGGTAGTGAAGTCTTTACCATTTGTAAATTCGGCGATTTCCTGGTAGCGTACGATAGCACAACGTTCGGATGCAACATTCTGGTTTAGCAGATTGACTACGTCAAAGTCGGTAGGGATGCTGTATTTGCATCTGGCAAGATCAAACCATTTTTTCGGATCTAATACAGGAACACCTTCCAGTTCGATGATGCGGTCTGCCAATAACTTGGCGTGGCCCAACTCTTCTTGGGCGTGTTCTTCAAATTCAGCTTGTACGTTTGCCCGCATAGTTCCTTCTGCAACGAAGGCACCAATCCAATATTGGTAGTAGGCCAACCATTCTTCGGATAATGCTGCATTCAGTTGTACTAACAGATTGTCTACATCTAATTTGCCCTTAAGGATCTTAACACTTTCTTTTGCCATGATTGTAAAATTTAGTTTAGTATAGCGCATAAATACTTTTTAGGAACAACTGATAGTTATATTTGTTCATATTGGGAGCCGGATATTATTTTTTAGATTGTTTTTCGTATCCCTTCTTATATTTTCATTTCCTGAAAATGATGTTTTGTAACCATTGTTTCGTCATTTATTTCTTTATGCCCTAAAAAAGGGGGGAAAGATCTCGCATATGCGTACCATATAATATTCCTTCTTTTGAGTGAAAAAAGATATAAAAAACTTTCCCAAACATTTGCATAAAAGAAATCTTCGTTCTACTTTTGCACCCGCATTCGAGCGAGAGTGGCCGTGATTGACATGATGCGAAGTAGGTAACGGTGATAGGGAAG